>ENA-OQDW01000218-OQDW01000218.1-human-gut-metagenome-genome-assembly--contig:-NODE-218-length-24466-cov-3.473849_pt1 | contig 24466 bp, 29 predicted proteins | sample MGYA00242784_ERZ504613 | MGnify/ENA primary metagenome ERZ504613 (study PRJEB26092, sample SAMD00036330) | human gut metagenome | host: Homo sapiens | study: EMG produced TPA metagenomics assembly of...
TTTTGAAATTGTTAAACTTCTTGAAGTTTGTTTTCGATGACTTCTTAGAAGTTTGATTTTGGGACTTCATGAAGTTTGAATTGTAAACTTCTTGTAGATTCCTCATTTTCCACAGAAGTTTGTTTTTTAAACTTCTTTAATTCCTCTCCAAATTTTTTCTCATCTGTTTTCTCAGGCATAAAGGTTTTCACGTAGATAACGTTCACCTTTCCAAATCCCTGTCTGCGTTTCTCAATCAGACCAATTCCTGTTTCGTCATCCAGTTCTCTCATGGATTTGATGGCTTTATTTCTGCCACAGTTCAGTAATTCCATGATATCTTCGATGGAAAAGTAGATATATGCTCTGTTTTTGTCATCAAACCACTGATTCTTGATAGAAAGAGACATTCGATCCAACATCAGTCCATATAAAATTTTAGCATCGCTCGATAAATCTTTAAAATAACTGTCTGTAAATAATGCTTTTGGTATGCGGTAGAAGCTGAACTGATCAGCTTCGGTACCGTAAAAATAATTAAATGTCATTTTTTTCTCCATAATTTCCTCCTTTCATTTTCTGCTAAGAAGTCCTCTTTTTAAACTTCTTTGACTTTGTTTTCTTAGCTTTTTCTATCCTTAACAGGACTGTTCCTGCATCCATTTTTCTAATAATGATTCAATCACCTGCTCCATATCTTTGGCTGTATAATCATCCGGAAAGTACTTTGTTAGTTTCTTTTCCGAGAATGTGAGAGACCGGGATACTTCTTTGCCATCACACAGTTATTGAAAATTGATAACATCTGGATCTGATTGATTGGCCCATCATTCAGTTGATTTCTGAGTGATGCAATCTGTTTTGGCTTGATAAATCCAGTGTCGCTAATATATTCGTAAATCCATTCCTGTACTTCCTTATCGATATAGGAGATATTAACAGCAACCGTGAACTGAAGCTTTTTGTTATCTACCAGATCAAGAAGTTCCGGAATTAACTCTGTCAGTCGAATGTAACGCTGAATCTGTTTATAACTTTCACCTGTCCCATCCGCAATTGCTTCCGTTGTTCTTTTGAACTTTGGGACATTTTGTCCCAAAGTCAAGTCTGTCCGAGAACCTTGGTGTTTCATGGCCTCTTGTTTCATTTTGTAAGCAAAAGCTTTTTCACTCGGCAACAGTTCCTCTCGCTGAATGTTAGCGTCCACCATAGCCACAATGGCATCATCATCTGATAATTCTCTTACGATTGCCGGAATTGTCGTCAGTCCTGCAAGCTGTGCTGCATGCATTCTTCTGTGACCGGATACCATTTCATATTCTTCATTTTCATCCATGCGAAGCAGTACCGGTGTCAGCACTCCATTGATCTTTACACTTCTACCAGATCCTGCATCTTTTCATCATCCAGCACCTTGAACGGATGATTTCTTAAACGGATGGATCTTACTGATCTCTATCTCCATTGCTGACTCTTCATTTACCACACCAAGCAATTCATCAATACTAGCCAGTTTAATCTTTTCGCCACTTCTATTTTTCATTATTCAAAACCTCCTGTGTCAATTTCATATATGCCTCAGCAACTTTTCCTTTCGGACAGTGCATGTAGATACTTTTTCCCTCTGCACTGGTCTCAGCTGCTTTTACGGACATCGGAATCACATTTTCAAATACTTCTATCTGGCTTCCATAGGTTGTATGTACTCTCAATGCAATGTCCCTTGCGTAATTGGTTCTAAAATCTACCATAGTCAGGAGAATGCCCTCAATCGCCAGTTTCCGGTTCAGCCTTTTCTTTACTGTAAGAATGGTCTTGATCAGCTGCTGAAGTCCTTTCACCGGCAGATATGCGGCCTGTACAGGTATCAGCACGGAATCGGAAGAGACCAGTGCATTGATTGTCATCATACCAAGGCTTGGCATACAGTCGATCAAGATATAATCGTATCGGCATCTTATCGCATCGATGTATTCCTTCATGATCATTCCCTGCTCATAACATTTCCCATCGTTACTTCCAGGGCAGAAAGCTCAATATTTGCCGGAAGTAGATCTACATTTTCCTGGTGATGTAAGATACCATCTTCCAGAGAGATTTCTTCTTCATTGATGACATCCATCATGATCGTTGCCAGTGTGATGCGAAGATCATCCGGTTCCTCATATCCAAGACTTGCGGTTAAACTTCCCTGTGGATCCGCGTCGATCAGCAACACTTTCTTACCTTCTCTTGCCAGTCCAATGCCTACATTTACGGTTGTGGTGGTCTTTCCGACGCCACCTTTCTGGTTTACTACGGATATAACTTTACACATGATTTCTTCCTCCTCTAACTTTCCCATGATTCTTTTTTCCATAATTTCAACAGTGCCAGTATTTCCCGTTTCATCATTGCCGGTGTATAGGAATTCGGAAAATACTTATGTAACTGTTCGTTTGTGAAAGCCACTCTTGTGATTTCACCCTTTTTAACCTCACACATGATTTCTTCCATCTTTTCCAGTGACAACTGCTTTTCTTTACTCAGTTGCCGGATCCTCTGGGCCTGTGAGAGTGACGGGATTGCCTGTGCATACTCCATTGCTACAAGCAGTTCCTTTTGCTCTTTTTCACTTAATGCAGCTATCTCTACAGCCGGACAAAAAGAAATAATCTCATCATCCAGTTTCTGCAGCATTTCCGGTATCAGTTTTGTCAGTGAGATATAACGCTGCACTTGTTTTGGGCTATCACCACAATCCTCGCTGATAATCTCTATCGCCCGCTTTCTTGGTGTTTTGTGGTCAACTTGACTCTTTTTTCGACCACTTTTTCTTTTTAATACGTCATTCTTCAATTTGTAAGCAAAAGCTTTTTCACTGTAGCTGATCCGTTCTCTGTGAAGATTAGAATCTACCATGCTTAAAATGGAATCATCTTCACTTAATACCCGGATAATCACCGGCACTTTTCGGTATCCCAGTTTCTCCGCAGCATGTTTTCTTCTGTGGCCGGATATGATCTCATAGTATCCATCCGGTACCGGTCTGACGATCAGCGGATTTAATATTCCATACTTCTCAATGCTTTCCTGCAGAAGAAACATTTCCTTATCATCTTTCACCTGAAACGGATGCTCTTTGAACGGTCGAAGACGCTCAATCTCAATTTCTATGATTCTTTCTTCGTTTTCTCCTGATTGTCTGTTTGGCTCAGTCATCTTGACTCCTTTCCTCCAGGATTCAGGAAATAAAAAATGCCTGCCTGGAACTTTTATAGATAGTAAAGTTCCAAACAGACATTGCTGTTTGACCATTAGCTGTAGCTAATAGAATTGAAGAACGTGATTAGAAAATAACAAAAGCGTTCGTTGTCAGCTAATCCAGCTAACATTTTCGAACGCTTTGAAGCCCGTCGCCAAGAGGATTTGAACCTCCGACCCCTCGCTTAGGAGGCGAGTGCTCTATCCAGCTGAGCTATGACGACACATGCCGCAAACCCTTGATTTTACTGGGTTTCTGGGATTTTTCCCTTCGGCCATATATAAGATTATCAACTCTATTTCGAGTTGTCAATCTACAGATTTTTTCGATTTGGTAACATTAGAACGCTCCCCAATTTGGGGAATGCTTTGTTGTCACCATTGGCATTTTTCAGAATAGATTCGAACTGAAAGTTGTTTTTCATTTTTTCCCTTTGGGGAATGCCTCGGCTTTCTCTTAGGAGGCGGACACTCTATCCTACTGAGCTACAGAAACAAAAATTATAAATGTTTCAGCCGGGTCAGCAACAAAAATATTATACTATATTTTTGCTGCTTTTTCAAGACGAAACACATACTTGCGATTCCGCAGTTTACTTCAGGAATTTTCCATTGTGAGTACCTGATAAATTCTCTTATAGGCTTTTTCATAGGTCCAGCAGCCTTCGACATTGTTGTAGTATTCATTATTTTTTTCGACAACATATTCTAAATCGTTTTCTGTCATGAGTCTGTATTTCATCGTACACCTCCAATGTTAAAAACAGTAATCTGCCAAAATCCAGAGGTCATTATATCATATTCCGATGGGAAAGGAGAAGAGAGTCTTACAGCAATGAATTAAAATAAAAAAAGAATCTCGGCAAAGCAGTCGAAAGGCTGTGACGCAAAGATACAGGGCCTGTAAAATGGCAGCCAGCTGCGTAAATATGGAACATTTCTTATAAAATAAATAGGGAGAAATGACTGAAATACACGGTAGGAGAATCTATGGTGCTTTTTATTGCCTGCGAAAAGAAAATACGAGAGGAGGAGTTTGCATTTTCCCGCCATCCGGCGATCACCGCATTTACGAGCATGAACGTGGAGACACCGACCATCATGGCGTATCTGTTTGACCACCCGCTGTATCTGGTGGCACTGATTGCAGGTGTGCTGCTGTTCTGCTGTTCTGCTTGCGGAGGATAATGCACTGAATGCAGAGGTTGCGACGGAGCTGCTTGGAAGCTTCGGCCTTGTCGTGGACTGGGCGGAGAATGGTTCCAAGGCCGTGGATCAGTTTGAAGCGTCGGATCCGGGAAGCTATTTTGCGATCTTCATGGATATGCAGATGCCGGTGATGGATGGCATCGAGGCGACGAAAAAAATTCGAAACAGTGTGCGTGAGGACAATGATGTTCCGATTTTTGCGATGACAGCAAATACCTTTGCAACGGACCGCAAGCGGTGCGCGGATGCGGGCATGACGCGGGTATATTCCGAAACCGGTGAATTTAAAAGAGATTCAGACGACGCTGGACGAGAAAGTGCGGACGGCATGCGCCGGATAACGGGACGGATTAATAACAGAAAAATTTGGAGAAGGGGCTCTACTGCTTTGGATTGCAGTGGAGCCTTTTTATGGTGTATCATAGGAAGTAAAAGAAAACAGGGGAGAATCACGGAATGGAAATTGCAGAAAATATCACATGGACCGAGGAACTGGAAAGGCTGGATGTGCTTCTTTCGCAGGGGCAGTTCGAGCTGCTGCTTCCGGGTGAGCGGTACGGGGGAGGAGAAAAGGAGATTTGGCTTGTCTATCTGATGAACGATGCGGCAGAGAGCTTTCTCGTTTTTCATGACGCGGAGCTGACGGGAACGTATCAGAAGGAATACGAGGGAGAAATAGATGCCGCACTGGAAAAAGACGGGGAGCAGTACGTTCTGATCGTGCGGCAGAAAGAGACGGTGTGCACGCTGTTTTTCAGCCGCCTTTCACTGGAAGTGCATCTGTTTGATTACGGAAAAACGGGTCATTTCTGGGTGGACGGATACGAGTATCTGCGGCAGATTGAGTTCCGTATTGCGATCCTGCGGGACAAGCTGGAATACCTCGGCGAGGCGTTCTGCACCGAGGAAGAAATGCGTCTGGCATCGCTGGCCAATTTCCCGCCGCTCAATTTCTGCTGCTACCCGGCCGTGCCGGATCAGTATCTCGTACCGTCATGCCCGTGGTGGGAAGCGACGGAAGAGGCAATTACGGAGATGAAAAAACTGGCATCGGAGGCAGGCGATAAAGTGCTGCTGCGGTATCTTGCACTTTATGAAAAATGGCAGGGAAAACTCCTCGCAAAACAGATCGCAAAACTGCTGCATACGAGCCGCCACGCGAAAGTCGTGGATTTACTGGAAAAAAAACTGGCCCGCGAAGCACAGAATTACCCGAAACGACGCTTCACCGGCGAAGAAGGAACCCAGATCCGAAAAATCCAGGAGCAGGCAATGAAACGGAAAAAGATACTGGAAGCCGAAGGAAAACGCGCATCATTGCTGCGCGAGGAGCCATTCTTTTATGCACGGGATTCGGTGGAATATAAGGTCCATCTGATGATCTGGGGAACGAGAGGGAAAGAGCGGGTTGTGGAGGTTGAGACGTTTAAAATTTCCAGAATGCAACAGTAACGATCAGCTCCTTTACGGACGAGCCGGAAGTGATCCAGTTTTAATACCAGTAGACAAGAAGTCCCCCGCTTCTAAAGTGGTGGATGAATTGTTAAAAGAAACATAACGGCAGTGGCGGGCGGAGAGAAATCGGTATCCTCCACAGACATGAGGCAAGTCACAGTCGAACTATTTTCGACATGTCAGACTCCATGAAAATACCGACTGTGAATTGAAACAAGGGATAAGGTAAAATAGAAAGCGCTTATTTGAGGCGGGAATGAAATCTCAAATAAGCGCTTTTTCTATACGCTGCCGCCAAGTCAGGCTGCGGGCAGTTTATAATATTTCGATGTATGCTGGCGGTAGAGCAGCAGCAATCCGCGGATGCAGAGCTCGATAGCATGGCGATCCACATGCCGCGCAGGCCGAGCGGGGTGATGAGAAGCACCGCGAGACCGAGGCGGATGACCCAGATGCTGCCAAGGTTCAGAAGGCTTGGCACAAACGTATCGCCTGTTCCGCGGAGGGCTCCGGCGGCAACGATGGAAGCGCCGAAAAACGGCTCGGCGAGCAGTTCGATGCGGAGTACCTCGGCGGCAAACGAGCGAACCTGCGGGTCAGGAGTCAGAATGCTAAAGACGAACGGACAGAAGATCATCATCAGACCTCCAGTGATGGCCATCAGGACTGCGCCCATGGCAATGCAGATATTTCCGTAGCGTTTCGCCAGCTTGTAATTTCCGGCGCCGTAGCTTCTGCCGACGAGCGTTGTCGCGGCGGAACCGATGCCGTAGCCTGGCATGTAGCAGAGCCTTCGGCGGTGACGGCGAACGAATTGGCCGCAATCGCAATGGAGCCGAGCGGGGCAATCAGCATGGTGGCAGCAACCATGGCGCTGTTCATCGCGATTTCCTGTACGGCAACCGGCAAACCGATTTTGAATGCAGTTTTCAGAATTTTCGCATCGAAAACCGTTTTTTCCTTCCGGCGGAGACGCAGCCGCGGATTGCGGACACAACAGAACCAGGCACCCGTGAGGCTGATGACGGCGCAGGCCAGCATCGTTCCCATACCGGCACCCATGACACCGAAAACCGGAATCAAAAGAGCATTGAAAATGACATCGAGCACGCACATGACGGCATTTAAAATACTGGGTGTCACCATATCACCGCTGCACTGCAGGAAGGACGACATCAGCGAGTTGAGCTGGGAAAACGGAAGCATGATGGCAAACATCATAAAATAGAGCGTGGCATTCCGCCGGATCTTCTGCGCACCGCCGAGCCACCCCGGCAGCGGATGACTGATCAGAAGCCCGATCAGGCACAAAACAGCCGACACAACAAGCGCGGACGCGATGCCATGCCGCACAACATCCCTTGCCTTCTTGTCATGATTTCCCCCGATCTGATGCGCTACCTGAACAGAAAAACCGGCTGAAACCGCATAAATCGTACCGCTGAGGAGCCACGTCGTCGACGAAACCAGTCCGATCGCCGCCGAAGCATTCGCCCCAAGCGCGCCGACCATCGCGGAATCAATGTATTGCATCGCAATCGTAGTAATCTGTGTAAGAATCGCAGGCAGACTTAATCGCCCGACCTGCTGAATCTGCGGTTTCAGTTCAGTCCAGTTTATTCTATTCATCATTTTCTCCAGAACATGTATTTTATCGTATGGTTTTTCTTAAGAATGTAAAGATAAATGCGTATTTTACGCTAACATGTTTTGAAGAAAGTGTCAATCAAAAACGAGGTTTAATTTGACTTTTTTCTATGCGTATTAGGCATAGGGGCGGAGAGGATTCGAATTTAATTTTCCGGCGGAAGGTTGTTCTTCACAGCGGGGTTCGCCTGGGTCGTGTTGGTTGCAGTCAGCAGGGAATCTGTCGGGGCGACCGGGCTCATGAGGACGCGGCCGGTTCCGCGGTAGACGTTGACGAGGCCTTCGCCGCTGACGGCGGAGCCGACGAGGGTTTTGGTGGAGCGCTCTACGGTGAAATCAAGGTTGGAGGACCAGCAGACGGCGAGGTTTCCATCGATTTTCAGTTCGTCGTTTTCGAGTTCGACTTCGATCAGCTCGTCCTCAGGTACGTTGCTTTCGAGGGCAACGGCGCCTCTGCCGACGAGGCTCAGATTGAAGAAGCCTTCGCCGCCGAGGACAGCGGAGGAAATGCTCTTGCGGGCGGTCAGTTTGGTTTTGACTCTGCCGTCGCAGGCGAGGAACATGCCGTCCTCAATCGTCATTCCGGAGGAGCCCCATTTCTCGACATCCACAAGAATGATGTATTTGTAGGTCGGTTCCAGCACGAGATATCCGTCGCCAACGTACTCCGGTTTTACGGCAGATTCCTTTGTCATGGCGCCTTTGATGGCCTTTCCGAACAGGTCGCCGATCCCTTTGATTCCAGCGGTCGCCTGTACATGGCCGCCCATCCACTGCATCGCACCGGACTGGATAATCGCGGAGTGCTCCTTGTCCAGTTCAATGACAACCTGGCGGCGGCGCACATTCATTTTGCTCATGTAATACTCCTCCATGGCAGTCATCGGCGAGACGCTGGAATCCTGGAGATATTCCATGACGTGGAAATTTTCGATGGACTTGGTGAATTTCCGGTTTTCGTTTTCGAGATTTAAAATTTTCATAGGCACGTTCCTTTCTTTCATTAAGAAGAAAAATAGTGATCCGTCTTGTTTCTTTTATTATACAGGAAAGAAAGCAAAGAGCACAGAAAAATTTAGAAAAAAAGGAAATCTGGAAATCATGTTGTCCATTTTTCAGCGGAGTGATAAGATAAAGTTCAGAAAACGCAAGCAGTACGGTCAGAGGAGGAGTTTATTATGAGTACAATTACTGTCAGAGATGCAAAAATAGAGGATGCCGCACGCATTCTGGAGATTTATGCTTACTATGTAGAATACACCGTCATTTCTTTCGAGTGGGACGTGCCGTCTCTGGAAGAATTTGAGAACCGCATGCGTGATATCATGAAAAAATATCCATACCTCGTCATCGAGCAGGATGGAAAAATCGAAGGTTATGCATACGCACATGCCTTTGTCGGCCGCGCCGCATACGACTGGTCGAGCGAGCTGACCATTTATCTCGATCCCAATGCAAGAAAAGGAGGTCTTGGCCGGAGACTGTATGAAGAGCTGGCGGACCGCCTGAAAAAAATGGGCATTCTGAACCTCTACGCCTGCATCGGCTATCCGCAGGTCGAGGATGAATATCTGACGAAAAACAGCGCCGAGTTCCATGCGCATCTCGGATTCGAACTCGTGGGAACCTTCCACAACTGCGGCTACAAATTCGACCGCTGGTACGATATGGTCTGGATGGAAAAAATCATCGGCGAGCCGCACGCGGGACAGCCGGCAGTAAAGCCGTACAGCGAGGTTAAAGAATGAGTACGATAACGACGTATACAAGAAAACACTTCGATCCCGTACATCCTGATCCGGGGCTGCTCTGTGTGGAAGATTTTGCGCATGCGCTGCCGATGATCTGCCGCGGAAACGGCCATGTGACGACGTTTTGGTCAGTGGGAGAGCACTGCATCTGCTGTGCGAAAGAGGCTGCCGCGCGCGGCTATTCCCGGCGGCTGGTGCTGGCGTGTCTTCTGCATGACGCAAGCGAGTGCTACATGTCGGACGTGCCGCGGCCATTAAAGCAGGAGATGCCGCGGTACCGCGAGATTGAGGATCATTTGCTTTCGGTGATTTATGAGAAATATCTTGGCAGTGATCTGACGGCGGAGGAGCAGCGGATGATGAAACAGATCGACAATGATCTGCTGTGGTACGATTTGACGAATCTGCTGGAGGAGCCGCAGGAGGGGGATGCACCGAAGCTTCACATCACGCTGGACTACGCGGTGCGGCCGTTTGATGCGGTGGAACAGGAGTATCTGGAATTATTCGAACAGTATCGGGAGACGGGCGATGAGAGAGGATAAAAACGAAAACCGCTGGGACAAGCTGCTTCAGATCCACACAATGGGGCGGGACGACAGCCGGTCGGATCTGTACCGGTATCCGTATGAGCCGACCCCGTACTGCGTGCTGGAGCGGATGGCAAACACGGGATGATCCGAAAGGGAAATACGCTGCTCGATTACGGATGCGGAAAGGGCCGCGTAGATTTCTTCTTATCGGCGCAGACCCGGTGCCAGTCCATCGGTGTGGAGTATGATGACCGGATTTATGCGAAGGCAATGGAAAACAAAAAGGCGGCGGCCTCTGGTGCGCGGACGGAGTTTGTGCTGGAGAGCGCCGAAAATTTTCCCGTTCCTGCGGAAGTGGACCGGGTGTATTTTTTTAACCCGTTTTCGCTTGAAATCTTAAGAAAAGCGATGGCAAGACTGCTGGAATCGTACTACGAAAATCCGCGGGAGATCCAGCTGTTTTTCTATTACCCGTCGGATGCTTATATCTCGTATCTGATGACGGTGCCGGAACTGGAATTTTTCGATGAGATCGACTGTATAGATCTGTTTCCGGGCGGGGACAGCGGGAGCGGGTTGTGATTTTTACGATTCAGGAATAAAAAGTTTTGTAACAGCAAAAACCGTGTGGAATACAAAAAAGCATGAATTATATTTGAAGAAAGGGCGTTTTTATGAAATATCAGGTAATGCGAATTGAGGAAGACCTTGATTTCGGCTGTGAGGAGCGCGGTGCCGACGAGCCTGTCATGGCAGTTGTTGTTTTGAAAGATGAAAACGGAACAGAATCGCGCATCCGCCAGGAGGATCAGATGCTGTATGACTGGAACATCGAGGAGGGCGACACCGTTATTCTGAATGAAAACAGCGAATTGCGAAAAGTACTCTCCGGTGATTGGACGCAGAACTGTGATTCGAAAAATGTAGATACGACAAAATTCGTCAACATGATGCAGGCCGTCAAAGCCGGAAAACAGATTGACTGGATCTGTCCGTTCTGCAGCGGAACAGTAGAACGATTGGAGCAGAAAGGCGGAAAAACCGTAATCGGATGCACATCGTGCGATATGCGGATTCAAATAGAAAATTAAACGATTTCGGCCTTTAAGGCCGAAAGAGAAAGGAAACACAAATGGTAAAACCAATTATGAGAGACGTTCTCTTCCTCGGACAGAAATCCGTCCCGGCGACAGAGGAAGATCTGCAGGTGGGAAGAGATCTGCAGGACACACTGGCAGCAAACCGCGAGGCATGCGTCGGCATGGCGGCAAATATGATCGGCGTGAAAAAACGCATCATCATCGTAAACGCCGGATTCCGCGACATCATCATGTTCAACCCGGTGATCGTCCGCAAAAGCGGCCCCTACGAAACAGAAGAAGGTTGCCTCTCCCTGCCAGGCGTGCGGAAAACAAAGCGGTACCAGAACATCGAAATCGAATACTACGACTGGAATTGGAAAAAACAACGCCAAAAATTCACCGGCTGGCAGCCCAGATCTGCCAGCATGAGATGGATCATTTGGAAGGGATACTTATTTAGATCCTACAGCAGACAGGAGGACGGTATGACAGACAGAGAATGAATGGTAAAAGGAATCATTTACAACCCGAATGTGGAAGATCCGGCCAAAGAGCAGTCCGGCTATATGGAGCGTCTGTGGGAGTTCAACCAGCTGAAGCCGTCAGAGGGAGACAAGAAAGTCAAATAAATCAGGACAAATTTCGAAAATATAAAATTTTTGTAAAATAATGTCGAAAAAACGATTGACAAGTGGCGAAAAGAAACATATGATAATACCTGTCAATATACATATTCGGCAATAGAGGCGCGAAGGCTAAGAGTAGCTGTCCTGAGACAACGGGGTCTGGGACGGGCAGGGAAAGGAGCATTCGCCGAAACGGGGCAGTTCCCGAAAAACTGTCTGCGTTGGGGTACAGTCGAACAGGCTGTGCACTCTCACCGTACTGGTGGAGGAGCTATTGCTTCATGAACGTAGATTTAATGGAGCAGTGGTGAAGACCGCTGTTCTTTTTATTGTACTGCAGTTGGAACCGTGACAAAAGGTTCCGGGGGTGGAAATCTGTTTGGTTGGAGAACGAAAGACGAAACGGGTGTTACAGGATACGTCTGAAGAAAACTGTTGCCGGAAAAGAAAAAAGGGAGGATTTTGACATGATAGCATTTCTTAACTGGCTGGACGGTGTCCTTTGGGGCGTGCCGCTGATCGCGCTGATGATTCTGACCGGTCTGTACTTTACCGTTCGTTCTGGATTTTTCCAGTTCCGTCACTTTGGCTGGATTATGAAGAGAACCGGCGGAAAACTGTTCCAGAAAGAAGACAAAGCAAGTGAAGGAAAGGGTATGCTTTCCTCGTTTGAGGCGATTTCGACCGCTATCGGCGGTACCGTAGGATTCGGTAATATCGCCGGTGTTGCAACTGCAGTTGCAGCAGGCGGCCCGGGAGCCATCATGTGGATGTGGCTTTCGTCTCTGCTTGGTATGATATTAAAACAGGTTGAGGTTACCCTCGGCTGCTACTACCGTCACACCAACGAAAAAGGTGAGTACTACGGCGGTCCGACTTACTACATGGAGTGCGGACTTGGCGAGGAGCGTCACTGGGGCAAGCTGTGGCTGATCCCGGCGCTCATCTTCGGCATCGGTATTTTCTCCACCTTCTTCGTAACCTCTTCCAACCTGACCGCATCTCAGGTCGTAGCCGGTGCGTTCGGTATTGAGAATATCAATCTTGGAAGCTTCAAAGTAGAAGGCGTTATCGTGATGGGCGTTCTGCTCTGCATTCTGACCTATGTCGTTACAAGCGGCGGTACGAAGAAAATCGCAAGTCTGTTCAGCAAGCTCGTTCCATTTATGAGCGTTCTTTATATCTTGATGGGAATTGGCATGATCATCATCAACATCAACCGCGTTCCTGGCGTATTTGCAGCCATCGTAACAAACGCATTTACCGGAACAGCAGCGATCGGCGGTTTTGCCGGCTGCGCAGTCAGCGAGATTATCCGTGTGGGTATGGCGCGTTCCGTATACTCCAATGAGGCTGGATGGGGTACTTCTCCAATGATCCATGCTTCCGCAAAAACACCGCATCCGGTAGAGCAGGGTCTGTGGGGATCTTTCGAGGTATTCTTTGATACCATGGTTATCTGTACGATCACCGCACTTTCCGTTATCTTAAGCGGAAACTGGACCGACGGAACGAACGGCGGAACACTTGCTTTAAGTGCATTTGCAAGCGGATTCGGCAAATTTGGAAGCATCCTTCTGGCAGTCATCATGGTCATTTTCACTGTAACGACTTCCGGCGGATGGTTCACCTACTATCTGGCAATTCTGGAGCATCTGTATAAAAAAGAAGGCAAGATGAAAGATATCGTCATGAAAGTCTTCTATGCAGTCCGCGCTCTGCCGGGCGTACTGTGGACGATCTATCTGGTAAAGACCAACAACCAGGGCTTTATCTGACTGTCGTTGATATCACATCTGCGATCCCGACCTTCGTCAACGTAGCAGTGATCCTGATTCTCTCGAACCAGTATTTCAAACTGCTGAAAGACTACAAAGCAAGAAACTTCGGCCAGGGCACGGTAGACAAGAACGCCTGCCTGTTCTACGAAGAGAAAACGAAATAAAAAATATTCAAAAGCGAATCCAGACACGCAAGAGAATAGCGTGTCTGAATTTGTATATTGCGCAAATGGGCAGAAAAGAATAGAATCAAATTTAGATGACAGTAGGAGGATAATGATATGAAAACAATTTACAAAAACGGAGCTGTCTACACCGGAAAACTGCCGCTTGTCGAAGCGTTTGCAGTAGAAGACGGCAAATTTGTTTTCGCCGGAAGCAGCGCAGAGGCAGATGCCCTTGCAGCAGCCGGCGACAAAGTTGTAGACCTCGGCGGAAAATTCGTCTGCAGCGGTTTTAACGACAGCCATATGCACCTTTTAAATTACGGAAGCTCCCTGCTGAAAGCGCAGCTTGCCGCACATACCGAAAGCCTGGAAGATATGCTCGCCTGCCTCGACACCTTCCAGAAAGAGCATCCGCGAAAAGACGGCGCATGGCTGATGGGCCGCGGCTGGAATCAGGATTACTTCACGGACGTGGACCGCATGCCGAACCGCTACGATCTTGACCGCGTATCAACCGAAGTTCCGATCTGCGCGACGAGAGCGTGCGGCCACTGCCTCGTAGTCAACAGCAAAGCGCTGGAACTCCTCGGCGTCACCGCAGATACCCCGCAGCCGGAGGGCGGAGAGATCGGTATGGAAAACGGTGAGCCAGACGGAAGATTCTTCGACAATGCAATGGAACCGGTTTACGACAGCATTCCGGTGCCGAGCAAAGAGGAAATCAAAGATATGATCCGCAGCGCCTGCAAAGCCCTGAACAGCTACGGCGTCACCAGCAGCCAGAGTGATGATTACTGCGTTTACCGCGCCGTTCCATGGCAGACCGTCAACGAAGCATACAAAGAACTCGAGGAGTCCGGCGAGCTGACCGTCCGTGTTTACGAGCAGAGCAACTTTACCGATCTGGAATCCTTAAAAGGTTTCGTTGAGGCTGGAAATGTGACCGGCATCGGCACAGACCGTTTTAAAATCGGACCGCTGAAAATGCTCGGCGACGGCGCACTCGGTGCGAGAACAGCATTCCTCAGTTGCCCATACGCAGACGACCCGTCCACCTGCGGAATCCCGGTATTCACCCAGGAAACCATGGATGAGATGATCGCTACGCCAATGCACACGGCATGCAGGCTGCAGTTCACACGATCGGTGATGCGTGCCTCGACCGCGTGTTAAGTGCCTATGAAAAAGCCCTTGCTGAAAACCCGAGAGAAGATCACCGCCACGGCATCGTGCACTGCCAGATCACAAGAGCCGATCAGCTTGAAAAAATCGCGAAAATGCATCTTCACGTTTACGCACAGAGCATCTTCCTCGATTACGATAACCATATCGTAGAGGAGCGCGTCGGCAAAGAGCTTGCGAGCACAAGCTACAGCTGGAAGACGCTGATGAACAACGGCGTCTCCGTCAGCAACGGAACCGACTGCCCGGTAGAGCTGCCGGATGCCCTCGCCTGCATGCAGTGCGCTGTCACAAGAACAACGCTGCGCGACCACGTCGGCCCGTACCTGCCGGATCAGAAATTCACCGTACAGGAAGCACTCGACAGTTACACGATCCGCAGCGCCGAGGCAAGTTTCGAGGAGAACGTGAAAGGCCAGATCGCAGAAGGCATGATGGCAGACTTCGTCGTACTGGGACAGAATCCGTTTGAGGTGGATGAGAGCACGATCAAAGACATTCCGGTGTGCCGGACGTATCTTGCCGGTGAACTGGTATATGAAGCATAAGGATATAACTTAAATGAGTAATAGATGTCAAATGAAAATTCATACAATGAAGGGAAAAACGTGAAATAAGATAACCTGAAAATAGTATGGAATAAAGGCAGAAACAGAGGAGAACCTCCTGCGGCGATGAACGGTCGCAGGAGGTTCTTTTTTGATCCTGATAGGACCATACGGTTGTAAAAGAATCGAACAAACGGTTGCATAAAAGGGCGGGAATGTGCTACGATAAAGGAAATTTTACGAAAGGAAAAAACAGACAAATGCTTGGAAGAACACATTTTTTTATTGGAACAGCAGCGGCACTTGCTGTTTTACAGCCGCAGACGGTTCCCGCGCTTGTGGCCGGTGCCGGGGCTGCCGCGATCGGCGGTTTGATCAGTGACATTGATGTCGGCACTTCACAGGCGCACCGCGATGCCGATAAGATCATTACGGCAACAGTTGCAGTTGCGGTGCTCACAATTCTTGCGGAGTATAAACTGAATCTTGGAATTTACCGCCGCCTCACAAGCGACAGCAGCGTGCTGCGTCTCCTCGCCGGAACGGCAGCATTTTTGCTGATCTGCGCCTATGGGAAACAGCAGCCGCACCGCTCCTTCATGCATTCATTTGCGGCGCTGGCATTGCTGACGGCGTGCGTGGACATCATCTACCCGGATGTGTCCGCTTATTTTGCCGTGGGCTTTCTGTCCCATCTGGTGCTCGATTTTTTCAACCGGAAACCGGAAAAGCTGTTCTGGCCCTGGAAGAAGGGATTCTGCCTCGGACTCTGCTCAGCACGGGGACTTGTGAACCGCGCACTGCTCGGGTGCGGCATGGTATTTCTTGCTGTAATACTGGTGATCTCGGCGCCTGCAGGGCGGCTGATGGCTAAAATCATGCGGGCAATTTACGGATGAGATGGGATTGACAAAAAGATAACAAGACAAAAGAAGAAAAAGCAGGAATTTTTCGGTGTTAAAGTTAATATTTTATACATTTTATAGTAGGATTTTTGATTAAAATGATGTAAAATAGAAAACAGAAATCCGGCGTCCGTAATTGTTTTTGAAATGAACGAACAGGGAACCGCCGGCCCGTTACCGCAGCCGATTGCGGAGCGCAGCGCAACCGACCACAGAGATTAGAGCACAACAGGCAATACAGGAGTTAGTATGAACGAAGAAATGAAAAACCAAACAGAACAGTTACCGCTTTTAAAAGTACACATGATGGGAAGTTTTTTCCTGGAGTACGGCGACCAGCGATTTCCTTCCGGAAAACAATGGCAACAAAATCGATGAGACTTCTGCAGATTTTCCTCTATAACAAGGACAATGGAATTTCCAGAGGAAGACTGTTGGAGAGCACATACGGAAGAGAAGATGTGGCGGACGCGGCAAACAGCCTGCGTGTCGGCGTACATCGCCTGAAAAGAAGCCTTGTCGAGGCAGGACTTCCGCAGTTTGAGTACATTTATACACAGAAAGGCGTTTACCACTGGACCAGCCCGATGCCGGTCGAGGTAGATGCGATTGATATCAAAAATAAGATCCTGGAAGCAGGAAAAGAGACGGACGAGAAAGCGCGCATGGATCAGATGATCGAAGCACTGGAGCTGTACACCGGAGAGTTCCTTGCAGATTTCGGCGAGGAAGAGTGGGTACAGGCGGAGCGCGCGCAGCTGAAAAAAGTATATTCCGATGCACTGAAAGAAGTAAGTGAGTATCTTCTGAAAAACGAGGAGTTCGATGAGCTGCAGAAACTGACTTCTGTTGCTTCCGAACTGTATCCGTTCGACGAGTGGCAGGCAGTCCAGATGCAGGCGCTGATCGGCCTGGAGAGATACAAAGAGGCCATGAAACTGTACGAGCAGACCTCGAAACATTACTTTGAAGAGCTTGGCGTTACACCGAGCGAGAAACTGGTGGAGCAGTACCGCTATCTGGGAAGCCGCATGGGCAGCAGACACCGCGTGATCGAAGAGGTACAGGCAGATCTTCAGGAGAGCCCGGGAGAAAAGGGCGGAGCATTCTTCTGTTCCCTCGCCGGATTCCGTGACTGCTACCGACTTGTTTACCGTATGTCCGAGCTGAACGGACAGATGCCGTGGCTGATGCTGTGCACCATTACAGACGGAAAAGGTTACCCGGCAAAAGGCGGTCCGCGCCTTGACCGTATGTCCGAAAAGCTGCTTGAGGTAATGAAACGCAGCCTGCGTCATTCCGATTTCTTTGCAAAATACAGCCCGTCCCAGTATGTGATTCTGCTGCAGGGCGGCAGCCAGAGAGGATGCGAACTCGTCTACAAGAGAATCAGCGAGCGCTTCTCCGAGGAGAAAAAAGGCTGGGCAAAGAATCTGAAATACAGTGCACTGCCGGCAATTCAGACCGAAAAAGAGCTTGAGTTCTTAGAAGGAGACGATGTTTTATGATTCGCGTACAGCTGCCTGGAAGATTCCGCATGTACGATGAAACACGCTGCCTCAACGAGGAAGCGATTCATTCCCCGATGATCACAAAGCTGCTGGTTTATATGATCTGCAACAAAAACCATATCGTAACACTGGAACAGTTAACCGAAGCACTCTGGACGGATGAGAAGAGTGAAAATCCGTACGGAGCACTGAAAAATATGATGTACCGTCTGCGCGGAACGCTGCGGAAGGTATGGCCGGTTAAGAGAGGATCATGCCTGCTATATGAAGGCTGTCATGGAACTGACGAAAAGCCTGGAGCACCGCAGACCGCAAAGGAAAAGTACAGGTTCTCAGTGATCTAAAAGAGCTTTATCAGGAACCAAGAGAATTAGAAAAAATAAATTAATTTTTAAGTTGACAGCAGACTAAACAAATAGTAACTTTAAGCTGTGATGAAACGAGCTTAAATCCAGAAAAAGTTTGCTGTCTTAAGTTAAATAAAGTACAACAGACAGGGAGGATAACAAACATGAGTTACAGAGAAGTATATGAAAATGGTGCAATGATCCATATTTTGATGAGGCATCCAGAGAAGAGCTGAAAGCACTCGAAGGAAATGAGGCAGAAATCGAAGACCGTTTCTACCGTCAGCTTGAGTTCGGTACCGGCGGACTCCGCGGTGTCATCGGAGCGGGTACCAACCGCATGAACATCTACACCGTACGCCAGGCAACCCAGGGCCTTGCCAACTACATTATTTCCCAGAACGGACAGGAAAAAGGCGTAGCCATCGCACACGATTCCAGAAGAATGTCTCCGGAATTCGCACGCGAAGCAGCACTCTGCCTGAATGCAAACGGAATCAAAACGTATCTGTTCGAGTCCCTGCGTCCGACACCGGAGCTTTCTTTTGCTGTCCGTGAATTCGGCTGTATTTCCGGTATCGTCATTACCGCAAGCCACAACCCGAGAGAGTACAACGGATACAAAGTATACTGGGAGGACGGCGCACAGATTACACCGCCGCACGACAAAAACATTCTCGCAGAGGTAGCAAAAGTAACCGAGTTTTCTGCCGTTAAAACGATGGAAGAAGATGATGCAAGAGCAGAAGGCCTGTTCCAGGTCATCGGAACCGATTTTGATGACCGTTACGTTGCAAAATTAAAAGAGCAGAGCATTCATCCGGAAATCATCAAAGATGCGGCAAAAGATATGAAGATCGTCTACACACCGCTTCACGGAACCGGAAATGTGCCGGTACGCCGCGTTCTGCGCGAGCTTGGCTTTAATCAGGTTTACGTTGTAAAAGAGCAGAAAGTGCCGGACGGAAACTTCCCGACGGTGGCTTACCCGAACCCGGAAGACGAGAAAGCATGGACACTGGCGCTGAAACTGGCAAAAGAAGTAGACGCTGACATCATCCTTGCAACCGACCCTGATGCAGATCGTCTCGGCGTTTATGCAAAAGACAGCAAGACCGGCGAGTACGTAAGCTTCACCGGAAACATGTCCGGTATGCTGATCGCAGAGTATATTCTGCGTGAGCGCACCAAGAACGGAACCATGCCGGAGAACCCGGCACTCGTTGAGACGATTGTTACGACCGATATGGCAAAAGCAATCGCAAAAGCTTATAACGTGGCACTGATCGAGGTTCTGACCGGATTCAAATACATCGGCGAGCAGATCAAATTTTTTGAGCAGAGCGGTGCACACAATTATGTATTTGGTCTGGAAGAGAGCTATGGCTGCCTGGCCGGAACATATGCAAGAGATAAAGATGCCTGCGTGGCAGTTATGATGCTCTGCGAGGTTGCTGCATACTACAAACAGCAGGGCAAAACACTGTGGGATGCCATGGTGGATATGTACGAGGAGTACGGCTACTACAAAGAGGGTCTTGCAACGATGACCTTAAAAGGTATCGACGGTGCAAAAGAGATCCAGACCATGATGACCAACTTCCGTGAGAATCCGCCAAAAGAGCTGGGCGGCTTCCAGGTTCTTGCCGTACGCGATTACAAAGCAGACGTACGAGTGGATCTCGTAAGCGGCGAGAAGAGCGCAACCGGACTTCCGTCCTCCAACGTTCTTTACTATGAGCTGGAAAATAACGCATGGTGCTGCGTACGCCCATCCGGTACCGAGCCGAAGATCAAATTCTATTTCGGCGTAAAAGGCACATCCCTTGAAGATGCAGCCGAGAAACTGGAAAAATTAAAAAATGCAATGGTAACTGCTTAAACGCTGTGTGAATACAAAAAGACCTTGCCCGGCGGGTGAGGTCTTTTTTTACAAAAATCGGCCCGGCGGATCAAGCTTACCTGAAATAAGGAGAAGAAAATGGCGATTTTATATTATGATGAGAAAAAGCTTTTTCAGTTAAATACAGAGAATACGACGTATGTGATCGGCCTGAGCCGGAAGGCTACGTCGGACATGTTTACTACGGACCCCTTCTGCACGGAGAGCCGGATCTGTATCCGCTCCGCATGGATGAGCCGCCGTTCACCCCGTCCGTCAATAAGAGAGAGAAATCTTCGTTCCTCGACCGTTTTCCAATGGAATACCCGACCGGAGGAGTCGGCGATTACCGTGAGAGCTGTCTGAATATAAGAAATGCACAGGGCCGTATGGGATGTGAGATTTTCTTTGATTCCCATGAAATTTTCAAAGGAAAACGCCCGCTGACCGGTCTTCCGGCTTCTTTTGGAACCGAGGACGAAGTAGAAACTCTGGAAATCACCTGCAAAGATCCTGTTCTTGATCTTGTTGTTGTCCTTTCCTACTCTGTTTTTACAAAAGAAAACGTTATCACCCGAAGTGTCCGCGTGAAAAATGAAGGCAGTGAAGCGCTGAAGGTAGAGAAAATCTACAGTGCCTGCCTCGATATGGACAACGAAGACTTTGAGATGCTTTCTCTTCATGGATCCTGGGGAAGAGAACGCCACATCCAGCAGGGTGCGCTCCGTTACGGAAAACAGCTCGTTTCCTCCGGAAGAGGCGAGTCCAGCCATCAGGAGCATCCGTTCGTGGCAATGGTAACACCGGGAACGGATCAGGAGCGCGGCGAGGTTTACGCAATGCACTTCGTATATTCCGGCAACTTTATCGGACAGGTGGAAAGATGCCAGTTTGATACCGTTCGTATGGTCATGGGTATCAACCAGGAGGAGTTCTGCTGGAATTTAAAAGCCGGCGATGAATTCCAGGCGCCGGAGGTTGTTATGGTCTACTCTGCCGAGGGACTTGGCAAAATGACGCGTTCCTACCATGCATTTTATCGCAGACATATGATCCGCAGCCCGTACAACCACAAAAAACGCCCGATTCTGATTAACAACTGGGAAGCAACTTACTTTGATTTTGATACCGATAAACTCCTCGATATCGCAAGAGAGGCAAAAAAAGACGGCATCGAGATGCTTGTTATGGATGACGGCTGGTTCGGAAAACGAAATAAAGACGATTCTTCCCTCGGTGACTGGGTTGTCAACGAAGAGAAGATCAAAGGCGGCCTGAAAAATCTGGTTGACAAAGTGAATGAAATCGGTCTTGAATTCGGTATCTGGTTCGAGCCGGAGATGATCTCCCCGGACTCTGATCTCTACAGAGAGCACCCGGAATGGGCGATTCAGATTCCGGGAAGAGAAGCGACTGAGATCCGCTGCCAGTACGTGCTGGATCTCTCCCGCCCGGAAGTGCAGGATTATGCGTATGAATGTGTGGCAAAAATCCTGCGCAGTGCAAACATCAAATACGTGAAATGGGATATGAACCGCCAGTTAAGCGACCTGGGAAGCACCTACCTGGACAAAGATTCCCAGCAGGAGCTGTTCCACCGCTACGTGCTCGGTATGTATGCGATGCAGGAGCGTCTGGTACAGGAGTTCCCGGATCTGCTTCTGGAGAACTGCTCCGGCGGCGGTGCACGTTTCGATCCTGGAATGCTTTACTACAGCCCGCAGATCTGGTGCTCCGACGACACCGATGCGATTGAGCGTCTGGAAATCCAGGAGGGAACAGCCCTCATTTACCCGCTCTGCTCAATGGGTGCACACGTCAGCGTATGCCCGAACCACACCGTCGGCCGTGTGACTCCATTCACAACGAGAGGCCATGTGGCACTGGCTGGAACATTTGGCTATGAGCTCGATATCACAAAGCTGCCGGAGGAGGAGAGAAAACTGATTCCGGAGCAGACCGCGATGTATCACAAATATCATGAACTGATCCGCGATGGAGAGTATTATCGTATTCTTTCCTACCGTGAAAACCACAGATCCGACTGTTGGGCAGTAGCTTCTGAGGATAAAAACGAAGTGCTTGTAACTTACGTACAGGTGCTGGCACAGGTAAATATGCCGTCCCGCAAGGTACGCCTGCGCGGCTTCGATCCGGCGAAAAAATACCGTCTGGAAGGAACCGACGAGGTTTACAGCGGCGAGATGCTGATGAATGCCGGATTCCGCATGAAAGATTTCTGGGGCGATTTCGTCAGCAGACTGTATCACTTTATCGCAGTGGACTAAGGAGTAACATATATGGCAAAAGTAAGATTGGCAGATATTGCAAAGGTGGCGGGCGTCAGCGCCGTCACCGTGCATAACGCGATTACAGGACAGAAAGGGGTCAGCGATGAGATGCGCGCCCGGATTCTGGAAATTGCAAAGGAAATGGGATACCGCCAGCCGGGAAGCGGAGCGAGAAATACACAGGGAAAAAGCCTGCGCTGCATCGGAGTGGTGATTCCGGAACGGTATCTGGCAGAGTATACGACATTTTACTGGAAAATGTATCAGGAGATGGCACTGGCGGCGACGGAAAAGAGCTGTATGGTGACCGTGGAGATCCTGAAACAGGAGATGGAAGATGAGATGATCGTGCCGTGCATCGCCAAGGAGCAGACCGTCGATGCGCTGATCCTGATGGGAGACACGAGCCGCGATTACATCCACTATCTGAAGAAAAACGTGGATCTTCCGATCGTATTTCTGGATTTCTACGACAATGAGCTGGCAAAAGATGCCGTGATCGCAGATAACTTTCACGGAATGTATCTGATGACGGAATACCTGTATGAGCATGGCCTTACAAAGCTGGCTTTTGTCGGTTCGATTCATTTTTCCAGCAGTATCATGGATCGGTACTGCGGTTTTTCCAAGGCTGTTCTGGAACACCGCGATGTGACACCGGCGGAATGGATTCTGGAGGACCGTGATGAGCGGGGCCAGATCGAAATTCATCTCCCGGAACAGATGCCGGAAGCGTTCGTCTGCAACTGCGACCTGACCGCCGGCCTTCTGATGCTCGAGCTGGAAAAACGCGGCATCTCCGTGCCGGAGGACGTTTCCGTTGTCGGCTTCGACAATTACCTGTATCCGGGTTTCCCGGATCTCAAGATCACTTCGTATGAGATCAATACGAAGGCGATGGTAAAAGTAGCGCTCGAAAAAGCGCTGAAGCAGATCCGCGGCGCGGCATCCGGCAAAAATATGGAAATTGTCTCTGGACAGCTGGTGCCGAAAGAGAGCGTAAAGCTTTGATTTTTATAACTGAATTATAAATTAAGAAACGGGGCATTTTGAAATGCCCCGTTTTTGTACATATTACACAACAAAGTCACTTAAAAATTGACAGTATCTAACGGAACTTATTTTTTAAGTAATTTCCAGTTGAAAAATTAATCATCTATGTTAAAATTAAGCTAAAGGACTGGGCGTGAGGGTGATAAAACACGGCGGTTCGGAGAAAAAAGAATTAAAAAACAAGATTCTGTCCACTAACAGAAACTTAAAAAAACAAAGTACAACTCATAAACAATATTTTTCATGGAGGTTTCAAAAAATGAGCGAAGTTAAAATTATTGGAGATGCTGTCAAAAATATGCCATGGCAGGAAGGCCCGGCTGAATTTTCCGGTGCACCGGTATGGAGATACGGCGAGAATCCGATCATCGGAAGAAATCCGGTGAAGGAAGTAGCAGAATCTTCAACAGCGCCGTTATGCCGTACGGCGACGAGTTCATCGGAGTATTCCGTGGTGAGCAGACAAACGGAATCCCGTACATCTACCTTGGAAGAAGCAAAGATGCGATCCACTGGAATTTCGATGAGAACAAAATCCAGTTCGTTGACGAAGAAGGCAAACCGTTCATGCCGGTTTACGCATATGACCCGCGTCTTGTAAAAGTAGAAGATACCTACTACATCATCTGGTGCCAGGACTTCTACGGTGCAGCCATCGGAATGGCAAAAACAAAAGATTTTGAAACCTTCGTACGTGTGGAGAATCCATTCCTTCCATTCAACAGAAATGCCGTTCTCTTCCCGAGAAAAATCAACGGCAACTTCGTGATGCTGTCCCGTCCAAGCGACAGCGGCCACACACCGTTCGGTGACATCTTCCTGTCCGAGAGCCCGGATATGCTGTACTGGGGCAAACACCGCCACGTCATGAGCAAGAGCCCGGAGTGGTGGGAGTCCTTAAAGATCGGCGGCGGCGCAGCTCCGATTGAGACCAACGAAGGATGGCTGCTGTTCTACCACGGCGTAAGCGGCACCTGCAATGGCTATGTATACAGCATCGGCGGCGCAATCCTCGACAAAGAGAATCCGTCCATCGTAAAATACCGCTGCCAGAACTTCCTTCTGACACCGGAAGAGTGGTATGAGGAGAGAGGCTTCGTTCCGAACGTAACCTTCCCGTGCGCAACCATTCACGATGCAGAGACCGGAAAGATCGCGATCTACTACGGCGCAGCCGATACGTATGTAGGACTGGCATTCACAACCGTAGATCTGATTGTAGATTATATCAAGAAAAACAGTGTCGTACGCGAGTCTGACACCGAAATCGGAAG
>ENA-OQDW01000219-OQDW01000219.1-human-gut-metagenome-genome-assembly--contig:-NODE-219-length-24451-cov-2.500534_pt1 | contig 24451 bp, 31 predicted proteins | sample MGYA00242784_ERZ504613 | MGnify/ENA primary metagenome ERZ504613 (study PRJEB26092, sample SAMD00036330) | human gut metagenome | host: Homo sapiens | study: EMG produced TPA metagenomics assembly of...
GGCGCGACTATCTCCAAGTCGGCAACGCGATGGAGATATTCAGACGGAACAACGTGCGCTTTATCGCGGTCAACAACGGCATTGACAGCGAGAAGCCCGACACATTGGAGTTTGCGCCCTTTATCAATATCATGTCGGAGTGGTACGCAAAGGACATCAGCAAGAAAGTGAAAACGGGCATTAAGACCAAAGGCATGAGCGGAAAGCCGATTGCCACCGAAGCCCCCTACGGCTATGTCAAAGACCCGGACAACAAGGATTTTTGGATAATCGACGAGGAAGCCGCCGAGGTTGTGCGCCTTATTTTCCGTTTGTTTATCGGCGGGAAGAACCGCAACCAAATCGCCGTATATCTGAAAAACGAGCAAATCCCTACCCCCACTTTCTACATGAAAGACCGGGGACGGGGAACGTGTAAAAACAAGGCGCTCAATGAGGATAACCGCTACAAGTGGAACAAAGCCACCTTGACCCATATCCTTACGCGGCAGGAGTATTGCGGCGATGTAGTCAACTTCAAGACTACAAAGCATTTCCGGGACAAGCGGAACCACTATGTAGACCGGAGCCAATGGCAGATAACCGAAAATGTGCATGAGCCGATTATTGACCGCGCCGACTTTGAAACCGCACAGCGGATTTTGGAAAACGCGCCCGTCAGACGCCCCAACGGGGACGGGGAAATCCACCCTTTGTCGGGCTTGCTTTTCTGTAAGGATTGCGGCGCAAAAATGCACATCCGCATAGATTACAGAAACGGCGGCAAGCGGCACGTTGCCTATTGCAGCGAGTACCACAAGGGAAAAGCCAAAAACCCCAAATGCCATTCCCCGCACATCATGGACGCGGACTTGCTCATGCAGACCATCGCGGAAGTGCTGAAGAAAATCGAGGACTATTCTATCAGCAACCGGGCGGAGTTTGAAGCCTTAGTGAAAAAGAACCTTGTCATGCAGCAGACCGACCAGACCAAGAAACAGCAGAAGCGTATTCCGCAAATCACGACGCGCCTTGAACAGATTGACAAGGTGCTGAATAAGCTCTATGAGGACAACGCCCTCGGCACGATCCCACAAGACCGTTATGAGCAGATGTCGCAGAAGTATTCGGAAGAATACTATGCGCTGAAAGCGGAGCTTGCCACGCTCCAAGAGCAGCTGTCCGCTTATGAGAACGCGGGAGGACGGGCGCAGAAGTTTTTGAAGCTGACGGAACGCCATGCTGCCTTTACCGAACTTACCCCCGCCATTCTCAACGAGTTTATCAGCAGGATTGAAGTGCATGAGCGCGACCAGAAAAGGGCGAGATACGCAATCCAGCACATCAGCATATATTTCAATTATATCGGCAAGTTTGAGAATGAAGTGACACAGCTTGCGGAACCGACCGAGCAGGAAATCCGGCAAATGCGGGAGGAAATCGAAGAAGCCAAAAAGGAAAAGAGCCGCGCATACCACCGGCAGTATTCAAGGGAGTACCGGGCGCGAAACCTTGAAAAGCAGCGGGAGTATGACCGCATGAAAGCGCGGGAATACCGGGCAAGGAGAAAGGCGCAGGCAGCCGCCGCACAGCCCACACAGTAAAACAGAATAACCGTCAACCAAGAGGGATTTTCCGAGTTATGGGAAATCCCTCTTTTACGCCCAAAGAAAGGAGCCGCCTATGGCAGAACAGACCCCCGACAGTATCATCACGACCCAGAGGAACGGGCAGACCATTGTTGCGGAGTTATTTTTCAATCACAGCAGCACAGAAACATTCCGCGACAAGCTGCTCAAACTGGTGCTTGCCGACAGTTCGCGTTTATCCGCGTCTGACGGTCAAGAGCCGGAAAAAACAGAAATCTTGCGATAACAGCCGCCCCGACGAACCATTCCCTGTCCGGGCGATTTCTATTTGAAAATCCTCATTTTCCCCAAGTCAAGAGCCGGGAAAAACACCCGAAAAATGCCCCTACTGCGTAACAGGGGCGCAGAAAGGAGAGTTTATGAGAACAGGGCTTACGAAGCAGGAAAAGACCACCGATATTTGGTTTGACGAGAAAGACCCGCTAATCCATATCCGCACCCACAACACCGACTTGAAGAAACGGCTTGCCGCCTACGCCAGACAGCACCCCGACCAGTGCCGCCAGACCGACGCAGACCCCGAAACGGGCTGCATGGAGTTTGAAATCCGCAAGGGGCGCTTCTCTTTCCGTCTGACCGCCCCATACAGCGAGGAACGACGGGAAGCAACGCGGCGATATGCCAGAGAAAACAGCACTACAAACTTGTTGAAATAATGTGGATTTGTTCATATTCTTGTGCTATACTTTTCTCAAAGGCACAGAATGGCAGATATAAATTCGTGGGAGAAAAAATATGAAGAAGCATAGAAAATGTAAAAAGATAATAGCTTTTGTAACAGTGTTGTTTATAGCATTTGTTGCAGTAATTGGGCTACACAAAACAGGGATTTATCGTTTTGATTTCTTAAAGGACATCTATAAAAAAATTGATTTTCAACTAAGTACGAACGAGCTTAACATTCCGCAGGACGCTCTTTCATTTTCTGTTTATGATATTGAACAGGAGGAATATTTATTTTACGAGGGCGATAGCAACTTCCCACAGTAGCAAGTTTGGCAAAACTATTTGCCATTGATTATGCTTTGGGAAAAGTAGATTTGGAAGATATTGTTGAAGTAAATCAAGAGGTATTAGAACTTGTTCCGGCGGGTTCATCTTTAGCAAATCTGTATGCTGGGGAATACACAGTTAAACAAATCATGGAGCTATGCTTGTTCCTTCCGGAAATGACGCAGCCTATGCGTTGGCATATCATATCGCTAAAAACGAATTAGGCGAAGGTTATACAGCAACGGAATATATAGATTATTTCATGACAGAACTTAGTGAGTATTTAATCGAAGCAGGCTATTCCAAAACAAATTTATATAATGACCCAAGTGGCGCGTCTATGCAAGCTGACTCTCATTTAGATGACATTAACCGCGTAGCGTTGAAGCTCCTTAACTACGATTTTGTTAAAGAATGTATTGGAAAAAGCGAATTTTCAATTCAAACTCCGCAAGGTGAATTTACATGGAAAAATACAAATGAATTTTTAGATGAAAATTCACCGTACTATAATGCAAATGTTAAAGGAATGAAAACAGGAACAATGGCATCTTCCTATAACATTGTTGTTCTGTATGAAAAAGATGGAAAAGCATATTTAATTACCTGTTTAGCGGCACACTCAAATGAGGGGAGATATAAAGCGGTACAGTCTGCTATCAACACGATTATTGAATAATGATGATGAAATATCCCGTTTAAGTAAAGTGTCAAAACAATAAGGGTAAGATAAAACAGCACACAATAAAACTTAATACCCATCCAAAAGGGCAGCCGAGAAATCGACTGTCCTTTTTCTACGCCGACAGGAGAAAGGAGCGACCAACTATGACAAAACCGAGAGAGAAAACCCGTGAGGAGCTGCAAGCCGAGATTGAGGACGGAAAGAAGAAAATCCGGCAGTTTGAGAACCGGGAAAAGATGTTGCGTCAGAAGCTATCCAAAGAAGAACGCAGAACGCGCAGCCACCGCCTTATCGTCCGGGGCGCAGTCTTTGAAAGCATTGTGCCGGAAGCAAAGAACATGACTGACGAGGAAGCCGCCGCGCTTCTCCGGCTTGCCTTGACGAGTGAACCAGCGCGGGAATATCTGAAAAAACGAGCAGAGGGAGCGACAAGCTGAAAATCCCTTAGGAACTAAGGGCGCACTTATACACCCTTACGGCGTGTGCGCTCTGCCGAGGGCTTGTCTCCGCACAGGGATTTTATCCCGCGCTCCGATATGGCGGCTTTGCCGCAACAAGGGGCTGCACCCCTTGCGCCGCTTCGCGGCTATCCCTGCACACCCACAAAAACAGTACACCCGCCGTTGGCGTCTGTACCATTTTTGCGGGTTTTATTATCCTATCCGGGAGGTGATACCCATAGCCATTTACCATTGGAACATCGGTATTGTGAGCCGAGGAAAAGGCAAATCAGCCGTTGCCGCAGCCGCCTACCGAAGCGGCGAAAAGCTGACAAACGAATGGGACGGAATGACCCATGACTACACTCGCAAAGGCGGCGTTGTCCATACAGAAATCATGTTGCCGCCCCACGCACCGCCCTCGTTCGCTGACCGTTCAACCTTGTGGAACAGCGTGGAGCTTTACGAGAAAGCCGGGAACGCCCAGCTTGCCAGAGAGATTGACGCGGCGCTCCCCACAGAATTATCCAGAGAGGAACAGATCCGGCTTGTCCGGGAATACTGTTCCTCTCAATTTGTTTCCAGAGGAATGTGCGTCGATTACGCCATTCACGACACCGACAGCGGCAATCCCCATTGTCATATCATGCTGACTATGCGCCCCCTTGACGAGCGCGGAGCATGGGCGGCGAAATCCAAAAAGGAATATGACCTTGACGAAAACGGCGAGCGTATCCACTTGCCAAGCGGCAGATATAAGACGCACAAGGTTGACCTCACAGGCTGGAACGACAAAGACAACACCCTCTTGTGGCGCAAGGCATGGGCTGACTTTACCAACGACTTTTTGGAGAGGAACGGAAGCCCGGAGCGTATCGACCACCGCAGCAACGCCGAGCGCGGCATTGACGAGATACCCACCGTCCACATGGGCGTGGCGGCTTGCCAGATGGAGAAGAAAGGTATCGCCACCGAGAAAGGCGAACTGAACCGCAGTATTCAAAAGACAAACCGCCTTATCCGGGAAATCCGGGCGCAGATTAGCAAGCTCAAGGAATGGATTGCCGACCTGTTCAAAGCGCGGGAAACCGCCCCGGAACAGCCGCCGCAATCTCCCAACCTTGCAAATCTGTTGATGAAGTATTTGAGCGTTCAGAGAGAAAAGAGCCGGAAGTATTCGCAGCGTTGGCAACAACAGCACACAGCCGACGAACTGAAAACCATAGCGGCAGCGGTCAACTATCTTTCCGAGCATGGTATCTCTAATCTTGATGAACTGGACGCTTCTCTTTCCTCTGTCAGTGATAAAGCCTATTCAATCCGGGAGGGAATGAAAACCGCAGAGCAGCGCATGAAAGAACTGCAAAAACTCATGGAGTACGGCAGAAATTATCAGACCTACAAGCCCATACAGGACGAGTATCGGCAAATCCGCTGGAAAGGAAAACAGGAGAAGTTTGCGGAAGCCCGCCGCGCCGAGCTTACCCTATGGGACGCGGCAAACCGCTATCTCCATGCCCATTTGCCGGAGGCGTGAAAACCTGCCGATCTCCGCGTGGGAGAAAGAATATACTGCCCTCAAAGCACAGCGGGAAGCGGAATATGACACGCTGAAAGAGACCCGCGCCGAGGTTGCCGAGCTTCAAAAAATCCGCAGGTGTGTGGATATTGCACTCCGCGCCGACCAGCCGGAGCAGACGCAGAACCGCACCAAGCGGCATGAACAGGAGCGATAAGAAAAAGGACGGGCAAGCGGTTTTGCCTGTCCGTCCTAAACACTTTCCGATAAACTGGAATTGGGTTAGTTAATCGGTGGAGCAGAAGGATTGCTTACCTTGTAGTAGCTCCCACCAATGATAATATATGCTTCGCTACCTCTATCTTCGTAGGTAAAAGCACTTTCACCTTTCACATAGAATTCATAACTTTCCAAGCCTTCTACTGCTTCTGGCTCATCGCAAGCAGTCAGCTTCAAATCATAGAACCAGTTAATAACAGGGGTTGTAGATAAATCATTGGAGTCATATTCCTCTGAACCAATTTCAAATGCAGTTTCTTCTCCTTGTGAGTAGAAAGACACTGTAATCATTGTTGTAGGTTCGGGGAAAGAATACACTTCTGAAGCACTAACAGCCTTTTGATTGCAACCGACCAAACCTAACACACAAACTAATGCTAAGACAAGTGTTATCAACTTCTTCATACAATCACACTCCTTTGTCAAATTCAAGTTTGTTGACTTTATTTTACTTCAAAACTATGAACAATTCAACCACAGAAAGAGAGGTATTAACCATGTATTACACCCAAGAACAGATAGACCGCGCCAACCAAGCCGACCTTGTTTCTTTTCTGCAAGGACGGGGCGAGCAGCTTACCCGCGCCGGACAGGAATACCGTTGGAAACGGCACGACAGTTTGACCGTCCGGGGAAACAAATGGTACAGGCACAGCCAGAGTAAGGGCGGCGCACCCATTGATTTTGTCATGGAGTTTTACGGAAAGAGCTTTACCGAAGCCGTTGAACTGCTGACAGGAGAAAAAGGTGCAGCCCCGCCGCCGGACAGACCAACCCCCGCGTCCTTTTCTGACTTCCGACTGCGCCCCGCAGCCCCGACAACCGAACAGCGAGGAACTACCTCACAGCCGCCCGCCGCATTGATGAAGATGTGACGGGCTTTTTCTTTGCCACCGGGGATATTTACGAGGAAGCCGCCCACCACAACGCCGTATTCGTAGGGCGGGACGAGGACGGAGTACCACGCTACGCCCACCAGCGCGGCACAGCCGGGAGCTTCCGGCTTGATGTGAAAGGCAGCGACAAAGCCTTTAACTTCTGCTACCGGGGCGAGGGCGAAAGATTGTTTGTTTTTGAAGCCCCGCTAGACCTGTTATCTTTCCTCTGCCTGTTCAAAAAGGAATGGCAGAAACAAAGCTACCTTGCACTGGGCGGCGTGGGAGAAAAAGCCCTGCTCCGCTTTCTCTCTGACCGTCCGAACATCAAGACCGTTTACCTCTGCCTTGACAGCGACCAAGCCGGAAGCGACGCTTGCAGCCGCCTTGTGGAGCTTATGCCGGAGGGCTTGACCGTCCACCGTCTTATTCCCCTTTTCAAAGATTGGAACGAGGTGCAGACGCGCCGGGGAGAAATCGCGGACGGGAAGTATATCCGGGAAGCGATTTACGGCTTGAAAGAGCCGCCGCAGGAAGAAACCGTTGAGATTATCCGCATGAGCGAGGTTGACACGCAGACCGTTGAATGGCTATGGGAGCCGTATATCCCTTTGGGAAAGTAACCATTGTGCAAGGCAATCCCGGCGAGGGAAAGACCACCTTTGCCCTACGCCTTGCCGCCGCCTGCACCACCGGGGGAACGCTGCCGGGAATGAAGCCCTTGCCGCCATTCCAAGTAATTTACCAGACCGCCGAGGACGGGCTGGGCGATACCGTCAAGCCACGCTTGATAGAAGCCGCCGCAGACCTTGACCGGGTGCTTGTGATTGATGAAGCCAAGCGGGAGCTTACCCTCTCCGATGAGCGCATAGAAAAGGCAATCACGCAGAACGGGGCGCGGCTGATTATCCTTGACCCCATACAGGCGTACATGGGCGAAAAAACCGACATGAACCGGGCAAACGAAGTGCGCCCCATGTTCCGCCGCCTTGCCGATGTTGCCGAGCGTACCGGGTGCGCCGTTATCCTTATCGGACATCTCAACAAAGCTGCCGGAGGGCAGAGCGCATACCGGGGCTTAGGTTCTATCGACTTCCGCGCCGCAGCAAGGAGCGTCCTGCTGATCGGGCGCGTGAAGCGAGAACCGAATGTGCGCGTTATCGTCCATGACAAATCTTCCTTGCGCCGGAGGGCAAGCCCGTTGCCTTTTGCCTTGACCCGGAAACGGGCTTTTCGTGGATAGGCGAATATGATATAACCGCCGACGAGCTGCTGTCCGGCGCGGGCGGCAACAACGCCACCAAAACCGAACAGGCTGAACGGCTGATACTTGACCTGCTTGCAGACGGGAAAGAGCTTGCCAGCGAGGACATTGTAAAAGCCGCAGCCGAAGCCGGAATATCCGAGAGGACGGTGCAGAACGCCAAGCGTAACATGGGCAGTGTTTTGGGTGCAAAGCGTGTCGGCGGTCAATGGTACAACTTCATCAAGAAGAAACAGCCGCCCGAACCCGCAAGCTGAAAGTGCAAAACGCAGACCCTTTGCACTTTGCACTTTCGCACTTTCACGATAATTTGCGTCAATAACTCAAAAAAGCACTTGACAAAACGCTTCATGGGGTACGGAAAAGGACATCGAGCCATATATGGACTGTAAAGACAAGGACAACAACGTCATTCTCACACAGACCGAAGGCTTGACCATGGGAAAGCCATCCAGCCCGAAGTACGCCAGAAATAAGAACATCCTGGTCATCGGCGGTTCTGGTTCCGGTAAAACGAGATTCTTCGTGAAACCAAATCTCATGCAGATGCACAGTTCCTACATCGTTACAGACCCGAAAGGGACAGTACTGATCGAATGCGGAAAGATGCTGGAACGAGGCAGACCGGTCAGAGATGAGAAAGGTAATGTTTCCTATCAGCCGTATCGGATCAAGGTATTCAATACCATCGATTTCGGCAAGTCCATGCACTACAATCCTTTTGCCTACATCTCCAAAAAGAACAGAGAAAAGGACATTCTGAAATTTGTGGACGTTCTCATCAAGAATACACAATCAAGTCAACAAAACGGCGGTGATGATTTCTGGGTAAAGGCAGAGAAACTGCTATATACCGCATATATCGCCATGATCTTTACGATCAATCCGCCGGAAGAGCAGAATTTTGAAACGCTGATCGAGATGATCAATTCTTCGGAATGCCGTGAGGACGATGAAACGTTCCAGAACGCCATTGACCGATTGTTCGCATTTATCGAATGCTGGATCAACGATGATTTTCCAAATGACATGGAGATCAGCGATGAATTCAAGGAGATGAAAGCCAATCAGCCGAATGAAGAGCAGAAACGACTGGGAGCGTTTGCCTGCAAGCAGTATCACGCTTACAAACTTGCCGCAGGAAAAACTGCAAAGTCGATACTAATCTCCTGTTCTACCCGCTTAGCTCCTTTTGCCATCGATGAGGTCTTAGAGATCACAAGCTATGACGAACTGGGACTGGATAAGCTGGGCGATGAACTGTCGGCACTCTTTGTCATCATCTCAGATACCGATGCAACCTTCAATTTTCTGGTTGCGATCATGTATTCCCAGCTGTTCAATCTTCTGTGTACCAAGGCAGACAATGCAGAGGGCGGAAAGCTGAAATATCATGTACGTTGTCTGCTCGATGAGTTTGCAAACATCGGTGAAATTCCGCAGTTTGAAAAGCTGATTGCAACGATCCGAAGCCGTGAAATATCTGCAAGTATCATCTTGCAGGCAAAGAGCCAGCTGAAAGCGATCTACAAGGACAATGCGGATACCATTGAGGGCAACTGCGATACCACGCTGTTTCTCGGCGGCAAGGAGAAATCCACCTTAAAAGAGATTTCCGAAAGCCTGGGAAAAGAAACGATCGACAGCTTCAATACATCCAATACGAGAGGTCAGTCCGAAAGCTATGGTATGAACTATCAGAAGCTTGGCAAGGAACTGAAATCGCAGGACGAATTAGCCGTTATGGACGGCGGTAAATGTATCTTACAGCTGAGAGGTGTCCGTCCGTTCTTCTCAGATAAGTTTGATATTACGAAACATAAGCACTACCACCTTTTGCTGGACGATAATCCGAAAGCAAAGTTTGACATTGCAGCCTTTGTCGGAAAACGGGAAAAACGTTATCTGACCTTAAAAAGCACCACAAAGGTGGACGTGTACGAAACGGACGGAAAGGAAGTTCTTCCCTGAAAGCAGCGAATACCGAAGAAAACCAACATCATCGACAGAGCTTTTTGATTCCTGTTTTCAGCGATGATAAATCAATACAGAATGGAGAAATTACGATGGAAAATGAAAACATCATGACCGCAGTTTCCGATACTGTGGTTGAAAACACAAAGCCAAAGCACAAGTGGCTCGCAAAGGGCAGCCGCTTCGCAAAGAAAGCAATTCTCACAGCAACAGCGATGTCCTCGATGGCAGCGATGTGTACCACACAGGCTTTTGCCGCTACCGGTGAAGTCGATACATCTTCTTTCATCAGCACTGCTTGTACGGTACTCAAGTCAGTTATCTGCCTGATCGGTGCAGGTGTCGGTGTATGGGGCGTTGTAAACCTCCTCGAAGGTTACGGTAACGATAACCCAGGTGCGAAATCCCAGGGCATGAAGCAGCTTATGGCTGGTCTTGGTTTGATCCTCCTTGCGATTGTCCTCGTTCCTGTCCTCCAGAATATGATGACAGGTGCAGTCTGATCTGACCGTATTGCAAAATAGCTGCGTGGTGGGTGGTATGTGGGCAGCGAAGAAAGGACGGTGAGATGATGGGCGTCGTAAGTGATGCGATCGACAGCTTGCAGGAATGGTGTGAAAATCTGTTCAAAGACGGCATCAAGTCGCAGTTTGACAGCATTTCCGATCTGCTGACCGAAACGTTCCATAAAACGACGGAGGACGGCGGTCTGATCTCCACTTTTCTGACCGGTCATCCTGCAAGCTTTTCCGGTTCTGCCAGCGGCGGAACAACGGTCTGGTCGACCATCGAAACACTCTGCAACAATGTGGTCGTTCCCATCGGCGGTTTTATTCTGGTCATCATATTGCTGAACGACTGATACAGACCGTTATCCGAGGGAACAATTTCAAGGATTTCGATGATTCGATCTTTATCAAATGGATCATCAAAGCCCTGTGCGGTGTCATACTCGTGTCGAATGTGTTCTACATCGCATCGGCTCTGTTCTCTTTTGGAACGGATGTCTGTGCAAACGGTATTACATCGCTTTTCGGCAGCGGAGAATATTTGTCAACCGATCTGCACTGAAAAAATCGGCACTGAACAGTCTGGGACTTGGCGAATTGCTGACGGTCTGGTTTATCTCGCTGATCGTGCATCTTGGCGTAATGATCATGATGGTTGCCATTGTGATCGTGCTGGCTTCCCGTATCATCGAAGTATTCATGTATCTGGGCGTTGCACCAATTCCCATGGCTGCCATGCTGGACAGCGGTGAATGGTCGAGCATCGGCAAGAACTGGATCAAACAGCTTCTGGCGTTATCCTTTCAGGGATTCTTTATCATCATTGCACTGGGTATCTTCAAGACACTGTTCTCCAATGCGATCGTATCGCTGAACAGCAGTACCGACGGCATTATCCTGCAAATGGCAATGCTTTTGGGATACACGGTGGCACTGATCTTTACGGTACTTCGTACAGGTGCTGTTTCAAAATCGGTGTTCAATGCACATTGAGTTTCGGGAGGATAGACATGGCACATTATGTACAAATACCAAAAGATCTAAATGACATCAAGCAGAAGTTCATGTTCGGACTGACCAAAAGACAGGTCGTTTCATTCGGGATCGGCGGTGTTCTGGGAATTCCGCTTTTCTTTCTGACACGCAGTACCCTTGGCGTTTCAGGAGCGATCTTTGCAATGGGTGCGGTGGCAGCACCTGCCCTCATCTGCGGATTGTACAAGAAAAACGGAATCTTCTTTGAACAGACCATTCAGAATATGTTCCGCTATTTCAAAAGACCGAGAAAACGAACTTACAGAACCGTCAATCTATACGAATGTATAGAACGACAGTTGGAATATACCAAGCTGAAAAAGCTTTTGAAACAAAGATAGAAAAGGAGCAAGTAGGCTTGAAAAAGAAAGAAGAAAAACAGATCTCCGCTCGGAAGCGAGAGTTGCCGCCGAGAAACCAATTTCTAAAATTGACAAGAATGACAAGGCAGCGGTTCTTGCACGAATGCATGAGATCAAGAAATATAAGGACGATATTTCGTCCACACAGAATACGATCGGCTATACGCAGATGTTCAAAGACGGCATATGCCAGATCGATGACCATAGATTTTCAAAGACCATTCAGTTCTTTGATACCAATTATCAGCTTGCCGAATTCGAGGAACAGAACGGCATTTTCTCGAAATACTGCGACCTGATCAACTATTTTGACAACATGGTCACTTTTCAGCTGACCTTTGAAAATCAGAACCGAAGTCAGGAAGGACTGGTCAAGCAAATCCAGATTCCGGAACAGGACGGACGCTTTCAACGATATTCGTTGCGGAATATTCCGAAATGCTGACCTCAAAGCTGTTGTCCGGCAAAAATGGACAGTCCTGCCGTAAGTTCCTGACCTTCACCATTGAAGCCGGGTCGTACAAGCAGGCAAAACCAAAGCTTCTGAACATCCAGACTGAAGTCATCAAGATGTTCAAGGGATTCGGCGTGGAAGCAAAGGCACTCAGCGGCAAGGAACGACTGGAAACCCTCTACTACAGCCTGAACCCGTTTCAGAATGAGCCGTTTCTCTTTGACTGGCACGAAATGCTGAAAGCCGGCTGGGATACCAAGGACTTTATCGCTCCGTCCGGCATGAAATTCAATAAGGCAAACTTTGAGATCGGTGCTTCGTTCGGTGCAATCCACGGCATGAACATCTTGGCAGGCGAACTGCCGGATACCATACTTTCGGATTTCATGGAATTACAGCACCTGTTCTGTGTCAACCTCCATGTGACCCCGTTCGATCAGATCACGGCATTGAAATTTGTCAAGACGAAGCTGACCGCCGTGGAATCTATGAAGATCGATGAACAGAAGAAAGCGTCCAAGGCAGGCTACGACCCGGATATTCTTCCCCCTGCCATCAAGATGTACATTACCGATCTGGAGAAGCTGCTGGACGACCTGAGCAGTAAGAATGAGCGATTGTTTCATATCTCCATTACGATACGAAACTATGCCAGAAATAAGAAAGATCTGGGGTTGCAGTTAGAACTTTTGAAGCGAATCTGTCAGAAGAACAACTGTACCTGATGCCCTGTGACTATTTGCAGGAGGATTACTTATCTTCCAGTTTACCGCTTGGCGTGAATCGGATACAGGTTTCCCGTGAAATGCACACATCGGGAATTGCGATCTTCGTCCCATTCACTACACAGGAACTCTTTCAGGTAGGCGGTACATACTACGGTCTGAATACCGTTTCCGGCAATATGATCATGGCAAACAGAAGCAGACTGAAAAATCCAAACGGTCTGATCTTAGGTACACCGGGTTCCGGTAAGTCGTTTTCTGTCAAGCGTGAAATTCTCGACAGCTTTCTGAAAACGACCGATGACATTATCATCTGCGACCCGGAGGGAGAATATTTTCCACTGGTTCAGCACTTGCAGGGACAGCTTGTACGAATTGCCAGCAATTCAGACCAGTACATCAATCCCATGGATATTAACTTTGAGGGCAATATGGACGAGAATCCGATCTCCACAAAGTCCGACTTTATCATTTCCCTTTGTGAGATCATTGTGGGCGGTAAGTATGGATTGACCGCTGAGGAACGCTCGGTCATCGACCGATGTGTCCGTGCCATCTATATGGACTTTCTACGCAATCAGCCGTCCAGAGAAAAGATGCCGATCCTCTCCGATCTGCATCAGGCACTTGTGAGAGAGGGAGAAATTGCACTTCGTGTGGCAAATTCTCTTGAGATGTATGTCGATGGCTCGCAGAATCTGTTCAATCACAGAACCAATATCGACCTCAACAACCGTATCATCTGCTTTGACATCAAGGAACTGGGCAATCAGCTGAAAAAGGTCGGAATGCTGATCGTTCAGGATAACGTGTGGAACAGAGTGACACTGAACCGTGCGGAACGCAAGGTCACACGCTATTACATCGATGAATTTCATCTTCTGTTAAAAGAAGAACAGACGGCGAAATATTCCGCTGAGATCTGGAAGCGATTCCGTAAATGGGGCGGTGTGCCGACGGGTATTACACAGAACGTCAAGGACTTGCTGTCCAGTGCGGAGGTGGAAAACATCTTCGACAACTCGGACTTTGTATATATGCTGAACCAGGCAGCCGGCGACCGTGATATTCTGGCGGAAAAACTGCACATCAGCCCACAGCAAATGGAGTTTGTCACCAACAGCGGACCGGGTGAAGGTCTGATCCGTTACGACAAAGTGATCCTGCCGTTTACGGACAATTTCCCGACCGATACCGTGATGTACAGCCTGCTTACCACAAAACCGTTGGAACAGCAGCTGAAATAGGCAGGAGTGGTGCGATATGGCGAATTTACAAAGAACGCATCATCAGCTGGAAAAGGCGGAAAAGAAACTCCGCAAATACAGCAGATCCCAGAAACAGTTTCAGGTGCAGTTTGTCCGCAAACCGAATACAGACGGAAAATTCAAGACCACTGTCCATATCCGCAGAGGGGAAAAAAGCAGCCGTTATGCAGGTCACGGTCTGATTCACAAAGCCGTTCGCTTCCAGACGAGGTTCACCGGCGATAAGCCGTCGGTCACAAAATCTCTTGACAGCCTGAAGCCGAAAACATTCCGTGGAAAAGTTCTGAAACGATCGGCACAGCTGGTCAACCGCACTGCCCATACGGCATGGCATACCGCAGAGAGTACGGCTCTTGGAGCGGAAACCGTTACATTTAAGACGACCAAAGCGGCAGAACGAAATGTACGGTACAAACTACAACAGAAATACCGACAGGAAGCGGTAGATGACTATCACCGCGGCACAATTGCAACGCTTGTCATTGCAAAAGATGCAGTTCACGGCACACGCAGGCATTTCAAGCAGAAAAAGCAGTTCAAACTGGAAAAGGCACGATACCGTCTGCAAAAGGCGGAGTACAAGCTTTTCAAGGGCGAACAGTATCGACCAAAGCTTGCGAAAAACCGGAAAGAACTGAAAGCGGAAAGGCGAAAATTCAGGGAACGTAAAAAATCATTCAAGCGTTTCAGGAAAATACAATCCGCTGATCCGTTCACCGCAAAGGTTGCTGTACGTCGATTCCAAAGGCGAAAAAAGCAATACAAAACCGATGCAAAAAAAATCAGAACGACATCCCGCAAACTGAAAAAGGAAAAGAAGTTTCAGAAAAAGACGCTCCGGAAGCAGTGGCGAATTGCTGATTTGAGCCGACCTGCACCACTGCTCTTAAAGCCTGCCAATTACACCGGCAAACGCCTTGCGGCAAGCGGTTGGCAGAAAGCCGTTCGTGCCGATGAAAACAACGATTTTCTCTCTGCTGTGGAAGCCGTCAAACGGCACGGTGTGGATAAAGCGTTGGAAAAGATGCAGCCATATCGCCTGAAAGAGCGAAATCAGAAAAAGAAAGAGAAACTGGAAAAGAAGCGGTCGGATACCCGTCAGCGTCTGCAAAAGCGTGAGGACAAGCTGAAAAACAAGAGCGAACAGCTGAAACGCAGGAAGAAACCGAAAAAGCTAACCAAGGATTCCTTTGGGGACAGACTGAAAAATGCACTCAGACAGGCTTTTCAATTTATCAAGAACATCTACAATAAGGAAGCAAGAGCCGTTCTGCTCGCCTGCCTTGTCCCGATTCTCATTATCGCTCTGGTGCTGGCATTCATTCTCATGATCTTTTCCGGCATTTTAAGCGGTTCGGGTTTTGTCCTTGGCACATATGCGCTCAGGACTACGACTTGTCGGAAGCGGAAAAATATTACACAAAACTTGCCTATGACATGAATGAGAAGATTCTGAAAGTCAGCAGTGATACAGACTGGAAAAACGGTCTTGCCGCTTTTGGAGCAAACAAGCGTAACCTCAAGGACGATCCCGACAATTGGTATTGGGGACGTTCTTCCGTTTATGATTGGGATCCGGTCTATGATTTCGATGTGTACAAGCTGTGGTCGTTCCTGTGTGCCTACTACTATGACTTTGATGCAGATAACAACGGTGACATTCTCTATTGGAGCTATGACCGTGACACAGAGAATCTGCTGAACGAGATCTTCAACGCCGAATATGAGTTTGTCTACTGGTACGACAACCGTTCCCGTTGGGAGGAACGTTCCGTCTACAACTACTGGGGCGGCGGAAGTGCGGAAACCGGAAGATATTACAGAGCCGAAAAAGATGCCTTCGTCTACAGCGGCAGACCCTACAAATATCGTTTCAAGCCTATTGCCTATACGTCTGAACTGAGCAAGTACTTTGACAGTGAGGGCTATGTCTGCATCAATGCGGACTACCGGGTGCTGAATCCGAACGATGACTATGCTCTGACCGGCTTCATGATCATGGATCACCGATGGTATTCCGGTACAAAAGAGCCCTTTTACTATGTTGACAATGATACGCAGACGTTCTTCTTCATGAAGGGCGATACCCGATACGACCGTTCGTTCTGGGGATGGAACAACGATGACGCATGGTTTCTGATCTCGCCGACCGATACCCACATCTGGAACGACACCATCAGCGATACCTGTATGTACGGCTATTATGAAAAGTACGACTGGAAAACGGAGTGCAATCTCTACTACAACGTCAAGCAGAAGAAAAGCTTTGAACGTGTTCTGGAAGATAAGCTGAAAAGTCAGTCCCACAGGGACGAACGGCTGGAATACTACAAACTGCTTGCCGGTCAGGAAAGCGGTTCGGAAACACTTTACGGCAATCATCAGACCCTACGCAATATGCTTCCCGGCGATACCATCCGGAACTATTCGGTCAAACAGGCGTTTGGCTACGATATGTGGGAATGGAATCAGACCAATGACGGACTGTATCAGGGTATCAAGTATTACTGCAATACGGGGACGAGGCTCTATGCACCTTTTGACTGCAAGATCAAAAAAGTGGATACGGCAAACCGCAAGATCACCCTGCGAAAAGATGATGTGCAGTATTGGTATGACGGCTCCGGCGGAACAAACCGGGATACGGAAGTGACGATCACAAACGCTGTGCTTCTGAGCGGTTATGCAGAGGGTGACACAATTCGGAGGGTGAAAATTTTGCAACGACCACCTACACCAATGTCAACTTTCATATCGAGATCGACACGGACGGCTATGGCTGGGACTACATCGACCCAAGACTGGTACTCTACTAAGGAGTGGAAAAATGACAAGAAAAGAAACTGCTTTGGACGCTCTCAATAGGAAGATCCCAAAGTTAGAAGAAAAGATCGGTCAGGACAAAAAGCTTCTAGAAGAACTGAAAGCAAAGCGAGAAATGCTGGAAGTGGAAGCACTCAGAAAGTTCCTGCACGACAACGGCATGACCACGGAGGAGATCATCGCCAGACTGACGGCTGCTTCTCCTGTGGTGCATGAACAGAAAATATTGATGGAGGAAAGAAAAAATGTGGAACACTAAAAAATCTGCGGCGGCAGTATTTTCTGCAATGGTGCTTACCCTCGCAAGTGTGGGAAATGCCATTCCTGCATTTGCAGAGGAATCAGATATGACCACATCTGCAATTACGGCGGCTGACAATTCCGCAGCGAATATGGAACTCGGTGAGAAAGAAATGCAGCGACTGGTGGACGAGATCCAGCAGAACAAAACGGCAATAGAAAACAGCGGTGCAGAAATCGATGACACTGTGCATGACTACTATGCCGATGACCATTACGACACGGACGGTAATGCAACGCTCATCAAACAGGAGAAGATCATCTACGACAGTGAGGAGATGCAGTTTATTGCGGTCACCACCAAGGACGGCGATGTGTTCTACATCCTGATCAACTATTCGGCGGAGGGCGATGAGGACAATGTGTTCTTTCTGAACAAGGTCGATGATTTCGACCTCTACTCTCTGCTCTATGCAGGCAATGACGGCGAAGAGGAAAAAGACCCTGCGGAACAGGCAAAGAAGTATGCCGACGCAGCCAACGGCGGCGGTGTCACGGCGGATGTTTCGGACGGTGCGGAAGATGCCACCGGAGAAACAGAAAGCTCGGAAGAAGATTCCACTACCAAGCAACCGTCATCTATGAACAGCAATGTCCTCATTCTGGTGGGGGTCGGTGTATTGGCAGTGATCGGCGGTGCAGTTCTTGTTCTGAAAAAGGGCAAGCTAGGCAAGAAGAAAAAAGCCGGAGTGGAAGATTTCGATGAGGACTACGATGATGACTACGGCAGCGTGACCGATGAGGATGAAGAAACATGAGAGTACTGAGCCTGTTTGACGGCATTTCCTGCGGAATGGCGGCACTGGAACGTGCCGATATTCCCGTGGAAGCCTACGATGCCTTTGAAATTGACAAGTACGCCGTAACGGTATCTGAAAAGAACTACCCTCAGATCAGACATCATGGAAATGTGTTTGACGGTGATTTTAGAAAATTCAAGGGATATGATCTGCTTTTGGGTGGTTCTCCCTGTACATACTGGTCGATCGCAAAGCAAGGCAGAGAAACCACAAGCAACGGTGAAGGCTTCAAACTTTTCAGCGAATATGTGCGAGCCTTACGAGAATCGGAATGCCGTTACTTTCTCTATGAGAATAACCATTCCATTCATCGGAACATCAAGAATGAGATCTCAAAACATCTCGGTGTTGAGCCGATTACCATAAATTCTGCACTTGTTTCCGGACAGCACCGCAAACGATGTTACTGGACGAATATCCCGAATGTCACACAGCCGGCAGACAAAGGCATTCTGTTGCGGGACGTACTGGAAAACGGTGTGTCCTGGCAGGAGAAAAGCTACTGTGTCACAGCCAGCTATCAGGGAGCGGCATTTCACAACACCATGGAACGAAAACAGCGTACCATGGTGGCTGTTCCCGTGGCAACGGTAAACGGCAAATCTCATACCATTCCTGCCACTTACTACAAGGCAGGAACAGATCTTTTCCCGGTATACCGTGCAGAAAACAGCCGTCAGAAAATTGCTGTGCCGATTCGCATTGGTCAGATCGGCAAAGGCGGTCAGGGACAGCGAATCTATTCGGTTCGTGGAAAATCTGTCACCATGACCGCCAACGGCGGCGGTATGGGTGCAAAGACCGGACTTTACAAGATCGATCTGCCGGACGGTGATTATATCATCAGAAAATTGACACCAATTGAAGCGGAGCGTTTGCAGACATTACCCGACAACTACACCGCAGGGATCAGCAATACTCAGCGATACAAGTGTATCGGCAACGGCTGGACGGTAGACGTGATCGCACATATTCTGGGAGGATTGAAAAATGTCGAAGGCGTTTGAATCTTCTCTCGATACTCAAAATTTTGCCATTATTGACGCTATGCCAAGGCGGTCAGCGTTCTTTCCCGTTCCCATACACCGCTTTGCAGTATCAGCGGCGGCAGTGACAGCGATATTGTGCTTGACGTGATACAGAATGTCGATGAAAAAAAGAAAGTCCATTACTTCTGGATCGATACCGGACTGGAATATCGTGCCACCAAGGAACATCTGGATTATCTGGAAAAGAAGTATGATATTACGATCGAACGAATCAAAGCCTGCAAACCGATACCGGCTTGCTGCAAGGAATACGGTCAGCCGTTTCTCTCCAAATACGTCAGTGAACAGATCATGCGGTTACAGATGCACGGTTTTCAGTGGGAGGACAAGCCCTTGCCGGAACTGCTCAGGAAGTACCCGAACTGCAAGATTGCCCTGCAATGGTGGTGCAATGCCTACTATACACCGGAAAACGGGATTGTCAGAATGAGCCGTTTCTCTATCAACAGAAACAGGTGGCTCAAAGAGTTTATGATCGCCAATCCGCCAAATTTCAGGATCTCCAACAAATGCTGTGAATATGCAAAGAAAAAGCCTGCAAAGCTTCTCATTCAGAAATACGATGCAGACCTGGAAATCATCGGGGTGCGAAAGGCTGAGGCGGAATCCGTTCTGCCAGCTACAAGACGTGTTTTTCCGAGAGCAGATCAAAGGGCTGCAATTCCTATCGACCGGTATTCTGGTATACGGACGGCGACAAGAAAGTCTATGAGGAATTCTATGGGATACGCATTCCCGGTGCTATACCGAATATGGAATGAAACGCACCGGCTGCGTGGGCTGTCCGTACAGTCCGAAAGTGATGGAGGAACTGGAGATCATTCGGAAATTCGAGCCTGCCCTTTACACGGCGGCACAGCATATTTTCGGTGATTCCTATGAATATACCCGTAAGTACAGGGAGTTTCAGAAGATGATGAAACAGAAAACAAAAAACACAGCTTCCTGAGAAACTGTGTGAAATATTCATATGATTTTTAGAAGCTGAATATATGTATGAGCAACATTTTCCCGGTTTACAGTTTCACGAATGTCAAACTGTTTAAAACCGTTCTGCTCTTTATAAAATCTCATCAGCTGCGGAGAATTCTCTGCTTCCAGAAACATTACCATTCCTCCACCGATATATTGCATCTCTTTGATTTTCTGTACAGCAAGTCCAAGAATATCCTCTCCGGAAATTCTTTCATTTGCACCGCCTGTATAGTTTTTGCCAAGCTGTGCAATCAGATAAGCGGATAATGCGTAAGTACCGCTTTGTGCATCATATTCACTGACTCTTGAAATTTTTCTCTGAATGGTTTTACTAATCGTTTCTGCCGTATCAGATTTTACATTGATCGTAATCGGCTTTGATGTCAAGGTAAAATAGCCTAACAACTCAGCGTCTTCTGCGGAATAGATCAGGTATGTGACAGATTGGTTTTTCTTTGTAAATTCGATTGCCTGTTGTTTGAGAAATTTCTCTACGTCTGGATTCTTCGGGCAAGAAAAATCGGAGAGGTCTGAACTAAGCAAATCCTCTCCGTCTTTCGGGTTTTCAAATTCAAAGTATTTGCGGATATTGATTGTAATATATTTGGTTAGGTCAGTCATCTTTCTTCTTCCTTTTTGCCATCAGTTTTTTGAGTTCTTCTACCGTACTGATCTCCGTATAGTTCACTTTGATTTCAGATTTGGGGTCATTGAAAGATTCCTCAACCGCATTTGCAAATACTTCAGCCTGTTTCTTACCGAAAACCACAAAATTTTTCGTAATACTTGAAGTTGCCATTGCGTCCACCTCCTCAAAATGCACACTGACACTCTTTTCAGTGTATTCTCAGAACAGTTTATCTGTTCAAATATAGTATACCACAAAATTGAAAGAAAATCAAGAGAAAAACGAAAAATCAAGAAAGGATATTTTATGCTTCAATTTCTAATCGGACTGCTGATCGGCGGTAACATCGGTGCTGTCACAATGGCACTCATTCAGGTGAACCGAGGTGAATCCTATGGCGATTAACACGATTTTAGCCGGCAAGCTGATCTCGGTCGGCACAAGCCTCTTTGTGGTGCTTGGCAGCGGTCACTATGATCTGGATCAGGATATACAGGAACAGGAAACCGCCGTACCTGCCACCACACAGGTCACATCTGCAATGCAGGTCAATCCTGTCCCAAGGTCAACGACCACAAGCACCAGGTCGGCTGTTTCCACATCACCGACCACTACGGAAAGTGAACCGGCAGATGATTTTACACTGACCGCAGCCACCATTTCGGTATCCTGCATCAAGTTGGAATGGAACGGTGATGCGGATACGGAATATACCGTGACTGCAATACAGAATGTGAATGATGACTATGTGGACAACATCTATTTTGAGTTCAAATCCAATACCCTTTGCTATGTGACCGGACTTCGTGAAAATTCGGAATACACGTTTGAACTTTCCGATACGGAGGGAAATCTGCTTGCATCGATCGTACAGAAAACGGAAACGGTAGAAGTGATTGAAGAATACGACTACATCGATGGCTGGACGAACTGCTTTGCCTATGAAAAAGCAAGCGGTCTGACCAGAGATCCGTCCTATTCGGCGATTCAGGGTGCTGTTCCCGATCCGGTTACCAATACAGGCATTATGCGTGATGAGTATGGTGATTACTGCTGTGCCATGGTACGTTCTTCGGCTACTGCGGAGATCGATTCCTCATCACGTTGGAAAACGGCACACAGTTTACCGTGAAGATCTGCGACAGCAAGGGCGACCGTTGGTATCACCCATTCGGCGGTGACGGCAAATGTATCGTGGAATTTATCCATGCGGACGGCTATCTGCCGGACTGCGTTTCCTTTACGGGAAACTACGGTTCATATAACTGGTATGGTCTGAATTTCGATAACATTCAGAAGATACAAAAAATCAATTACGGAGATCCCGTAACGTATTAAAGAAAGGAATGATCGACATGAACAAAGTTCTTAAGATCCTCGGTGTGGCGGCAGCGTTCGGAACTGCCCTCATTGCAGGAAAAATGCTCCACCGCAGAGGATATGCGAAAGGATACGACCAGGCACTTCGTGACAGCGATGAGATGGGAGTGTTCTGAGTATGAGTATACTGGTAATCGGCGAAAAGCCGTCTGTCAGCCGTGAACTTGCAAAAGTGCTCGGTGCAGAAAAAAAGAAAAACGGATACATGGAAGGCAGCGGTTACATCGTCAGCTGGTGTTTCGGCCATCTGGTCGGCTTGAAATTTCCCGATGCGTATTCGGAAGATTGGGCTGCCAGATGGAGTTTTGCACAGCTTCCTATGATTCCAAAGGAATGGAAGTTCCAGATCTCCGAAAGTTCAAAGCAGCAGTTCAAAATACTGAAAGACCTCATGACCAGCAGCGAGGTCACAGAGATCATCTGTGCAACCGATGCTGACCGTGAGGGCGAATGTATCTTCCGATATGTGTACGATCTCGTGAAATGCAAAAAGCCGGTAAAAAGACTCTGGATCTCCTCTTTGGAGGAATCGGCGATAAAAGACGGCTTTCACAAGCTGAAAGACGGTTCTGCCTACGATACTCTCTATCAGGCTGGCTTCTGCCGTGCAAAGGCAGACTGGCTGGTCGGCATGAATGGGTCGAGATTGTTTTCAGTACGATACAACGCACATCTGAACACCGGCAGAGTGCAGACACCGACCTTGCCATGATCGTGAAGCGTGACAATGATATTGCAAATTTCGTCAAGCAGAAGTATTTCACGGTGGAACTGGATATGGGATTCAAGGCAAGCAGTGCGAGAATCGATGAGGAGCATACAGCGGATATGCTGGCTTCTTCCTGCAGCGGCAAGACCGCAGCCGTAACCGATGTGAAGAAAGAGGTCAAGAGCATATCTGCTCCAAAGCTTTTCGACCTGACCTCTCTGCAGCGTGAAGCAAACAAAAAGTTCGGCTACACGGCACAGCAAACCCTCGACTATATGCAGTCCCTCTATGAGAAGAAACTGGTCACTATCCCCGTACCGATTCTCAGTACCTGTCTGACGATATGGAACAGACCGCCTATGCACTCATTCCTGCAATCAGCGAACACTTTGGGTTTGGAACGGTTGCCGAACCGAATCTCAAGGCGGTCATCAACAATCGCAAGGTCACAGGACATCATGCGATCATTCCGACTGAAAGCGGTGTGAAGTGTGATGTATCGGCACTGGCTGTGGGAGAACAGAATATTCTGAAACTGGTTGCTTTAAGGCTTTTGTGTGCTTCGGCATCTGCATATCGATATCACGCTGTAAAAGTAACACTCGAATGTGAAAACACAGCATTTACTGCAACTGGCAGAACAGTTCTGGAATCCGGCTGGAAGGCATTGGACGGTAAGATCGGAGAATCGAAAAAAGCGATGAAAAAAGTCTGCCTGATCTGGAAAATGGTATGACCTTTATAGCAAAGGCATCAAAATCAGAACACTTTACATCTCCACCAAAAGCATTTACCGAAGATACGCTTCTCTCTGCCATGGAACACGCAGGTGCAGAGGAATTTGATGAGAATGCAGAAAAAAAGGGTCTTGGCACACCTGCCACCAGAGCCAACACCATCGAAAATCTGGTCAGGCACGGATACATTCAGCGTGACGGCAAGAAGATCACTTCTACCGATAAGGGCAGAAATCTGATTCAGGTCATGCCGGATGAGTCAAGTCCGCACAACTGACCGCCGACTGGGAGAACAAACTGCTTGCAGTGGAACGAGGCACGCTCTCTGCCGACAGCTTCATGGACGACATCAATACTTTTGTGACGAACTTAGTCCACACATACAGTGCGGTCGATGATTCGGTTTCTTTCGGCGAAAAACAGCCGAGTATCGGCAGCTGTCCGAAGTGTGGCAAACCGGTCATCAAGGGCAAATACGGTTGGTACTGTTCTGCCAGATGCGGTATGAACCTCTCAAAGGTGTATGGTGTGGAACTCTCGGAGGGACAGATCAAGCTGCTGCTTTGCGGAAAAGAAACAAGCTACATCAAAAACGGCAGAAAGACCATTGTTGTGCCAAAGGTTGCAGAAAATGCGTTTCAGGGCAAGACATATTACAACTGGGAAACCAGAAAGGAGTAGTCATGAACACGGAAACTTTAAGAAAAGCCGCAGATGTTCTCGGCATTCTCACGGATCAGCTCCGCATGATGCCGGAGGAGATCCAGGAGGACATTTGCGCTGCGGTAAGACAGTATGAAGCAAGTGACGAACTTTCGGCACACAGGCAGTATGAGGAGATTGAAAAGCTGTGGCGAAAAGGGACGCTCATTCTCGGTATGCGTGAGATCGCAGAAAATACCGGCATGGACATCGACCGTCTGATGCCGCTTTCTGAAAATGAAAAGCTGAATCTCATGTATGAGTATGCGATCGGTACAGAAAAAGATGAACTTGTCAGAATGGTGGAAGAACGATGAAGCCGTATACCGAGGAAATGC
>ENA-OQDW01000220-OQDW01000220.1-human-gut-metagenome-genome-assembly--contig:-NODE-220-length-24378-cov-2.595027_pt1 | contig 24378 bp, 21 predicted proteins | sample MGYA00242784_ERZ504613 | MGnify/ENA primary metagenome ERZ504613 (study PRJEB26092, sample SAMD00036330) | human gut metagenome | host: Homo sapiens | study: EMG produced TPA metagenomics assembly of...
ATCCCGGCTCCGACCGGCGATCCGGAAGCTGGCACACAGCTTCTGATCAGTACCATCGACTACAACGAATACGTTGGACGTATCGGTGTCGGCAAAGTTGAAAACGGAACGATCCGCGTGAACCAGGACGTTATGCTGGTCAACCACCACGATCTGACCAAGAAGAAAAAAGTAAAGGTCAGCAAACTGTATGAATTTGACGGACTGAAAAAAGTAGAGGTTACTGAGGCAGGCATCGGTTCTATCGTTGCTGTTTCCGGTATCCCGGATATCCACATCGGAGATACTCTCTGCGGCGATCTGGACAACCCGGTTTCCATCCCGTTCCAGAAAATCTCCGAGCCGACTATTTCCATGAACTTCATCGTAAACGACAGCCCGCTGGCCGGTAAAGAAGGTAAATACGTAACTTCCCGCCACCTGCGCGACCGTCTGATGCGTGAGCTGAACACTGACGTTTCTCTCCGCGTCGAGGAGACTGATTCCGCAGACTGCTTCAAGGTTTCCGGCCGTGGTGAGCTGCATCTGTCCGTCCTGATCGAAAACATGCGCCGTGAGGGATATGAGTTCGCAGTAAGTAAGGCAGAGGTTATCTACAAAGAGGACGAGCGCGGACGCAAACTCGAGCCAATGGAAATCGCATACGTTGACGTTCCGGACGAGTTCTCCGGTACTGTCATCCAGCTCCTCAGCGAGCGTAAAGGCGAGCTTCACGGCATGAGCCGCGCAAGCGATGGTTCCACCCGTCTGGAGTTCGAAATCCCGGCACGAGGCCTGATTGGTTTCCGTGGAATCTTCATGACCTCCACCAAAGGAACTGGTATCCTGAACACCGAGTTTGAAGATTACGCACCGTACAAGGGCGACATTGAATACCGCAAACAGGGTTCCCTGATTGCTTTCGAGGCAGGCGAGTCCGTTACCTACGGTCTGTACTCCGCACAGGAGCGCGGTACTCTGTTCATCGGACCTGGCGAGAAGGTTTACGCCGGTATGGTTATCGGACAGAACGGTAAGGCCGAGGATATCGAGCTGAACGTCTGCAAGACGAAGCACCTGACCAACACCCGTACTTCTTCTTCCGACGAGGCACTGCGTCTGACTCCGCCGAGAATCCTTTCCCTGGAGCAGGCTCTGGACTTCATCGACAAGGACGAGCTTCTTGAGGTTACTCCGGTTTCCTTACGTATCCGTAAGAAAGAGCTGGATTCCAGACTTCGTAAGAGAGCGGCAATGAAATAAATTTTCATAAAATGACATAAGAACCGCCGGTTCACTCTTGATTTGAGAGTAAACCGGCGGTTCTTTGTCGTTTTTCTATTCTGTTTTCTATTCGTTTGTCGTTCCGCCATGGAAGCCGTAATACGTCTCTCCCGCTGCAAGATCCACGCCGTTTGCCGCTGCAAGAGTATGAATCGTGACAAGCTCATACCCGCGGTTGATCAGCTCCGGCACGATCGTTGCACACGATTCTACGGTCGTCTCGTGGATATCATGCATCAGGATAATGTCTCCCGGGCTTACACTGTCGAGAACGGCGCTGATGTTTGCCTGTACATTTTTTGTCTGCCAGTCCAGGGTATCGACATCCCACATGATGCTCGGGCGGCCGATAGATGCGAGCAGTTCATCGGTGCTGTTTCCATACGGGAAACGGATGACAGTTGCACCCTGTCCGTTGTTGTACTGGGCGATCAGATCATCCGTCATCTGGAACTGGGCAAGGCCGTCGTCGGTGCTCAGTTCTTTCATATTCGGATGCGCATAGGAGTGGTTTCCAAGCTCACAGCCGATCGCCGCCATGCGCGGGATCACATCTGCACCGTATTTTTCCACATTGCTGCCGAGCATAAAGAACGTCGCCTGTGCCCCGTACTGCTCCAGCGTATCGAGAAGCGTGCTGGTATAGACGCCTGGGCCGTCATCAAAGGTCAGGGCTACCATCATCGAGCCGTTGCGGTCTGGCTGGTAAACACCCTGGTCATCAAAGTAACAGCCTTTTCCGCCGATCGCTTTCCAGCCGGTCGCCATGTAACCATTGGAATCAAAATGGTACTGGTTTCCGTCGATATCTGCCCAGCCGTTGACGTAGTACGTTGTGGCATCCGTTGCGTACCACCAGCCCGACGAGCTGTACTGCCATCCCGGCGTCTCATTCGGCGGCGTGGTCTCCGCAAGCTTCTTAATTCCCGCATTTCCCGATCCGTCCTCCGCCTCCGGCGCCGTCTCGCTCACCGTCTTTGCGGCTGTGTCATTACTCAGTACAATTCCTTTTTTCGCAAGCTGCGCTCCCGCAAATTTCCAGATAAGCGCAAGAAAAAGAAGGCCGATTACCACACACAGGGAAATCCGTGATACTTTCTGCATCATCTGTCTGCGGCGCATCTGCTTTCTTCTCTGTTTCAATGATTTTCTTTCCATATGATCTGTTTATACTCCATCGTCCCGCCCCTTTGCGGAACTTTCTTCCATCGTAACACAAACGTTTTTCGACATTTTTCTACTTACTATCATAACGTGATCTGACCTAAGATGCAAGGCACAAATTCTTACATTTTTCCACTTCTGGTAAATTAATGTTTATCGTTTCTTAACATCTTGTCACAAAAAAAGAGTGACTCTGCACCCATGGTAAAAGCGGATACAAAATCACTCTTTGTCACTCTCTTTTAAAAAACCTGGTTTCTTTCTGGTGCTTTGCCACCAAATCACAGGTCTTTCACCTGTCCAGCCTGATTATCCTCTCTGCTTAAGAGTAACTGCAAAGTTTTAACGTTGCCAGAACAACGGAAGCAAACACCTTATGCCTCATGTCCTATTTTAGTCAGGAAATCGCTGCCCATCACCCATTTTTCGTTTTCCAGCGTCACAACGGACTCGAGTTTCCAGGTGACGGTCTCTATTTTGGTTTTGCGGAAGAAATGGAGGAAACGGGTTCGTCGCTCGATCGCAGCGGTCACGTTGGTTTCGATCTTCATCTGGTTGGATTCGTTGGTTACGGTTGTGGAGACGCTGCTCACGGTGATGCTGGTGATTCCGGTGTTGGTGTCGCTGTTCAGGTAGGCATCGCAGAGCTGCTGGTACTGTTCTTTGGCGGTTTTCTGTACGGCGGTGTCGGCGGAAAATTCATTTTTGATGGTGCTGAAGGATTTTCCGGCGGCTGCGGCTGTGAATACCTTGTCCAGGGACTCTTCTGCGCGGTCGGCGATGGTTTTGCCGGTGGAATCGTTGAGTTTTAAATCCGGCAGGAATTCCATGCTGCTGTTGTCCTGCACGAGGACGATCTCGCGGTATGGGTCTTTCTGTTTTTCGGTCAGTTCAATGGTGTGGCCGCCGAGGAAGAGATACGGGATTTTGTAGATGCTGACGTTATCTGCTGTCTCTTTTAAATACTTTTTCCCGACCTGCACGCCGTCCAGATAGAACGAGGCATCCGCCGGGACGGTGATTTCGACATCCGTCACGCAGCTGTCTTTCGGCACAACGTACCACTCTTTGAAGTTCCATTTTACGGTATCCCCGACGGCGATCTCCAATGTTTCTTCCTGCGAGTCGCTCATGCCTTTTAACGTGTACCGCACAGTATAAATCCTGTTTTCCCCGGTCTCAAGATTCTGTTTTCTGCGCATGAAAAAGCTCTTGATCTCCGGTGTTTCCTGCCCGTCAGTGCCGTCCTGTTTTGCTTTCCAGGTCATTGCATTGACGTAGTTCTTCCGCGACAGAAACGTGCTGTCCGGGAACTGGCATACATCGTATGCACTGTTCCAGTCTCCTGCCAGGCATGCTTCCACGTAATTCCGTCCTGCCGCCTGCGGCGCATACAGATACGCGCCTGCCATAAAAAATACGGCGCACAGAATCAGAAACAGACTGAGATTCACGATCAGAATCCGCAGACTCATCGGCAGATCACGAAATTTTGCCGCCTGTATTTTCACAGAAAGCTCCGTCGTCTCTTCTCCGTCTTTTTCCACATGGCGGAATCTTTTTCCTTTTCTTTTCCACTTCTGGAGCATAGTTTACCTCATCTTTTCCTCTTATTTAGACTGTTCTTTCACCGCATACGTATGCACCGGTCGCTCTTCTGGCTGTATGCCTCTCCCTCGGAATAATACTCCTCCGATGTCGTGGAAAAACGCGTAATCGTCTCTTTCACACGCTCTCCCGCCGTTTGCTGGTGGAGAAACAGCGCTGCAATCATCAGAATCACAAATATATCCAGAATCAGTACCGCCGCATTTGCCACGATGCCAGGTAATTTTTTTATCCACATAGGCTTCCCTCTTTTCTGTCTCCATTGTAACAAAATGCTCCCGAAAACACAAGGAAAGCAGAGACCCCGGCGAACCGAAAATTCTCTGCTTTTCACAAATGACATATTTATTTTTTAACCTTGTTTCAATCCACAGTCGGTAATTTCACAGAGTCTGACATGTCAGCAGAATGCTGACTGTGGTTTGCCTCATGTCAGTGGGGGATACCGATTTCTCTCCGCCCGCCACTGCCGTTAACTTTCTTATTTGCAATTCATCTCACCACCTATAGAGGTGGGAGAATCCTTGCTATTATTTGTTGAAGGGTTTACTCCTCGGTATCATCCTTTGACGGAATCATTTCCTCAAAGTCGAAGTCGAGCATCGGCTCTTCCTCTTCAGCTGACGGCTCTTCAACCGGAGCTTCTGCCATCGGAGCTGCCGGAGCATCGTCCTCAAGATCTTCGGTCAGAATCAGATCCTCGTCCTCTTCTTCCTCGATCATGCTGTCGGTATTCAGATGAATGTTGCTGTAGCACTTCATACCGGTACCGGCCGGGATCGGTTTACCGATGATAACGTTCTCTTTCAGGCCTACCAGATGGTCAACCTTACCCTTGATAGCAGCGTCGGTCAGAACCTTGGTGGTCTCCTGGAAGGATGCTGCGGACAGGAAGGAATCGGATGCCAGGGATGCTTTGGTGATACCAAGCAGTACCTGTTTTCCTTCTGCCGGCTCTTTGCCTTCTGCGATCAGAGCTTTGTTGGTCTCGTCGTAATCCAGGAAGTCTACCATGTCGCCCGGAAGGAATTCGGTATCTCCGTTTTCCTCGATGCGGATCTTCTTCAGCATCTGGCGAACGATAACCTCGATGTGCTTATCGTTGATTTCTACACCCTGCAGACGGTAAACTCGCTGTACCTCGCGGAGCATGTAATCCTGAACGGCACGTACGCCTTTGATCTTCAGGATATCGTGCGGGTTTACAGAACCTTCGGTCAGCTCGTCTCCGGCTTCCAGAACCGTTCCGTCAGCGATCTTGATACGGGATCCGTAAGGGATCAGGTATGTCTTGGATACGCCATCGTCCGGATTGGTAACCACGATTCGCGTTTTTCTTGGTGTCTTTGATCTGTGCAACACCAGGGATCTCGGTGATGATAGCAAGTCCTTTCGGCTTTCTTGCTCGAAAAGCTCCTCGACACGAGGAAGACCCTGTGTGATATCTCCACCGGCAACACCACCGGTATGGAAGGTACGCATGGTCAGCTGTGTACCAGGCTCACCGATCGACTGTGCTGCGATAATTCCGACAGACTCACCAACCTGTACTGCCTCGCCGGTTGCCATGTTGGCGCCATAGCATTTTGCGCAGATTCCGTTACCGGAACGGCAGGTAAGAATGGTACGGATTTTTACTTTTGTATAATGCTCACCGTTCTCGTTGATGCCGTCTTTGATGACACGGGCAGCACGTTTCGGGGTGATCATATGGTTTGCTTTTACAATGACGTTGCCGTCCTTGTCTTTGATCGTCTCGCAGGAGAAACGGCCTGTGATACGATCCTGCAGACTCTCGATCTGCTCTTTTCCGTCTGTGAACTCGCTGACCCACATACCCGGAATTTCGTCCTTGCCCTCGGCACAGTCGATTTCACGGATGATCAGGTCCTGAGAAACGTCTACCAGACGACGGGTCAGGTAACCAGAGTCGGCGGTACGAAGCGCGGTATCGGACATACCTTTTCGTGCTCCATGTGCGGACATGAAGTATTCCAGTACCTGAAGACCTTCACGGAAGTTTGACTTGATCGGCAGCTCGATGGTGTGTCCGGTTGTATCGGCCATCAGTCCTCGCATACCGGCCAGCTGTTTGATCTGCTTATCGGAACCACGGGCTCCGGAGTCAGCCATCATGAAGATGTTATTGTATTTATCCAGTCCGTCGAGCAATGCTTTTGTCAGCGCATCGTCGGTCTTCTTCCAGGTATCTACAACCTCTTTGTAACGCTCTTCGTCTGTAATCAGACCACGTTTGAAGTTTCTTGTAATCTTGTCTACCGTTGCCTGTGCTTCGGCGAGCATCTCCGGCTTCTGCGGCGGCACGGTCATATCGGAAATGGATACGGTCATGGCTGCACGGGTGGAGTATTTATATCCGGTTGCTTGATATAGTCCAGAACCTCTGCGGTTTTGGTAGCTCCGTGTGTATTGATGACTTTTTCCAGAATCTGTTTCAGCTGTTTCTTTGCAACGAGGAAATCAACCTCAAGCGCAAGCTCGTTACCCGGAACCGTACGGTCTACGTATCCCAGATCCTGCGGCAGAATCTCATTGAAGAGGAATCTTCCGAGTGTGGAGCTTACGTTCTGCTGCATTACAGTACCATCTTCCATCTCTTTTTCGCAGCGGATGGTAATCTTGGTCTGCAGGGTAATATATCCGTTCTCGTATGCCAGGATGGCTTCGTTCATATCGCGGAAGAAGCTTCCTTCGCCCTTCTCGCCCGGACGCTCCTGTGTCAGATAGTAGATACCAAGAACCATATCCTGGGAAGGAACGGCTACCGGACCACCATCGGACGGTTTCAGCAGGTTGTTCGGAGAAAGAAGCATGAAACGGCACTCTGCCTGCGCTTCTACAGACAGCGGCAGATGGACAGCCATCTGGTCACCGTCGAAGTCGGCGTTGAATGCGGTACAAACCAGCGGGTGCAGCTTAATCGCTTTACCTTCTACCAGAATCGGCTCGAACGCTGGATACCCAGACGATGCAGGTAGGGGCACGGTTCAGCATAACCGGATGCTCTTTGATGACGTCCTCGAGAACGTCCCATACCTGCGGCTCGAGTTTCTCGACCATTTTCTTTGCATTTTTGATGTTATGTGCAGTGCCGTTGGAAACCAGCTCTTTCATAACGAACGGTTTAAACAGCTCGATTGCCATTTCTTTCGGCAGACCGCACTGGTAAATCTTCAGTTCCGGTCCTACGACGATAACAGAACGGCCGGAGTAGTCAACACGTTTACCAAGAAGGTTCTGACGGAAACGTCCGGATTTACCTTTCAGCATGTCGGACAGAGATTTCAGAGGACGGTTTCCAGGACCGGTTACCGGACGGCCGCGGCGGCCGTTGTCGATCAGGGCATCAACTGCCTCCTGGAGCATACGTTTCTCGTTGCGCACGATGATATCCGGTGCACCGAGCTCCAGCAGTCTCTTCAGACGGTTGTTACGGTTGATGATACGGCGGTACAGGTCATTCAGGTCAGATGTTGCAAAACGTCCTCCGTCAAGCTGTACCATAGGACGCAGATCCGGCGGAATAACCGGAACCGCATCAAGAATCATCCACTCCGGACGGTTTCCGGACTCACGGAATGCCTCAACAACCTCAAGTCTCTTGATGATGCGGGCTCTCTTCTGTCCGGTAGAATCTTTAAGACCTGCCTTTAATTCAGCAGACTCTTTTTCCAGATCGATTGCCATCAGAAGCTCTTTGATGGATTCCGCACCCATACCTGCACGGAAGCTGTTTCCGAACTCCTCTCTGGCATCCTGGTATTCTTTCTCGGTCAGAACCTGTTTGTACTGTAATTTGGTATCGCCTGCATCAAGAACGATGTAGTTTGCGAAATACAGAACCTTTTCCAGAGTTCTCGGAGACAGATCCAGGATCAGTCCCATACGGGACGGAATTCCTTTGAAATACCAGATGTGGGATACCGGAGCTGCCAGCTCAATGTGTCCCATACGCTCACGGCGCACACTGGATTTTGTTACTTCTACGCCGCATCGGTCGCAGATTACGCCTTTGTAGCGAATTTTCTTATATTTACCGCAATGGCACTCCCAGTCTTTGCTTGGTCCGAAGATTCTTTCACAGAACAGACCGTCTTTTTCCGGTTTCAGCGTTCTGTAGTTGATGGTCTCCGGTTTTTTTACCTCGCCATGGGACCACTCCCGGATTTTCTCCGGGGAGGCAAGTCCTATTTTGATGGCATCAAAGCTCATCTGGTAATTTTCTTTTTTTGCTGTTTCTGGCATTTGATTACCCCTTTCCTCGCAAAGCGAAGATCTACAAGTTACATGTCATCATCTGAACTTTCATCCAGATCAAGATAAGAGTCTTCTTCTTCATCCTCTTCCACATCTACCATTTCTTCTCCGTCAAATTCTTTCTTGGAGAATCCATAGTCACCAAATCTCTCGTCCTCTCTGTCAGAGTAACGGTCTCCCTCGATGATGTGGTTCAGGTTGGTATCACCGTAATCAACTGATTCCATAATTTTAACTTCGGTATTGTCATCACGCAGTACGCGGACATCGAGTGCCAGGGACTGCAGCTCTTTCAACAATACTTTGAAGGATTCCGGAATACCAGGCTCCGGAATATTGTCGCCCTTGATGATGGCTTCGTATGTCTTCACACGGCCAACCACATCGTCAGACTTCACAGTCAGGATCTCCTGCAGCGTGTAGGATGCACCGTACGCCTCAAGAGCCCAAACCTCCATCTCTCCGAAACGCTGTCCACCGAACTGAGCTTTACCACCCAGAGGCTGCTGTGTAACGAGGGAGTATGGCCGGTAGAACGGGCATGAATCTTATCGTCTACCAGGTGATGCAGTTTCAGGTAATGCATGTGTCCGATTGTCGTTCTTCCATCGAACGGCTCACCGGTACGTCCGTCGCGGAGCTGTACCTTACCGTCTCTTGCGATATCAACACCCTTCCACAGTTCTCTGTGATCCAGATGCTCTTCCAGATACTGATATACTTCCGGAAGCAGAATATCTTTATATTTCTCGGAGAATGCATCCCATTCCATGTTTACATAATCGTTTGCCAGTTCCAGGGTATCCTGAATATCTTTCTCGTTTGCGCCGTCGAAAATCGGGGTGGATACGTTAAATCCAAGCGCTGCTGCTGCAAGGCTCAGGTGGATCTCCAGCACCTGTCCGATGTTCATACGGGACGGCACACCCAGAGGATTCAGCACGATGTCCAGCGGACGTCCGTTCGGCAGGAACGGCATATCCTCTACCGGAAGTACACGGGAAACGACACCCTTGTTTCCGTGACGACCAGCCATCTTATCGCCGACAGAGATTTTTCTCTTCTGTGCGATGTAGATGCGGACTGCCTGGTTTACTCCAGGAGAAAGTTCGTCGCCGTTTTCACGGGTAAATACTTTGGCGTCCACGATGATACCATACTCACCGTGCGGTACTTTCAGGGAAGTATCACGTACTTCTCTTGCTTTCTCGCCAAAGATGGCACGGAGCAGACGCTCCTCTGCGGTCAGCTCGGTTTCTCCCTTCGGAGTTACTTTTCCGACCAGAATATCACCGGCACGTACCTCTGCACCGATGCGGATGATTCCACGCTCGTCCAGGTCTTTTAAGCTTCATCGCCGACGCCCGGAACGTCTTTTGTGATCTCTTCCGGTCCAAGCTTGGTGTCACGGGCCTCTGCCTCGTACTCCTCGATGTGGATGGAAGTGTAAACATCATCCTGTACCAGACGCTCGCTTAAGAGTACGGCGTCCTCGTAGTTATATCCTTCCCAGGTCATAAATCCGATCAGCGGGTTTTTACCAAGAGCAAGCTCGCCCTGGTAGGTAGACGGACCGTCTGCGATTACTTCGCCGGCCTCTACATGGTCACCTTTAAATACGATCGGTTTCTGGTTGTAGCAGTTGCTCTGGTTGCTTCGCATGAATTTGGTCAGATGGTAAACATCTTTTGTTCCGTCATCATTGTTCATGCGGATCTCGTTGGAGCAGGAATAGGAAATGGTTCCTGCTTTTTTTGCAACGACGCAGACACCGGAGTCTACGGCTGCTTTTGCTTCGATACCGGTTCCTACTACAGGAGCATCGGTGATCATCAGCGGTACGGCCTGACGCTGCATGTTGGATCCCATCAGCGCACGGTTCGCATCGTCGTTCTGAAGGAACGGGATCAGCGCCGTAGCAACGGAGAATACCATCTTCGGAGACACGTCCATGTAATCAAACATGTGCGGCTCGTAGGACTGGGTCTCATCCCAGATAACGTCCGGAAACGTTCTTGTTGAGGAAGTGTCCTTCTGCATCCAGCGGCTCATTTGCCTGTGCTACATGGTAATTATCCTCTTCATCTGCGGTCATGTAGACTACTTCGTCGGTAACACGCGGATTTTCGGATCTGATTTGTCAATTCTTCTGTATGGAGCCTCAACGAAGCCATACTCGTTGATGCGCGCATACGATGCCAGAGAGTTGATAAGACCGATGTTCGGTCCCTCAGGAGTCTCGATCGGCACATTCTTCCGTAATGGGAGTAGTGTACGTCTCGAACCTCGAATCCGGCACGGTCACGGGACAGACCGCCAGGTCCAAGGGCGGAAAGACGTCTCTTGTGCGTCAGCTCTCCAAGCGGGTTATTCTGATCCATGAACTGGGACAGCTGGAAGATCCGAAGAACTCTTTGATTGCAGCTGTAACCGGTTTGATATTGATCAGGGACTGCGGAGAAATTCCGTCGATGTCCTGTGTTGTCATACGCTCACGTACCACACGCTCCATACGGGACAGACCGATGCGGTACTGGTTCTGAAGCAGCTCACCTACGGCACGGATTCTACGGTTGCCAGGTGGTCGATATCATCGGCATTTCCTGCGCCGTATTCCAGATGCATGTTGTAGTTGATGGAAGCGAAAATATCTTCCTTTGTGATATGTTTCGGAATCAGGTCGTGAATGTCACGTTTGATCGCCTGTTTGATCTCTTCGATATCGGTATTTTCCTCCAGGATCTTTTCCAGAACCGGATAGTATACTTTCTCGTTGATGCCAAGTTCTTCCTCGTCAACATCTACCCATGCTTTCAGATCTACCATTAAGTTGGAAAGAACTTTTACGTTTCTCTCCTCTGTCTGAATCCATACATACGGTACTGCTGCGTTCTGAATCTTGTCTGCGAGTTCCAGAGTAACGGTGGTGCCTTTTTCTGCAAGGATTTCACCGGTGGACGGATCTACAACATCCTCAGCGAGGATCTGGTTGCGGATACGGCTGCGCAGTGCAAGTTTCTTGTTGAATTTATAACGGCCTACCTTTGCCAGGTCATAGCGACGCGGGTCAAAGAACATGCTCATGATGAGGCTCTCTGCATTTTCTACTGCGAGAGGCTCGCCCGGACGAATTTTCTTGTACAGCTCGAGAAGACCTTCCTGATAGTTGGTGGAAGTATCTTTGGTGAAGCTTGCAAGAATCTTCGGCTCTTCACCGAACAGCTCTACGATCTCTGCATTGGAGCTTACTCCAAGTGCACGGATGAGGACTGTGATCGGAACTTTTCTGGTACGGTCTACGCGGACATAGAAGACGTCGTTGGAATCGGTCTCGTACTCCAGCCATGCTCCACGGTTCGGGATTACGGTACAGGAGAACAGTCTCTTTCCGAGCTTATCATGTGCGATGCCGTAATAAATACCAGGGGAACGTACCAGCTGGCTGACGATTACTCGCTCTGCACCATTGATAACGAATGTTCCTGTTGCTGTCATCAACGGCAGATCACCCATGAAAATTTCGTGCTCTGTGATCTCGTCTTTTTCCTTATTATATAATCTTACTTTTACCTTTAACGGTGCCGCATAAGTAGCGTCACGCTGTTTACACTCTTCGATTGAGTATTTTACGTCATCTTCACACAGTGTAAAGTCTACGAATTCAAGGCTCAGCCGTCCGCCGTAGTCGGAGATTGGTGAAATGTCATCAAAGACTTCCTTGAGTCCGCTTCTCAGGAACCAGTCATAGGAATCCTTCTGGACTTCAATCAAGTTGGGCATTTCCAATACTTCTTTTTGTCTCTGGTAACTCATTCGCATACTTTTTCCGGTAGGTATCGGACGTATTCTGTTTTTCTCCATTGACGTTGTCACCCCTTGTGTTATAATATATTTATTACCGCTCATGCCTGAACAAAAGGTTTTAGGCATATCTTGCCATAATAGTGCATTTTCTAGATTATCATGTTTTTTCAAGTGTGTCAACAAAACAGATTGTATTTTTTTCAGTACAATCTGTTTTTTACTGGTTTTTCTTCCGTGACCCTGTTAGAATAATACTTTAGATGTGATTGAAAGCACCGAATTTTCAGAAAAAACCGCCTGTTTGATTTTTTTATTTTTCAAATCAAACAGGCGGTTTTTTTATTCTAATTTTTTAATATTTCAGAGCTCCATCCCGATTTCGCTTATGCCGCGTCGAATCGTTCTTTTTAATGCTGAATATTGTCAGCCATCATGTCCATAAAGCTCCATGGTTTCAGAACTTTGTTGATCTCTGCAAACACTTTATCATCGTAGTTGTGTTTTACTTCCGTTTTGCGGTCAAACACCATGGTATCCGCATCCTCTGCTTCTACTTCCGGCCAGTGCGGGAGTCCGGCATGATCCGGGGTGCCGTTCTTTGCGAAGGCAAGAAGTGCTCCGAAGATTTCGCTTTCCAGTTTATCGCTGACATCCGGGATGCCACAAATTTCTACGAGATCTGCGTTTCCGAAGAAATATGGGATATCGGAGCAGTGCCATGCCGGCTTGCCGTGCTGGAACGGGAATTCCAGAGCGAAGTTGTAGAGATATGCTTTGCCGCCGCCTTTTGCGAACAGTTTGGCAAGTTTTACGGTCGGCTCACGCATTGCACGGTCGATGGCAAGAACATCTACGCCGTTCTTCTCCGGATATGCTTCTTTGAAAGCGTCCAGAACCTTTTCGGCATTGTCTCCATAAACCTTTTTGAGGATTTCCAGAATCTCTTCCGCTGTCAGTTTGTTCTTATCATAAGCTGCCGGTGCAAACGTTGCGAACTCGCCGTATACGGTTCCGATCATCATCGGAATCTGATGTGCATGCTCACGGAAGCCTGCGTCGAATGGATTTCCATAGAAGTAATCGCCCTTTTTCGGGCCGCCGCCGATGTAGCCGCCACTCTGTGCAATCGCCGGAGCCACTTTTGCATATGCAGCAGCAAGCTGCGGATACGGTACAGTTTCCAGCTGAGCCACATCGTCAAAGCCGAGCGCTTTCATCATTGCCGTAATAATCTCCGTGCCGTCTTTCTCTCCTGCGCCGAGCGGATCGTCCTCCATAACACCGCTCATGACAAGGCCTTTCTGGAACAGGCCGTCTGCTGATGGAATCTGCATCAGGTCAATCACCTTCATTCCGCCGCCGGACTGGCCGAAAATGGTTACATTCTCCGGATCGCCGCCGAACAGGGCAATATTGTCATGTACCCACTGCAGGGCTGCCACCATATCGGCGTGGCCTGCGTTTGCGGAGTTTTTGTATTTTTCCCCAAACGGAGACAGATCCAGATATCCTAAAATATTCAGTCTGTGGTTGACAGAAACAAGAATCGAATCACCTTTCTTTGCGATGCTGACGCCGTCATACGCAACCTGCTCGATGGAAGATCCCGCTGCGTATCCACCGCCGTGGAACCATACGAGAACCGGTTTTTTGGCTTCCGGATCAAGTTTGTTTGTCCAGATATTTAAGGACTGGCAGTGCTCATCCTGCGGCCAGTAGCGGTGCGGAACCATAAGCTCGCCGTTCGGTGTATCTTGGTTCTGAAGCGGGCATACAAGCGTAGTTGCGCATCCTTCACGCCATCCCATTTGGACGGAACCGGCATCTGGAAACGGTCTGCGTATGCATACGGAATTCCTTTGTAAATGTAAACACCGTCATAAAAATAACCTTTTAAATCGCCGGATGTGGTATGCAGCACCGGCACGCCATCGTAATCAAATATTTTCCCCATTTTGAAATACCTCTTTTCTGTAGAATTTAGCATTTATGTTGTTTTCAGTATAAACAATATTTTCGTCCTTTTCTACTCGAATTGTCGCAAGATCTTCTTATATTGTTGCTTTTTTTCCACTCTTTCTCTGTATTCTCCCACCGCGAGTGCAATTTTTTGAAGATTTTACAGAATCTGCTCCACCTCAATCAGCGCCGTCTCGTGCGGCTCCAGGCGTTCCTGCACCGTGAGGCTGCCTTCCGGGTCGGTTTCCTGCTCCCAGACACGGTATTCCGGGTCCGCACTGTGGCACAGCATCGCGCGCTCCATCCGGTTCATCCGCTCCGGAGCTCCCATCCGCACCCACGCATCGTAGCTGCTGCCGTGCTCTTTTGTCACTTTATACAGCCGCAGGCAATATTTTCCCGGTTCCAGTCCGGTCAGTTTCACTGAAAAGGTCCGGATTTCCCCCATATTGAATACGCGGTAACGGTCCGTGCGGGAAATATTCACGGCATGGCGGTAGCGGTACAGCATATCGTAGTGAACATAGTTGTACAGGTAAATCTGGCTTTGGTTTTTCTCCGGCTCCGTGCTGATAAAATAGCCGTCCCCACGCTTCACCAGACGAGATCCCATTCTGCCGAGCAGCCGCAGCGCAGTGCAGACCGCCTTTGGAATGCCGTTCATCGTGAACAGCCCAAAACCTCCATGATACGTTTCCCGCGCCGGAAATACTTCATCCAAACGGTCATTGACGAGAAATACGCAATTCCCTGCAGCGCCTCTTCATTTTCCAGAAGATTTTTAAACAGCCATGCCGCTTTATAACAGGTATCGTTGCACAGATCCCTCTGCCAGATGTTGCTGCTGCACTCATCCACCAGAACCGGCAGTGCACCAAGCCCAGCCTTCTGCAGCAGACCTTTTACCTTCTCCCCGCGGTTCCGCAGAAAATCCGGGTCGCGGCTCACAATCATATTGACGCTCTCGTTGTTCTGGATCAGATTCATTTTCTCCTCTTCCTCTCCATAGATCACCGTGCCAAACGAGCGGAATGCAAAAATTTCCGGCACACATTCCTTTTCCTTCATAGTTTCGATAAAGGCTTTGAGATGTTCCTCCGGTCCAAGACCAAAGGAAAGACATGTTACAAGATCCGGGCTCACACGTTTCATCTCCTCGTACGATGCTTTCCACGTCTCAAAGAACTCATCTCCTCCATCAATCGTGATCACGTCTCCGCTGATCCACGGGTTGAAAATCCAGCGCCGCATCTGGTTGATTCCATACCGTTCCCTTAGATGTTCCATCAGGTTTTTGATCAGCATGCGCCACTCAGCCAGATCTCGCGGAGAGCTGCTTAGCGCCGGACGCATCGTTCTTCCCGGGTCTGTTTTTGCCAGCAGCAACGGCATATGGCCGAATTCCAGCAACGGCTTCGCTCCCGTGGAAAGGATGAAATCGATCACCTCATCAATATAGTTCCAGCAGACTGAATCTCGCCCCACATATTCCGCCGAAGTACGCACATATCATCATCAAGAATTCCTTTTACGCGGATCAGCTCATAGCCGAGCTCCTGCACCAGCTGTTCCAGCTCATCCTGCACCTCGCGGTTCAGCACACTTGCCGCATAGCCAGCATTGATCACGCGCTTCCAGTGGCCTGCCACTCTTGGTTTCCGTCCGTTTACTGCCGCTGTCACGGAAACGGCACTCTCATTTATCGTCTCAATCTCCTGCTCCGTGACCGCTGCATACTGCAGGAGACTCTGGAAAATATCATGGTCTCCCGCCGCCTCTTCCCGCTCTTTTCCTTTCTTTTCACGCTGTTTTACTGTATATTCCATCTGCTTCCGGTATTCGCTCGGTGTCATACCGCGGTATTTGCGGAATGCGCGGATCATCGCCGTCTCATTGACAAATCCATTGTGATAGGCAATCTCCGTCAGCGTTGCGCCGCTGTGCATTTCCTGTACGGCATGCGCCAGGCGCACCTGCGTCACGTACTCCCGAAATGATACACCGAAATACTGCGGAAAGCTCCGTGAAATATAGGCACGGCTCAGATAAAGATGATCCGCCAGATCCTCCAGCGTAATCTCTTCCCGGCAATGCTGCAGAATATAGTCTGATGCCCGCTGAATGCGTTCCCTTCCGCCCCGGCCCTGTTCCACCTTTTCCCCGGATGTAAAGTAAAAAAGCAGATCCTCCAGAAGCGCCGTCACACGGCTTTTCATATAGATCGGTTGTTCCTCATTATTCTTGTACATCTCAAGAAAGATCCGTGCCATATCCCGCCGGATCAAATCAAATTTTTCCTGCTGATCTTCCATATAAAAAAACGACTGACATTTGACTTCACATTTCAGCAGCTTAATGTGAATGAATCAATCGTCTCCGCTGAAACGCAGAGCGACAGAGCAAGTCCGTCTTCGTCCAGATCCAGGTCACAGATCTGAAACCGGTTGATCGCAAAGATAGATCCCATCGGGAGATTGTGAACTTCCCCGTCCTCGTAGCTGACTCTTCCACTCCCACGAAGCAGAAATAAAAGTTCAAAATCCGGATTCCACAGTTCCCGTTTCTTCTCCGGCCGGAGTAGCCGAAAACGGAATCCCGGCATTTCCTGTTTTGTTCCTTTCAGCATCATGTCTTCGTCTCTGTTGTCTCTTTCCATTTCACACCTCATGATAGATTTTTTTGTTGTATTGTACCACAAAAAGGTCCCGCAAAAAGATCTTCTCCTTTTGTGGGACCAATTTTTCGGTTTTTGTTTTAGTTTTTGCAATTATTCCTTCACCTTCAGCACCAGACACTGATACGGTTGCAGACGGATCGTTTCCTCGCCTGCCTCGCAGGTGTCATAGTTATTCAGAAGTACTTCTTCGATTGTGTCTGTAAATGGCAATGTAATGCCATCCGCAAGAGAAGTAGTAAGGATCAGAATATTATTCTTCTCATCCTTCCTGCGGTACGCCAGAACGCCGCTTACCGTCTCGTATTCCGGAATCAGCGTTCCGTAGAGGAAGGTTTCTTCCAGATCTTCACGTCGTCTTACTGCCACCATTTTGCGGTAAAACCACAGCAGGGAATCAGGATCTTTTTCCTCGGCCTCATAGTTCAGTTCCGTATAGTTTTTATTCACCGGGAACCACGGCGTACCTGTTGTGAATCCCGCCTCGGCAGATGCATCCCACTGCATCGGAGTTCTGCTGTGCTCGCGGCTCTCGCGGTTGATCTGCTCGAGCGCTTCCGCATCCGTTTTTCCTTCTGCAATCAGACGTTCGTAAATAGCAAAGGTCGGTTTGTCGACGAATCCCAGAATAGACTGTTTCGGGTTGTCGCGCATGCAATCTCCTGTCCTGATACAGAAATACAATACCCGGCAGGAAGAAATTGGTGACCGGAAGCATTTTTTCGCTGTAGAGGTTCTGATCCTCCGGCATCAGGAACCGGTCGATGATGCGCGTTTTGTCATGATTTTCAAGGAAATTACAGAGCATGCCGCGGCCATCCACGATTTTCTGTGCCGCAAAAAGCTGATCGCGATAATCGTCAAACAGCGCCACGGTATTGCCCCATTTCGGGTTACGCACATTGTCGAGGGTGTGACAAAAATCGAAAACGGACGAGAAACTGCCGTTTTCCCCAATCACATCCTCCACATCCTCCGGTCCCATGTGATCGTACTCTCCGATCGTCAGCGCATCGGTCGGCGCGAAGGTGCGCTCCTTCATTTCACGCAGAATGTCAGCAAGACCGTCTACGTTGTTAAAATACTCGAACGCCATATTGTACTCGTCCGGTCCATCCGGCGGAAGGTTGGTGTACTGATAATTCTTTTTCAGATGGCTGATCGCATCAAGACGGAATCCGCCAAGTCCCAGATCCATCCATTTTAAAATCATCTCATAAATTTCTTCCCGCAATTCCGGATTCTCCCAATTGAGATCCGGCTGCTCTTTTGTGAAGATGTGGAGGTAATACAGGTTATCATATCCCGGTACTTTCTCCCATGCGCTGCCGCCAAAAATCGACCGCCAGTTGTTCGGCTCTTTGCCGTCTTTTCCTTCCCGGAACACATAATACTTTCCGTACTTTCCAAACGGATCTTTGAGTGCCGCCTGAAACCACGCATGCCGGTCAGAGGAATGATTCACGACAAGATCCATCAGGATGCGGATGCCGCGCTTTTTTGCCTCCGCGATCAGCTCCTTCATGTCCTCCATCGTTCCAAACGACGGGTCGATATCCATGTAATCGGAAATATCGTATCCGTTATCTACCATCGGGGATGCAAACACCGGGCAGAGCCAGATGACATTGGCTCCCAGCTTTTCTATTTTGTCAAGATGACGGATCACGCCTTTCAGATCTCCGATGCCGTCCCCGTTGGTATCCTGAAAACTCTTCGGATAAATCTGATATCCGACCGTTTTGTGCCACCACTTTTTCTCCATTACTCTTCTCCTGTTCTTTTGTTTTCGTGATGCGGACTGTTCTTTAGGTTTACCGCAAAACCTATAGTGTTTTCACTATATCACAAAAGAATGGATTATGCTACTTTTTCTTTTTGATTTTTCCCGATGTCCGCTTTACCGTTACAGCTCACTGTTTTTTCATCAGCGGCAAAATCACGCAGGAAGCAGCTTTTCCGCCCATATGAATGGTCTGATGTGCAATTTTATTTTCCGTTTTTTCCGACCACAGCCCTTTCTGATTGCTGTGAACATGATACTGCGGAAAGTCGGAGGAGGAAACATCTACACGAATGCGGGAACCCTTTGGAATCGTGTATACAATATTCCACATAGTAATCTGTACCTCTGCCACGCTGCCCGGTTCATAGGCTCCGGCCTCTGTTTTTCCCTGCTCCAGCGTTGCAATCGAGGAACGAATGTTGTACGCTTTTCCCTCCGGCGTCACTTCCATGATTTTCGCTGTGAATGCCGTATCCTCGCAGTCACTTTCCACGAACAGACGAACGGAAGCTTTTCCGTTCAGCGTGAAAGTTTCTTCCAGCGGTTCTGATACAAAACTCAGGACATTCTCACGATAGTCCGGTTCCGGCTGAAGATGGCTGCCGATCTGCGGCATCGTATGCAGAAGGCTTCTCCGCCGATACTCTCGACCGGAGTGGCCGGGTCAAACGTGTAGTTTCTCGTTTTTTCCTGTTCCGGCGCGTCTGCCCGCAATGCTTTTTCATCCAGATACAGCGTCATGCTTCCCGCACTTCCTTTTTCTCCCAGTCCGTCGGATACGATGTCAATCCACCGGTCCGCTCCGATTTCATAGGCACGGATCCGCTGTGTCGGGATTTCTTTTTGTTTCAGCGTCAGCTCAAACCATTCCAGCATCTTTGGAATTTCTTCATTCTGCGGGTGCAGCACCTCTTTATCTTCAAGACAAATCTGGAAAAAGTGGTTCCATGCACCGATTTCCAGCCAGCTGTGCTGTTTTGTTTCCTCGTTCAGCCGCTCCCACGTTTTCATACTGCTGCCGTGGTGATGATCGTACCAGCCGCTTAAAAGATAAATCGGAACCTTCGTTTTTGATGGAATTTCCCGCAACTGTTTCCACCAGCGTCTGCCAGAGTGCCGCATCCGGGCTCGGGCTTGTGATGTATTCGCGGTAGGACGAAACACGCTGTCCCCACAGCGCCTCGTCCACTTCAATCTGCGGCAGATAACGGCAGCTTTCGCGATAGTCAGCATTCACTGGTTTTTCCGCATTTTCCATCGACCATGCGGTCAGGATATCGTGGCGGAAGCAGCCCTTCTCGTAGGCTGATACAAAACGATCCGTTCCATAGTCCTCCAGAAACATTGCGGCAACTTTCCCCTCCGCGGCATCAGCGAACGCCCAGCCGGTCATGCTTGTGTAGGAATGGCCCCAGTAGCCTAAGATTTCGCACCATGGCTGCTCCACAAGGTAATCCATGGTGTCAATGCCATCGTTTCGCTCATTGATGTTTGGCTCCCATTTTCCTTCCGACTGCTCTCTGCCGCGGCAATACTGGTAGACATACACATAACCCCTGCGCGCCAGTCCCTCACCGTAGGCACGGTGAATACGGTCGTTGCCCGGATAGCAGGTACGAGTCAGGATGACGGGATATTTCTTGTTTTCTCCTGATCCGCCTTCCCTTGGAAAATAATAGATTGTATGTAGCTTCACACCATCGCGCATCTCGATCTGGCTGTCTTTTCTTTCAAATGCTGCACAGCTTTCGGAAACGCCGCTTTTCGCAAACTGTTCCTCCACGCGTTTTACCACTGCCGCCATAAAATCTTCTGCCATTGCCCTAAACCTCCATTTCCAGCAGTGCCATGCCGAGTGTCTTTCCATGTTTGTCCAGCGCCAGCGATCTTGTGACACCGCCGCCGAGTGTCTTGTCGAGGACAAAGTTCAGCGCATGGATTCCATCCAGTTCGTAGCGGGTTACTTTTCCGTGGCAGATTTCGCGGAAGTATTCTGCTACGCGTGCTTCTGTTACTTTTTCTTTCAGCATTTCATAATTGTTCTCATCATATGGGATCACCGAAATATTGGAGATCTCGCCTTTGTCACCCGTTCTTGCATGTGCAATTTCTTTTAATTTCATACTTCTTCCTTTCCTGTCCTTCGTTACTGTCTGTCGATTGCGGAAAATGGTTTTCCAGACACGTTCCGGCAATCTCTTCGTTTTATAACAATCCCAGCTCTTCTCCTGCTGACCGTAAGATCAGAGGCATCGATCAAACTTCAAAATACCGAATCTTCTGTGTTACGTCATCCCGCGGTACAAAAATTGAGCAGACCGAGACAATCTCGGACACCCGTTTCACTGCTCCGCCGCCTCCTGCGGGACCGTTGGTATAGAGAGCCTCCACCTCGTTTGCCAGCAGAACGGCATTTTTCCTGTCTTTCGTTCTGCCTGCGGCGCGGAGACGCACTTCACACGGAGTTCCACTTCCGATCTCCTTGGAAATTGCATCACGATACAGGGAATTGCATCCGATAAAATCAGTACGGTACTCTTCCAGCTCGATGCCTGTCAGTTCAATCCGCTTCTCCAGAATCTCCGCCGCCAGCTCCGCCCGTGCCATACAGTTGCTTCCGCCGTAGGAAATTTCACCCTCACCGATGAAGCAGTCCTTGTAGCCGACACTCACTTTCAAAGTTTCCGGTCTTCCATGCGTTGTCGCATGCTCGGCGCGAACCTGGTTTTCCCCGACCTGCCGGAACGTCACCTTTGAAAAGTCCGCTGTTGCATCCGGGGTCAGGTAAGCCTTTGGGTTGTGGATTTCGTAGATCATCTGCTCTTTACAGGTATCCACACTCACCAGTCCGCCACTTCCCTCGACCTTTGTCACGGTAAATGCGCCTGTCTCGTCAATCTCAATGAGCGGGAATCCGAGTTTCCACAGGTCCGGCACATCCTTGTAGCCCGGATCCGCAAAATAGCCGCCTGTCACCTGTCCGGCACACTCCAGCAGATGGCCTGCCAGAACCGCCTGTCCCATCTGATCCGGGTTGTCGTCAATGTTCCATCCGAACTCATGTACCAGCGGTCCGATCGTCAGTGCAGGATCGGAAACGCGACCGGTAATGACAAGATTGGCACCCTCTTCCAACGCTTTTGTGATGCCCTCCGCACCCATATAGACGTTCGCAGAATCAGAACATCTTTTTTCTTTTTTAACAGCGTGCCATCCTCCAGCACTTTTTCATTTTCATACTTATCCAGTTCGTCTGTAATATCATCGCCGGTCACACAGGCAATCTTCAATCCACTGACACCCAGTTTTCTGGCAATTTCACACGTCCGTTCTGCAGCAGATACCGGGTTGGCAGCTCCCATATTGGTAATAACTTTTACTTTGTTTTTCGCCATCAGCGGGAGAATTTTTTCCATTCGGTAGTCGAGCAGCTGGTTATAACCCTTCGACGGATCTTTCTCTTTGTCCTGCTGCCCGATCGCAACGGTGCGTTCCGCCAGACACTCGAAAATAATGTAGTCCAGATTTCCTTTTTCCATCAGTTCCACGGCCGGCTCGATGCGGTCTCCCGCGTAGCCTGCCCCGCTTCCGATTCTGATTTTTTTCATATCCAATTGGCCTCTCTTTCTTTGATCTGATGTCATTGTAACGCAGATCCATGGCAGGTACCACAAAAGGGAACCGAATTTCTAAAATTTTAGAAATCTGGTTCCCTTTTTACATGAACTGCTTTTCAGCCGGGTCGGAAAATACGGTAAAAACATCCAATGCAATAGAAATTCCGGCATTCCGTTATTATTTCTTATTCTTTCATTTTATTGTATAACGTCGCCAGCGAAATTCCGAGTTCCTTTGCCGCTTTTCGCTTCCCCTCCATATCCCGTCCGTACAGCAGCAGCGTATTTTGGATCTCCTGCCGTTCGAAGCGGCGCACCCGCTCTTCCAGCGTCATGTGAGCCTCTGATTCCCGTTTTTCAAACTGTACGAGACTCGTCACAATTGAGATGCTTCCGCGGATCTGATGCTCTTCCCAGATCGGATAAACACTTGCAAAGTATTCCTGCATTCCCTCTCTCCGCACCATTCCCTCGACCGGGATGCCGCTCCAAATAACTTCCGGAGCAATGGCAGATTTTCGGTACTCCGTGATTTTATGACCTTTCGCGATTTCAAGCGGAACGCCGATGAAATCGCTGTAGACTTGATTGAAGAACACAATCCTGCTGTGCTGATCGCAGATCAGGATTCCCTGCTGTAAAGATTCCAGAATGGAATGTACCTGCATTTTTCGTTCCTCCCGTTTTCTCTTTCTGTACTCTCGGAGTCTTTCTGTCATGAGGATATTTAGCCCTTATACTCCTCCGTAAATGTCTTGTATGAATAGATCACATTCTCAATTTCATCTCCACGGTCGCAATTACATTTTGATACCACATGGCATCACCATACCTTCCGGCAATTTTTAACTTTATTGCCACAAAGTATGGACTCAGTTCAAAAAAACGCACGGCAGGAAATCCCGCCGTGCGTCCATAGATTCTGATTTACGCTTAAATTATTTAAGAGTAACTTTAGCGCCTTCAGCCTCAAGTTTAGTTTTGAGCTCTTCAGCTTCTGCTTTGGAAGCACCCTCTTTGAGGACTTTCGGAGCACCGTCAACTACTTCTTTAGCTTCTTTCAGGCCAAGTCCTGTAGCTTCACGTACAACTTTGATAACTTTAACTTTGTTCGGGCCAACCTCTGTCAGCTCTACGTCGAACTCGTCTTTCTCCTCAGCTGCTGCTGCATCGCCTGCTGCTGCTGCAACTACAACGCCTGCTGCTGCGGATACGCCGAACTCTTCCTCACATGCTTTTACAAGATCGTTTAACTCTAATACAGATAACTCTTTGATAGCGTCAATAAACTCTGCGGTTGTTAACTTTGCCATTTTATTTTCCTCCTTGGATATTTTCTGAATAATGTTCTCAGGCTGCGTATTTCACGCTGCCCGCTTGAGGCTTAGGCCTCTGCTGCGCCGCCTTTGGACTCTGCGATCTGGTTGAGGACGCGAGCCAGGTTTGCGATCGGGGACTGGATGCTTCCAAGCAGTTTGCCAAGAAGTTCTTCTCTTGACGGAACGTTTGCCAGTGCTTCCATTCCAGCTTTGTCGTAGTAGTTTCCTTCTACAACACCAGAAACCATCTCCAGCTTCGGAGCGGTTTTTGCAAATTTAGCGATGATTCTTGCCGGAGCTGTTGCATCGTCCTTGCTGATTGCGATAGCGTTTGTGCCATCCAGGTCTTTGGTAAGAGACTCGAAAGCAGTACCAGCGAATGCACGTTTCATCATTGTATTTTTGTATACTTTGTAATGAACGCCTGCTTCTCTTAACTCTTTACGCAGCTGAGTATCCTGAGCAACGGTTAATCCGCTGTAGTTTACCAGCAGCACGCACTGTGCGCCTTCTACCTGTGCGCTGATCTCTTCCAGGACCGGCTTCTTCAGATCGATTTTTGCATTGATTGCCATGATTGCACCTCCTTGTAGTATTTCGTACCTACGCTTTGGAAGTATAAAAAAAGCTCTTCGCGAAGATTGGCGAAGAGATCTCAAAATTCCATAACATGAACCTTGTGTAACTTCTCCTCGGCAGGCGTTTGAAACTTACGCCTTGCGGCACCTGCTGTCTTCGGCGTGATACAGATGGTATATTATCATATGTGAGGAGGGTTGTCAAGATCAAAATAAACTTTTTTCATATTTATGCAGCTTCATCGTTACTGTTCACTCAGCAGTGAAACACCTGCTGTTTCGCTGCGTAAGAAAGTGATTCAGGAGTGAACAGCCCTCCTTTTGCGAA
>ENA-OQDW01000221-OQDW01000221.1-human-gut-metagenome-genome-assembly--contig:-NODE-221-length-24296-cov-6.398113_pt1 | contig 24296 bp, 23 predicted proteins | sample MGYA00242784_ERZ504613 | MGnify/ENA primary metagenome ERZ504613 (study PRJEB26092, sample SAMD00036330) | human gut metagenome | host: Homo sapiens | study: EMG produced TPA metagenomics assembly of...
TGATTGTGAAGAACAATATTATTGGATGGAGGAAGAAGAAAGAAGATAAAGGAAAGGCAATTAAGTGAAGAACGAAAAGTGAAGAGTGAAAAATTTAATACTTTAGCTAATCATACAGTTCAAAGTAACGAAGTTCCAAGTCATGAGATTCCTGCTTTCTTGGCTAATGGAGATAGGGCGAAGGTGATGAAGGTGAGCCGTCGCATCGACCTCTACGGCTTTCATTTTGCCACCCTTCTGTTGAAATTCCCCGATTATGACAATTATGAACTGGAGGCTACGGTATTGCTGGATACCTTGACGAGTGAGGCTCCTGCTTTGACCCATGATCAGCAAGAGCAGCTTTTCCATAAGATAGAGGAAGATTATCAGGACATACCACTGAAGGCAGACCGTATGAAGGCAATCCGGCAAGACCCATATTTCAATGCTCTGCAAGTGAAGTTTGCCTATGCCGTTACCTGTCATAAAGCGCAGGGTGGACAGTGGTCGCATGTTTATGTAGACCAGGGCTATATGACGGATGATATGCTTACTCCCGATTATATCCATTGGCTCTATACTGCTTTCACCCGTGCCACCGAAATGCTATATCTGGTGAATTGGCCAAATACACAGATAGAAGGATGAAGATAACAAAAAGAGGGTGTGTCATAAGTCTGTGACACACCCTCTTTGTTTAGAAATGAGGTTACTCTAGACCATCGTCACCGCTTCCTTCGCTAGGATTTGTTGGGGTGGTAGTGCTGCTGTCGCCATTGTCACCCTTGTTAGAACCCTCGTTTGGTTTGTTCTTGTCGATGACACCGTCGTTGTAGAGGATGCCGTTGGCACCTTGCTCCACACTGCCATCGCTCTTCACGTCACCTACATACACAGAGTTGCTCACGCTTGAGTTTTGCACTGAGGCAAAGGCGATGTAGCAGGAGAGAAGGTCGTCAGACCAATCGACAGGGAGTTTCAACACAGTTTTGCAATCTATACGACTCGCATCTTCGGTGGTGAATACTGCCTCGCCCTTTGTGAAATTGTAGACGAGAGGCATGGCGAAATCGTCGATGCTGGCGTGGCTCTCGTCAGAGTTGTCCTCCCAGGAAAAGGTCGCCACGTTGCTTGCCACTTTCACCGTGCAGAAACGGCCCGGCATCAAGGAGCCGCTACTCACCAATACCTTGCTAGGGTCGATACCAAAGGCGGGATACTTGCCTGCCATGCAGTTGCGCACGGTGTGGCTCATGGCCGCATTGGTGGCTGTCTGGTGCTGGGTGTAGTTGCGGAAACCCACTTTCAAATAGGCTGTCATCACTTTGACAAACTTCTGTGCCATACCAAACTTGATGCGCTGTGACATCTGTTTCTCGGTACGAGGGTTCTTGATACTCTGGGCCTTGCCACGCATGTAAGCCATGCCCTTCCAACTACCACCAACTACTGTTCCTACGGTTCCATTGAATCCACCAAGGATACCTTGTTTAATTTTTCCCATAATCTTGTTCCTTTCTTTAATATTAAATTGTTAAACACTAAATGAATTCTATCTTTATCCCCTCAAAACTAAGTTTCTCGGAGCATGTATAGACTTGGTACGGAGCAGGTACGGAGAGGGTACAGAGCAAGTCTTGTCGCCGTTGAGCTAAATCATGGTCCGTAGCCCTCGTTTCCTAACCACATTGCAAAGATACTACTTTTTTCAGCACTTTCCAAGCATCGGTAGGAGGCTGCGCTCGTCTGCGTTTTGTTGCTTAACCTTCTCATATTCGCCGTTTCCTGTTCGTTTGCATAGACCGTGCTTGTTGACATATTCGCCTACATATTTCTCGGCTGTGCGCTGAGGAATGCCAAGCTTTTTTCCGATAGAAAGAACCGTTTGGCGATTGAACTTGTCGGGAAGGTTCTCGAAGAGTCTTTCGCTCTTAGGGCTTAGTTTGATTCCCAATGTTCCGTCTTCCTCCTTGTTTGGCATAAGCGTGGCAAAGATTTTTGCGGCGTGCTGCATCAGTGTGTCGGCGATGGTTATGGCATTGTCCAAGTCTTCGTCTCGGCAAATAATGGAGGTTGTTGCATTCTCAGAGATGGAGGTTGTGGAACTTTCGGAAAGCGTTTCCTCCAATCTTGCGATACTCAAAACCATGGCGATGCGGAAGGTGCTCAGTCCCAGTCGGTAGATGCTTGCCACAAAGTCTCTGCCCAACATGTTCTTGTATTCCTCCACTAGGCTCTCGAAGTATTTGTTGAATTGCTCACCTTGTGCATCAGTCAGTTCAAACAGGATGTCATTCGAGTAGGACTGACCAGTCTTTGGCTTCATACTCTTGCTAGCAACCAAATGCTGATGGATGCGGAACACACGCTTGCCGATGGTTTCCATTTCCTCGTCGATGGTGCGCTTAGCCTTGCTGAACACGTTGTGCCATTTGGCAGGAATATCCACCTTCATGAAGAGAAAGCGGGAGAAAAGTCCGTTCTCAGGTGAAGGGATGAGGTTGTTCACCTGTCCTGGTGTACCTGTGAGATAGACCGTCCATTTAGGGTTGTGAATCTCCACGTGCTCGTTCTCCTTGCGACGTCGATAGGTGATGTCCTCATGATGGAAACCCTTGCGCAGACCATCGGAGAAATTGCCATAGTCGCTCTTGAGGGTGTTGGCGAGCGAATCAGCCTCAGTCTCGAAGGTGATCCCTTGGTCGTGGTTGTCGTGGAGGGCTTGGTAGATAGCGGTAGAGGAACAGTTGGCTGGTATCAACATTGAGCGATAAGGCGGTTCCTTGGGCATAGGCATGGCAACGGACTTTTTGTTGCCCAAGGCACGCAGGTCAGCGAGTTGCTGTTGGTAATCGTCCACCTCCTGTTTATTGGCCTCACGTATTTCTTGCTCTATAGACTCACCAGCTTGAGGCAAGCAGAGGTACGTCCTTTGCCGCTGGCTGCGTTTGCCACGAGGAAGGTGAAGAGGTTAGGATATACTCGCATGTCATCATAGATGGCGAAGACCTCTGGGAAGGCTCCGCTCAGAATGGTGATGGAGGCAAGCAAGAGCATGTCTTTCTCGGTAGGTGTCTTGCCCAAGGTTGTGATGTCCTTGAAGATTGGGGGCAAGTTGGTGGCTACTTTGTCGCTGAAGGTTGGCAGAGGGATGGGTTCTTCTGTGTTTGCATCATTTGCAGAGTTTGCAAGGTTTGCATCATTTGCAATGTTTGTAGAGATTGCGTTTTTTGTGCTGTTAGCAACTCCCATGGTAATGTTAACCCCTGCTTCCTTGGCATAACCGAAGAAAGAAGCAATGCTGATGCCAGAATGGTTGCTGTTGGAATTGAGTCGCTTGATACAGTCGTCATAGAGCTTGTCGCATTCCTTGTGGTTGTAATCGGCATTGAATCGACTGATGGCGTGGAAGAAGCTTCTGCCTTCTTCGCCCATTTCGAGCGAGATACCAAAGGCGATGTTGCGCCAACGGTTATAGCCTGCGGTGATGTCGATACCCATCTCTACGATACGATTGGTCACTGTGCGGATTTGTTCCGCAGTATTGATGTTAGCCCATTGCTTTGGCTGAATGATTTATTTATTGTCATAAATGTAATCTCCTTATTTTTTTGATGTTTTTAATAACGTTATGATGCCATTTGAAAGGCATTTGAATTGGCTTTCCCTTCGGCCGCCGAACGCTGTTTCTTCACTCTTCGTTCTTCACTTAAAAAGGGCATACGAGTGGGTTCACGTAACAATGTCGGTCGTAGGGTAGGAAACAGGCTCGGCTCACGTTTTTGCAAGCAGGGTCAATGTCCACTCCATAGTTCAATCGAATGTAGTTTTGCAGAGCAAGAAACCAAGTTGCATGGTCAGCCTCTTGCAAGTCTATTGCTACGATGAGCTTCAGTCCATCACCCGAAGGACTGCGGAAGGCCAGTTCCAGTTCGAAGTTTTCCTTCATCACCTCATCGTGTATGAATTGCTGCTTGAGGTCTTCCACCTGTTCGTAACCGATGTGGTCGATGTCGATGCAGAGCAGACTGGAGTGCTGGATGAGACCTTGGTCGTTGCGACTGCTGAAGGTGCCGCTTGCTAGGATGTAGTCAAACTCCTTTGCCTTGAAAGCCTTGCGCTCTTTCTCGTCGGCAATGCCACGGAGCGTGTCCGTGGCTTGCTTGTAGAGCAGAGGGTTGGTGATGTAAGTCCAAAGATGGTAGATGCTCACACGGTTGTGGCTCAACACGTTAGAGATGGGATGTCGGTAATACTGCATCCGATGCTCGTGGAGTTGGTCAATGGTCATTGGCATGGTGTGCCTCCTTCCTTTGCTGGTTGCTCGACCTTTGGCATAACCTTGTCTTTTGGCATAGGCTTCACTCTGCTGTCTCTGTAGGATTCCTCCAAGAGTTGTTGCAGGTCGCTTTCCTTGTAGTAGCATCTTCCGCCCATCTTGGCGAAGGGCAGCTTGCCGTTGGAACGGAGCGTCTGCAAGGTACGCTGACTGATGTGAAACATCTCCATCACCTCATAGTTGTCGTGCCACTGGTCGAGTGGGGTGAGGGTAGGAGCTTGCACGGCTTGTGTAGACTGCACACTTTGCACGTTTTGCAAACCTTGCAAACTTTGCAAAGGCTGCAAGGTTAGTGTTGTGGCTGGTTGTGAGTCTTGTATGCCTGTGTCTTCTTTTTTGTACGTGCCATACTGTGCTTCAGGCATCATACTGTTTATTATGTCTTTTTTGTTCATTTTCCGAACCCTAACGATGTGACGTATGGATTCGGTTGCAAAAGAACTTGGTCTATCTTGGGCGACGAAGAAATGTATTCTGGTCTGTTTTGGCCTATTTTGGTCTGGTTGGTCTAAATAGGTCTAGCTCTAAGATTTTTACGGAAAACTAAAATTTTTAAAGAAATTCTCAAAAAAGTTTGGTAGATTCGAGAGAAGTTGTATATTTGCAGCACAAGAACCCGCCAAGCCTCTTTTTAATGCTTAAATCGGCGGGTCGTTTTATTTTTGTATGTAAATTATGATATGCAGTACAATAAACAATATACAGCCCCATCAGAGCTATTAAGAATAATGGAAGGTAGAGGTTTGGATTGTTCGGATGTATCTGATGCCGAAGCTTTGCTAAAATCAATAGGTTATTACCGATTGAGTGGCTATTTGTACCCTTTTCTTAAAATTCCTAAGGAAGAGCATCTCTTTAAGGTAAAAAGCAGTTTGGGTAAGGCAATCCAACTTTATGACTTTGATAGGGATTTGCGTTTGTTGATATTTAACCAGATTGAGCGTATAGAGATAGCTGTAAGAAGTGCAATTGTTAATATATCGTGTGCAGAGACTAACGATGTGTTTTGGATGACTAACTCTTCTTGCTTTGCTCATCTTGACAAATTTTCTAAGACAAAATCACTGATAGATAAGGAACTACAGAATACACGTGAGGATTTTATAAATCATTTCAATCATGTTTACGACAATCCTTACCCTCCATCGTGGATGATTTCAGAAATCATTCCTTTAGGTGTATTGACGAGAATATATGAAAATATAGCTAGTAACCAGCTACGTAAGAAAATAGCAAGATATTTTGGCTTGACAGTTCCTGTTTTTATTTCTTGGATGACTATAATAACATTGACAAGAAATACTTGTTGCCATCATGCGCGCCTTTGGAACAGATATTTGTCTTTGCGTGCATTGGCAATGAATCGACCAAGCTTTCCGTGGGTGTCAAATGATGTCGTGCAAGGAAAGGTGTTCTTTACCCTTTGTATATTGAAGCATTTTATAGATGTGGTCTATCCTCGAAATTCTTTCAAGCAGGATTTAGTAGAGCTATTAAAGAAGTATCCAATTGTTGATACCAAAGCAATGGGGTTTCCTGAAAAGTGGCAAGAGCAACAGTTGTGGCAATAGCTGTACTATGTGTGAAACAAGTACGGCTATTGCACCTCATTTTTTATATTGGCATATTCTTGCTCTATGTCACCTGAGTATTGATACGGTTTCAGCGACTTGGAATTACGGTTTATTGCAAGTCTGTATTTCTTAAATGCTTCACCGTTTTGCCCCATGACAACCTTGGTGCAAAATTGGTCGTATGCAGTAAGTGTATATCCTGTCTCATATTTGTCCTTTATCCATGAGAAAAAGCCTAGATAGTCGAGCATGGCTGCGGCATGAGCAGGAGCATCAAGCATCTGCTCTATTAGCTTTATAGCTTTTTCTTTTCTTCGATTATCATTGTTGGAGTCAAGGGCGACAATCTTTGGCATTTTCAAGAATTCATATTGTGTAGTGTCCTCTAAGAATCTTTCTGCCTTGCTTAGAGGGCGTTTTTCTTTTTGTTTGTTCTCTTCTGTTGCCACAAGGGCGTCCTTGTGTCGTATGACGATATTCTCCTCTTGGATTTTATCTTTCTCATTTTGATATTTGTCAAATTCTTCTTCCGTTGGAAAGACTCCTTTCCATAGGAAAACGAAATCTCCAAAGTCATCGTCAAAGTCAAGGTTACCTTGGGTATATAACAGGGGAGAGAATGTTAGGATTAAACTGAAGTATAGTTCTGTGAGCATATTTTGTAGTAATACAGCGACGTTTTTATTCTTGCCAGCTTTACATGAATCTATCTCTTTGCTATAGTCTTTGATGGTGGTCATAAGGCTTTTTATCTCTGGTCGGACAAACCGATCGTCTTTCATAATGGAATGTAGTTCCACCAAAGCCCAATGGTGCGTCGCTTTTCCAAGTCGAGAATGGTCTTGTACATTCTTAGTGTTGGAGTTGAAATTTCTGGGCATGTCATAATGTCTGACAATACAGCTTTATACACTCTCGTATATGAATCTATCTGTGTGGAGCGATTCAAGCAGCTTATAGTATTTCTCTGCTCTCGGTCTTTGTGATATATCTCCTTTACTTGGGTCAGACTATCAAGTGCGTTGATGATGTCTTTCTCCAGTTCTAGCAAATTGCCTCTTTCCTTAGTATGGCGCAAAAGGCGCATCAACAGAGACTGCTTCTCGAATGAAACAGTCTCTGTGATAAGGTTGGGGCGAAGCTCGCCCTTAGTATTGATTCTGTGATGGGTAAAATCATAGCATCCAAAGATTATTTTTTCCAAACTCAGTTAATTGCCCATTCGGGAAATGTGGTACAAACTTAGCGACCAGTGCTGCATACGCAATGGTGATAGGCATACTTCGCATGGAAACAGATTTCCAGTTGATGCGAGTGGTCTGATAGGTCAAGGTGACAATCTCCTTGACGTCTTGTTCTGTCAATTCCTTTTTGTTCCGTCTTCCTGGCATGATGGAAATCTTGACAGGGAACGGTCTGAGAAACGGCATTTTTTCACCAAATCCACCATATCTCTCATTGTTGTATAAGAGGTATTCGTGGCAACCTTTACGAGTGCGGAGATGTATGTATGTGCCGCTTACTGGCATCAGCACGTTGGTGCACGATGTGTCGAAAGCCATTAAGTCCTCATTGTCCGTCTCTGTGACATGGATTACAATGACAGGACAACTAACTTGACAGGTTCGCAAGGCATCCTCTATGATGTCAGACTCTTCACGATTCAGCTTCTTGTGATAATAGATGATGAGGCGTGAGGGGTGCTTGAACTTTCCGTAGAAGTTCAATATAGCCTTGATAAGGGTGGCTCTCAACTCTTCGAAGTTGCCTTTGAGACAAGCATCAAAGTTGTGTAACTCTCCCTCTTTGTCGAGGCATACTGCTGATCCGATATATTGTTGGTTGATGCCATGCTCTCTGTAAGCACCGATTCCTACAATCATATCATTCTCTTGGCTAGGATAGGCTATCTTCCATGCTTTGCCCCCTTCTTTGCCGGCTATAGCTGCTGCGATGTTGGGCACCATATAATTGATAAAACTGTTCTCATCCACTCTCTTTTTGTGAATCACTTGTGAGCCAATGTTATATTTCATCAAGAGATACTTCATGTCGTAATAGAGGTGGTAATGAGGTGATGAGACATCATCTCTGTCTACGTCTGAAATGATGATAGCAAAGTATTTCTTGTCGTGCTCGAAGTTCATCGCCGTAAGATGGTTCTCTAGTTCCGCCAAAGCATGCTCGTCGTCAGAGAACATAAAGTTCATGCCATTTGCCCAGGCATGATTGCCCATCCATATCGTATGGTATAGATAATTGTTTGTGTCGATGTCATCTGGTGACAGGCGGTTTTTGGGAGCATTCTTGGAATCCTTTCCTTGTTGGAAAATGTAGTACAGACGCCAAAGGGTAAAATTCTGAGAACGTGGACAGATAAAGAAATGTCGATGTTCTGTAGGACGCTCTGCAGCTCCAAATCTCTTGAAGCAGTAGCCTGGACTAACATTTGTCTGGTTGTTGCCAAATCTCAGCATTTTGGCTTTTTCCTCGACGATGTTGATTTTCTCTTCAGCCAGTTGAATGAAGTGGGCGTTGTTGGGCAAATCCACTCCTACGCTTTCAGTGAAAGCTGGAATGTTTATCCATTTGGATATGAAATTTCTTATGCCGTTATATTTAGTAACATATTTGTTGCCATCTCGATGGTAGTGAGTAGGGATTTTGAGTCCGCTCTTGATGCTGTGGTTTACGATGGGGTATATTTTCCCATTTGTAGCCTCCATGTGGTGTTGTCCTATTTCTGATTTCTTCAGAATCATAGTTCCTGCGATGACACGAAATTGCTCATCTTGCAGGGACTGCAAGAGGTAAATAGGTGTTTTCCCGACAAGGGATTTGCTTCCTTGTGTAATATCTAGTTGCCAACCATCCTTTATCTGGTCATTGTATCTTATGGTCAAGCCATATCGCTGGTATGTCCAGTAATTGGTACCCTCGTCCGCTTCCTTGATGTAAACTTCTATGCCACCAATGAAATCCTTCTTGCAAGGACAACCATATTGTCGAAGTAGCGAATGATTTTTCTATATAGGTATGCCTTGGTCAAGCGAATGTCTTCCTCCGTGTTGAGGTTGTCAAGAATTAGTTCTTTTAGGGAGTTTTTCGTATCCTTCAAGTTGGCTTCTAATTCATCTTCCCAGACAGGGAAGTATACCTCGTCTATGTTTTCAGGAGCATTGAGTTTTTTCCAAATAAGTGTGTCTCGCAATTTGCTGAAATGAACGCTCCCGCTCTTGATAGATTTTTGGAGGTTAGTGCATAGACCTCCTACACCAGCGAAAAGACTGATGGCTGTAGGCTCTTTCTTTACTTTTATAGCGAATGAATTGATTTCCATCCTTTTCTCTTTTTAAAATTTGATACTTGTCCTAGTTTGCCAGAGGCATCCTTAGACGTTTTTATTTTCGCAAAGTTACGGAAAATAGTTGAGATAAAAGCAATAATTGCAGAGAAAATGCAGAGAAAATTGAAAATTAATGAGTTATTCTAAATTTTATTATTAAATTTATTGCAAAATTTGGAATAAAGTACTTCTTTATTTGTAAATGTTTGCTTTTTCTTCGTTCTTTTCCATAAAATATTGTTGATTTTCAAATAATATTTGTATCTTTGCACTTGGATTTGGTTTTGGCCATTTCCAAGACATTTTAGTAAAAACAAAGCATTGACTATTATTTCGCGTTCACAAAGAAAAAGCCTGAGAAACTGATTTCTTTTCCGCAGAAGGAGTAATCGGAATGCTGTTTGCAGTGAAGCCTCTGTTTTAGAGGAAGTTTGCTCGTACACTCATGTGTATTGTTGATGTTCATACCTATACGGTGTGGACATCCGTTCCTACATGAGTGGCGGGTTTTCATTCTCAGGCTTCCCGTGAACGCGAAAGGAAAGGGGTCCGCACCTTTTTCTTTTCTCCATCCATGATGCTCTCTCCTTGCAGCAAGCCGTCTTGATAGTTGGATGCGACTTAAAATAACTATAAGATGGCAGCGATTAATGATTTAATTGCTCGAATACAAGATCCGGAACTTCGCCTTCATGTGGCAAAGGAGGTGAAAGAGCTGACCAAGCATAAAAAGTTTGGACTTGTGTTTGAGAATCATGTGCCAGAGATGACTTTGCTCTATGACTATCCTATCAGCGTGGATGCAAGGTGATTCGCAAGGTGGATGATGACAAAAGGCTCACAGAGGATATTCTTTGGGAGGTGATGAGTGTGTGCCGTGGGATGGCTACTTGCCACCATTCTATAACAGGTGAGGAACTGCAAGTTTCTTGCCAAGACCTCATTTGTGTGGCAAAGAATGGTGAGCCTATTTACCCTTGCCTCAAATATGTGGACTCTGTTCAAAATGCTCCAGATAGCGGCCTTTGGCATACGTTGATAGAAGCGGACAATTTTTATGCTCTCCAGCTCTTGGCTTATCTTTATCCGCAACAGGTGGATTGTATCTATATAGACCCTCCTTACAATAGTGGTGCTACCGACTGGAAATACAACAACAATTATGTGGATGGAAACGATAGTTACCGTCATAGCAAGTGGTTGGCTATGATGGAGAGTCGGCTGTTGCTTACCAAGAAATTGCTGAATCCTAAGAATTCGGTGCTGATTGTAACTATTGATGAAAGGAGTATTTGCATCTTGGATGCTTATTGGAGGAAATGTTTCCTGAGGCAAATATTCAGATGGTGAGTAGCGTAATAGCACAAAGTGGTGTGGCTAGAAGTAATTCCTTTTATCGAACAAACGAGTTTCTTTATATAGTACAATTTGGGGATAGTGCTGTTCAAAAATTACCTTTATCCGAAGAATGGGAGTTAGGGAAAAATAAAAGTCAAGGTGCTCAAGGTATAGTTTGGAATCAATTAAGAAGAACAGGAACTAATAGCTTAAGAACAGATAGGCAAAATTTGTTTTATCCTATCATTTTCAATGAAAATGCCTCTCAAATCTTGGACATAGGCGAAGCTATGCCTTTGTCAGAACATCCTTCTTCTGTAATGGAGAAAAAGGCTAATCGTTTGTATTTATGGCCAATTAGACCGAATGGAACAGAAGGAAACTGGCAATTAGGGAAAGATGAATTAAAGGAACGTTTGTCTAAAGGTTATATAAAATGGGGAAAAATTACGAATACGGGTATCTATGTTACTTTTTTAAAAAGGGGAAGCATACAAAAAATAGAAGATAAAGAAGTAAATGTTGTTGGTAGGGATGTTGTAAGTGGAACAGTACTTGTTGATAATTCCAATTATTCTAGGTCTTTTATTCCTGGAACACAATGGAATATTGCAAATCATGATGCTAGTTATAAAGGGACACAACTTTTGTCTAAATTTATCGGTAATCGTTTTCCATTCCCGAAATCCCTCTATGCCGTTCATGACGTCATCCGTTTCTTCGTTGCCAACAACCCAAACGCTCTCATCCTCGATTTCTTCTCGGGCAGTGGTACAACCCTTCATGCTGTTAATCTCTTGAATAAGGAGGATGGCGGACATCGCCGTTGCATCATGGTGACCAACAATGAGGTGAGTGCCGAGGAGGAAAAGGCATTCCGAGCCAAAGGTTTGCACAAGGGTGATGAGGAATGGGAGAAGTTTGGCATCGCTCGCTATGTGAACTGGCCTCGTACAAAATGCTCCATTCTTGGTGTGGATGTGAATGGAAACCCAATCCAGGGAGATTACATTACTTCCAATACGGAAGAGAAGGTGGTAAAAAGAAGTATCAAGCAAATTAGCCTTGACCTTCGTGATGATTCCTTGGGAACAAAATTGAAGAAACAAATCGTTGGCTTGATTGGCGACAAGAAAATGCCACAAAATGCGGTTAAGGCTGAATGCCCATATCTTGTGCCAGAGGATGCTAATAATGCAATCCTCTTCGACGTTACCAAGATAGACGGGTTTATGGAGGATATTCATGAGAGTATTGATACCATCTACGTGGTTACTTCTAATAATAAGGCATTCACCGCAGCCAAGAAGGAACTGGATGAGTTGCCCGAAAAGATAAAGACTGTACCTGTTACGATTCCGATGGCTGAAGGCTTTGTTGCAAATGCGGCTTACTATAAGTTGACTTTCCTTGATAAAGATAAGGTTTCGCTTGGCGCCCAGTTGAACGAACTGCTGCCTATCTTGTGGATGAAAGCAGGTGCCCATGGTGTGTGTCCTACTCATGTGGATGGTGAGTTTATGGTATTTCCCGAGAACAAGATGGCTGTCTTGAACGATGAGTTTGCCATAGACGAGCTGAAAGAGGCATTGCGGGACAAGCCAGAGGTGGAGACCGTTTACATCATCGAAGATAGTGAGGAGAATTATCGCACGTTGGCTGCAAGTCTGAATGTTAAGCAGACTTATCAGCTTTACCGTGACTATCTCGACAACTTTAAGATTAATATAGAAAGAAAACAATAAGGCACGTATGTTAGTAGATTTATTTGAATTTCAGAATAAAGCACTTGGCAGTCTGCGAGAGCGACAGGTGAAGGCACAGCGTCGCTATAAGCAAGATGGTGAGAAGAGCATCATACCTTTTACAGCCCCTACGGGTGCTGGCAAGACCATCATCATGTCTGCATTCATCGAGGCTCTCTATACTGGAGACACCTATCAAGGGACTCAGAATGATGCCATCGTGCTATGGATAAGCGATGCACCTGAACTGAACGAGCAGAGTAAGGACAAACTCTACAAAGTGGCAGACAAGTTGAGAAATCGCCAAGTTGTGACTATAGATGAGCAGAACTTCAAGGCCGACAAACTTCAGTTGGGTACCATTTATTATGTGAATACCAGAAATTTGGGGTAAACAGCAATCTTGTGAAGTATAGCGATAGCCGTAACTATACAGGTTGGGACTTTATGCGCAACACGATAGAGGAGTATGGTGACAAACTTGTGGTTATCATTGATGAGGCTCATCGTGGTGCCAAGCCCAATGAGATTGGTACGCAGATGAGTATCATGCAGAAGTTTGTTCTCGGTTCGGAGGCAGACAATATGCCGTCCATGCCATTGATAATCGGCATGAGTGCCACCTTGGAACGATTCAATGAATTGGTGAAATCTGCTGATTCTACGCTGTTGCCTAAGGTGGAGGTTACTCCCGATGAGGTGCGTGCGTCAGGCTTGTTGAAGGATGAGATCAAAATACACCATCCTCAGACAGGAGAGGCTTTCGCCGAGATGACCTATCTGGCGGAAGCCGCAAAGGACTGGAAAAGTAAATGCCAGCATTGGGAGGCGTATCGTCAACATGAGGATGTAGAAGTGAGACCAGCCTTGGTGGTTCAGGTAAAGAACAAAAAGGATGATAAGTTGTCTGAGACCAACCTCGATGAGTGCTTGCGCATCATTGAGGCTCATACCGGGATTTCATTGAGAAGTGGTGAAGTGGTACATACTTTCGACACCAAGGAATCCATAACTGTCAATGGGCTTGAAGTGCGTTATCTCGACCCTTCACGAATATCGGAGTCCAAGGACGTAAAAGTCATCTTTTTCAAGGATAATCTTTCCACAGGTTGGGATTGTCCAAGGGCTGAGACGATGATGTCGTTCAAGGTGGCATCAGGTTACACCAACATCGCCCAACTGCTAGGAAGAATGGTGCGCACTCCTTTGCAGAAACGAATAGAGACTGATGATACTTTGAATGAAGTACAGCTTTTCCTTCCTAATTTTGATGCGGTTACCGTAGAACGGGTGAAGCGAGAATTGGAAGGTACGATTCCTACTCATGTGGAAACCAATCCTTCGCCTAAGCAGGTATTGAAACTTAGGGGCAACTTGCCTTGTGGACTTTCACGACAGGAAGTGTTCGAGGCTATCAATGCCGCTCGGATAGATAATTATGCGATACCGCAAAAAAGCGTTACGGATTATCGAAAAGCTCTTTTCAAACTTTGCCATTTGGTGGTTCGCACTCGATTGTGCAGAGATGCTGTCAATAAGCTGAAGAATGATATCGTCGGTCAGATAACTGATTTCGTCAAGGATTTGCAGGATGCTGGGACTTACCAGCAGACGATGGAGAAAATCCGCACCATGAACGATGTGGTGTTAGCTTTTGATGCCTTGGGCAAAAGCGCAAAAGAGGGCGAGGATGGCAAACTCATTCTTTCAGAGTCAGATATAGATACTTGGAGCGAGAATGTGGAAACACGTTTTGGAAAAGACGGCGTGCTGAATGCTTATCGCAAGGCTCGCCTGGATGAGTATGACAATACTGAACTGCGTTTGCAATTTATCCTCTACGCCTGCAATCAGTCGTGTATGGAACAACTTGATAAGTATTGCAAGGAAGCGTTTCATAAGTATGTCAATCAGTATCGTCAAAAATTAGAGACTTTTGGGGAGGGAGTGAAGCGTGAATATGAGAAAATAGTAAAGGTTCATGTTTCCACGTCGCCCTTCGATTTGACTCTACCAGACTTAATGGTTACGAGCAAGCATCCCGATGGAACTGTTTGTACAGACCATCTATATGCGGATGGAGATGGAAAGGCTGTATTTAAGTTGAACGAGTGGGAGCTAGAGGTTCTCGATGTCGAAAGACAGAAGAAAGGTTTTGTTTGTTGGGTTCGCAATATTCCCAACAAGGAAGGTTCTCTATGCTTTCAGTACCGTTTGGGCACAGAACTTAAGGCGCATTTCCCAGATTTTATCATAGTACGTCGTGTGAATGACAACTTTGAATTCATATTGCTTGAGCCACATTATACTGGTTATGCAGACTCAGTGCCGAAGTTGAAGGGAATGGTAGAGTATTCTGAACGTTGTACCACGGTAAGTCGCAATGAGATGGTGCGTATCGTGGATACTGCTACAGGTAAGAAAGTGGAATCGCTCGATGCTGCTTCTTCCTCGGTTCGTGACGACATCAAGTATTTGATTGGACTAGAAGATTTGAACAATTTGTTTAAAAAGTATAAAAATTAGAGAATCAGGAGGCAATGATAAAGTGAGAGTTTTTGCCTCCTGTTTTAGCTTTTTAGTTCTTCAAGCACCCAATAGGCACCACCGTATGCGGAACCGCATGTACGGTGGTGTGAGAGGTCGGTAAATGCGAAAATAGGAGACAAACGCCTACGATTAGTGTTTACCTCCTACTCGATTGTATAAAAAAAGTCCGGCTCTCTCTCGAAAGTCGGACTCTTAAATTTTTGAGTTATTTTTTGGGAAAAGTGGGTAGTGATGGATTCGAACCACCGAAGCATAGCCAGCAGATTTACAGTCTGCCCCATTTGGCCACTCTGGTAACTACCCAAAAGCTTTATGTCTCAAAAGCGAGTGCAAAGGTAATGCTTTTATTTGATATTACCAAATTTTTTCGGCACTTTTTTCTCTTTTCCTTCAAAAAATGTTCATTTTCCCCTATAAAATAGGTTTTTCCCCTCTCTTTTACTTTTTTACCCTTTTACCTTTACCACATGTCTTCTGCGGTGTTTCCTCGACAGCCTTCTGTGCTTGTAATGCTCATACTTCTTGATGGCAACGAATACCGTGAGGGCAAGGACTACGGCTAACAGGAAGATAACGATGCCGCCGCCCAGATTGTCTCCCTTCACCTTCGACCACATATCCAATACCTCGGGAGTATGATCGCCGGCATCATGAATCATGGCGCATCGGGCTACTATGCTGCTGTCTGGATACATGATAGGGTTGAGATGGGCATTCTTGCCTTCCTCGCCAAAGAAGTAGGCCAGATTTACAGGTTTGGGATAAGCCTCAGTATCGCTCATAGCTTCTAATACCTTTTTGCCTGCCACGCTGCTCACATATCCTGTAGTCTCCATATTAGCGAGTGCCACGTCTTCCTGACAGAGATAGTTGATGAAATAGGCGGCAGCTTCGGATTGCGGGAATATTTAGGGATTACCCAACCGTCGAACCATACATTGCTTCCTTCTTTCGGTACCTCATATCCCAGTTCTACACCCACTTTTCCGGCTTCTTCAATAGCCCAGACGGCATCACCGCTCCAGGTCATGTTGAGATAGGCTTTGCCTTTGGTCATGGTCTCCTTGCCGAAGTCGGCTTCCCATCCTTCTATGTTTGGTTTCAGAGCTTTCAACTCTTTCTCTACTGCGGCTATGGCAGCGGGTGAATAGTCGTTCATCAACTGTGGTACGGTCACCTTGCCTGCTTCCAGGTCTTTACGATGTGTCCAGATGAGTGCGGTGCCATAGGAGTCGCGGTAGGAATCCTTCATCAGGAGTTTGCCCTGATATTTTCTGTTCCATAAAGTTCCCCAGGTCTGTGCATCATTTATAGGTACGTGTACCTTATTATATAGGATGCCACAGGTTCCCCACATGTAAGGCACGGCATAATGGTGGGCGATGCGGCCATTGTTGGAGGTGGCATCTATCTGCTCAACAATGTATGGTGATACGTTGCTGATATAGTTGGGCGTCTTGCCGAAGGCTGTGTCGATAGGCAGGAGAAGGTCTTTGCGGAGCATGCGCTCGATGATATATTCTGACGGGCATACCACGTCGTAGTCTTCATGACCTCGCTCTATCTTGGTAAGCATCACCTCATTGATGTCGAAGGTCTGGTAGATGACTCGGATTTTCTTGCCGGTCTGCTGTTCATACCATTTCGGGAAGTTGGCAAGAACGTCTTCATCTATATAATCAGCCCAGTTGTAAACCTTCAGAATCTCCTCGCGGTTCTCTTTGTTGTAACAGGAAGAGAGCGGCAGAATCATCAGCAGGCAAAGAAAGGGAAAGACGATGGTCTTAACTCCTTTTACTCCACTGACTCCTAATAATATCTTGTTCTTCATTCTCATTTCTTCTTATTTTTCTCAGAACGTTTGTTGATGATAATCAGCATCACCAGTACCAGTACGAAGATGATGGTACTCAGCGGACGAAGTTCTGGGGTCAGTCCTCCCTTTCTGGCATCGGCATAGATGAATGTGGAGAGGGTTTCCAGACCTTCGTTACCTATCGTGAAGATGGTGACGGCGAAGTCATCGATACTCATCGTGATGGCAAGCATGAAACCGGAAATCATACCCGGCAATATCTCTGGGATGATGACCTTGCGAAGTGCCTGCATCGGAGAGGCGCCCAGATCGAGTGCCGCCTCATAGAGGTTCGGATTCATCTGCTTCAGTCTTGGCATCACACTCAGGATAACGTATGGCAGACAGAAGGTGATATGCGAGAGTACTACGGTAGTATAGCCCTGCGGAATGCCCAGCGTGATGAAGAGCAGGAAGAGCGAGATACCGATGATGATGTCGCCGTTGAGTATCGGAATGTTGTTGACAAACTGTATGGCGTTACGTGCATAGCGGTTGCGCAGGTTGTAGATGCCGATGGCTGTCAGGGTTCCGAAGAGCGTGGATACGGTTGCGGTAATCAGGCGATGGTTACGGTATTGACCAGTGCCGCTGTGAGCGAATGGTGCGTGCCTTCTGCAAAGAGATTCTTGTAGAGCTGCAGCGAGAAACCCGTCCAGTTGCCCATCACCTTCGCTTCGGTAAACGAGAAGATAATGATGATGAAGATAGGGGAGTAGAGTAGCAGCAGGAGCAACCAGAGATATCCTTGGCAGAATACTTTCTTCATCATATCCTTACTGAATAATGACTGCATCATCTGATACCTCCTTCCTGTTTACTGCCATCACCTGCGATGAGGGTAGAGGCGCCGATGAGGAAGAGCATGATGAGCGAGAGGGCTGCACCGTAGTTCCACATCGAATTGTTGATGTTCTCCTGGATGGTGGTACCGAAGAGCTTGATGTTGTTCATCGTCAGCAGTTCGGAGATAGCGAAGGTAGAGATGGTTGGCATGAATACCATCAGAATGCCACTCGCTACGCCCGGCATGGAGAGGGGCAGGATGACCTTGAAGAACTGCTGCCAAGGCGATGCTCCCAGGTCTTCGGCTGCTTCGATATAGCTGCGGTCCATCTTCTGCAGGGTGTTGTAGATAGGGTAAATCATGAATGGGATGAAGTTGTAGACCATACCGAACAGGAGGGCACCCTCACCCAGCTGAAGGTCGGCAAAATCGAAGAGGGCCACGGTGGCAAGTGTGCGCACCAGGATGTTTACCCACATCGGCAGAATGAAGAGCATGACGATGGTGTTGGCATACTTCATTCTGGTTTGTGTCAGAATATAGGCGGCCGGATAGCCCAGCAGAATGCAGAGCAGGGTGTTGAGAAAGGCGATGCCTATCGAATACACAAAGGTGTTGATGGCTTCGGGGTGTGCCAGGAACTTCTGGAAGTTGTAGAGCGTCAGGGCTCCGTTCTCATCGGTAAATGCGAACACTACGATGAGAAGCAATGGCAGTACCACAAATATCGCTGCAAAGATGGCGTAAGGTATCGACCAGCTTTGTCGCGAAGAGATAAACTTGATAATGTTCAATTTATAATTGATAATTAGGAATTAATAATTTTTATTCAAACGAAATATTCTCCTGAGGAATGGTGATAGCCACATGATCGCCTAAATCCCATACATCCTGTGTATCTACATAGAGCTTCTCGCCCCAGTCGGTATCGATGGTGAGATGATAGTGGTCGCCCTTGTAGAGAATGAAGCTGATGTCGCCTGTAAAGGTTCCTTCGCTCTCGTTGTCGAAGAGTTCTATCTTGTTGAAAGGTACGTTCACCCGGATGGTTTCGTTTCCGTTTTCATCGGTCTGAATCTTGTCCTTTATTTCTTCCGGAATCTCCATCTGGTATTCGCAGCCCAGGAATTCTATCGTTCCGTCGCCGTTTACCTTTGCATCGAAGGTGTTGGTGATGCGCTCCTTCTTCATGATGTGAATATTGTCGGGTATCACGCTCATTCCTATCGTCTGACCTACTTCGAAATGCTTGTAGTTCTGGATGAGAAATTCGTTGCCCTTCTCGGTTTCTGCCAGCATCTCGTAGTGTACTCCCTTGAAGATGGAAGAGGTTATCTTGCCCACAAACTGGGCATGGGCGGTATCGGTGGAAACTTCGATATCCTCAGGACGTATCACGACATCCACTTCCTGGTTGCAGCCGAAGCCCTTGTCTACACAAGGCAGTTCAGTACCTGCCACATTCACCAGACAGTCGTGGACCATCGTTCCGCAGAGAATATTGCTCTCGCCGATAAAGTCAGCAACAAAAGCATTGGCTGGTTCGTTGTAGATATCGGTTGGTGTACCTATCTGCTGTATCTCTCCCTCGCTCATCACTACGATGGTGTCGCTCAGGGTGAGGGCCTCTTCCTGGTCGTGGGTAACGTATACGAAGGTAATGCCCAGGCGTTCGTGCATCTGCTTCAGCTCCAGCTGCATGTCTTTACGCATCTTGAGGTCGAGTGCTGCAAGCGGTTCATCCAGGAGAAGAACTTCCGGTTCGTTGACGATGGCACGGGCGATGGCAATACGCTGCTGTTGACCGCCCGAAAGCGAGTTGACATCACGATATTCATAATCACTCATGTTTACCATCTTCAGGGCACGTTTTACCTTCGGCAAAATCTCTTCCTTCGGTGTGTTCTTGAGCTTCAAACCGAAGGCGATATTGTCGTAAACGTTGAGATGAGGGAACAGAGCGTATTTCTGGAATACCGTGTTTACATTTCGCTTGTAAGGAGGAAGGTTAGTAATATCGTTGCCGGCGATGGTAATGATGCCTTCGCTGGCGGTTTCAAACCCTGCCAAAAGTCTTAATAATGTCGTTTTTCCGCATCCCGAAGGACCCAGAATGGTCATAAATTCGCCCTTTCTCACATAGAGATTGATGTTGTTGAGGGCTGTTTTCTCGCCAAATCTTTTCGACACATTCTTAATATCTATGATATGTTGTGCTGTCTTGTTCATTTTTGTTGTAAATTTGCGTGCAAAGTTACGCATTTTTCGATAAATATTGAAAGAAACAAAGAAAAAGTTGTATCTTTGCAAACGTTTTGTAGTATCTGATATACAGAACTGAATAATTATTGAATAAATATACATACATGATTGTTACAATAGAATGGATGGAGGAGTGGTTCAGTCGGTTCGACCAGGAATATTTCGGGGGAAAGCTGCCTGTTCCTGAACTCGGACTTACTCATGCCAAGACTCGGTTGGGGCAACTTGCCTATAAGCGGGCCTCCAGATGGGGACGCACCAAACTCTACGATTTCAAACTCTCCATGTCTACTTATTATGATATGACCGACAAGCAGGCAAAGAGTGTCTTGCTCCACGAGATGATACATTACATCATCGGTTATACGGGACTGAAAGATACCTCGGCTCACGGGGTTGTGTTCAAGGGGCTGATGGATAAGCTCAACAGCCAGTATGGCTGGGATATCAGAGTATCGACATCCACCAAGGGGTGGAAGGTAAGCGAAACCGTAAAAAGCAGAAAAGAGAAGAAGGGACCGCAAATTTATCTGATGCTTGCCATCGAGATGAATGATGGAAGACATTATCTCTCGAGAGTGAATCCGAGTTTTGCCCGTCGCATCGAAAATCAGCTGAAGACGGTCAGGGAAGTGGTTTCTCATCAGTGGTATACTACGATGGAGAACTATTTCGAAGACTATCCGCAGGTGCGCAGCTTGAGAGGAAGGCGCATCTCGAAGGCCGATTTCGGAAAGTTGCTCAATGTGCTCACTCCCTTTCAACTGTAATGTCGGGCGAATGTATAAGAAAAAGAATAACCAAAACTCATTAAAGATATAAAATGAAAGAAACCTGGAAAATGATAGCCCTGCTGGCAATAGCCATTGGAGGACTGCTGGCTTATGCTTTATTCCAGAGCAAGTGGCTGAAAACATTCCGCTGAAACAGATTGGAATGGATGCGCTCACCGGTAAAAGCGAGGCAGAGCTTGCTGAAGAGGAAAAGGCTGACAGCATGATAAAGGAACCCGTGGATACGGCGGCGCAGCGAGTACTGATCTTCGGCGACTCGATGTCGGAATATCTAGGTCTGCGACTGGCTGATTATGCCAACAAGAACGGTCATAAACTCACCTGTATTACCTGGGTGAGTTCGGGCACCAGAAACTGGGCTGCTACCGATACCCTGCAGCATTATATCCAACGTATCAAACCTACCCATGTCTTTGTATGTCTGGGCAGCAACGAACTGTATACGGCTGATATGAAGGGATGTGAAAAACGCATCCGTGCCATCTTGAGCAAGATAGGTAATATTCCGACGATATGGATTGGTCCGCCAAACTGGTGTGAGGATAATGGATATAACAAACTCCTCCGTGAGGTGATGGGACCACGAGGCTATTATCCTAGTTACAAACTTACCTTCGAACGCCAGAAAGACGGCCGGCATCCGACTATGGCTTCATCTGCCATGTGGATGGATAAGATAGTTGAATGGATGAATAGCGGTCATTGTGTGCATCCGTTCCGTTTGGAAATGCCGGATAAGCGTGACCGCAGATACAGACAGATTACCATCTTGCCTCCTGGAACCAAACACAGGGCTGACAGTACGGCTGTGAAGAAGGATTCTCTTTCTAGGCCTGTAGAGGGAACTGTGCCTGAAACCACAGAAAGTCCTGCTGCAACCAAGGAACCTGCAACTGCAGGAAAAACGTCTCCGGCTGCTGCTGACAAGACGGTTCCAGCGGTAAAGCATGTAAACCATAAAGATTCCGTATAAGAAAGAGTTCAATAAATAATATCTTCAGAACAGACAAATGAATTATTCAACATTCGAAATAAGTGCCTTGTGGCATTGGATAGAGCGGCTGTTTGTTTATCAGGCAGATTCTCCGCTGATGATGGGCAGCATTCCGTTTGCGCTGCTCTTCATCTTCTTCCTTGCCATTTATATCCTGCTCAAGAGCTATTCGCGCACAGCTATGATGATGTATGTCATCTGCTTCAGCCTTTTCTTTGCCTATAAGGTGAACGGAATGGTGATGTGGATGCTGCCGCTTACGGCTTGCATCAATTATGCCGTAACCCAGGAAATGAGACTGCATGAGGGGAAGGCGCGCAAGGCGCTGCTCACCTTCGTAGTGCTTGTAGACCTGGCTCTGCTGTGCTATTTCAAATATACCAATTTCATCATTGGCGATGTAGTCAACGAGATGTTCAGCACCAACTTCTCCCTGCAGTCTATCGCTCTGCCTGTAGGTATCTCGTTCTATACCTTCCAGGCTATCAGCTATGCGGTAGATACCTATAAGCGCAAGTTTGACATGGAAGTAACGCTCCTGGAGTATTGCTTCTATCTCACCTTCTTTCCGCTGCTGATGGCGGGTCCTATCACCCGTGCCGCCAATCTGATACCCAGACTGAAACGAAACGAACAGGCTTCCAGCAGAATGCTGTGGACGGGACTCTTCCTCATCATGTTGGGACTGGTCAAGAAGAATATGCTGAGCGATTATATCGCACAGTTCAACAACTGGGTGTTTGATGCGCCGCAAACCTTCTCGGGTTTCGAGAATCTGGCAGCGCTCTTCGGCTATCCTGTACAGATTTTCCTCGATTTCTCGGGATACAGCGATATGAGTATCGGTGTGGCAGCCATTCTGGGTTTCTATCTGCCCGACAACTTCTATTTCCCTTACCGTTCACTCTCGGTTACCGAGTTCTGGCGTCGCTGGCACATCTCGCTTTCCTTCTGGTTCCGCGATTATGTGTATATTCCGCTGGGTGGAAACCGGAAGGGAAAGGTGCGCATGTATTTCAACAACTTCCTCACCATGCTGGTGGCAGGCTTATGGCATGGCTCTTCCTGGATGTTCGTCATCTGGGGTGCTCTTCATGGTTTCGGACTTGTGGTGCATAAGTTCTTCAGCCGTCAGTTGGGCATAAGCATTCCCCGTACGCTGGCTGGCAATTTTCTCAGCTGGCTCATCACCTATTTATATATATGCTTTGCGTGGTCTTTTTTCCGTGCCAAGGATTTGGGTGTGTTGGGGAAGATGTATGATAAGGTGGCAAATGATTTCAGCATCGATTATCTGGTGCCTTTCTTCCATGCCCGTCCTGCCTGGACGCTTTGCATCATAGGTGTCATGCTGAGCTATCTCTTTACCGAGCGCCAGTATCACCGTCTTCAGGCGCGGTTCATCCTTCTGCCTTGGGTGGCTAAACTGCTGCTCTTCATCATCTGTCTGCAGATGGTAGTTGAGGTTTCTCAGGAGAGTGTACAGCCGTTCATTTATTATCAGTTCTAGTCTCGATGGTTAATATTAATATATATATTTGAAGTAACAGACATAAACAGAAAAATTGTATGAAGAAACTATTATTCTTTTTGCTCCTGATGACGGCTGTCGTCGGTAGAGCACAGACATCGCTTGACTTGCTGCCTGTAGGCACCGAGGCTCCCGACTTCACGATTACTGACAGTAAGACGGGGAAGAAAATCTTCCAGCTTTCAGATAAGAAGACTCAGAGGGATAAAGACGGAAAGACGGTTCCAGGTGTCTGGACCATGCTCGATTTCTGGGCTTCCTGGTGTCCAGACTGCAGAAGAGACATGCCGATGGTGAAGGCTATCTGTGACAAATACAATACCAAGATCCAGGTAGTGGGTGTTTCTTTTGATACCGATGAGGCGAAGATGAAGAAATATCTGGGTGATAATCAGTATACCTGGTTGCAATACTGTGAGTTTAAGAAATGGAAGGAAACAAAGATTTCCAAGGATTATCACATCTTATGGATTCCTACCTCTTATCTGATCAATCCGGAAGGTAAGGTTGCATTCTCTACCGTGAAGGCGGAGGAGATGATGAAGAAACTGGATTCGCTCGACCAGGCAGGAGCATTGAAACCTGCTCAGGTGCAGACTGCTCTCAAGAAGGTGTATAATGAAAGCATCGATCCGATGGCTCAGATTGATGAGGCTTTGGCTAAAGCCAAGAAGAATGGCAAGTTTGTTATCTGTCAGGTAGGTGGTAACTGGTGCCCATGGTGCTTGAAGTTTGCCGATTTTGTAGAGAAGAATGCTGCGGTCAACAAGATGGTGAATGATCATTTCGAATATATTCATGTGAACTACAATCGCAGAAAAACTGCCGGTGATGCGGCGGTGAAGAAGGCTGAGCAGCTGATGAAGCGACTGAACAATCCTCAGCGTTTCGGATTCCCGGTCTTTGTGGTGCTCGATGAAACCGGAAAGGTTCTCCATATCCAGGATTCCAGTTTCCTGGAAGAAGGTAAGGGATATAACGAAGAAAAGGTGCTCAGATTCCTGAAGAGCTGGACACCTCAGGCTATTAAAGGATAAAGAAAGAGGAGGGTGTGTCATAAGTCTGTGACGCACCTTTTTTTTTGTGTTTCTGTATATTCTAGTTGAATCGTAGTCTTTCTTCACAAAGGGAATCTTATTATATTGTATAGAAACTTTACTTTTCTTGTTTTATCGATAACAAAACAGCCCCAAAGTTCA
>ENA-OQDW01000222-OQDW01000222.1-human-gut-metagenome-genome-assembly--contig:-NODE-222-length-24253-cov-1.766103_pt1 | contig 24253 bp, 21 predicted proteins | sample MGYA00242784_ERZ504613 | MGnify/ENA primary metagenome ERZ504613 (study PRJEB26092, sample SAMD00036330) | human gut metagenome | host: Homo sapiens | study: EMG produced TPA metagenomics assembly of...
TTTTGACCCAACTCAAGAAGTTCATTACTGCGCGCTGTTTTAATCTGCTCCGGATCTGGTTGTCCATCACTTGCCGCTTTTGTACCTTCCCGCTTTGAATATTTAAAAAATATGCGTCTCATAAAAATCCACTTTATCGATAAAGGCTTTTGATTTTTCAAATTCTTCTTCTGTTTCCCCCGGAAATCCTACAATCACATCTGTTGTAAGAGCCGGATGCGCAAAATATTTGCGAAGCAGCATACACTTTTCATAATATTCCTCAGAAGTATATCTTCGATTCATTCGGCGAAGGGTCTCATCGCATCCGCTTGCAGCGAAAGATGAAAATGCGGACACATCTTTCAAGACCCGAAATCGTTTTCACAAAATCCTCTGTAATAATCCGTGGTTCCAATGAACCAAGCCGAATTCTTTTAATACCTTCAATCTCATTTACAGCCAAAATCAGAGAAAGTAAATTCTCATTCTCTAAATCCACGCCATAAGAACTCAAGTGAATTCCAGTCAGCACAACTTCCTGATAGCCGTTTGCTGCAAGTTCTGTCACTTCCCGAACCACATCTTCTTTTGCACGGCTTCGCACTCTTCCTCTTGCAAACGGGATGATGCAGTAGGTACAAAACTGATTGCAGCCATCCTGTACTTTGATGTATGCTCTCGTATGTTCTGCTGTTTTATTCAAGTGCATCTCCTCATATTCGTGTGTATGATTAATATCAATTACAGCCTTATTTTGACCTTGTTTTTTCTCATAAAACCCATCCAGAATCTGAATCAGATCTTTCTTTTTATTATTTCCGATAACGATATCAATACTCTCGTCAATTTCTCCGCTTGCTTCTTTTGCCTGCACATAGCATCCAGCTGCAACTACAATTGCATCCGGATTCATCTTTTTTGCACGATGGAGCATCTGACGGGACTTTCTGTCCGCCATGTTAGTCACTGTGCATGTATTGATAATATACACATCCGCGCCTTCTTTAAACGGCACAATCTCATATCCATTTTCTTCCAAAAGCTGTTGCATCGCTTCCGTCTCATATGCATTTACTTTACATCCCAAATTATGTAATGCTGCTCTTTTCATATTCTTTTCCTTTCTCTCTATATATGTTTAATCTGCCGAAAATGTTACGGTTTTCTTTGGCAATTTATTTCTTGACTTTTGTGTCCATCCATTTTAAGATAGTCATAGAACAAAACAAAATTCAAGGAGGTTTTTTCTAATGAAAACAGTAGATATTTCTTTAAATTCAATCGACAAAGTAAAATCATTTGTAAATGATATCAGCAAATTTGATTCTGATTTTGATCTTGTATCTGGAAGATATGTTATCGACGCAAAATCGATTATGGGAATCTTTAGCTTAGATTTATCCAAACCGATCACATTAAACATTCACGCTGATAACGCTAACTTAGATACTATCATGGAAGTATTATCTGCATACACAGTATAATAATCGGATTGAAAAGATGCTCCGCCTTTGGCGGGGCATCTTTTTTTACAGCAGTTCCGTTATTTCAAACTTTCATGCCAGAACTGCTGCATTTTATCTAAGGTTTGACAACAATTGTCTCCACTGTATTTATCGCAGTCTCAAATAATTCATCAATCTTCTCCGCTAGATTTTCTTCTGAGCGTCTAATGATATTAATGTTCGGTTTTGTCACCGGATGTTTTGCGACAAAATTGTACAGCAGTCTTCAAACGGTAAGATTGAAGTCTCAAATGTATCAATTTTTTCTGCAATTTCTACAATTTCCTGTTTATCAAATCCAATAACCGGACGATATACCGGAAGAGTGCACACATCGTTTGTCGCAGCAAGACTCTGCATTGTCTGACTCGCCACTTGTCCAATACTTTCTCCCGTGATCAGCCCTAAACATCCGCTCTCTTTTGCGAAATGCTCTGCGATTCGCATCATATATCTTCTCATAATAATCGTCAGCTCATCATGCGGGCACTTTTCATAAATATACAACTGAATATCTGTAAAGTTGACAATATTCAGCTTGATCGGTCCTGAATATTTTGATACCAGTTTTGCCAGATCTACTACTTTTTGTTTTGCACGTTCACTTGTATACGGCGGTGCATGGAAATATGTCGCCTCCAGCGCAACTCCACGTTTTGATACCATATAGCCTGCCACCGGACTGTCTATACCGCCTGACAATAGCAACATCGCTTTCCCGTTTGTTCCAACCGGCATTCCTCCCGGTCCTGGAATAATCTCAGAATAGATATAAATCTTCTCTCGAATCTCTACATTTAATTTAATCGCTGGTTTGTGCACATCGACACGAATCTCCGGAAACGCATCTAAGATTGCTTCTCCCAAATCACAGTTAATCTCCATAGAATTCTTCGGATAGCTTTTCTTTCCACGTCTCGCTTCCACTTTGAATGTCGTATTTTTATCCGGATACATCTTATCCATGTAATCTACAACTTCTCTTTTCAGTTCCTCAAATCCTTTGTCTTCCACATGAACAACCGGACAAATCCCAACGATTCCAAACACTCTTTTCAGTGCATCTACCGTCTCCTCATAGTCATAATATCCTTCACAGTCTACATAAATTCTGCCCTGTGATTTGTGAATGTGAAATTCTCCTTCCACATCCTGAAGGGAGAACTTCATCTGTCTGATCAATGCATCTTCAAACAGATAACGGTTCTTTCCCTTGATTCCAATTTCTCCATATTTTATCAAAAAAGCCTGAAACATCATACGTTTATTTTCCTCTCTTTTGTCTTGTTCCATCATTTCTTAGTGTCTTGTATACTTTCTAAGCATCGGTACACAATTATATAGTGTTTCCAATGTATAGTCAATTTCTTCTTTTGTTGTAAATTCAGAAAAACTAAATCGAAGTGTCGCGTCCAAATATTCTGTTCCCGCTCCAATTCCTTTTAGTACACCGCTGATTGCCGGATGATTTGATGCACATGCAGATCCGGAAGATACATAAATTCCTTTCTCTTCCAACGTATGCAATAGTACCTCGCTTCGAATTCCCGCAAATCCCACACTGACAATATGCGGCGCGCTTGTCTCATCGGTTCGTCCGTGAATCGTCGTGTTCTCAATCTTTGCAATTCCTTCTATAAAGTAGTTCTTAAGCGACCTCATCGTCTCCACTTTTTGTTCCAGATTGGTATAAATCTCTTTTGCCGCAGCGCCGAGTCCGGCAATTCCCGGAACATTCTCCGTACCGGAGCGGACATTTTTCTGCTGTTCGCCACCAAATACAATTGGTTTAATCTTTACTTTTTCATTGATGTAAAGCGCTCCGATTCCTTTTGGTCCGTGGATTTTATGTCCGCTCACCGACATCATATCCACTCCGATTCTCTTTGGAAAAATACGGTATTTCCCAAATCCCTGAACCGCATCCACATGGAACAGAATGTTTTTATTATAATTCTTCACAATCTGCACTGCTTCCTCGATCGGCTGCACGGAACCAACCTCATTATTCACATACATGACAGACACGAGAATAGTATCCTCGCAAAGCGCCTCTTTCAATGCATCCAAACGGATTCTGCCATCCTTATCCACCGGCAGGAATGTCACTCGAAATCCTTCTTCCTCCTCCAGATAATGCATCGTATTTAAGATTGCCGGATGTTCGATAGAAGATGTGATCAGATGTTTTCCGCTCTGTGATTGGCTCTTGCACAACCAATCAGAGCCAGATTGTCACTCTCTGTCCCTCCGGAAGTAAAGTAAATCTCTTTCTCCTGCACTTTTAAAAGCTTCGCCAATGTCTCTTTTGACTCTTTTATATATTTTTCTGCATCTACTCCCTTTTTGTGCATTGAAGACGGATTGCCGTAATCTTCACACATTACTTTTCCTACAATCTCTCTGACACTCTCATAACATTTTGTAGTTGCAGAATTGTCCAAATAAACTTCCATGATCTTCTCCTGTTTTTCTTTCTTACTATATAAGTTATGTCATCACTCTTCCAAGTGATACATCAAAATTGACAGTGTCGTAAGACTGCTGTCTCCGTTCTCAGAATCCGCTTGCCAAGTGTGATGGCTCTCGCTCCATTTGCAATGGCATCCTCTACTTCCTGTGTCTCAAATCCACCTTCCGGTCCAATAAAAATACCGACGGATTGTCCTCTTTTGATTTCCTCTATCACCTGCTTTGTCTCTTTCATTCCCTCTGCAAGTTCATACGGAATGAGAAGGATATCCAGTCCCCTCGCATATGTCAGAGCATCTTTATAAGACATCACATTTGTCACTTTCGGGATTACGCTGCGCCCGGACTGCTTTGCTCCGCTTTCCGCAATTCCTCTCCAGCGCTCCACTTTCTTTAACGCCTTTTTCTCGTCGAGCTTTACAACCGCACGTTTTGTTGCGACCGGTATAATCTCATACGCTCCAAGTTCCACCGCTTTTTGTACAATCAATTCCATCTTATCGCTTTTCGGAAGTCCCTGAAAAAGATATATTTTTGACGGTAACTCCGTATCCACCTGCTGTTCTTCTACAATCCGGACACAGACCTGTTGCGCCGTCATTGACTCAATCTCACAGAGATACTTTCGGTTGTTTCCGTCACTGACTTTTAACGCTTCGCCCACTTTCATGCGGAGCACATTTTTAATATGATTCACATCCAGACCTTCTATATAGATATGATCCTCTTTCACCTGCATAGGTGTTACAAAAAACTGATGCATAATGATTCTCCTAATTTTTTCTTGCCGTCACGGATACCCATTCGCCCTGATATGTCACTTCCAGAACTTCAAGTCCTGCTTCTTTCACTGCCTCCACGACTGTCTCTTCTTTTGCATCGATAATTCCACTTGTGATATAAATTCCGCCTGTCTTTAACTGATGTAAGATAACAGGTGTAAGCGGAACTAACACATCTGCAAGAATATTCGCCACGACAATATCATATTTTTCATATCCGACTTTGTCCTGCACCTCTTTGTCATCGATGATATTTCCGATCATGACCTCATACTGATCTTTTGTAATTCCGTTTACTTCCATGTTCTCATAAGTCGCATCGATAGCACATGGATCCAAATCCGTTCCAACCGAATATTTTGCCCCGAATTTTAAGGCGAGCATTCCAAGAATCCCGCTTCCGCATCCTACATCTAAAATTGTCGTATCCGGTGTCACGTATTTGCGGATCTGGCGGATACAAAGTTGTGTTGTCTCATGCATTCCTGTTCCAAACGCAGTCCCCGGATCGATGTGAATGATCATCTTATCCTCATCCTCCGGTTTCACCTCTTCCCACGACGGAATGATGAGCACATCATCCACATAAAATTGGTGGAAGTACTGTTTCCAATTGTTGACCCAATCCACATCTTCAGTCTGCGATTCTTCAATGGTACACGCCCCCACATTCGTATATGCCCGCATCTCTTCCAATTCTTTTTTTACATTCGCAAGACTTCTTCTTTGTCCTCGTCCTCTTCCAGATAAAAACTAATGTACGCAACACCGTCATCTGCTTCAATCTCCGGAAGGATATCCACAAACATCTGCTCTTTATCAGACTGTGTCAACGGAATCTTGTCCTCAATCTCAATGCCCTGAATTCCAAGATCCATCAGCATACTGCTGACGATATCTTCGCTTTCTGTCGTTGTTTTCAATCTAAATTTATTCCATTTCATTTTCTGTTCACCTCTTCTTAATCTTTTTAAAAGTATAACAAATATTCTAAAAAAAACGCAACGAAAAGGGATTCTGATTATCCCAAGAATCCCAAATGCTCCAACAATATTTTGACTCCCATCAGAATCAGAATGATCCCTCCTGCAAGCTCTGCTTTTGATTTGTACTTTGCCCCGAAGATATTCCCGATCTTCACACCTGCCACCGAGATGATAAATGTAGTCACTCCGATAAAGCTGACTGCCGGCACGATTTTCGCCTGAAGAAATGCAAATGTCACTCCGACTGCCAACGCATCAATGCTCGTCGCAACCGCAAGCCCTATCATCGTCTTCACATCCAAAGCTTCGCTCGCCGTCTCGCATTCCTCTTCCCTTGACTCTCGCACCATATTAAATCCGATAATCCCAAGAAGGATGAACGCAATCCAGTGGTCGATTGATGTGATAAAGTCTTTAAACTGCACGCCCAAAACATATCCGATCAACGGCATTCCAGCCTGAAACACTCCAAAATACAGACCTACGATCCCCGCTTTCGTCCACGTACATTTTTTCATTGCCAGCCCCTTACAGACTGCAACCGCAAATGCATCCATCGACAATCCTACCGCAATTAAAAATAATTCTACAATACCCATTTCCCTTTTCTCCTTTTCGTTTCCTTGCAATTACTCCAAACAAAAAGACCTACCCGTAGCCTTATATCTACGGATAAGTCTCATTATTTAAAGTAATGCCAGACAGTCAAACTGCCAGTATGTTGACAATACTACGTAATTACGCTAACTACTCCCTTATCGTCTCTGAACATTATAGGAAGTCTCACTGCACTTGTCAAGCCTATAAATCAACAGAAATGGTCTGTTTTTCTACGTGATGTTTCTTCGCATATCCTGTCAGCATCAATGTCAGCGCTCCATCACCGGTTACATTGCAGGCTGTTCCAAAGCTGTCCTGCAGTGCAAAAATCGTAAGCATCAGCGCCGTTCCTGTCTCGTCAAACCCAAGCACTCCCGTGATCAATCCAAGAGATGCCATCACTGTTCCTCCCGGAACTCCCGGCGCTCCGATTGCAAATACACCAAGCAGTACACAGAATAACAGTATTATCCCAAACGACGGAATATTCCCATATAAGATTTTGACATCTGTCATCACAAAGAAAACTTCTGTCAGAACCGAGCCACACAGGTGGATATTGGCAAACAGCGGAACCCCGAAATCTACCATGTCATCACGAAGTGATTCTGATTTTTTTGCACAGCGAAGCGCCACTGCGAGCGTCGCTGCCGAAGACATTGTTCCAACCGCCGTAATATATGCAGGTCCATAGTTTTTTACAACTGTCCACGGATTTTCTCCTGAATAAATCCCTGCCAGCACATACAACAATGCCATCCAGATAAAATGACCGATCATAACAATCAGCACAACCTGAATAAATACCGGAAGCTGTTTTGTAATCGTTCCTTCATATGACAATGCACAGAAAGTAAATCCGATAAAAATCGGAAGAATCGGAATGACAATTTTTGTGACGATATCCAGCACAATTTTTTGAAATTCCTCCAAAACAGTCGTGATTGTCTTTGCTTTTGTCCATGTCGCCGCAAGTCCAATCAACACAGAAAATACGAGCGCACTCATAACCGGCATAATCTGAGGAATATCAAGCTGGAATACGATTTTCGGAAGCTCTTTTAACCCCTCTACATTTGCATCAATGGACAAATGCGGAATCAGACCATATCCTGCCGCCATCGAAAACAACGCTGCGCCAAGCGACGAAACATATGCCAGCACCAGAGCTATACCAAGCATTTTGGACGCGTTGTTCCCAAGCTTTGTAATAGACGGAGCGATAAATCCGATGATGATCAAAGGAACACAGAAATTGATCACCTGATTCAGAATATACTTGATCGTAACCACAACATTCATAACACCTTCATTTGCCACCTGTCCGACTAAAATGCCGATCACAACTCCAAGAACAAGTTTAAAAGGCAGGCTTCCAACTATTTTTTTCATAAACGCTTTCCCCTTTTCATTTCTTTTCTCATTCTTTATTCTATTCACCAACCATGATTTTGATGATTTCTTCGTTGGTCTCTTTCATTCCCTGTTTTCCGAGACGTCCCACATTCTGAATCGTCTCCTCCACTCCTCTTGTGACAATTCCGTCACCGCCATAGAACTGTTGTCCTCGTTTATACATATTATAGCCTAAAATCCCGGCATCCACCGCAGATGCAATCTTCGCTGCGCAAGACGCCTTCGCACCGTCACAGACAATCCCAGAGACAATTGCAAGTGCATTGACAACTGTGTGAATCACTTCTTCATAACCTCCTCCACAGAGATATGCAATTCCCGCACCTGCTCCTGCTCCTGCGCTGACTGCTCCACAGTATGCAGAAAGACGTCCGATTCCTGTCTTTTGGTGGATTGTAACAAGATTTGACAAAGCAAGCGCACGGTACAAGGTATCTTCATCCGCATCGAACTCTTTGGCATATTCAATGACAGGAATAGATGAAGTCATTCCCTGATTGCCGCTTCCTGAATTGATGATCACCGGAAGTTCACATCCGTTCATTCTTGCATCAGAGCCTGCCGCCGCCTTTGCCTTTGCTCTTGTACGAATGTCATCTCCATACGTATCCAAAAGCACACTTCCAATGTTGGCGCCGTAATCTCCTCTCAGGCCTTCCTCCGCAATTGCCGTATTATATGCAATCTGTCTGTCTAACGTCTCTTTTATATCTTTCACATCTACAGTCATCGCAAAATCCCAGATATCTTTCATATTCAAAAGATTTCGATCTGTCAATCCCTCTTCCTTTTCTCCCTCGACCGCTATTTCATAGAGCACTTCTCCATCTTTTTCCATCAGACAATATTCGTGTGATAATTCGCAATTCTGACTTTCGCATAAGAGCTTCCTTTGTAAACTGACACGATGATATCAAATGTAATTCCATTGTCTGCATGTACAACTTTGATATCCGCCGTCTGCAAAAACTGTTTCATCTGCTCAATCTCTGACTCTGTCACCTGTGCAATCACTTCCAGTTCTTTCTCCGCTCTTCCCGCAATAATTCCCGCTGTGGCAGCCGCCGGAATTCCTTTCAGATGATTTGTGTTTGGCACAATGACGCTTTTTACATTTTTGATGATACTTCCACTTGCTTCAATCACAACCTTATCCGGAATACTCCCCAGTATTTCTCTTGCTTTCGCCGCGGCATATGCAAGTGCAATCGGCTCTGTACACCCCATTGCCGGGACCAGCTCCTCTTTCAAAATCTGAACGTACGCGCCATACTTTACATCTTCTTTTTTCATAGGTACTTTACCCTCCTTTTTTAATAAACATCTCTTTATTTTCTAATAGGATACCACATTTTCTCTGCGGTGGTCAAATACTGTCCCCACTGAAAACAGCACCATAATTTCATGTGCGATAAGCGGAAATGCGGACAAAATAATAAGCTGAATCCACTCTCCCATCGTCAAAGCTGCCGTTCCAAAAATCTCCACCATATAAGGGATCTCCGTCACCAGTATCTGAAGCCCAAACCCTGCGAAAAATGCAGCTATCATCAATTTGTTTGCACTATGATCCATACAAAATACAGACTTATGCACATCCCGCATTCCGACTGCATGAAAAAGCTGTGATAAGCCGAGCACGGTAAACGCATATGTCTGTGCCCGATTTAAGATTTCCGGAGATTTCAGTACAATTATCAGGTTTTCTAAGCTTACAACTGCGTTTCTTTCAGTCAGCACTTCCAGTGGCAGCTTTAAAAATGCAGTCAGACTGATTCCTGCAATCAGCACTCCATAAAACAATGTGCAAGAAAGTCCTCCGTTTGCAAACAAACTTTCCTGCACCTTTCTCGGAGGTCTTCTCATCAAACTCTTTTTATCGTTTTCATCAACGCCCAAAGCCAATGCCGGCAGCGAATCCGTGATCAGATTAATCCATAAAATATGGCTTGCCTTTAACGGAGACGCAAGTCCGCACAAAATAGACAGAAACATGGTGATAATCTCTCCAAAGTTGGAAGACAGCAAAAACAAAATGGATTTCCGGATATTTTCATAGATTCCTCTTCCCTCTTCAATCGCCTTTTCGATTGTCGCAAAATTATCGTCAGTCAAAATCATATCGGATGCATTCTTCGCCACATCTGTTCCTGTCTCTCCCATGCAATGCCGATATCTGCCGCTTTCAGAGACGGTGCATCATTGACCCCGTCCCCTGTCATTGCCACAATCTTCCCGGAAGCTTTTAAGCCTTTTATGATCTGCACCTTATGTTCCGGTGCCACACGGGCAAACACTTTTGTCTGTCTTAGTTTTCTTTGCAATTCACCGGCAGACAACCGCTCTAATTCTTCTCCCGTCATACACTCACTCATTTTGTTCGCAATTCCAAGTTGCTTTGCAATGGCAAATGCTGTATCAACATGGTCTCCTGTGATCATGATTGTATCTACCGATGCCTCCCGAAACGTGCGAACCGCCTCTTTTGCCTCCGGTCGCGCCGGGTCTATCATTCCCGTAAGACCAAGAAATGTAAGCCCCTCCTCTTTTGGCATCGTCACATTCGGCACATGGCAATAGCCAAAACCCGAAGCGCCTGCGCCGACATCTCTTCCATTGCGATCATGATCTGCTCTTATGTATGTCGGTAAGCGGTATCCGTTTCTGGTTGATCAGAATATGTGTACATTTGGAAATCACCCGGTCTGCCGCCCCTTTTGTATAAGAAATCTTTCCATGTCGGCTTTGATGAAGTGTCGTCATCATTTTCCGTTTGGAATCAAAGGATACCTCATCGATTCTTGGCATGTCTGTCTGAAGTTCTTTTCGATTCAAATGATGTGCTTCTGCAAAATCTACTAATGCCAGTTCGGTTGGATCGCCAATTCGCTCTGTCTCAGAAACCGCCGCATCATTACACAACACACAGCACTCCAAAAATTCACGGTTTTTTCTTGCATCTGCTTCGCCTGCATCACACATATGCTGATCTACATAGCATGCTGTGACTGACATCTTATTCTGTGTCAGCGTTCCGGTCTTGTCCGAGCAGACAACACCGACTGCCCCCAGCGTCTCCACGGAAGGAAGCTTTCGCACAATCGTATGGACCTTTACCATCTTTGAGACACTCAGCGCCAGCACGATTGTCACCACAGCCGGAAGACCTTCCGGCACTGCTGCCACGGCGAGCGATATCGCTGTAATAAGCATATCCGCTATATCTCGCTTCTGTATCACAGCAATCGCAAACAAAGCCGCACAAAGAACCACAGCCACAATACTCAGCAGCTTTCCAAGATCCCCAAGCCTTTTTTGAAGCGGCGTAAGTTCCTGCGGAGCCTCGTCAATCATCGCTGCGATTTTCCCAATCTCTGTATCCATTCCTACTGCAGTGACAATCCCTGTTCCTCTTCCATATGTGACCACAGTAGACATATATGCCATGTTTTTCCGGTCACCGACCGGACATGTTTGATTTGCCTGAAACAAAGCATCCTTTTCCACCGGAAGTGACTCCCCTGTTAATGCAGACTCTTCCACCTTCATGCTGACGGTTTCCAGCAGACGAAGATCCGCCGGAATCTGCCTTCCCGCATCCAAGTATACAATATCACCCACAACCAGTTCTGAGGATAAAACCTCCCTTTTTCTTCCTTCACGTTTTACGATAGCTTTTGGAATCGTGAGCCCTTTGAGCGCTTCCAAAGCTTTTTGCGCTTTTCCTTCCTGAATGACGCCGACAACTGCATTTACTGTGACTACAACAAGAATGATCATCGCATCACTTACTTCGTGAAGCAGCAACGAAATAATTACCGCCACAAGCAGTACATAGATCAGCGGATCGTTCAACTGCTCAAAAAATGCTTCCGCCACAGATTTTTTCTTTCCTCCTTTCAGTTCATTTTTCCCATTTTGTTCCAGTCTTTTTCTTGCTTCCGCCTCGCTTAATCCATTGCCCGCACTGCTATGCAGCTCTAGAATCGTCTCCTTTGCCGACTTTTGCTCAAACATACATTTCCTCCTCGCATTTTGATTTCTCACAGCTATGATCGGCTGTTTTACTACTGTATGTCCAAGCAGTACGGATTATGAATATTCAATATTTACCCTGCTTCCACTGACTCCGGTCTCAGCAGGAGTCACCATCAGTCTAATTGGCACTCGTGCTTTTACGGATTCCACATGGGAAATAATCCCCACTTTTAAGTGGTCATTATGTATCTTTTCCAAAGACTCCATCACGATATCAAGCAGCATATCATCCAATGAGCCAAAACCTTCATCCAAAAAGAACAATTCAAGCGGAGCTGTCCCTTTTAACTGAATCTCCGCCGACAGCGCAAGCGCCAATGCCAGGGAAGTGACAAAAGTCTCACCTCCTGATAATGTGGCAGTCTGTCTGCGTACGCCTCCGTTCTTATTGTCCCGAATGATAAATTCTCCATCCTCATTAATCTCCAGCTCATAATTGCCATTTGTGATCTCATACAACCGTTTGGATCGCTTTTAGAAATATATCGCAGGCGTTCTGTCGCCAAAAACTCTACAAATCGTTTCCCTCTTGTCACACTTCTTAAGTCTTCCAAAATCGCAAGACGGTGTTCAATCTCTGAGATCACTTTTCGAATTTCAGACTGCTGTTTTAAGTGTTCCTCCATTCTTTTAATCTCCTGTCTTGTCGCAATCAGTATCTCCTCTTTCTCCCTTTTTTCACGATCCAGCATCTCACAGTTTGTTACTGCTTCCTCGTAAATCACTTTTTCTATCTTTCTTCCAGCCAGACGCTTTTCGACATTCTCAATCTGTGCCTGTGTCTGCTGCAGCTGTCGCACATATTCCTCAATCTCTTCCCGATATCTTTCCTGACATTCTTTACTTAACAATGCCTTTCTCACTTCTTCCCGGTTCAAAAATCCTTGCTGTTTTAGTTCCTCTTCCAGATATGTGCGGGCATTTTTCAATGCCTCTTCATTACCTGTCTTTGTGCCCTGCAAAATCTGCCATACTTCTTCACTTTGTTTCAGTAAATTCTCCGCCTCTTCTTTTTTGCGCTTTGCCTCCTGGTATATCTTGCGCAGGTTCGAAAGGCTGTCTTCCAGTGTCTGCAAATAAACTTCCGGATTCGTCTCTGTCCCAATCTTTGCCCGAATCTGCTCTTGCTTTTGTGTCACTTTTTCTTTTAGCGGGATAAGCAGAATCTCCAATTGTCTTGTCTGTTGCTCCTTATTTTTCCATTCCTCCTGAGCTCTACCTAATATCTGCTCAACTTCTGTTTGCTGTCTATATATGCGATTTCGCTCAATTTCCAGTCTTTCTCTTTCCTGATCCAGATTTCGCACACGCTCTCTTTCTGCTTTCAAACTTTGAATACCATATGCTAAAAGCTCTTCCTGCAAAGAATCTTTTTTCTCTTCCATCTCCTTTGCAATCGCCGCTGTTTTTTCCTCAAGCTCCTTGTATTCTTCCTGTGCTGCAAGGAGAAGGCTCTGCTTCACTTGATATTCCTGCTCGGCTGCTTTATAAACGCTCTCCCGGTTCTCAATTTGCTTTCTTAATGTCTCTAGTTTTTCTAAGTCAACGCTTTCCTGTCCTTTTTCTTCCCCACCGTCATTTTCTTCATATACAAAATGACGAGAACCACAGACCGGACAAGGCTCTCCTCTTTTGAGTTTTTTCCTCAGATTCAAAATCTGAGTCTGCTCCATATCTTTATTGAACTCGGCTTCCTCTTCTTTCCAAAGTTCCAGCTGCTTTTCGAGAACCGTCATCTTTTCTTTCAGTGCGACAATCTCCTGCTTTTGTACCTGCAACTGCACTTTCTTCTGGTCTGTCTTCTGCTCTTTTTCCTTTCGCTCCCTCAAAATGCCGGTCAGTTCATTGTAGCGCAGCGTAAACTGTTCCAACGCCTCCCTGTATTCACTTGTGATCATACGCCGGCTCAGCATTTCTTCTGTTTTTCGCAATTCTTCTGTCTGTGACTCTTTTTTCAGCTGGGTCTTTTGTACCTTTTCTTTGAGCGATTGCTCCTGTGTTCTGCTCTCATTCCACAATGCTTCGCTGCAGTTCTGCTCTTTTTGCAATTGCGGCAGTTCCCGATAATCCTTTAGCGCTTCTTTTGCCCGCTCAATCGAGGAGAGAAGTCCTGACTCTTTTGACTCTTTTTCTGTCTCCAGCTTGGAAAAATGTTTCTTTCTTACTTTGACATCTTCTTTCCGTTTTTCATACCGCGCCGTCTCTTGTTCCAATTTCTGCAAAAGTTCTGTTTCTTGTCTTCCAGTTCAGTCACCGAACGAAGAATAGGCATGACATGCCCTGCTTTATCAGACAGCGTCAGGCTCCTTTTTTTCTCTTCAATGATTTGTTCCTTTTCAAAAAGCATTTTCTCTTTCTGCTTTAATAACTGCTGTTCTTCTTGAAGATTCCATATTTCTTTATAAATTTCTGCCTCTTTACAACGTTCCCGCAATGCCTTTTCAAGCAACTCAATCTCCGTCTGATAGTTATCTTTTCGCTCCCGTGCATCTCTTAGCTCTTCCTCACTACAGTCTCCGTAGACCTCCGCCTGTCCGCAGAGTCTTGTGTGCTCTGACTGCTCTTTTTTGATTGCAGAGGCGATGCGCTCCTCCAGACGCACACCATACTCCTCCAAACGAAAGAGGCGCTCTAAGATTTCTCTTCGGTCTTTTCCACTCACCTTTAAAAATTCACTGAATTTCCCTTGTGGCAAAACACCGTCCGCATAAAGTCATCTGCAGTCAGACCGATAATCTCCACACATGCACGATCCACACCTGTCACAGATTCTTCTAATACAGTCTCTCCATCTGTCACATCCAAAAGTCTGCATTTTCCGGATTTTGTCCCTTTTTCACCTGCTTTAAACTCACGCTCCACCCGGTAACGCTTTACCTGCGCCGCAGTAATCTGAAATTCATAACTCACCAGCGCACTCTTGCAATTTTTATTGACAAACTCATTCGTTCCCCGTGACATTGCCTTCATTCCGTAAAGTGCAAGAATCATTCCATCTAAAATTGTGGATTTCCCACTTCCCGTAGGACCAAAAATTCCAAAAAAGCCTTGTTTCGTCAGTTTTTCAAAATCAATTGTCTGCTCCTCCACAAAACTGTTCAGCCCTTTGATCTTTAATTTAATCGGTCTCATGCGGCTCCTCCTCTTCACATAGTTTCAGCAGCATATCCCGCGTCTCTTCAGACATCTCCACACCACGTTCCCGTCTGTAAAATTCTGCAAACACTTCCGGAAACGGACGATCCTTCCACGATGTCTCTGCCTCTTCCGTGTCTTTTTCCCGCAAGATCGGGTGGATTTCCAGGATATCCTTTTTCGTCTGCTTCATCTTCTTGATCTCATCTTCCAAAATGGCGCGCTCTGTCTCAATTTCCAAGTACACCCAGCAGTTCTTGTCCCGGTTCTCCTCACAGACCATGATTGCCTCCGATATACTCGTGCATCTCCACACCTCGATTGGTTTGTACTGTTTTAATTCGATCGGCTCAACTTTAACCGGTTCGCCCTTTCTGATATCCACACACAGCACTTGTTTTGGGTAACGTTCTTCTCCTTTCCGATACTCGATCGGTGAACCGGAGTAGCGAATATTCGGGTGTCCCGGAACACTTTGCGGTCTGTGAATATGCCCAAGTGCCACATAATCTGCAAGCTTCGGAAAAATATCCGGATCTGCCAGATAACTTCCTCCAAGCTGTATGCTTCTTTCAGAACCTTCTTCCAAACTATCCATTACAAACAAATGAGAGACGATGATATTGACCGTCTCTTCTTCAAACTGATCTGCCAGTCTGTCAAACAGACACCTCAGCCTCTCATTATACGTTTCCAATTGTATTTCTTCCGATTCCATCTCCGAATAAAGTACCTCTTCCAGCCTTTTCTCACTTGGAAACGGTACGGTCAAAACGACCGCTTGCTCAGATTTTCTCTCAATCTTAATGTATCCTTCTCCACTTCTGCAGACTTCCCAGCTTCCATACTGCCCTTTTGGAATCACCGTCTTTGGTGTTCCCACCATGATGATTCCATGCTCCATCGCAAGCGTGTCGCCGACACAAGACGATCCGGGTTATCATGATTGCCCGCAATCACAATCGTAAGTCTCTGCCTCCGTCTGAAATCTTTTTCAGTGTATCATAAAATAACTGTTCCGCTTTCGCCGGTGGATTCGAGGAATCATAGATATCGCCGGCAATCAGAACAACATCTGCATCTCTTTCTTTCACGATATTCACAAAATCCTCTAAAAACAGTTCTTGTTCCTCCAACCGGCTGTGACCTTCAATATGTTTTCCGAGATGCCAGTCTGCTGTATGTATCAGTCTCATATACCCTCTCCTTATACAGATAAAATGCGAATCAATTGTTTTGGCTGAAACAGCGGCAGCCTGTCAAACAGTTTTTCAAGCCTCAGCAGATTAATATCAGAATGTTCAATCTCTCTGGAGTAACGGTGCGCCACATCTACAAAATCCATAAACGTAAACGCCTCCTGTTTTTCCTGCCAAACTGCCTGCGCCAATTCCTGAATCAATATAGTACTGACCACAGCTGTCTGCATCTTTCCAAGAATGTGATCATCATAGACCGCTCCGCAGAAATAAGTAAACACAAAGTATACCATCAATTGCTCCAGCAGACACGACCACACATCGTAGGAAGCACTTTTTAATCCAATCGCTTTGTGGAATGCCTTACGCCTTTCTAGATATTCCCGCTGTCCTTCTCCAAACAGAAGCCTTTCCGCCTTTCTTACATACTCCGGCCAATCTTCCTTCAGCACTTCCAACTTGGAAAATGTGCGGAACATCTTGCGCATCTCACTGCAATATTCATTCTCGCCCATTGGATCTTCCCCGATCTGTTTTTGCATTTCAAGCAAAGAATCCATCTCTCCGAAATCTTTCAACAACTCATCAATCTGGAATAATTCTCCATGATCCACCGCAATCTGGATCTCTTTTGAAAGATTTAAGACCATTCCCATACGTACACAGATATCAACTTCCCTGTTCTGCAGCATCTTAAGAATTGCCTCTCGTGCATCCATCAATTTTGTAAATAACAGAAAATCAAACTCTTCATCTTCTTCATCCTCGGTGTCATCTTCCATCGTAATAAACTGAACCGGATCCTTACATCCTAAAATAATCTTCGCCGCCTCAATACAAGACAGCGACAGAGAGCCTTCCCGCAGACCGTCAAACTCCTCCATATGTCTCGGATAATTTCTGCACGTGTCACACAACATCTCCTCGCCGCCCTCCAAATGCAGATCACAGAGATTTTCTTCATTCAAGAATGCACATCTTTTCTCATACTGTTGGAAACTTCCTTCCTCCCAGTCGATTGAATTGTGAAGGCGGTTTCCCAAAGCCCCCTCTGTATTTTTATATTTTTCTAATGATTTCTCATCAATCATAATCGCCCATCCTGCACAGCAGGTATCCACACATTCTGCTGCTGTACAGCGAAATTGTTCAAAATAATGTGGTATTGTATATTTCATAACGTGTCCTTTCTATTTTTCACCATTTAGTGTATGCCGACGCTAGTATTATACAATAAAACAGGCTTTTTCGCTACTAACGCCGCTAAAATTCTCTGGTCAGCAGCGTGTTGTCCTCCAAAAGTTCTTCCACGGTTTCAAATCCAAGCTCCTCTAGCAGCTTTCGTACATAAGGATTTTCAAGCGGCGTCTGGTAGATTGAGTTTTTTGCATACTCGTCCACATACCGCTTCCCTTTTTCACTGTCTATGATTGCTTTCGGACCTCCCACACAGCCGCCAACGCATCCCATCCCCTCAAAAAAATTCGCATCTGTCTCTTTATTTTGAATGCGCCTCATCATCTCCATACACTCTTTTGTTCCATTCGCCTGTTCACAGCGAACACCGATCTTTCCATCCGGCGAAAGCTGCCGCACCATCTCCTCCACTGCCTGACTCACTCCGCCTGTACGAGCATACAGCCTGCCTGCTTTCGAAGCATGTTCTTTTTCCTCCTCAGGAAGTTCTTCCAAAGAAATCTCTGCCGCATCAAATATATCCTGCATTTCCTGAAAGGTGAGCACATAATCCACCGCATCAGCAATATCAGGCTCTTTTGCCTCTTTTTTCTTTGCAAGACAAGGACCTGCAAATATCGTCACCGCATCCGGATGGATTCGCTTCAAAAACCGTCCGCAGGCAACCATCGGAGAGACTGCCCCTGGAACATGCGGTAATAATTCGTGATACCTCTTTCGGATCATTGCGATCCAAACCGGACAGCAACAGCTTGTGAGCTGAAAATCGCCCGGCTCTCTGACATGTCGTTCAAACTCCAGCGCTTCTTTCAGTGTCAGAATATCTGCAAACAATGCCACCTCCACCATTCCGGTAAATCCAAGCGCTTTGCACGCACTTCTTAATTTTCCCGCCGTCACATGCCCGCGAAACTGTCCGGAAAATGCCGGAGCAATCATCAGATAAACAGGACCACTTGCATTTCGCACCGCTCTCATCGCCGGAAGCACATCTTTACTTGCTGCAAGATGATTGGATTTACATGCGTCTATGCAGGCTGCGCACCCCTCACAACGTGACGGATTGATAAAAAGCTCTCCTTCTTTTCCTGTCTCAATCGCATCAAATATGCAGCTTTTCTGGCATGCTCTCTCGAAACAATCTGCGCATGTATCCGTCGAAATAACAGGGGCGTATTCTTCCGGATACAAAAGACAATCCAGATGCTTTGGATCATATTCCTTCGGCAGCGGCTCCTCCACCGAAACTTTTTGCCGCAGCAAATCTTCGTATAATTGCTGAAATGTTTTCATAGGATTTCCTCTCTTTCTGATCATAATGCTATTATGAGCAAAAAAGCTTCGTTTTATCACACTGCCACAATTGTTTTAATAATCCCCATCTGTCTTTCCTGCTTCTTATGCCTTGATCGCCCATCTCATCTTCGTTGATTTCGCCCGGCTGTTACGGACACATTCCTTTGCAGACGGTCGGATGACATCATTTGCAATCTCACTGTAAACACCGGCCTTTTTCCACTCTTTGAATGCCTTCTTCACAATTCTGTCTTCCCCGGAATGGAATGTTAAAATCGCCACTTTACCACCACTTTTCAGAGCGCTTGGGAGCTTTTCCATCAATGCATACAACACTTCAAACTCACTATTTACATCGATTCGAAGTGCCTGAAAAGTTCTCTGGCATGACTTTTTCACTGCCTCTTTCCGTTCTTTCTCCGGAATGAACGAAAGCGCCTCCTCTATCGTCTCATACAATTTAGTTGTCGTGTCAATCATTTCTCCCTGTCTGAGTTTTTTCATAACCTGCTGTGCAATCTCTGCCGCATATGGTTCATCCGAATTCTCCACAAGCATTCCTTCCAATTCGTCTTCCGTCACATTTTTTAAGCGTTCTGCGGCAGATTCTCCCTTTTCCGGATTCAGACGCAGATCCAAAGATCCTTCGCTTTTGTATGTAAATCCTCTATCCGGATTGTCAATCTGCATGGACGATACTCCGAGATCTGCAAGAATAAAGTCAAACGGTCCGGCTTCTTCGACAACCTGATCAATGTCGGCAAAATTCAAATGACGGATAGAAAGCATCTCTTCTCCGTATCCAAGGTTCTTCAAACGTTCTTTTGTCTTCACCGACTCAATCGGATCAATGTCGAGCGCATACAGATGCCCTTCACCTTTGAGACATTTTAACATTTCCAATGTGTGACCGCCATATCCAAGGGTTGCATCCAACCCTTTCTGTCCCGGTTCTATCTGGAAAAAATCCAAAATTTCTTTTACACAGATAGAAATATGCATCCCGGCGGGAGTCCCGCCCTTTCCGATTACTTTTTTCAACGGTCTCCGGATATTTTTCCGGATTCAGCTCTTTATACTTTTCTTTATAACTTCTTGGGTGGGTGCCTTTATAACGCACTCGCCGTTTATGTTGTTTTTCCTGATTTTCCATATATTCTCCTTTGTCTGTTTTATTTTTGTCCCGATAAAAACCGGAAGATCATTCCAAGATATCCTCTTAAAATCTTCTCATCTGCTCCCCATATCTCATGTCTTGTCCCAGGTACCCGCACAAGCTTTGCATATGTATTTCCATTTTGGTTCAATTTTAATATAAACCGTACCTGTTCCTTTTTCGATACCAAATGATCATGTTCTGACTGAAATAAGATAACCGGTATTCGAATCCGTCTGACTCCATCTCTTTGAAGATCCCTGTTCAGACATGCTGCTGCATGAAGCCAGCCATACGATGCCGCATTCATCTGAAACAACGGCTCCTTCTCTTTCTTTGCCCGATAATATTCATAGCGAACTCTTGAGGTGGACGAACTATTTTCAAACCTTCTCGGTCCACTGTAAGGCTTCTGTCCTGCCACATACCGCTTTGCCTGCCCTGCTTTACAAAAAGCTGTCGCAATCGTTCGCGCATCATGCCACGGTACTTTCCCGCTCAAAGGAGGTATCATAGGCGAAGACAGGACCAGTCTTTCGAATAATTTCGGCTTCGCTGCCACTGCGGCTGCTGCAATACCGCCTCCCATAGAATGCCCGAACAGATATAGTTTTAGATTTTTATGCTCTTTTTTCGCTGTCCTTGCCACAAATAAAAGATCTGCCACATACCGCTTGTAAGAATCCACATGTACAAGCGACGGATCCTCCACCAGACGATAACTGCGTCCATGCCCACAGTGCTCCGGTATATACACATGATATCCGCCTCTCAGAAAATAGTAGATCAACTCCTTGTACTTCTCGCTCGTCTCCGTAAATCCATGCGAGATTAAAACAACTCCTCTCGCCTTCTTTGCCTGATAACACCTTACATAAATCTGTTTCCCGTGCTCTCTTTCAAGCCACAGCTCCCGCTCTTTAGAATGCAAATACGGCTCTACAACATGTTCCATCTGTTCCTGATAGTCCTGTTCTTTTAAAATACCATTTTTCATCGCATGTCTCTCCTTCCTGCTTATTTGATCTCATACATATAAAGTTCATGCAGCGCCCTCGTCGCACAGATATATCTCGCCTGCTTTGCAAGTGCATCCTCTCTGCCAGGACAGACAGCAAATACCTGATCGAATTCCAACCCTTTTGCAAGGTAAAAGGTTGTCACCGTCAGCCCTTTTCGAAAAGTAGAGCTGTCCCTGTCAATATAGGCAGCCTCTCTCCCACGATGCTTCAGTTCCTCATAGACTGCTTTTGCCTCCTCCTCAGTAAATGTAAGTACAGCGGCAGTCTCAAACGCATCTTCCGCAAGGCGCAGTTCCTGTTCCAATGCATCCAGCGCATCCTCTTTCCTTTCAAAAACTGCTTCGGTCACTTCTTTTCCATGCCGTTCAAACAACTCCAGATCCTGAATTCCGGTAATTGCTCCTGCATATGCTGCAATCTCCATCGTATTTCGATAGCTTTTGTTCATCACAATTTTCTTTACCTGTTTCCCAAATATGCCCGGCAAAAATGTCAGCACGTCCTGTTCTCTGTCGTCCATCGTCTGCGCTCTGTCCCCAAGAATCGTCATATTACAAGAAAACAGCTGTTTCAGAATATAATATTGCAGATAAGAATAATCCTGCATCTCATCGATGACCAGATGTTTGATCTTTTGCCTTGACGTTTTCTGCTGCAGACGATATTTCAAATACAGCATCGGATATACATCTTCATACGGAAGGGTTCGTTTCTCGTAAGACCTTTCCGGAAGGGTTGGATACCCTGCCTCCTCAAGCAGCCAATTATAAATCTCATAAAGATCTCTTGTCACATACATCCCCATAAATCGGTTTTTGAGTATCTCACATTCTTCTTCCGACACTGTCCGGTCATAGAGTGTCTCATACTCATCAATCACATATTCCATCACCGCATCCATACGCGACAATAGAGGCACATCTTGAAACTTAAAATAAAACAGCTCAATCAGCTCCTGCTCTGTCTTTTTTAACCCTTTCCATTCTATCTCGGAAAAATCCATCAATTCATCTTCCAGCCCCGCCAAAAATCCTTCTGTCTGACCGATAAATTCTGCTGACTGCTTCTGTCTGTACCTCTCTTCTTCCTCGTCTGTCATCCACTTTAACTGCCGTTCAATCTGATGGTATCTATCCTCACAATCAGAGACTACATGTTTGAGTTCTTTATATGCAAACAGATCAAAACTCATCTCCTGTATATTTTCCTCTCCAAGTTCCGGCAGAATGTGCGAGATATAATCTGCAAACACACTATTCGGAGAAAGAATCAAAATATTTGAAGATTTCAAATGTTCTCTGTCGTGGTATAACAGATATGCGATCCGGTGAAGTGCCACCGAAGTTTTCCCACTTCCTCGCTGCCCCCTGAATGATGAGAATCTTGTCTTTTGTATTTCGGATAATTGCATTCTGCTTCTTTTTGGATTGTCCGCACAATATTTTTTTAACTGCACATCCCCATTACTTCCAAGCTCTTGCTTTAAAATCTCATCATCGATCTTCACATCACTCTCAAATCCATAGATCATCTTTCCATTTCGAATCTTATACTGCCACTTTGACACAATCTCACCCTCAATCGTCCCAAGTGGAGCTTCATAAGATGCCGGGCCCTGATCAAAATCATAAAACAGTCCGCTCACGGGCGCTCTCCAATCATACACAAGCGGCACACTCCCTGTGCGCTCTGCAAAATTGCCAATCCCGATATAGAACGACTCCGCCTCATCTTCCCCGTCATAGATAAAATCAACTCTCCCAAAGAATGGCGAATCCAACATTTTTTCAAATCGGTGCTTTAACAAAAGCTTGTCCTGATTCGCATTCACCTGCCGCAGCAATGCCTGCTGGTTGTCATAGTTCTCATACCCATACTCGTCCATCTCAGTATAATTCTCCCAGTAGTATTCATGCATACTCTCGACATCTTTCTGTCCTTCTGAAATGACTACATCCAGTTCCTCTATCCGATATTTTAATTTTTCTGTCAATTGTTCTAAAAATAATGTTCCATCTATACTCATGTTGTCATCCATTTCCTTATCTGTTTTCTCAATTTCTTAAATCTTAGTGTTCTATTATACCACGTATTTTTATGTTATGAACAAAAAAATTCCGTCCGAAAAATCATTTTTTCGAACGGAATCTAACCCATTTTTATTATTGTTTTTTATCTTTTGGAAGAATCAAATTGAGCAAAATTGCCACGATTGTTGTAACAACAACCGGTGATTTTCCAAATACCGTTGTCACCCATGCCGGGAAACTTGCAAGTGCATCTGAACACTGTGTGATCCCCATTCCAAGTGCGACTGCAAGACCAATGATTGAAGTGCTGCGGTATGTAAGTGGCTGCTGTACGACAAGCTTGATACCTGTCATTGCAATCGATGCGAATACCGAAATCGTTGCACCTCCGAGTACACACTGCGGAATCGTTGTCAACAGCGCTGAGAATTTCGGGACGAACCCTGCAAGCAGAATAATCACTGCCGCCAGTCCAAGCACCATGCGGTTCACAACCTTTGTAGTTGCAACAATTCCCACATTTTGGCTGAAAGTAGCTGTCGGAAGTCCTCCAAAGAACGATCCGAAAATATTTGTGATACCATATGCCACAATACCGCCCGACAGCTCTTTATCGGTCGGCTCACGGTCAAGTCCACCGCCTGTCGTCGCTGAAAAATCTCCGATTGCCTGCACAGAGTTGATCACGAAAAGTAATACCATCGTAACGATTGCAGATACCTCAAATTTCATTCCGAAATACATCGGCTGCGGGATTTGGAACATTCCTGCCGAACCTACCGCTGAAAAATCAATCATGCCAAAGAATCCTGACACAATATATCCGACAATCATACCAATCAAAATAGATGCAAGTTTCAAAATTCCTTTTGCAAAATGGTTCAGCGCAATTACAACTGCCAGTGTGATAAATCCAACAAGCCAGTTCTGCCATGCACCATAATTCGGTGAAGATGCTCCTCCTGCCATATATTTGACAGCAGTCGGATACAATGACAGACCAATCGTAAACACAACCGTTCCCGTAATCAACGGCGGAAACAACACTCTCAATTTCTTTACAAAAATTCCGACAAACACAGCCACAATACCGCCGATCAACTGCGCTCCTAAAATAGTCGCAATATCAAAATTTCCTGCGATTGCCTGCATACTTGGTAGATACGCAAAGCTGACTCCCATGATGACCGGAAGACCGGAACCAATCTTTCCTCCAAGCGGAACAACTGAATCAATGTGGAAATTGCAGCAATAAACAACGCTGCCTGCACAAAAATAACCTTATCGTTCCTTCTAATCCTGCCACTCCTGCAATCACGATCGCAGGGGTTACACATCCAACAATCATTGCCACTACATGCTGCAGTGCAAGCGGAAATGCCTGTGAAAACTTCGGCATTCCATTCAATTCAAAGACAGATGCATATTTCTTATCTG
>ENA-OQDW01000223-OQDW01000223.1-human-gut-metagenome-genome-assembly--contig:-NODE-223-length-24130-cov-3.232429_pt1 | contig 24130 bp, 33 predicted proteins | sample MGYA00242784_ERZ504613 | MGnify/ENA primary metagenome ERZ504613 (study PRJEB26092, sample SAMD00036330) | human gut metagenome | host: Homo sapiens | study: EMG produced TPA metagenomics assembly of...
CAGATCGCGATTTATATAGTGATATGCTTCTGACTGCCTTACTTTTTATGGATCAAGTCGCGCTTCTGCTCCTCCGGCAGGTCAAGGCCCAGCGTTCCGCCCGGATTCATGATGTGATCCGGATCGAAATGCTCCTTGAGCGCACGATAAACCTCCATCTCATTGTGGCCGATCTGGGCTCCAGCCACGGGGCGGTCATCTTGCCGATGCCGTGATGGTGGCTCATGGAAGCGCCGGCCTTTTGGATGTGATCCATAATACCGTACTGGTATTCGAGATATTCATCAATGCTGTCCATTTTCGCCTGGAAGATGAAGTAGAGGTTTGCGCCTGTGGGTAGAAGTGAGACATATGCGTCATACACATCGTGTTCGGGCGGCTCTTACAGTAGGTACGCACGCTTTTGTAAACGTCCATGAAGTTATCCCAGTTGACGGAGCACTCCAGTGTGTCGAGCATCAGGCCGTAATCGCCCAGATCCTCGCGCAGATACGGGTCGCGGAAGCGGCCCTTCTCCCAACCTCTTGTGACGATACCGGTAGTGTACATTGCGCCGTATTTATGGCAGATATCCCAAATGCGGCGTTTTACGTTTTTGCTAAAGTGGCGCTCTCCCTCCGTGAAGCCAAGCATCAGGCAACGCTTGTTGGATTCATAGCCGCGCGCTTTGAGCAGCGCGTCAATAGGCGTATCCGCCACGCCGTAGAGGTGGAAGGCGATCTCCGTTTCCTCCGCGTCGGACACACGGAACACGGATGGGAAGCCGAACTCGCCCTGCATGATCTCGCGGGCGGCGGTGACGGCGTCGTCCCAGTTGTGGAAAACATAGCTGAAGCGGAAGCGGTTTTCCGGCATGTATTTGAACACGCGCAAGGTCACGTGCGTCAGGATGCCGAAGGTGCCCTCGCTGCCATCATGATCTGGTCGATTGACGGGCCGGTTGCGTTGCGCGGGCACTCGTCGCTCTTGATAATGCCCACGGGGGTGACATATTCCTGGCTGATGACGATATCCTCAATCTTTCCGTAGTAGCTGGAGTTCTGGCCCGCGCCGCGCGTGACCGTCCAGCCGCCGACGGAGGAGTATTCAAAGGACTGTGGGAAGTGCCCGCAGGTGTAGCGCCCTTTGGCATGTAGTTTCTCCGGCGCGTTGTTGAGCACCTCCTCAAGCTGCGGGCCGCTCATGCCCGCCTCCACGGTGATCGTCTGGTTGTGCTCACTGAAGCGGATGACCTTGTTGAAATTTTTGCGCATATCGAGCGTGATACCGCCGCACACGCTCTACACCGCGCGTGACGGAAGAACCGCCGCCGTAGACGTACATCGGGATTTTGTGCTCTGTGCAGTATTTGACAAGCCCTATGATATCCGCGCGGTTGCGGGGGTAGACCACGGCGTCTGGCACATTCTCGACAATGTGCTTTCTAAGGCGCATCAGTCGATCATCGTTTTGCCATAGGCGACGCTCAGGCGGGCGTAGTCGTCCACCGTGACGTTTGCGCGGCCCACAATGGCGCGCAGGTCGTTTAGCTGCTCGTCGGTAAAGCGGGAGGGGTGGTCGTATTTGACCGGCTCTAGGCCCATCTCCTTCTTCTCCTGGAAGTCGTCGTCCGTCATGTCGAAAACATCCTTCATCATGCGGTAGAGGGAGCGGCTGGGGGCTTTGAATTCCTTTGGATCGCCCCATTTCAGGATGGAGCGCCAAGAATCGGCAGGCGCTTCTTCATGGTACCAGTCCGGATAAAAATCGGACACCTTTTTTTTGCTGAGAGCCATTGCTGTATACCTCCTATTTTCTGAATTTGATTCGCTCGATGCCTGTTTATGCTTTTTCGCACGCTGCGCCGTGAACCCGGCAGGGCGCGGGGTTTCCGGTCATATCGCTGGTGGCGACGATCTTCACGCCGCATACGTTTTTGAGCACCACGCCGCCAATGGGCAGCCGTTTTTTCAGGATGACGGCATTGATCTTTTCCATGGCCTGCATGATCTGCTCTTTCGGCAGCTCGCCATCTGTTTTCACGCTCACATAGGGGCAGTCCGGGAAAATGGTTTTGACCGTGCTCGCAATGGAGCGAGTCGGGTTTTTCAGCTCATTTTCCGCGAAGGCCACGCCTTTTTTGCAGGTGGCGCCCGTCACCTCTATCTTACCATCCTTTTCCATCACCTGCAAGCGGCAGCCGTTTGGACAGACAATGCAGGTCATCTCCTGCACGGTATTTTTCATAAAGCACACGCTCCTTTACTGCCGCGCTTCCATCTTCAGCTGGAGGCTGCGGACCTTTTCTTTGGGCGTAACGGTCAGCGTTTCCATTTCAGAGGGCAGCAAACGCAGATAATTTTTCTTTTTTTCCGCCTGGTCGTTGACAAGCAGCGTAACGGACTGGCCGCGCCGGTCTGTTCGGCTGCGGAAATATACGGTGAAGGAGCCGGGCTGCTCCATATCGTAATACTGTGGCACCGCGTAGAGAAAATCCCCCTTGCGGTAGCTCAGGCGCACCCGGCAGCGGTCGGCGGCTGGTAGTGCGCCGCCGCTTTGCCCGCGAGCTCGCCGCTTTCGGAAACGTAGTCCACAAGGTCGTTGACGTGCAGGGCGTTGCCGCAGCAGAACACGCCGGGCACGCTCGTCATCAGCCTCTGATCGACGAAGGTCCCTTTGTGGCTGGGTCGAGCTCCACGCCGAGTTGCTCCGCAATCTCGTTTTCCGGCAGCAGGCCGACGGAGAGAATGAGCGCGTCGCAGTCGATGATGCGCTCCGTGCCCGCGATGGGCTGCATGGAGCCGTCCACCTGGCAGACCTCCACGGCCTCCACTCGTTTCGTGCCGATCACGCGCGTCACGGTGGTGGAGAGGTGCAGGGGAATGTTATAGTCGTTTAAGCACTGTGCAACGTTGCGCGCAAGGCCGGCGGGCGCGTCCTTGATTTCATATACGCCCTCCACCTGCGCGCCCTCCAGTGTTAGGCGGCGGGCCATAATCATGCCGATATCGCCGCTGCCGAGGATTACGCATTTTTTCGTAGGCATACAGCCCATAAGATTGACGAAGTGCTGCGCCGTGCCCGCGGTGTAAACGCCAGCGGGGCGGTCGCCGTGAATCCAAACCTGGCGGGCCGTTTTTTCCCGGCAGCCGCAGGCCAACACAAGCGCGCTGCATTCCTCATAGAGGATGCCGTCCTGCGTTTGGATTTCCAGCCGGAAGCCGCCGCCCGGCTGCTTTTTCGCATTCAGGACGAAAGCGGAGGTACGGTAGTCGATCTCCATCTGGAGCAGCTCTTTTAGAAAACGATCCGCATATTCCGGGCCGGTGAGCCGCTCGCCAAAACGCAGCAGGCCAAATCCGTCATGAATGCACTGCTTTAAAATACCGCCCATTTTTGCTTCCCGCTCGATGAGCAGAACGCTTGCCTTTTCTTTTGATGCGCTGATCGCGGCCGCAAGGCCCGCGGGTCCGCCGCCTAGGACGATCACGTCATACCGTTTCATGCTGACGACCACTCCTTTCTCCCTTGTGTGTGCGTTCCAGGATTAGGTAGAATCCTCCCCGCTTTTGGTGACCTCCTCTGGGGAAAGCCCCGTCTCCTCGCAGATGATCTGCGTGACCAGCGGGGAACAGAAGCCGCCCTGGCACCGGCCATGCCGGGGCGCACGCGGCGCTTGAGCGCGTCGATCGTGGTTGCGGGGATGGGGGAATGGATCGTGTCCACGATCTCACCCTTGCTGATGCCCTCGCAGCGGCAGATGATCACGCCATAATCCGGATTCTTTCGGATGATCTCCTGTTTTTCCTCTGTTGTCAAATCGCTCATATGGGGAATCATCCTCCGGCGCGGGTTGAAGCCTGTATTCGGCTTTACCTCCATCTGCTCCTGAAGCGCATCCACCGTGATCCTGGAGATTTCCTCTGCGATCGCAGGGGCGGAAGCAAGGCCCGGCGACTGGATACCGGCCGCATGGATGAGGTTTTGCACATATTCGGAGCGTTCGATGATGAATTCCTCTTCATATGTAGCGGCTCGGATGCCGGCAAAATAGGTGATTACGTCCGAGGGGGCGAAGCCTTGATGAGCGGGAGGTGCTTTTTCAGGATCGCGTCGATATTCTCGCGGTGCGTGCTGAAATCCTCGCGCATCGGCTGCTCGTAGGCGTCCGGCCCCACGAGCACGTTTTGGTCAATCGTGCGCATCACACCGCCGCCCTTGGTGTCGGAGGTGGCCTGGCTGAGATCGATCAGCCCCATTGAGCGAGTCACGAGCGGGCCCTTCTTTTTATCCAGAATCACCAGCTCTCCCTTGCGCGGTGGATGGAGAAAAAGCGGTCGTTTGCCATCTCGGCAATCTGATCGGAGAAAACACCCGCTGCGTTGATGACGAGCCGCGGATGGATGGCGCCGCGGTTAGTGAAAACGCTGCCGATCGCATCCCCCTCCATCTCCATGCCGGTGACGATGGTGTCAAGAGAAACCTGCGCGCCGTTTTCCACGGCGTTTTCCGCCAGCGCAACGGTTAGCTTATAGGGGGATAGTACGCCGGAGGAGGGGTATTCAAACGCGCCTAAGGCGCGGTCTGTGATATTCGGCTCAATTTCACGCAGCCGCTTGCGGCTGATTTTGCCGCCGACAATCCCCAATTTGCGCGCCCGCTCGCCGAGATAGGCTCTGCCACCGTGCCGAAGATATGGTCGGCATAGAGAATCAGATTGCCATACCTCTGGAAGGGAACGCCGAGCTCCTCGCAGAGCTGTGTATACATCGCGTTGCCTTTCACATTCATCTTACCGCGCAGCGTGTTTGCATGGGAAGCAATGCCGGGGTGGATCATTCCGTCGTTGCGGGAGGAGGCGTGCATGGCAACGTCGCTCTCCTTGTCGAGCAGCAGGATGTCGAGCGCATTTTTAGACAGCTCGCGGGCAATCGCGCAGCCGATCACACCGCCGCCGATGATGAGCACATCCGGCCTGCGGCCTTCCAGCGCGTTATCCCGCTGTTTCGGCGTGCGGATAGGGGGCGGTGTGAAGCCTTGAGTGTAATATCGTTGATTACACCCTTATAGCCCGCCTTCGCGGCGATTTTTCCGGCTTTGACGATGGCTTTCCAATCGTCAAGCTCCCCCTCCAGCCGGATGGATTTGCGCCACTCGGTGCAGGAGACGCCCTCGTACCCTTTGCCGCGCAGCGTGCGTTCAAGCTTTTGAGCCGTTGTCATGGGAATCACCTCTCCATTTATTTCAATCGTATCTTGCCGTGGATTATAAAAGGGAAATGGTTCGGTTGTCCGAACCTCTTGACAGGATTGTATCAATTTATTATACTTTTGTCAATAAATATAATTCATTTCGTTTAAAAATTCTTTTGGATGGTGCGTTGAATGCTCAGTGTTTCACTTGTTCAATTGATGAGTTTGTTCAAAGGGCTGCAAGATAAAATAGGGCTTTGGCTCATGGTGGCGCTGTGTATTCTGGCATTGCTGGGTTCCAGCGCCTATTTTCTTGTGAAAAGCCTGATCCCGCCGGTGCCGGAATCCATCGAAATCGGTCAGGCGGACGCGCCGAGCAACCGCGGCAAAGCGGATTATGCGCTTATGCAGGCGCTTACGGCGCGCAAGGAGCCGGTCGCCTGGGTGTTCGCGGGGGACAGCATCACGCACGGCTGCATGCACACAGACTATCTGCGCAATTATCAGGAGCATTTTACACAGGCGCTCAAAGCCACACCGGAGCGCGCGCGCGACACGGTGGTGAACACCGGCGTATCCGGCGCCACGACGCGGGAGCTGATGGAATATTTCAACGCCTGGGTGGCGGATTACCAGGCGGACGTCGTCTTTCTCTGCTTCGGGATGAACGACTGCGCAACGGATGGAATCACGCCGGAAAGCTATGCCGGCAATCTGCGCGAGGCGGTCAGGCGTATCCGGGCGGCCGGGGCAATCCCCGTGCTGCAAACGCCGAACACAAGCAACCGCCAGCGCAAGCTCAGGCCCTATCTGGAGGCGGCGCGGGCGCTCGTGCGGCAGGAGGAGATTCTTCTGATCGACCACAACGCTTTCTGGTCGTCTCATCCAAAAGAAGTGAAAAAGCTGATGGCGGACGGCATCCACCCGAACGAATACGGGCACCTGCTGTGGGTTCGCTATCTGCTGCAATCGCTGGAGCTGTGCGTATCCGAAGAGGGAATCTTTGTATCTGGCAGCTATCATGATCTTTCACTGCCGGAGGATCCGGACCCAGCGCGGGCGGAATTTTCCCTTGACAAAGCCAAAAGCGCCTTGTTTGCGCCGTATTTTTCGCCCGGGCAGCCCTTCGTTTGGGTGTATCTCGGCGGCGGGACGACCGCTGGAACGCGTTTCAGTCAAAACGGCGCGCGGGCCTACCCGGAGCATATCCAGGAGGTATCCCGCTGGGAAATGATTGGCGACGAATATACGAGCCGGATGCGTTATGCCATCAACCAAGCGCACAGCGGCGATACAGTTTCCGACATGCTGCTGCATTACGATGATTGGGTGGGCCGTTTTCACCCGTCGGTTGTGTCGATCATGCCGGAGTTTGAAGGAGAGAAATCAGGCCTGAATGTGCAGGCGCGGTTTGAGCATGACTTGAGCGCGCTCATTAGCAGGGCAAAGTCGGATGGCGCCCTGGTGATCCTGCAAATGCCGTTGACCCTGCGGAAAGATTTGAGCGGCTGCCTTGCCACGATGAGGAACCTTGGGCAGCAGGAGGGTGTGATATTGCTTGATCTTACGCGTTTGGCGCAGGAAACGGCGCAGAACGATGCGCGCGTACAGGAGCGATGGTTTGATGAAAACGGCCGCCCGAACGAAGAAGGGGAGCTTGTGATCGCACGTTACTTTTGCACGACCCTCCTGGATGTGCCGAAAAACAGCCGAATTTTGACAAAACACTATTCCTGTGTATAATTAAGATATGGATTTTTTTGGAAGAAGGGTGCGAAACGTATGCTGGATAAAGCAAGCTACACTCCTTTATATATTCAGGTGAGAGAGTATATATTAAACCGCATTCGAATGGGAGATTATAAGGTAGGCGACCGCCTGCCCACTGAGAAGGAGCTTATGGAGCAGCTGCAAGTTGGACGGGCAACCGTGCGTGCCGCTCTCAATGAGCTGGAGCATGAAGGCCAGGTGGAAAAGCGGCACGGAATCGGCACGTTTGTAAAAGAGCCAAAGCGGGAGCTAGGCTTTGAACCGTTAATTTCTCTTTCCCACTACCTGGATAAAATGGGCATCCGTTGTGTCAATCGCGTGGTGAAGGATGAGCCGGTTACGGTGGAAGCCGGCGTCCTCAGCGAACGCTGGGCGCCCGGTAGGGTGGTGCGCCGCCTCAAGCGTGTACGCTATGGCGAAAAAATCCCGGTGGCTGTGGAGGATAACTACTTTACACAGGAGCTTTATGAACGCATTGCCGGGAGCGCGCAGAGCGAGGCCTCGATTGCGCATGTGATCCTCACGCAGGAGGATTTGAGCGTGGGAAAAATCGATTATTCAATCGTGCGCCGCGTACCGACGGAGAAAGAGCAGGCGGAGCTGCGTGTGTACCGAACCAGCGCGTGCTGGAAATGACGCGCTGGCTGTATTTTGAGGGGGATGAGGCGCCTTCCAATTTTGTGCGCTTCGTCATGCCGGAGCACTTTATGGATTATCCCTTCGCCGCCATGAAACGGGATTGAACAAAAAACAAATGCGCCGCGTTTGTTTTGCCGGATAGGAGGCGGTTGGCATTTGAACATACAGATAAACCCTGAAAAGCAGTTTCAGCGCATAGAAGGCTTCGGAGCCAGCGGCGCCTGGTGGGCACAAATCGTGGGCGGATGGGAACACATTGATCCCGCAAGCGGCAAGCCGGTCCGCGCTCCGTGAACACTCTTCTATTTTAATTGTTTGTATTCCACTGAGCACGCGCGCTTTGTCCGGCGGAAGCGATCAATCTCGTGAAAAAGCTTCTGCGGCACTCCTTGAAAAAGGGGAAGGCAAGGCCTGGCGATACACAGCGTTAGAAATGAGGGCTGACAAGGCGTGGTGGAGGGGGTTTATGAAAAAGCTGATTTTGGATCGTGACGTTAAAATTTATGCCCATTTGCAGGAGAATGGCAATCACTATGTAATCCCGCCGGCGGCTCAGCCAAATCATTTGTGGGAAACGCGTTTTATGGGCGCTGGATGAGGGCGAGGATACCTGTTCACTGCTTCAAACAACCGGAGGCTATCGGGTGCGGCACAGTCGGGCAGGGGTCGATATCTTTTTTGATGCGGATTACAGCACTGTCGTGTATAAAGGGGTTCCATCCTGCGATTTTCTTGGAAATGCGTTTTGTGTGCGGGTGGATGGCTCAGACGCCTTAGAGCGGGCAATGGCAAACTTCTATTGGAAGAGCATCTTAAACCAATGCGCCGAGCGCTCCTTTATGCGCGGAAAAAAGCGGCTGCGGGAGGGCTATGTTCTTTCAACGCTGGAAACAAAGTTTTATGGGGGCACTTACCCCGCTGTGGATCACGAATTCCATATTCGCGGCAGGGTAGCGATGGGCGACGCCTTTGATTTGCAGGTGGTCCGCAGAATGCTGGAATTGCAGCTGCGTCTCATGCGCACAGATTGGCGGCGGCAGTTCCGCATTCCGTGTTCTCTACAACCGAATGGGCGGAGGGAATACCGCGTATACCGCAAAAGCAAGGATAAAAAGGTAAAGGCCGTAATGTTTCTGCTCACAGGCGTAATCGAGCTGGTGGAAGAGCTATATCATTACTTCTGCCTGACTAAGGACCTTGGGTTTGTAAAAAAGCATTTGGGCACTCTGGAGCGCGGGCTTTGCTTTGCAGAGCGGTTTCTGGATGGGAATGGCCGCCTTTGGGGCGATGTGTATTATGAAGATCAAGTCATAAAGGATGGCGCCAATGCACAGGCGCAGGCCTTTGCCGTGCATTCGTTCGAGTTAATGGCGCGGCTTGAAGCCATTGCAGGAGCCCCGGAAAAAGCGGATCGTTATGCAGCGTTGGCCAATAAAATGCGGCACAATTATATACAGCCTATCCCGGAGGGCTATTGGAGTGAGCGGGACGGCCGCTATGTGGATTGGATCGACCGGCAGGGTGCGGCGCATGACCATATCCATTTGCTGAGCAACGCCTTGTCCGTCACCTTCGGTTTCAATGATCCCACCAGAAACGAAACGGTGAACGCCGTGATCGAGCAGTATGACGATGTTTTTCAAAAGTTCCCATCCTTTGTCGCGGCAAAAATTGAGGATTATACGCAGTCGGAAATTGGCGTGGGTGGCCCGTATGATTTGTGCGCCGCCGGGCGGTATTGGTGCCACGATGCAAAATACAGGCGGGAAAAGGCGGATGCAGCCCTGCTCAAGCGCCAGTTAGAGCGGGTTGCCCAGCAGGCCGGGGCCGACAATTTTGATATGGGCGAGCGGTATGATATGAATTATATTTACTATAACACGGGGGAAGAGAGCAAACGAAATTGGCACGGCTCGCCTTCCTATTATGAATACCCGAATGTGTTTCTTGATGTGCTGGTGCATGACTTTTTGGGGCTCCGGCCGGATGAAGCGGCAGATCTTTTGGTTGCCCCTTGCTGCACGGGCGATACACAGGTTTCCATGGCGAGCTTTGGCGTGGCTTATCGGCTATCTGGGCAAGGCTTTTCAATCCGGAATATTTCTGGCGTATCCAAAAAGGTGCGTGTTGATCTATCGAAGATTTTTGCCGGTTGGAAGGATTGTCATGGCGCATCCAGCGCCGTCTACACGCTGCTGCCGAATCAAAGCCTGCATTTATAAAAGCTTTCCATTCGGGCAAAGGAACGGTAGAAATGAAAAACAGCTTGTCATTGCTGGCCCGGCAGAGCGCTGGGCCTGTATTTTTTGAATCGATTGCTTCCTGACGCGTAGTTCCTCTGTGCTTCTATTTTTCTTTTCCACTCTTTTGGAATATTTGTGGTGAAAAGGCAAAGAATAACGACGCAGAAAAGCCGAGCGCTATCAAGTAGGGCTTTTCAAACAGGGAGGCCGCGCAGAGGCGCTGCGCGGCTCTGTGAAAGGAAGGAATCATACGCATGATCTTTTTGAAAGCGTTTCTGGTTGGCGGGCTGATCTGTGCCGTAGGCCAAATTTTAATTGACTGGACGAAATTGACGCCCGCAAGAATTCTGGTGCTGTTTGTTACGCTGGGCGTGCTGCTTGGCGCAATTGGCCTTTATGAGCCTCTGGTAAAGTGGGCCGGCATGGGGGCCAGCGTCCCTTTGACGGGTTTCGGTTATCTGTTGGCGAAGGGAACGAAGGAAGCCGTGGCCAGCCAGGGCTTGCTCGGTGTGCTGACGGGGCCGTTGACAGCCGGTGCGGCAGGCATTACGGCTGCGATGATCAGCGGGCTGTTGGTGTCCTTTTTTGCAAAGCCGAAGGATAAATAAAGGCTGCGATGGCAAATGGGGACTCTGGCTTCACAATGCAGATGCAGCGCGCGCTTTTGTATTGCCTGTGCAGTGGTTTCCGATAAACGTTGCCTTCCGCGCCGAAAAAACTTGAAAAATCCGCCGGGGATTACTATAATTAAATTTACGAGTAATTTCATATTGAAATCCCTGGAAAGGCGGTTTTTTGGAAGATGGCAGAGCAGAAGAAAATGGTGGAGGAAATTACCTCCATGGAGGAAGATTTCGCCAAGTGGTATACGGACGTTGTGAAGAAAGCGGAGCTTGCCTCCTATTCCTGCGTGCGCGGCTGCATGGTGGTGCGACCTTACGGCACGGCGCTGTGGGAGAATATCCGCGATAACCTCGATCGGCGTTTCAAGGCGCTGGGGCATGAAAATGTGATGATGCCCCTGTTTATTCCGGAAAGCCTGCTCCAAAAGGAAAAGGATCATGTGGAGGGCTTCGCGCCAGAGGTGGCGTGGGTCACGCACGGCGGCGCGGAACAGCTTCAGGAACGCCTGTGTGTGCGCCCGACGAGCGAAACGCTCTTCTGCGATCACTATGCCCAGGTTATTCATTCCTACCGTGATCTGCCCAAGCTCTATAACCAGTGGTGCTCCGTTGTGCGTTGGGAGAAGACAACGCGCCCGTTTTTGCGCACCATGGAATTTTTTTGGCAGGAAGGCCACACCATGCACGAGACCCCACAGGAGGCGGTGGAGGAAACGGAGCGTATGCTCAACGTCTACGCGGATTTCTGCGAGCATGACCTTGCGATTCCCGTGGTCAAGGGCCGTAAGACGGACAAGGAAAAATTTGCAGGCGCGGAGGCAACCTATACGATTGAAGCGCTCATGCACGATGGCAAGGCTCTTCAGAGCGGCACGAGCCACTATTTTGGCGACGGGTTTGCCCGTGCGTTCGACATCCAGTTCACTGGGCGGGACAATACGCTCCAATATCCGCACCAGACCTCCTGGGGTATGTCAAGCCGTATCATTGGCGCGATTATCATGACGCACGGGGATAATAACGGCCTCGTTCTGCCGCCGGCCGTCGCACCCGTACAGGTGGTCATTCTGCCGATTGCAATGCATAAAGAAGGCGTGCTCGATAAGGCGATGGAACTGCGTGACCGTCTGGCGGCAACATTCCGCGTCAAGGTGGATGACAGTGATAATTCCGCTGGCTGGAAGTTTGCGGAGTATGAGATGAAGGGTGTACCGCTGCGGCTGGAGATTGGCCCGAAGGACATTGCCAATAACCAGTGCGTTCTAGTGCGGCGTGATAACCGCGAAAAAACCTTCGTCTCACTCGATCAACTGGAAGCGGCCATCGCAGAGCAGCTGGAGGCCGTGCGTGCCGGGCTTTATGAAAAAGCGCTTGCCCGCCGCGAAGAGATGACTTACAGCGCCAAAACCTTGGAGGAACTTAAGGATCTTGCAGAGCACAAGCCTGGCTTTATTAAGGCGATGTGGTGCGGCGACCTCGCCTGTGAGGAAGCTCTCAAAGAGGAAGCGGGCGTTACCTCACGCTGCATCCCCTTTGAGCAGGAGCAGCTTGCCGATACCTGCGTTTGCTGTGGTAAGCCGGCAAAGCATATGCTTTACTGGGGCAAGGCGTATTAACAGATATCAGACATCCAAATTCAAGCAATCAGCGCCTGCGGCAGAAATGCCGCGGGCGTTTTGACGATATGACAGGATTGTCATGCAACCAAGCGAAAAATATGATATACTCGATTCAGATGAAATAAATAGGGGCGGATGTGCATGCGGATTTTGCTGGTGGAGGATGACCGTACAATCGCCGTGGGGCTCGTCTATGCGCTTGAGCAGGAGGGCTATGCCGTGCATCATGTGCCGGATGCTGCCGGGGGCAAATTGGCGGCGGAGCGGGAGCCGTTTGACCTTGCCATCCTCGACCTGATGCTGCCGGATGGCAGTGGATATGACGTTGCCGGGCATTGCGGGCAAACAGGGAAACCCCTGTGATTTTTCTTACTGCATGTGACGATGAAGTGAATGTGGTAATGGGCCTTGAGATGGGGGCAGACGATTATGTGACGAAGCCTTTCCGCATCCGGGAGCTCATGGCGCGCATCAAAAACGTGCTGCGCCGCCGGGGCCGCCCGGATACGGAAGCGATCCGGCTGGGCAATATATGGATTTATCCGGCCCAGGCGCGCGTGATGCGGGGCGGACAGGAGGTTTTTCTTACAGCGCTGGAATATCGCCTGTTGCTGACGTTTGCATCCAATGAAGGGCAGACGCTCACTCGCGGGCAATTGCTGGAAAGCATTTGGGATGCGGCAGGCGACTTTGTTAACGACAATACACTGACTGTTTACATCAAGCGGCTGCGAGAAAAGCTTGAGGACGACCCGCAGAAACCGCAGCTGATACAGACGGTGCGCGGGCTAGGTTACCGGGCCGTAGGCAGCGCGAAAAATGCAGAGGAGCATCGTTGAACGCTTTTATCATATTGTATGCCTTTGGAATGGGGGCAGGATCGCGGCTATGCGCTGAAAACCGCTGTTGACAAAAATAAGCATCAATTTGATGAGAAACAGGAGACGCTATGAAAACAAGATGGTATAAAGACGCGGTTGTTTATCAGATTTATCCGCGCAGCTTTCTGGATTCCAACGGCGATGGCGTCGGTGATTTAAACGGCATTCTGCAAAAGGCTGATTATCTGAAGGAGCTCGGCATAGACGCCGTATGCTGTCGCCCTGCTACAAATCGCCAAACGACGACAACGGCTACGATATCAGCGATTATCGCGACATCATGGATGAATTCGGTACGCTGGCAGATTGGGAAAAGATGCTGGAGGCCTTTCACAACCGTGGAATCAAGGTGCTGATGGATTTGGTTGTCAATCACACGTCGGACGAGCACCCGTGGTTTCAAGAGAGCCGGAAGGATCGGACAAACCCTTACAGGGATTATTATATCTGGCGCGACGGCATCGGGTCGGATCACAAAACGCCGCCCAACAACTGGCGCGCTTGTTTTGGAGGCTCTGCGTGGGAATATGATGAGGCGACCGGGCAGTTCTATCTGCATCTGTTCAGCAGGAAGCAGCCGGATCTGAATTGGGATCATCCAAAGGTGCGCGAGGAAGTGGCGGCCATCTGCAACTACTGGCTGGAAAAAGGGGTGGATGGATTCCGGTGCGACGTTATTACCTATATTTCAAAGCCGGAAGATCTATACCGCGCGTCACAGAACGACGTTGTGGTCGGCCCACGCTGGAAGGAATATATGCAGGAGCTTTCCGAACGCTCGTTTAACCAATTTGACACGATGATTGTCGGCGAGGCAGCAGGCATAGATTTTGCCCGCGCCTGCGAGATTACGCAAGAGGGCGCGGGGCTATTGGATCTGCTCTTCCACTTTGAGCACGTCGGTGCGCGTGCCGTCTGCGCCTACAACCAGAAATCTACCAATCTGCGCCGCTGGAAGCGCACGCTGTTCCGTTGGCAGGAGCTGCCGGAGGCTCTTGGGGCGCTTTGTATTATGAAAATCACGACCAATCAAGGAGCATTCCGCGGTTTGCCCCTGCGGGTGCGCACCGCGCGGCAGCCGCGAAGAGCCTCGCGATTTCCCTGCTGTTTCAAAAGGGGACGCCCTTTATCTACCAGGGGCAGGAGCTTGGCATGACAAACTGCCCGTTTAAAAGCGCGGATTACCGCGACATTCAGTCCGTCAATCAGCTGGCGGCAGCTCGTAAAAAGCCGTTTGGCAGCATTGTTGCCTATTTTACCGAGCGATATTTGCAACGGTATGCGCGCGATAACGCCCGTACTCCCATGCAGTGGAGCGATACGGCAAACGCAGGCTTTACAAGCGGCACGCCATGGATGAAAATCAATGAAAATTACCGGGAGATTCACGCGGATGCACAGTTGAAAGACCCGGATTCCGTATTCCGCTTTTATCAAAAGGTATTGGCGTTGCGCAAGACATATGCGGATATTGTGCGAGACGGCGCATTTGTGCCCATTGATGCGCAGAATAGGGAGGTGCTTGCCTTTGCCCGGCGGCTTGGAAGCGGCAGCTTTTGGTTGTATGCAGCCTGTCGCCGAAGCCGGCACGCGTCAAAATCCCTGCGGAGCTCTGTACAGGCGGCGCGCAGCTTTTGCTGAGCAATATGGAAGCCCCGCCTGCGCTTACAGAAACAATGCGCCTTGCACCCTGTGCCAGCGTGGTATGGGAATTGTGCATGGATTGATCGGCGAAAGAGAGAGGAAGATTCACATGCAGATTCTGCGCAACCGTGAGCTGTGCCGGATGCTGGCCGTTATGCTGGCGGTCATGGCGGCAGGGAGTGTTGCAGGCTTTTGCTTCGACTGGCGGGCCGGGTGCCTTGCGTTTTTGGTAGGCTTGCTTGTAGCCATCTGTGCGATAGGGTTTGCAGGGCGGCAGTACCGTCGCCTGCGCCGATTGAGCGCATGTTTGGAGCGCATCTGCGCAGGCGATTATTCGCTTGATGTACGAAATAACGACGAGGGCGACTGAGTATCCTGCAAAACGATATCCATAAGGTCACGCGCATTCTCCGTGAGCAAAACCAGCGTTTGACAGAGGAAAAAACACGCCTTGCCGACTCGATGTCCGACATTTCGCACCAGCTGAAAACGCCGTTGACCTCTATGATGATGCTGGCGGATCTTTTGCAGTCTCCTGACCTGCCTCCGGATCGTCGGGAAGAGTTTTCAAGGGGATTGCATGCGCAGCTCGACCGGCTGGAGTGGCTGGTATCCTCTCTGCTGAAGCTCGCCCGGCTGGATGCGGGGGCGATTGTGTTTCGGCCTGCGATGCATGAAGCGCGCGCGGTGCTGGAGAAGGCGTGCGAGCCGCTCTCCATTTCAGCGGAGCTGCGGGAGCAGACGCTTCTCATCGATGTGCCGGAGGGGCTTCGCGTAAAATGTGATTTGAATTGGACGGCGGAAGCGCTGCTCAACGTGATTAAAAATTGTGTGGAGCACACGCCTCGGGGCGGCACGGTAACTGTGTCGGCTCGACAAAACCCGCTCTATGCGCTCTTTATGGTTGCGGATACAGGCGAGGGTATTGCAAAAGAAGATCAGCCGCATCTATTCGAGCGGTTTTACAGGGGCAAAAACGCCTCGCCGGACAGCGTCGGGATCGGCCTTGCCATGGCGCGCACCATTTTGCGGGCGCAGGGCGGTGAGATCAGCGTTCGGAGCAGCCCGGGGCAGGGCAGCATATTTTCGTTGAAGGTATTTAATCAGGCGCCTTAGCCAAAGGGGAACATGGCGTACAGTCAGCAGAAGAGGTGATCCAATTCATGAAATGGGATGCGAAACAATATTTAAAGTTTGAGGCGGAACGCACGCAGCCAGCCCGCGACCTTGCGGCCCGAGTCACGTTGGAAGAGGAGTGCCGCAAAGCGCTGGATATCGGCTGCGGACCGGGCAACAGCACGCGGATGGTAAAGCAACGATTCCCGGAAGCGGATGTGCTGGGGATCGATCAATCCCCGGAGATGATCCGGGCCGCGAGGGAGGAGAACCCGACGCTGTCTTTTCAGGTTTTTGATGTGACTCGGGATTTCACTGCGCTTGGTACGGATTATGATCTCGTGTTTTCTAACGCCTGCCTGCAATGGGTGCCGGGCCATGAACAACTGCTTCCCCGCCTGATCGGCTTTTGCGGCCCGGTGGGATTTTGGCGGTGCAGCTGCCCAACAATTTTGAGGAGCCGGTTCACCGGATCGCCGAGCGCGTAGCTGCCAAGGCAGAATGGCGATCGTGCTTCCCGGAGCGGCGTGTTTTCTATCAGCTCACGCCGGAGCAGTATTTTGATTTGTTGAGCGCCAGCGCTGGGGACTTTACGATGTGGGAGACAGTCTATTATCACAGGCTTCCCTCTCATCAGGCGATTCTTGAGTGGTACCGTGGCACAGGGCTACGGCCCTACCTCTCCTGCCTGACGAAGGAAAACCAGCGGCTATTTGAGCGGGAGGTGCTCGATGGAATTGCGCGCGCCTACCCGGTGCGGCAAAATGGAGAGGTTATTTTTCGTTTCCCGCGGCTGTTCTTTACTGCTCGGCGGTAGGGTTTGGTGAAAGGCGGGAGGGAGTGATATCAAACGCATGTTTTGGAGCAAAGAGACGGCCGATCAAAAAACAAATTCCATTCTATTCAATTGGGGAATTGATCCGGTGAAAATAGCCCGTCTGCATCCCTCTGTATGGAGCGCTGATGGAACGTATGTTTTAAAACGTGGCGAATAGGTTCCTGAGATAGAAAACGGTATTCTGTGAGTGTGTTGGAATGGTCCCGACAAAAACAATCACACTCTTCCGCATCCAAACGGGGAAGTTCTCTAAAACGAAGGAAAGCCTGGCCGGCCTTGTTTGGTGACCCGATTCAGCTCATATGACAAAACGCTTTCACCACGCTCCCACTTTACGCATAGGATAGGGGAGCGGGGAAAGCGTTTTTGATGATGGATCCCGCTAACAGGGGGTGAGTGCCATTGAACGGCCTGTTTTATGCGGTGCTGGAGGCGCTGTTGCTCGTGGTGGCTCTTTCGATGGATGCGTTTGTTGCGAGCTTTGCCTATGGCGCGCAGCGGATCAAAATTCCATTTTCGTCCGCCGCGATTATCAGCGTGATCTGCACGGCAATGCTGGCGGTTTCCCTTCTGGCAGGGGCGCTGCTTCGCCCATTTTTGCCGCAGGGGCTGACCAGGGGGTTATGCTTTGCGCTCCTTTTTTTGTTGGGTGTTGCAAAGCTGTGTGACAGCGCGATCAAAACTCTGATTCGCAGGCATAAGCGGATGCACCGGCAGGTTTCCTTCTCGGTGTTCAGCTTGAAATTTATCTTGGATGTCTATGCCGACCCGGAGAAAGCAGATCGGGATGGCTCCCGGGTGCTCTCGCCCGCAGAAGCCGCCTCGCTGGCTGTTGCGTTATCCCTTGACGGGCTGGCGGTTGGCTTTGGCGCGGCGCTGATGCAGGTGAATGTGTTGATCGTAATGCTGTTTTCCTTGGCCGTTGGGATGCTGGCGGTCCGCTTGGGTGGAAAGATCGGTAACCGCGCGGCGCAGAAATTATCCTTTGACCTCTCCTGGTTTAGCGGGGCGCTGCTGATCGTGCTGGCAATCTTAAAGCTATAGTTACTTAAGCAAAGGCAGAATTTTTTCTGTGATGACGGCATAGCCTCCGCCGTGGGATGGAGTCCGTCGTATGTAAACGCCCGCTTCAGATCGCCGTTTTCATCTGAAAGTTCTTTTGTTAGGTCAAGAAAGACTGCGCCGTTCTCCTGCGCGATGGTTTTGATCTTTTCGTTGATTGCTGTGATACCGGCATTTGTTCGCTTCCCAACCATAACGCGCGCATAGAGCGTTTCCATATGCTCGTTTACCGGGTAGATCGCCTGCACGATCAGATTTGTCTCCGGCGACTGCTCCCGGATCATTTTGACGGAGTCCGTGATGTTTTTCAGCAGTTCCTCTTCCGGCACACCCTGGCCAATATCGTTTGTGCCGATGAGCATCACGACGTTGCGCGGCCGGAGTGGTATGACAGTGTCGTTGAGGCGGTCTTTCATGTGTCCGCTTGTTTCCGCGCTGATGCCGCGGTTGTAGACGAGGCTTCCGGTCTTTTGGGTAAAGGAGCCGTAGGACTCCGCCACAGGGTAATATTCTGTGATGGAATCCCCCAGAAAGACGGTTTGGCCGGTGAGGGAGGTTGCGTTGGCGGATGTAAAATTATCCTGCTTGATATCGAGCTGCGCTTCGTTGAAGCCGTTGAGATATTTCACGCCGAAAATGACAAGCAGGATCACGGCGATCAGCAGGACGGTCGGAATCGCGGCGGCGAGCAGGACGGCTTTGCTTTTTTTCACAATGATTTCCCCTTTTGATCTGTTTTTCTGCATATGTATACGATAACATATTTGATCCGGAATCAAAATCAGAGAAATTACGGATTTTGATCGGTATTTTTTAAGCGATAGGGGGCGGATTGCAATCGTCCCCGCTCTAGTTGTTCAAAGGAATACTTCTCGCTAAATCGATAAATCCCCCTTGGAAAAAACGCCGTGCCGGCGAAGGAGAGCGCAAGCCGGCAAGATACAGCGCCGCCGCTCCCCAGAGGCCTGCCGCCTCGCCCGCCATGATTTTTCCGGCGCGAAGAGCATGAAGGAACAGCCGCCGCTCCTCGCGATGGGGAGCGGCGGCTTAAAGATATTAAGGGCCTTTTTTATTACGAGCAGCGCGAGTAACAAAGCAAGGCCTGCCATCATCACGCGGGTCTAAGAGATACGCACAGCTTGCGATTGCAGAAAACCAGCGGCTATTTTTTATTTGTATTTCGGCCTGGCCTTGTAGGATGTATGCAGCACCTCATGCGCAAGATGGCTGCCCGGCTCGCCGAAGAACTCGGTGTACACCGTTTTGATCGCTTCACTCTCATGCGATTTGCGTACGGGGAGCTTGCGGTCCGCATCATAAAGCGCTGCGGCGCGGCGGTTTTTCAAATCAACGAAGTTACGCACTACCGCGTGTTGAATCGGTTGCCCGCCGCCGTTGATGCAGCCGCCGGGGCAACCCATGATCTCGATGAATGATAGGGGGATGTGCCGGCCTTCACCTGCTCCATGAGCGTGTGGGCATTGGCGGTGCCGCTGGCGACCGCCACCTTGAGCTTGAGGCCGGCCACTTCATATTCCGCTTCCTTCACGCCGTCCATGCCGCGCACGTCGGTGAAATCCACGTTGTCGAGCGCCTTGCCGGTGAGCGTTTCAACGGCCGTGCGGAGAGCAGCTTCCATTACGCCGCCCGTCGCGCCAAAGATGACGGCCGCGCCGGTGCCCTCGCCGAGCGGATTGTCGAATTCCTCATCCGGCAGGTGCTTAAAGTAGATGCCAGCGCTCTCAATCATGCGGGCAAGCTCGCGGGTGGTGAGCGCGATATCCACATCCGGGTAGCCGGAGGCGGACTGGTCGTCGCGCTTGGTCTCAAATTTTTTCGCCGTGCAGGGCATGATGCCAACGACGACGATCTTCTCCGGATCGATCCCCATCTTTTTTGCATACCAGGTTTTGATCGTCGCGCCGAACATCTGCTGCGGCGATTTGCAGGTGGAGAGGTGGGAGATCTGATCAGGATAGTAGTGCTCGCAGTATTTGACCCAGCCGGGGGAGCAGGAGGTGATCATCGGCAGCACGCCGCCCTGCTGCACGCGCTCGATAAACTCGTGCGCCTCCTCCATGATGGTGAGGTCGGCGGCGAAGTCGGTGTCGAACACCTTATCGAAGCCAAGGCGGCGAAGCGCCGCAACCATCTTGCCCTGCACGTTCGTGCCGATGCTCATGCCGAAGCACTCGCCGAGGGTTGCACGGATAGAGGGGGCGGTCTGGACAATCACGTATTTCTCCGGATCGTTGATGGCGGCAAGCACCTTGTCGCTGTCGTCCTTTTCCACCAGCGCGCCGGTCGGGCAGTTGACAATACACTGCCCGCAGGATATGCAGGAGACGTCCGCCAGATCTTTATCAAAGGCGGAGCTGATATGCGTATCGAAGCCGCGGGCATTCGCGCCGATCACGGAGATTTTCTGCATATCGCAGGCAGCGACGCAGCGGCGGCAGAGGATGCACTTGTTGTTGTCGCGGATCATATGCGCGGCGGAGTCGTCGAACTCGTAGTGCGGGTTCGCGCCCTCGTAGCGCGTTTCGTCATCTACGCCGAACTCTTTGCAGAGCTGCTGCAATTCGCAGCTGCCGCTGCGCACGCAGGAGAGGCACTTGCGGTCGTGCGTGGAGAGGATAAGCTCCAGGGTGATTTTGCGGGAATTGCGCACCTTTTCTGTATTTGTAAAGACCTCCATGCCTTCATTCACCGGGTAAACACAGGCGGTAACCAGGCTTCTCGCACCCTTGACCTCCACCATGCAGATCCGGCACGCGCCGATTTCATTGATATCCTTGAGGTAACACAGCGTCGGGATCTCGATCCCGGCATAGCGCGCCGCTTCGAGGATAGAAATGCCGTTGGGCACACTCAAGGGCATGCCGTTGATTTTGATATTGACCATTTCCATTGACAGGCACACTCCTTTCGTTATTTCTTCTTGATGGCCTGCATCTTCTTGCACTTTTCAACACACGCGCCGCACTTGATGCACTTGCTGGTGTCGATGGTGTGCGGCTTGCGAATTTCGCCGGAGATCGCGCCCACCGGGCAGGTGCGCGCGCACAGGCCGCAGCCGATGCACTTGTCCGCGTCTATGTAGTAGTTGAGCAGTGCTTTGCAGACGCCGGCAGGGCACTTTTTATCCACCACATGCGCGATATATTCTTCGCGGAAGAACTTGAGCGTTGCCAGCACCGGGTTCGGGGCCGTCTGGCCCAGGCCGCAGAGGGAATTCTGCTTGATGTAGTAAGCAAGCTCTTCGAGCTTATCAATATCCTCAAGCGTACCCTTGCCGGAGGTGATCTTTTCGAGAATCTCCATCATGCGCTTGGTGCCGATCCGGCAGGGGGAGCACTTGCCGCAGGATTCGTCGACCGTGAATTCTAGGAAGAATTTCGCAATGTCGACCATGCAGTTATCTTCATCCATGACGATCAATCCGCCGGAGCCCATCATGCAGCCGATAGCGGTGAGGTTGTCATAGTCGATCTCCGTATCCATCAAAGAGGCGGGGATGCAGCCGCCGGAAGGGCCGCCGGTCTGCGCGGCCTTAAACTTCTTTCCGTTGGGGATGCCGCCGCCAATTTCTTCGACGATCTCACGCAATGTGGTGCCCATCGGGATTTCCACAAGGCCCGTGTTCTTGATCTTGCCGCCCAGGGCGAACACCTTTGTGCCCTTAGAGCGCTCGGTGCCCATGGAGGCGAACCAATCCGCGCCCTTCAAAATGATCTGCGGGACGTTGGCAAAGGTTTCCACGTTATTCTCCGTTGTGGGCTTGCCAAACAGGCCTTTGACCGCCGGGTAAGGTGGACGCGGGCGGGGCTCGCCGCGGTTGCCCTCAATGGAGGTCATCAGCGCGGTTTCCTCACCGCAGACGAACGCGCCTGCGCCAAGGCGGATGTGAAGGTCAAAATCGAAGCCGGAATCGAAGATGTTTTTGCCCAGCAGGCCGTATTCCTTGGCCTGTTGGATGGCGATTTCCAGGCGGTTGACCGCAATCGGATACTCCGCGCGCACATAAATATAGCCTTCCGTCGCGCCGACGGCATAACCGCAGATTGCCATAGCTTCCACGATACAGTGCGGATCGCCTTCCAGCACGGAGCGATCCATAAATGCGCCGGGGTCGCCCTCGTCCGCGTTGCAGACGACATATTTCTGATCCGCCTTGTTCATGGCGGCCAGCTCCCACTTGCGGCCGGTTGGGAAGCCGCCGCCGCCGCGGCCGCGCAGCCCGGAATCCTTAATCACCTGAATGACCTGCTCCGGCGTGTATTCTGTCAGGCACTTTGCAAGCGCCTGATAGCCGTCGTAGGCGATGTATTCATCGATATCCTCCGGGTTGATCACGCCGCAGTTACGCAGCGCCACGCGCTTTTGCTTTTTATAGAAATCAGTTGATTCAATGCTCTTTACAACATCCTGATGGATGGTGTCATCATACAGCAGACGCTTGACGATACGGCCCTTGAGCAGGTGCTCTTCCACAATTTCGGGCACGTCCTCAACCTTTACCTCGCTGTAAAAGCAGCCCTCCGGGTAGACGATCATGATCGGGCCGAGTGCGCACAGGCCGTGGCACCCTGTCTGGACCACCTTGACTTCATCTGTGAGGCCCTTCTCCGCAATCTGCGCTTCCAGCGCCTCAATGATCGCGGGGGAGTTTGCGGAGGTACAGCCGGTACCGCCGCAAACCAGTACATGGGAACGATACATTGCTTTTCCTCCTTACTTATTTGGCGATAGCGCCAACGGTATATTCTGTGACGACATTGCCGTTGACGAGGTGATCTGTTACGACGCGGGCAGCCTTTTCCGCCGTCATTTTTACGTAAGTAACCTTTTCTTTGCCCGGCTCCAAAATTTCGACGATCGGCTCATACTGACACATGCCGATGCAGCCGGTCTGCGCCACGGTAACGTTTTGCAGGTGGCGCTTCTCCACCTCGTCCATAAACGCGTTGAGAACCGGGCGCGCGCCCGCTGCGATGCCGCAGGTGGCCATGCCGACCACAACGCGGGTGACGTCGCTCTGATCCTCGCGGACGGTCATCTTTTCCTTCGTTTTCTCTTTTATTGCCATCAATTCTTCGAGTGTTTTCATTGAGTAACACCTCCACATATCATTTGGGTCTGTTCGGTGAGATAGCCCTGGATCCATTCGCGCACCTCGGGCGTGTCGAGCGGCACGCCATCCAGCATTTGGCGAAGCTCGCGCGTATCCATCGTGAAATCTTTCTGATCCTTTTGCCGGCAATAGCGGAAATCCCGGTCTGTGTTCATGCAGATGAGCATGGTAACAGTGGAACAGATATCGCCCAGCGGGACGAAATCCACATGATCGGTATGAAACAGCGCTGTCACGACCGTCCCTTTGCCGGGCTCGGAGTCGATCTCGAAGCTGCCTCCCGTCATCTCGGCCGCCATACGGAACAGCGGCACGCCCATGCCGACTTTACGGGTCGTGCGAGTGGTGTAGAATGGATCGATCACGCTTTTGAGCTTTTCCCTCGTCATGCCGCAGCCGTCGTCTGCAATGCGGATAGTAAGTAGCCGCTTGGCCGTATCCTCCCGGATATCGATTTCGATGAGCTTTGCGCCTGCGGAGATAGAGTTTTGCGCGATGTCCAGCACGTTGAGTGAAAGTTCACGCATCGCTTAATCCATATACTTCTGTAGGATGCCGGGGATTTCATCGGCGGTGAGCTTGCCGTAAACGTCGTCGTTAATCATCATGACGGGGGCAAGGCCGCAGGCGCCGATGCAGCGGCAGGCGGTCACAGAAAAGCGGCCGTCCTCCGTGCACTCTTCGGGGCCGCATTGCAGCATTTCGCATACCTTGTCGAGCACTTCCTGCGCGCCCTTGACATAACAGGCGGTGCCAAGGCAAACCGAGATGTGGTAGGTGCTTTGGGGAGAGCGCGAACTGGGCGTAAAAGGTGGACACGCCGTACACCTTTTCAAGCGGCAGGTTCATGCCGTCTGCGATCATGACCTGCACTTCAAAAGGCAGGTAGCCATAGATCTGCTGCGCCTGCTGCATGACATGCATGAGCATGCTTTTGTCATGCTTGTTTTCCTCAATCACGGCCTTGAGCTGCGCTTCCTGCTCAGCGGTGCCATGAAAGGGGATACTGCTGACTTTTTTGAGCATTGACAAATTCCTCCTTACGGATATGTGACTGTACCTGCGAATGCGGCCTGTGCCGAATCGAATGGCGCGCCGTGGAGCCTGGCCGCACCCAAATGCCGCATTCCTCTGCGCCAGACGTGTTAAAAATTTAACAAATCTACGCATCCATACCGATAAATTATAGCAGAAATACAATTAGAAATCTACGGTGTTAGCACGGGATAACAAAAAAATTGTTGGAAATCGGCTTTTATCCGGGAAAATCGTAAAAGAATGTGGATTTTCAGGAGTTTAAGCCTATTGTTCGGTAGAATCGAGCGTGTTATAATAAACCAATCAATCGTTTGGAGGGGACAAAGTGCTATTTAACTCCTATATTTTTTAT
>ENA-OQDW01000224-OQDW01000224.1-human-gut-metagenome-genome-assembly--contig:-NODE-224-length-24083-cov-1.738270_pt1 | contig 24083 bp, 20 predicted proteins | sample MGYA00242784_ERZ504613 | MGnify/ENA primary metagenome ERZ504613 (study PRJEB26092, sample SAMD00036330) | human gut metagenome | host: Homo sapiens | study: EMG produced TPA metagenomics assembly of...
TAAGGGATATCGATCTTGAACAAAAAAACATTTTTCCCTTTTATATTATTTTATTCTGTCACCATATCTTGTTGTAAATCAATATAATGCCGTGCGAATACTTTTCGAATTCCACTGAAACGGTTTGTAGTCCTGCTTCTGCTTGCTTTTCATACGGCAGAAGCAGGTTTTCTTCATGCGTGTGTCTTTTCTGCAGCTGTTTTCCGGCAAGAGCATAGGCGGATTTGTGTTTCTATCCGGCGGCATCCGAAATATCACCTTGGTGAAGCGCTTCTTTCACCTGGGTGAAGCAAGTAGTTCACCTTAGTGAAATGGCATTTTCACTAAGGTGGAATAATGGATGGAATGGGGTGCTGTATGATAACAGCCTTTAGTTAATGTGATTAGCGTTCACTGTACCGGCTTCGGAATTTAGTATCTGCATACCGATTAAAAGGGATATGGGATCTTTCTCCCGAGAAGTCTCCAGAAAAGGCACATTAAAAGCATGGCTTTATGTCAAAGCTGTGGCAGGCTATCCGCCTTAACAGAGCCTTAAAGGGCATAAAGCGGTTATGGAATAGAATACCAGACGGGCTGATAGCTGGTACAAGCCCCCCCCTTATGCACGGGTGGCATCGTTGGTACGCTCGTTGCAGAATGGTTTTGAATAATTTGCCAATGGGTCAATGTGTAATATGCCAATTGGCTGCGCTCTATTCCGCATGATAATTGGCATATTAGCACATTTGTGAATTAATTCATTATTAATCAGTTATACGATAACTCTTATATCGAAGTTACGTTTTTGATAGTTAAAAAGCGAAGAAAGGACGAACGTTATATCCGGAATCGGAAAGCTTGCTGTAAGTTTTGACAGCTACTCTTTCCCAAAAAACGCCATCGAGCATCTCAAAGTGCCAAATAAGAATCCAGGCATCTGTCGCTACATTGGATTCGGTGGTGCATCTGAAAATGTTTCTGTTGCCGACAATTTCTCCCAACGTACTTCCGGCTTTGGCTAATTGTTTACTTATTTTTTCTCTTGTTTCGGTTCCATATATCAGAGTTTCTAAACTGTATGCAGACTGTCTTTCAAATGTTCTCGGAGACTTTTCCCCCTATTAATTTATGAGCAGATCGAACCATTGACCTATACTCGCATGAACCACGGACTGCATATATTTTCGTCATTCGGTATTTTATTTTTCGTCCGATAATCTTTTATCTTAAAAAAAGCTTTGTATGTATTCTTAAGTTGAGTATCATCATAAGTATTCAATATCACTTGCGTTTCAGAATAGCCATTCATGTTATTCTCCAGTAAATCGTTTGTTGTCATATTAGGGATATCGGGTTCATCTACCTTGTCTCCCCATTTTGCCACTCCTATGTTTTCCAATCCCATCACATAGGCATGTGTCCATCCTTTCTTATTGCATTCCGGATCGGTCATTTTTTCCGGATCGCAAGTAATTACCATCTGCAGCATCTTTGTAGTCGGGGATTGTGTTGCCCTCAAAGACTCCATCTCCGGGGAAAATCTCTATTTTATTGTTTGCCGTGAAAAAAACAAAATCACCGGGAGTGAGTTCCCGTGTTTTCTCTATGGCAGATAACGGGCTTTTCACCTCTAAGGTGTAGCAGCATCCTGCAGTGGAACGCTGTGGAGGGGTGAATGAGTAGGTCAGTGTTTTGTCTGTGCTTGTGCCGGAAGTTGATACATCGGTTATTGAATAGCTCCCGGCTATGGCTGTCGCTGTCTTGGTGGGGAGGACAATGGCACGGAACTGCCGTCGTCCATTTTGCAGGGAGTGACATTGTTCAGTTTCACGTTTTTGGCTGTGACATCGACAGTCAGGTCTGATAATGTTCCATTGTTGCGATAGGTGAAGACTGCATCCGCGGGTGGAACATATTTGAAATGCGCTTGTGGCTTCAATATCAGTAATGCGAACCGATGCTCGAATTCAAAAGTCAGGGTTTCCTCGCCGACCTTTCCTACGGCGGTCATCAGGTCACAGGCGGTATATTCATCGGAACCGGATTGATCCGCTCCGGGTTTCAGCTTTTCGTTGTCCACTAGTGAGGTCATGATTTCGTCCGTGGTTTTACCGGTATCTATCGTGACACCTTCCTTGTAGGGATAGTACGCGATATAGTCCATACCTTCATTCCAATAGAGCGAAGTGCCGGCAGGAGGAATCCACTCACCTGTGTCAATGCCTGTTTTCTTATAAGTCAGTTTGATGTTGTTGACGGCATCTGCTATCGCATTATTTTTAACGGCGAAAATGCCGATGGCGTCTCCTGCACTAAACTGCGTTTCGGCTCCGTCTTCCAAGGGAGGTACGTGCAAAGGGGAGCCGGATATGGAGAGATGATTGAAATTGCTTGCCGTGGCTTTCACGATGAGGGGCGTCTGGTTAGTTCTTTTGCCATCCTCTGGGTCGTTTTCGTGCGTACATGCGCCACCTATGACAAGGAGGCCGCATAATACCGTGACGATAAAAGAGTATTTCATATGTATATATAGTTTTTCTTTCAGATTCAATTAATTGTTCCGTCTACAGATCCCTGACCGCCATTCCCCCATGTGGGATGACTTTCTGTTGTGGCAGTGACTACTTTTTTGTCTATGCCGATGGTGTAGCTCACGAAAGCCCCCGACAGCCATTTGTCAAGTGAAGGTAAAGGCTGATTGGTCAACGTGACGGTTTGCGTTCCTTTGATTCCTATGTATGTATAGGTGATGTTGAATGTGTTTCCTATATTTGTGGGGAGCAGGAAGTAGGTACATAGCATAGCTTCCTCCGGAGTACTTTTATCCGGTACGGACAGGGATTTTGTGGTAGCGGTAAATGTTTCGGCAGTAACCGTTGACGGATAAGTCCAGCCGAACCCCTTGTCGTCATCGTTTGCCGGCACATGAAAAGCCAGTGTTCCGCTTTTTGCTCCTGTAATGGAGAAAGCTGTGATTACCTTTCCCGTTATGTCGTCATTACTTTTCACATTGAAAACCACCTTGGTAAGTGCGTGTTGCATTTTGAAATCCACACTGCCCCCGTTTTGGTTTATAATGGGGGTGGCGGCAAGCAGGTCCACCTGGTCGGCTTCTGCTGTGGGTGTAGTGTAAGTGAATGAAGGATAACCCTTTTGGATTGCGTTGCTCGGCGTAACGCCCGTGGCATTGTGGGGTGCATAGGCAAAGAAACTGATTTTATCCGAATCATTGTTTGGCCAATACTTCAGGGGAGTGTATTGCCATGTGCCGTTTTTCTTTTCCACCAGCTGATTGTACATGAAGTTGGGGGTGGAAACTGTTGCGTCAAAGTTGCCGTGGGTAAGACTGGCAAATACTCCGATGGAGGTAAGATTGTCGTTGTTTATATCGCCGGCCCTTGTGGCGGTCGTTACATTGTTGGAGAAGCCTATGGGAACATTTACGGTTTCTGTGCCTGTATCCTTTTCGCAAGATGTGAGTGTCCATGCCGAAAGGATTATAAAAAAGAGTATCTTTCTTAATCTTCTCATTGTTTTATTTATGTGTCAATTTCAATTTGTCGGTTGGTGTGCCCGGAGAAGGATATTCAACCTTATCCGGGCTTATGCAATATTTAATTTACATCAAAATTACCGGTAACGCTACCCCAGTCGTTCACTTTAGCCGCACTTACTTTTATTTCCTTCAGAGAAATAGTGAAAGTGTATGTGTAAAATTTACCTCTTTTCATGTGATTGGCAGGTAATGAAACTGCTGTTTCCAAATGGCTTACTGCGTATTTGGGATTGTCATCGCTGCTATCTGCCGTTTTGGATACAATATCGTAATGGAAGCCAATCTGAATATCGCCACTTGTACATCCGCCGGCCCCGTCTGCCGCAACTTCTTCAGCATTATCGTTGATTGGAATTAAGTACAGGTATTGATCTTTTTTGAATAAATCTACCGGAGTTTCTTTGTTCCCTTTTTTCAGAATGATGCCTTTAATGGATTTTTCCGTACCATCGGCCCATATTTCCGTGATCTCCTTCTCTTCCATTTTCATGATCTTTTCGATGCTGTAATCGCCTTCAGCGATTGTAGCATTTTCATAGTCCCAATGAAGGTCTTTCCATGTTGCCTTCGTATAAAATTTAGAATTTTCGTTGGTTAATTTATTAGTCTGATCAAAAGACAGGCTCCCTCCCTTTTTGCCTATTATCCACATGTGAGTGATATAGATGAAGCTGCTTGTTCCGTCCAATCCGCTATAGTCAGCGCCTAATTTGGCTTTAAAATTTATTTTAGAAAGTGTATGCCTGAAGTTGAATTGTATGGCCTCATCTTGTGCTGTTTTGTTTAATTCTTCAGCTACAACCAAGTCTACCATTTCATCAATTTGGTTGCTTCTTTCAATGTGAAATCAATAGAAGGTATGCCGGTATCATCAATTTGGGAAGTCACGATTCCTACACGGCCTCCGGATACATTGCTCTCATAAGGAGCATAGGCAAAGAAAGACACTTTGTCTGTCGTGTTGTTCGGCCAATACTTTGTCGGGGAATAAGTCCATTCATTTGCATTTGTGTCATAAGTCACTTTTTGATTGAACATAAAAGATGGAGTTACGGTTCCTTTAGCCTCATCCCAATTTTTACTCCCTGTGTAATATCCCATAATGCCGAAACCGCCATAATGGGTCTCGTCACATGTTCCTTGCATAGTTGTGGTAGAAACATCTGTGCCTCTGGTCGCCACCCCCGTGTAGACATCGAATCCGACAGCTGGATTACCGACTGTTCTGACCTCCGTAATTTCATTCTGCGAACAACCTGCCACCAGCAACGTTGCTATCGCCATTAATAAATGTTTTGTTCTCATTTTTTTATTGATTAGTATTATACTTTTGTTTTACAAAGGCAATTCTGTGTTTTCTTCTTTCCCCCAGTCGTTTACATCTGCATTGAAACCGGAGTTGGGATCTTTTTCAGGTTCTACATCAGGTATTCGTCCGGGTGTTTTTGCTTCTATATGTAGGTAGATGGCACCTGTTTCATCCGTGTCTTTTGAGATACTCACTTTATCGAAGTTTTGTTCTATCTTAGTCTTTCCGTCTACTAGATTGGCACTCAGCTCATGCTGTGGTCGGTTTCTTCGTCAAATCCGAAAACACAGATTTCGCCTGTAAGAGTGCCGTCGGTGAAAGATCCTTCGTGGAAGGTCGGGTTTCCTATGGAAAATTCCTGTGTAATCATCTTTTCACCGCGTTGGCCGTTGTGCAGCAATATGGAGGCGTGGATGCTCCAAGGCGGCAAGTAGCATCTTTTATGTTGTTCAGTCCGTCTATGCTAATCCGCACTTTCACTGTGCTTGTCAGCTCGGTAGGGGTGAATTGCAGTGAGCATTCTATGTTGTCCGTCACTTCAAATCCCTCGATGACGCAGGTTGCCAGCTTTTCGGGTGAGGTAGTGCTAACTTCGCTTGCGGAACGATTTTCTATTTGTTTGGCATACGCTTCGAAGGTGTGGAAAGCATTCTCTCCTCGGAAAGCAATGCCGCCGAAATCACTGAATGAACGGTTGAATAAGATCACGTTATAATGTCCTTTGGGCAAACGGGTGATGGCGTGAGTACGGTTGCCCATCAGTACGGTTTGAGGCGCTCCTCCATTTTGGGGATAGAAAACGGCCGTCGCGCCATAGGTGTCTTCTCCCTCCAGTCCGGCTTGGCTCCAGTCTGCCATGAGGGTGACTCCCACAACTTCATAGTAGGTAAGTTCGCGCCTATCGCAAGATATGAAAAGCAGAAAGGAAAGCAAGATAAAACGCATTCTCATTTTACACCTCCTTTTACTTTATGGTTTAATATCCATGCAAGGGAGATTTTAGCTTGGTGGGACCAAACCATGTATATCGTCCGTTGTTTTGCCACAACAATGTCTGATGGTTATCGTTGGCGTGGTAATGTTTGTAATAGGTTCTCAGCACTCCTATTCCGAGGTTGAATTCCAAATGCAGATTTCGGGAAATGCGTTTTGCATATCCGTAGCTGATTCCTGCGGCAATGAAGAATTCTCCTTGATAGCCATTCTCTTTCCATTGCAAATCGTACTTTCCGCCTCCGGCATACAGCCCGGCGAAGTGCCCCGTAAGGATATTTCGTTTCTTCTTGTTGTCTAGCCAGTAACGTGTTTCCAGTCCTCCGGATAATATTTGCATACAGTATTTGTCGTTATCAAACAGCCACCACGGAAACATCAATTCGCCATTGAGCGACCAACATTTGCCAACGGGAACTTCGACTTCTATGTTTGGTATTAAAGCAATGTCAAACAGCATGTTTGTTTTCAGGGCGAGAAATGGAACCGACTTATTGTATTTCGTTTTTCCGGCTCCATGGTCATTGCCGGTATCTTCATTTCCAATGCCGATATGCTTAGAGTGAACACACGCGGTTTGGGAATGCCCGGGATGTTTCATTCTTTGTTCGTGTATGCTGATATTACTCTTTTGAACATTTGTTTGGAAACATAAAAAACTGTCTTGTCCATGAGTGGGCAGGAAGCAGGCTGTTAGAATCAAAGTTTGCAATAATACGCGTTTCTTCAGTTTTTTTTCACCTGACCATAAATGTGTACTAATGTAATTGCTTGCTACTTTAATAATCAGCAAACTGAGTATATAAAATAACTTTGTCATTCCTAATCAAAAAACGTTCTTAATAGGCAAACGTTTTTTTAGAATAATCGCAAAGTTATAATAATAATTTGATAATCAGCAAAGTTTATTCAATTTAATTTATGATAATAGTTCGTTAAGCGTTAAATTAACACTTATGCGGCAATTGCCGTAAACTCTTACTCCCTCCACTTCACCGGTTTTACATCTGGTAGGTTTGTGCGATTAAATCAACCGGAAATATTGTTTTTAGTGAATGTTTCCCGAATTATGCTCGGTGAGCCGGATTATTCATACCGCTTGGGCACTTTTACGCTTTCGCTTGATGATGACAGATGATATGTTTGAAGAATGTAGTAATTGCCAAAAAACTGCCCTGTATCGGGAAGCCGGAACGAACCGAAAGGATATGTATAGGACTGGCGCAAACCCAAAGTATCCAGAATAAGTGATATGCTGTAAACAAAAATAGGGCAAACCTCACGGCCTGCCCTATCCGAAACTTTAATATGAAATGCCTATTGAAACAAAAATCACAGTTTTTACCTTAAAATATTGCATTTAAAAGTTTCCTTTATCAGCATTGTCCCACCAAAGATGTGTTCCGCCTTTGTCACCGGAGATGCCAAATTTGCTGGAATTTTCTTGGTCCAGAAGTTTGATTCCGCCTTCTACTCCCTTAGCGTTGGCATCATAAGCCTGGCTGCTATAAATTACGCGGCGTACACCTTCTTCTGTGTTTACGGCTCCATTACTTTCATTGACGAATGCAGGAAAGAAGCGTGGATAGCCGGTGCGGCGTTGTTCTGCCCAGCCTTCGGTGGATAGAGGGAATAGGGCGAGCCATTTTTGGGTGATGATTCTTTCCAGCTTTTCTTCGTTGCTTGCGCTCTCATCCCATTTTACACTTAATTTATTTACAGCCGGAGTGTTAATTCGGCTTTGATGGGATCTGTATAGTCTATTTGGGTGCTTGTTCCGTTGATGTAGGCATCTACTGCTCCTTCCGGATATTCTTTGATTCCGGCATAAGCCCCCCGATAAGCTAATTCATTAGTCATGGAAACACGGATTCCATTTTCATATAGGTTCTTTACACTTTCACTGCCAATATCCCATCTTAATTTTGCTTCAGCCAATAGGAAATAGGCTTCCGCTGCTTTCATGATAGGCAGTGGCATGGAATAAGAGGAACCGTTGTTTCCCTGAATCCAACCGGAGAAGCTACCCCAACTGTTTGGTTTGGCAGGCAGGCCGCTGGCAAAACGGATACCCAGATATTGACTATTGGCGGCTACTGTGGTAGTACCGGCTTCGTTTTTGATATCTCCGGTATTCAGGGTCATATATAATGGTTGGCGCGGATCTTTGGTTCCACTCATAATAGTTACCAGATTGGCATTGAATCCACAATCACCCCAATTGAACATCAGCCACATTTCATTCTCAAGACTTTTATCGATCAGAATATCCTTGTTGACTGTTGCCAAGGTGTTTTGGGCAGCCTCGGTAGCGATTGCCTTAAGGTTCATTCCGGCGTTGCTGGCTTCGGTTTCCCGTTTGGACAGGCGTAACGCCATGCGTAGTTTCATCGTATTGGCTATTTTACCCATAGGTCTTTGTCGCCGTTGCACCAACAGTCAAAGGATTTCAATTTGGCTATTTCATCTGCTCCCATGGCACTGATGTCAGTAATGGCTGTACTCAGATCTTCAAGCATGGCTTTATATAGGTCTTTCTGGCTGTCGAACTCGAAATACACTTCGTTTTCGCCCGACAGGATGGAACTGTAAGGTATCGGTCCGTAGGCATCTGTAGTCATCAATGTTCCGTAAGCCTGTACGATACGCATCACGCCTGACAGACCTCTTTCACCACTGGCGTCGCATTGTGCGATGATGCGGCGGGTGTTGTTGAAAATATGGAGATAATAGTTCTCATACATACCGCCACTATGTCCCCGGTTCTCTCCCATATCACCGTTGGTGAAGTTACCGTTGGGAGTCATAAAGTAACCTCCATAAAGGTCAATGGTCAGGTTGGTCCAAAACTGGAACATATTTTGCTGAGGAGGATAACAGTAGGTCATCGGTTCGGTACATTGTGCGGCAAAAGGAAGATCTGCCGGATTTACCTGGATGTTACTGGTATTCAATTTTTCAAAATCGTCTGTGCAGGAAGAGAAGATACTTCCTACGGTCATTGGGAATGCCATTAAAAAGGCGTATGTTAATATCTTATTCCGTTTCATAGTTTCAAGCATTAGAAGTTAAGTTTTAAATTAAGACCAAAACTGCGTGAGGTAGGCAGTGCAAACATATCTACACCTTGTATACCATTGCCTGTACCTGCTGATACGTCCGGATCCATCGGGGCGTCTTTGTGGAAGAAGAACAAGTTGCGGCCGATGATGGCTGCGGTCAGGTTCTTGCCCGCACCTAACAGGTTACGGAAGGTGTAGCCGAAAGTTACTTCGCGAAGGCGTATATTGGTTGCATCATAAACGTAGTTTTCTACAGCGTATGGACTGTTGAAGTTATTGTTACCGGTGGTGCGATAGTACTTATCGGCATCAAATTTTACTCCGTCTACTGTAATACCGCCGGCGTCACGGGCTTCACCTGAACGTTTGGACACGCCCCAACCGTCTAGAGCCGCTTCGGTCATACCGATCACTTTTCCACCGAATTTAGCATCAATCAGGAATGATAGTGAGAAGTCCTTGTAGCGGAATGTGTTCGTCCATCCATATTTACTTTGGCATTCATATTGCCTGCGTATTCCAGTTCGTCCATAGAATCACCACTTACGATAGGCTCTCCTTTTTCGTTTTGCAGGGGCTTGCCGTTTTCATCACGCATCAGGTGACGTACATATAAATCTCCGTAGTGGCCGCCTTCTTTCAAGATCACTTTTGCACCTCCGAAATCGGTCAATGTCAGTCCGTTGGGAAGGTCATCTACCAATTCTTTAATCTTATTGTCATTGTAAGAGAAGTTTAGGTTGGTACTCCAACTGAAGTGGTCAGTGAACTGCTCATACCATCCGATGTTGAATTCAAAGCCTTTGTTTTCTACATTACCGGCGTTTACATAACGGTTTCTCAAGCCTGATTCGTAAGGAGCCGCAACGGAGAAGAACTGATTCTTGGTGTTGGTCTTATAATAAGTCAGATTGATATTCAGTCGGTTCTGTAAGAATGTACCGTCAAAACCAATTTCTAAAGAATGAGTTTTTTCCGGCTTCAATGTTCTGAACGGAGCTTTGTCGGGGGGAGTGATAGCACCTTGAGAACCTAGAGAATAGAGCAGATTACTCATGAATACAGGTACGTCATTACCTACGATAGAATAGCTTGCGCGGAATTTGAACAGATCAATGTTCTTACCCATATCTACAAATTTGTTCAGCAGGACACTACCGCCAAAAGAGGGATAAAAGAATGAACAGCTTTCTGTGAAAGCCAATGCCGAAGACCAGTCATTACGTGCTGATATATCAAGGAATATGCCTTCACGGTAACCGAGTTGTGCGGTGGCGAATACTGAGTTCAGCCGTTTTTGGGTCATCCAGTTGTCATCTTTGCCTACGGTGGACATATTGCCATAATAGTTGTTCGGAGTAAAGATGTTTCGGATAAAAAATGTTTCCGGAACCGGGCTGTGAGAACTGGGAACCCTCGCCCCATAGGTCTACATGAGAGGTTTTGGTTTTTGTAAAACTGGAACCTGCGGTAGCAGATAGAGAAAAATCATTGAATGTATGGTTGTAGCTTACCAAGACATCGCCATAAAGTTGGTCACTGAAATAGCGGTTGTCTTTCATGCGTCCCATCGGATAAAGGTTTCCTACGCTGGATGCGTAAGCATTGTGTACCCAGTGTTCTTCTCCTCTTTCGTAACGCATACGTCCTTGGATATTCAGATCTGGAGTTATGTCCCATTTGATGCTTCCGCCAAATTCATAGCGGTTACGGTCAGTGATCGGGGTCTGTCTGTTTAACATCCAATATGGATTACCGAATTGCTGTTGTTGTGTATTTGTCCAGTTTTGGACATAGCAGCCTCTTGCGGGATCATATACCTCGAAGTTCTCTTTATAGCCATTCCAGTCTTCTCCTCTAGGGAAGAGATAAACACCGGTCAGCGGATTCCATAAATAGCCGGCAGCTGCCTGATTGGTGATGTGCTGGTTGGTAAACTTGGCCGTGAAATCAATATGAATGTCTTTCAGAATATTGAAACCTACTTTTGAATTCAAATTGTGGCTTCGGTAGTCATTCTGGGGAGTGATACCTTGTGAATAGACATTGGCATAGGAAAAATAAGATTGGATGTTTTCATTACCCCCGCTTAAGGAGATAGAGTTATTCGTTGTAAATCCGGTACGGAAGAATTTTTTTGCATAGTTTGGAGCTTTGCTGCTTAGTTTCTCACCCCAGCTGAAAGTACCGTTGTCGCTCATCCCATAAGTAGTCTGGAATTCGGGTAGCACCATTGGCTCTCCATTGTGGTGTTGCTGGATACATTAACGGAAACTTTACCCGACTGTGCTGATTTGGTGGTAATCATAATGGCGCCATTGGCTGCTACCGCACCATAAAGTGCTGCTGCCGATGCACCTTTCAGCAAGGTGATTTGGGCGATGTCGTCCGGATTGATTGTAGACATGGCGTCACCACCGTCTCGCTGGCTCCGTAGTTGCTGTCTACCTGTGAATTGGTGATATTCATCATGACAGGAACTCCGTCTACTACTACTAATGGCTGGTTATTACCGCTGATGGACTTATTGCCACGGAACAGAATCTTGGAAGAACCGCCGGCTCCGGTTGAGTTCGGTGTGATCATCATACCGGCACTTTTACCTTGCAGGGAGTTAATCATATTGACGCTCTTGATGTCATTAACGTCTTTACCTCCTACTGTTTGCGCAGAATAGGTTAGTGTCTCGGATTGTCGTTTAATACCCATTGCCGTCACTACGACTTCACCCAGTGTTTCTGTGTCCGATGTCATTTTTACGTTGATTACTGTACGTCCGTTTACAGGTTCCTCGATGGTTTTCATACTTAAATAGGAGAATACCAGAATGTCTTTGTCGCCGGCTTGCAGGGTATACTTTCCGTCGAGGTCGGTCACTGTTCCGATAGTTGTACCTTTAATTAATACGTTTGCGCCGATCAGAGGTTCGTTAGCGTCTTTATCTATTACAGTACCGCTGACTGTATGCGTTTGTGCATACAATGCTGTTACAAACATTCCCAATAGGAATGTCAGGAAAAAAGTAAAAATTCGTCTCATAAGGTTAGATTTTGAGGTTCGTTCTTAATTAGATTTTTGTTTTTAGATTAAATAATAGGTTTGTTGATAATTGGGTATGTTTACCCAATAGGTTTGATTTGATAATTTTTCGCATAGGCATTCAGTTTAAGGTTAACTTATCAAGGTTTATTTATTAAGGTTTCTGTTAATCTCTCTTTAAGTCGGTCAACATTATTAATACAAATATCATAACCGGGTTACTAAACAAAAACTTATATTTTTTGTATTTTATCTCATTCTTGTTTTCTTATTTTGAAATAAATACTTATGTTTGTGTAACCTTAAATTAAAAATGACCTATGAACCTTAATGATAACCGCTTAATTATTAAAACCTTGAAGTCGGGAGATCAAAAAGTATTTTCCCTGGTTTATGCTTCTTATTACAAGCCGCTATGTTTGTTTTGTTCCTCGTATGTTTCTCTTGAAGAGGCTGAAGAGATAGTGCAGGATTTGATGATGTATGTGTGGGAAAAGCGTGAGTCGCTGGTAGAGGACTTGTCGCTGAAATCTTTCTTATTTACCAGTGTCAGGAACAGGGCATTGAATTCAATCACCCGTTCCCATATTACCCGTCAGGTATATGAAGAGTACCAGAGCCAACAGTTAAAATCTCTGCCGGCATTGGATTCTTTTTATAGCACGGAGTTGTTTAATGCCTATATGGAAGCCCTTCATTCTCTTCCTAAAGAACTGCAAAGAGTATATGTTATGAGTCGGTATAAACAACTGACCCATAAAGAAATTGCTGACAAGCTGGAGGTGTCGGTGCAGACTGTCAATTATCGGATAGGCAAAGCTCTTCAGTTTTTTCGTATTAGATTGAAAGATTTTTGCCTAAAATAGTCGCTTCAATCACCCGAGGGAAATATTCGTATTCCAACTGGTGCACCCGTGTTGCCAATGTATCTGGCGTGTCAGTGGGCAATACCGGACAGGTGGCTTGGAAAATGGTATTTCCTTCATCATATCGTTCATTTATATAATGGATGGTGATGCCGCTTTCCTTTTCATGGGAAGCTATGACAGCTTGGTGCACGCGGGAACCGTACATACCTTTACCACCGAACTTGGGAAGGAGGGCCGGATGAATATTTACTATTTTATTCGGATAATCATGCAAAATGGCATCAGGTACTTTCAAGAGAAAGCCTGCCAGTACAATAAAGTCAATATGATATTGGTGCAGTGTTTCCAGTACTTTCCCGTCGGCAAATTCTTGAGCTGTGAGGATAAGTGACGGAACACTCAGTCTTTCAGCCCGCTTGAGTACACCGGCCTGTGCTTTGTTGACGATAACCAATGCTACTTCAGCTGTTCTTTTCTCTAAAAAATACCGAATAATTCTTTCAGCATTCGTGCCTTCTCCTGAAGCTAAAATTGCGATTTTCTTCATGATGATCTCTATTTTGGTGCACATAAAACAAAAAATGTGCAAAATTCTGCATTTATTTGCCTGAATATTTGCTCAGCCCAAGAAATATTTATTCCTTTGCAACCGCAAAGAAAATAAAATAATTCAATTTATTAACTAAAAAATTAAAGTTATGTCTGAAATTGCATCAAGAGTAAAAGCTATTATCGTTGATAAATTAGGTGTAGAAGAATCAGAAGTTACAACAGAAGCAAGCTTCACTAACGATCTGGGCGCAGATTCACTGGATACTGTAGAACTGATTATGGAATTCGAAAAAGAATTCGGTATTTCTATTCCTGATGATCAGGCTGAGAAAATTGGTACAGTAGGTGACGCCGTTTCTTATATCGAAGCTAACGCTAAGTATTATCCTTATTTTATAATATGGAATTAAAAGAGTAGTAGTAACAGGTCTTGGTGCTCTTACTCCTGTAGGTAACAATGTTGCAGAAACATGGGAAAACCTGGTGAAGGGGATAAGCGGGGCAGGGCCTATTACTCATTTCGATGCGTCTAAATTCAAGACTCATTTTGCATGCGAAGTGAAGAATTTCAATGGAACTGATTACATTGACCGTAAAGAACTTCGCAAAATGGATCTGTATACACAGTATGCCATTGCAGCTGCTAAAGAAGCGGTGGAGGATTCTGGAATGGACCTCGAAAAAGAAGATTTGAATAGAATAGGTGTAATTTACGGTGTAGGTATCGGAGGTATTCATACTTTTGAAGAAGAAGTAGCTAATTATACACTGAATAAAGATACTGTCGGACCGAAATTCAACCCATTCTTTATCCCCAAAATGATAGCTGATATTGCATCGGGACAGATCTCTATCATGTATGGTTTCCACGGTCCTAACTTCACAACAACTTCTGCCTGTGCATCTTCATCAAATGCTATTGCCGATGCATTTAACTATATCCGTTTGGGTAAAGCAAATGTAATTGTGGCAGGTGGTGCGGAAGCTGCAATTTTTGAAGCTGGTTTAGGCGGTTTTAACGCTATGCATGCTTTGTCTACCCGTAACGATGATCCGGAACGTGCATCCCGCCCGTTTAGTGCAAGCCGTGATGGCTTTGTGATGGGTGAAGGCGCAGGCTGTCTGATTTTGGAAGAATTGGAACATGCAAAAGCACGTGGTGCCAAGATTTATGCGGAACTTGCCGGTGTAGGCGCTTCTGCCGACGCTTATCACTTGACAGCTTCTCATCCGGAAGGATTGGGCGCTAAATTGGTGATGTTGAACGCATTGGAAGATGCGGAATTGAAGCCGGAAGACATTGATTATATCAATGTACATGGAACTTCGACTCCTGTAGGTGATGTTTCAGAAGTGAAAGCTATCAAGGATGTATTTGGAGATCACGCTTATAAACTGAATATCAGCTCTACTAAGTCTATGACAGGACACTTGTTGGGTGCTGCCGGTGCGGTAGAAGCTATTGCCAGCGTATTGGCTGTGAAGAATGACATTGTTCCGCCCACTATCAACCATGAGGAAGGTGATAATGATGAAAACATTGATTATAACTTGAACTTCACGTTCAACGAAGCTCAGAAACGTACAGTAAACGCTGCATTGAGCAATACCTTTGGTTTTGGTGGACATAATGCATGTGTAATCGTAAAAAAATATGCTGAATAGTCGTGTTTAGCAATATAAAAGATAGGATAAGACTTCTTTTTCGTAAGGATAGGGAGTCTTATTTTCGTTTTTATAAGATGCTTGGATTCTATCCCAAAGATATTAGCATCTACGAACAGGCTTTGCTTCACAAATCTTTATCAGTGAAGTCTGAAAAGGGGCGTTTGCTTAATAATGAGCGTTTGGAATTCTTGGGGGATGCTATTCTGGATGCTGTGGTGGCAGATATTGTTTACAAAAGGTTTGAAGGAAAGCGTGAGGGTTTTCTCACGAATACCCGCTCTAAAATAGTGCAGCGTGAAACATTGAATCGTTTGGCTATAGAGATTGGTTTGGATAAGCTGATCAAGTATACGGCCCGCCAGTCTTCTCATAACAGCTATATGTGCGGCAATGCATTCGAAGCATTGGTAGGTGCTATTTATTTAGACAGGGGATATCGTGCCTGTAAATATTTCATGGAGCATCGTATTATTGGATCTTATATAAATTTGGAGAAGATTTCCCGTAAGGAGGTAAATTTTAAATCCAAGTTGATAGAATGGAGTCAAAAAAATCGTTTTGAGGTTACCTTTGAGCTGATAACCCAATCACACGATCAGGGATATAATCCTACTTTCGAGAGTGAAGTTTTGGTGGAAGGTATTTCGGGAGGAAAAGGAACCGGTTATTCTAAAAAAGAGTCTCAGCAAATGGCTGCGCGTGTGGCTTTGGGAAAAATCAAGAATGATTCCGGTTTTATTGAATGTATTTTTGCGGCTAAGGCTGCCCGTGAGTTATCTCAGGAGGAGGTAACGGTTTCTGATCGTAAGCCTTCAGACAGTGGGACCGTTACTCCGGATCTTTCTTTGGAGGAGATTAAGAAAACGGATGTGGTCGAGCAGATAATCAGTGAAGCGGAAGAAAAGGCTTTTAAGGAAAACGCTTAGCGGATTTTATTGATATTGTTTATAATTTATTAATTAGCTATTCCGGTGGCTTGAGAAATGTTCGGCAGGAATACATAATACATTGGAATGTGCCCGATTACATTAAGAAAATGTAGTCGGGCATATTTCATATACTGACGGGAATTAGATTTCATCAGGCCATGGGCAGGTTTTTCCTGTGGCTTTGAATGTGGGACGTTGTCCTCCTGTTGCTCGCAAATAGTTCCCTAATTCCTTGGAGAGCCGTTTTACGATGCCGGGATGTTGCTTTGCTACATCATTTTTTTCACTGATATCATTTGGTATGTTGAAAAGTTCTTTTTTACCGGTTTCATAATAATAGACCAGTTTCCATTCGTCTTTGCGGATAGAGCAGGCCAGATTGATGCCTGGCCCGTCATTACCCCAGATATTAGGGAAATTCCATACCAGTGCGCGTCCTTTAGACGGGTCTCCTGTACCTTTCAGCAGGGGCATAAAGCTGATACCGTCTATAGGGTTGACTGTCTTATAGTTTGTGATACCCGCCATTTCAAGTATGGTAGGATAAAAATCTTCAATTATAAGATATTTGTCACAACGAGTATCTGGGGTGACTACTCCGGGCCAGCTTACAATCATTGGTTCGCGTATTCCTCCTTCATATAAGGAGCCTTTACCACTGTTGAGAGGAGCGTTTTGAGTGTGAATTTGTCCGTCGCGCCATCCGGGTTCGGCAGCTAGCCCTCCGTTGTCACTCATAAAAATAATAACGGTATTATCTGCTTCATCATTTTTTTCCAACCAGTTCATCAAATCCCCCAGACTTTTATCCATTCCTTCAATTAAGGATGCATATGCGGCTTCTTTGTCACTAAGTCCTTTTTTAATATACTTGGGGAAGAAGCGCATATCTTTGTCAACAGGAACGTGGATGGCATAATGTGCCATATATAGATAAAAAGGTTGATTGTATTTTTTTGCTTTGTTCAATGCTTTGATAGCTTCTCGTGTCAGGGCTTCTGTAGCAAATATACCTGTTCCCCAATAATCTTCCAAGCCGGGGATAGCCATTAGTGAATAGGGTTTTCCATCGCGGGTGTGCCCGTAGTTCTGTTCGCTCAGATAAGTAGCCAGACCACCGGCGGCATGTCCGGCTATATTTACTTCAAACCCCCAATGGGTAGGGTTCTCTCCCGGTGTGTCAATAGAACCGAAATGAGCTTTTCCGCAGTGGATGGTATGATAACCGTTCTGTCTGAGTAACTCAACGAAAGAAGTGCCGACAAAGGTATTGGACGTTCCTGTTACTTGGCTGACTCCGTTGTAGTTCCAGTCTGGTAATTGTATTGTATTGCTTGGTCTGTCGGTAGCTTTGTTTTTTTCAAGCGTCCAGTTTGTTACACGATGTCGGGTGTTGTTGGCACCCGTTATCAGACTGCAACGGGTAGCGGAACTGATATTGCAGGCGTATGCCTGTGTGAACATCATCCCTTTTTGGCCAGACGTTCCATATTGGGGGTCTCATAGGTTTCGTTATAGTGGGTTTTCTGTGTCCAAAAAGGTAAGGATGTATCTTGCCAACCATGTCGTCCACCATAAATAAGATGATATTGGGACGTTGTTGGGTTGTTTCTGAAGACATTTTTTCTTTTGCTTGCGTCGAGATTCCTGTTAAGGAAGCGAGAGCGAAAGATACAAGTAGTTTTTTATTCATATCGGCTGGTTTTATAAGTTATTTTTCGATTACAATTTTTTGGGGGGTATCTATGGAAATACTTCTCAGTTCTTGTTTGCCGGAATTTTCTATCCATACTTTTAGTGTACCTGTACATAGTACGTTCAGCTCCAACCGATTCTCTGTTAAAGAGATAGTTTGGACGGTGCTCGGGGATAGATATTTTTCCTGTACGCCAATGACTGCCCATCCTTTCCGTATGGGGCAGAGATGAAACAGTTTGTCTGTAAATCCGATAAGTTCGAATGTACTGCTGTCTGATAGTTCTTCTGCCTTTTGTGATTCCCAATTATAAAGCAGCACGCGTTCTTCGGGGGTGGCAGACATTTTCTCAAAACTGTTCCGAAGAGAATAATCTTCTTTTTTTATAGTGGCCTGGACTTGCTGATGTCGGGGGGAAACATTCAGGTTGTAACAGATTAATGTCATTGCTCCGTTGCCTGAGGGAGCTGCTACTCGATATGCTTTTCCACTCCATAATGGATTGGTCAGTATAGATTCCGGCATAGGTACGGCAGGAGCTTCGGGGCGGAACAGTTTGCCTTGTTTGTCAATTAAGGGAAAGATGTTTTCCTTGATAAAGTCCCCGGGGGCGTCCGACAGGTAGACCGGACCTCCGGAAATGGCCTTGGAACGTGCCATCAAAGTGCCGCAAACGGTATCGCAGGAATGAAACATATCATGGTCGGGCCATACGGTTTGTCCTAGTAGCAAGGTATTGGTATAAGACTGGAATAGATGTGATTTTGCCATATCCTCATCATATTTCTTATAGTCTATGCTGACACGGGTGCTGTTACTGTATGACGTATGGTCAGTATTGATGACGTTCTGTGCCATACAGTTCATTAGTCCCATATTTTGCCGATGGGTCTCGGCTTCTAGGCTTCGGTTACAGTCGGTTGCCTGGCGGATACTTTCATGGCCTCCCATGTAGAGTGGTAGTGTAAAAGCTTGGTTATCTACTTTCAGAAAATCGAATCCTTGTTCTTTTAAGGTGCTGATGTAGTAGCGATAGAAGGAACGGATGCGGGTGCTGTCCGTTCCTGCAGAAGGCTGCCGGCGTGTGGGTATAGGGCTTGTCGGACGACTTGTGGAAATCCGTTTTCGGGGGATAATCCCATCCAGTATCCCGAAAGGCTGTACCACAGTCCGATCCATTTGATTTTATTTTCTTTTTTGTATGACATGATTTTTTCCATCCCGACGGGAAACGTTGTTTATCCGGTATGAAACCGGTCAGTTGCCTGTTCTTGTGGGCGAGATGACCGTCGTCAATCAGTACATACCGGATAGGAATGCCGGATGCCTCTATCGTTTTCATATCGTTTATTACCTTGGATTCGTTTATATCATCATGATAATGTTCCCATGTACACCAACCGAGATAGCGGAAAGCTTCGAAATATTCCTTGGCTGTGCGGCTTTTTAAGTCGGCGGCTTCTGTATTTTTCATCAGCGCTTGATAGGCTTGCCGAATGGTTGAATAAATATCTTTTCCTTGTCGGATGAGTAGAAGAGGGACTTCCGGTTTCAGATAGTCTTTTCCTAAGGTGGATACATATAGGGTGACAGAGCCGTTATCGTTTACTTGCAGCCAGCTTAAACTGTTACGGCCGGCAATGGCTTTGGCAAACAAGTATTCTCCGTTTGTCAGTTCCAGCAATAATGCATCTCCCAACGTAGATGGGGCTGCATTGGAAGGTATTCCCGGATAGCGGGTGTCGGTTAATTCTTTTAAATCGTTGAACACCAAGGTAGGAGCCGGTTGGTATTGTTGGGCCATTCAAAATCTCCCGGACGGGAGTCTCGGCTGAAGAAAATACCTCGGACGTACCCAGGTAACCGTACCGGACAGGCAATAGTCTGGATTTGTCCGGGTCTGGATTTCTTATAGGGTATGGGAGAAGAAATGGAAGTTAAATCAATCGTATCTGTCATTGACAAAGCGTTTGTACTCTTGAATGACTTTCCTTTTTTATACGTGTAATCTGTTTGCCCGAAGGATTTCGGACAAATAAATACATTGCAAATTAGAATACAAATGAATATTGCTGTATATTCTCTCATGATTTTTTATTTGAGGGTTACGTTATAGGCGCTGAAATAGCTGATTGCGGGTAAGGCAACGGATTGGGTGACGGTGAGGCGCAAGGCGGTGGTTTCTACCGATTCGAAGTGCGCAATGCGTTTGTGTCCCACAGACTCGCCGGAGCATACTGTCTGCCATTTTCCGTTGACTTTCGCTTCTATCTTGTATTGGCGTATTCTTTCGCCTTTGGTAATGTCTTCTTGGATAATACAGTAGTTGACCGGTTGCTTTTCATTCAGATTCAGCGTAAGCCGTTGCTTCCGGCCTTGGGTTTCTACCAATGGCGTGCCAAAGCGCCGGTTTATTTCTTCTCCCCATTCTTTTAAACGCTGTTCGTCACCTGCTGGCAATAGCCCATCGGGATCGGGGGTCAGTCCAATGATTAACGTAGCGTTGCGTCCCACTGATTTTTCGTACATATCCATCAACGTTGTCAATGGATAGATATTATTCTCGTCATCGGGTTCCCAAAACCATTCGTGGCGGCCGTTGGCACCACGCAGGGGGCTGTCTGCCATAGCTGGTACCCAGTATTTGCCTTCGGGATCACCTTGTTTTAATAAGGCTATTTGGTCTTTTTGGCTTTCAATACGTTTATGATGTGAACAGGGGGCCGGAAAAGTGGACCAGCAGGGGTATCCCACTGTGCCGGTTTCTGAACCTCCCCAACGGAAATCAGCACGGTCTATGTTGTGGTAGAACAGGCAGTTGGGCTGGTATTTATTGACGATGGGTTCCACATCAGGACCGTCACCTCGTGGGTCATCGCTCCGCCATCAAACCAAATCATATATAAATCTCCATATCGGGTACAAAGTTCTTCCACCATTTTTTCACAGAAGCGTTTATACCACGCCTGTCTGTTGGCGGCAAATTCTCCGTCACCGGCTACCTTGAAATTATGGATACCCAGGAGTGAATTCCACCGGATGCCTACATAGATGCCTGGCTGGATACCATATTTACGGCAGGAGTTGACAAAATCGCGGATAATGTCTCCTTTGCCGTTACGCCATTTTACAGCTTTCAGGCAGTATGGGTTTACGTCACTTTGCCACAATCCGAAGCCGGTTTCATGGGTGGCTGTGAGTACGGCGAATTTGCAGCCTGCGGCTTTAGCTGCTGAGACCCATTGGTCGGTATTCAATTGGGTGGGGTTGAAAATGTTGTAATCTTCAATGGGACTGATACGGTTATTGCCTTGTCCGTAGCGGATGCCGTCGAATACGTGGAGGTCATAATGAAATACGGCTCCCATTTCCGCCTCATGCCATTTCAATTGATGCGGTTTGGGTATAATGATTTCCGGTTGTGCAACACTCAGTACACAGTTCATAAGGAAGAGAAGGGATATATATAGTATCTTCATGGGTTATAAATAATTAAAAAATGGATCTTCTGTTTTTTGTAGCCATGTTTTTAATTTGGCTTTTCAGTCGGTTTACTAATTTGGGATGCTGCATAGCTATATTATTCATTTGATAAGGATCTGATCTCCTGTCAAATAGAATAATCTTATCTACCTTTCCATCGGTTGCATGGATAGTAAATGTATGTGTGGCGGTGCGCAATCCCCGGTAGCCTGTTGCTGGATTGGATGACTGTATGTAATAGTAGGGTTGGACAATGCAGTTGTTTTCTTTTCCGCAGAGGAGAATAGAAGCGAGGTTGAATGTTTGTACTTCTTCCGGTATTTGTTGCTGAAAGCCCATGATGGAAAGCAGGGTCGGATACAAGTCGGCAAAAGCTATCATGGTTGTTTGGTCGGTTTTCGGCTTTATTTTTTCCGGCCATGAGATAAGGACGGGAATCCTCATGGATTCCTCATAAAAGATATCTTTTCCGGCTTGTTCATGAGCTCCCATGCAGATGCCGTGGTCAGAAATGAATACTACGATAGTGTTTTTAAATAATCCTAAACGTTTCAATTCGTTGATTATCCGACCTATATTTTCATCGACTCCGGTCATGCAGGCGTAGTAATTGCGGATATTGTTGCGGAAATAGTCGCCCATTTCAGTGCCTTTGGCGGGAATGTCGGGACGGTTGGCACATAATGTCTCTACATTCAGATTTTTATACATCTCCTTGTATCGGTCGGGCACTAGCTCGTAACCGGTGTGTGGAGGATTCATGGATACGACTAAGGCGAATGGTTGCGTCTTATCTATATGTTTATTGAGGTACTCAATCGCTTTGTCGGCTTCATACTCCGGTCCCCATTGATTGACATAATAAAAACTATCCCGGGGAGTGTCAGTGTCCCAGTACATGGGGTTTAAATGGTAGTCGTAAGTGCCATAAGCGGTCCAATAGTCGAAACCGTGCCGGCGTTCTTTGGGACACCATTCGTTCCAAGCAACTGCACCTTGGTTGTTGTAAGTGTCTACGTATGGTTTATGGGGAGCATCCAGATGCCATTTGCCGATATACCCTGTCTGGTATCCATTGGCTTTAAGTATATCACTCCAGCAGCGTGCATCTTGTGGAAGTTCTACTCCGTAGGGAGCGTTGGCAGAATTGCAATTGCCTGTTACTTTGTTCTTATGCGGATACATGCCTGTCATCAACATGCCTCTTGCCGGTGAAGATACAGGGTAGCTGCTGACAGCATTGGTGAAATTCACACCTTCACGGGCCAGTTGGTCCAGGCAAGGGGTTTTGACAGGCTCTTTTCCGAGACAACCTAAAGCATTTCCTCTCCATTGGTCTGCCATGATGAAGACCAAGTTAGGTTTTTCTTGAGCTTGAATCTGGAATACTGGACACAAAGGGAATGCCAGCAAGAAAATATTAAGTCTTTTCTTCATAATCTGTAAAGGATTAATAGAGGTTTCATCATTCTTGACTGATTGTGTTTTATTGTGTAATTATCAAATAAAAGAACTTTTATTTTAAATGTTGATAAATAGCATCAGCAAAACGCTCACCTAATGTTAGAATGCCATATATTCCTAAATGTACATCATCTTTAGGTGCTGGATCTGATAGTCATTATATAGCATTTGTAAATCGTCTGCTGGAATTAATAATGCATTATTAATGGAGAACTCAGAGTTTGAGTTGTTGGAAACAGCAAATTGGGCTTTTCTTACCAGTTCACGCCCTGTAAAGCGAGAAGCGGCTATAGGTATGACAGTTCCATATACAAATAACATGTTTTCGCTATTAAATTCTTTTCGTATTTGTTCTATAAAATTCTTTAGATTCGAACTATATTGGTGAGACTGTTCCATTCCAGCTATATCACGTGCATCTGCTTCTCCTTGTTGCCAAACCATAGCCTTAATAATAGGGCGATATCCTTGTTGCTTCAAACTGATGATAGCATCTTTTACAGTCTTTATAAAATTTATATATTCTTCGCCACGAATATTTTTCTGACGGTTTCCCGGATTCCATTGTTGATATAGATTGGAACCAGATAAAGCGTGTTTTATCAATGCAATTTGACGCTTGGGATATAAAGACTGTAACTTTGTACCTAAACTTAACTCTATTCCGAATTTATTTTTTGTTTCAGAAGCTTGGCATAAAGGGTTCCATTGCTCACTGCCCTCTCCTTTGTTGAGGAAACGAGAATAATAGATTCGGACTCTTGTGTCAATTTTAAAAGAGGCTGGGATATTTTTAACATAAGCTTGTCCTGTTGCATTTGATTGCCCACCTACTAAGTAGACATCTATTTCTTTTTGCTGTGCTAAGATAGGTAAGATTATTCCTAAAGTTAACAAGAATAGTGATATTAATCTTTTCATAATATGTTTATTTTTCAACCTAGAATAGTTCGTAAGAATAAACCGAAAAAACGGTAGTTAGAAGAAAATAAAACTATCACCATATCGGTAATTATAGTCTATTGCTACATTGATTATGTTTTCAAAACAAAGATATTTATATAATGTGAATATGCTATGGAAGGTAGGAAAACTTTTCGGAAATTTTCCTTTTCCTTCCCATAAATGATTGTAGGGCTGTTTCTCTACATTGTTATCTGAAAACTTCTATGTTTGTTTATTCACCTTCAGGTAAAGTTCCATCATTTCTGCTCCATCCGGGGTTTTGATAAATGGTAGAACTTTCATATTCATTAGAACCTGGAACAGCGGTAGTCAGGCGGAATTGCTTGTTACTAATAGGATACAAGTATTTGCTTGTATTCCAGTTTAATCCATTGAAACCAATATTAGCAGCATTTTTACGATAAGGTAATAAATATTTTCCTTCTGCGTATGGGTCGGATTTTGCTGAAATATTGGCTGTCTTGTCTGTTACGCCATATTCTAAAAGTGTTATTTGGGGAATTGGGGTTACAGCG
>ENA-OQDW01000225-OQDW01000225.1-human-gut-metagenome-genome-assembly--contig:-NODE-225-length-24076-cov-2.459936_pt1 | contig 24076 bp, 22 predicted proteins | sample MGYA00242784_ERZ504613 | MGnify/ENA primary metagenome ERZ504613 (study PRJEB26092, sample SAMD00036330) | human gut metagenome | host: Homo sapiens | study: EMG produced TPA metagenomics assembly of...
CTGCAATATCAAGAAAAAATTTCTTGCCGACTTTGCTGCCGAACTTGATCTTCCCTGTTCGGATCAGCCAATAGAGGCGTAGAGCGGTTTCCGGTTCATTGAGATCGACGGTGCTCTGAATCTTTTCGATTTTCTTCGCATCTTCGAGTCCTCTGGCATATTCCTCTTCTGTGTCAAATGTAAAATTCCCTATCTTATATGCCGCCATGATCGGAACCGCTCTCCCTCCTCTCTGTCTTTATTTTGTGGTTGTTCCGGTAACTGCTCCGGTAAACTCACCGTAGTAAGTCTCGCCGTCCGCCACCAGGTAGCTTCTTACTTTATAAGAGTATGTTGTCTCTGCCGCAAGCTTTTTATCGGTATAGAAAGCGTTCTCTGGTACGCGTTACCTGCTGCCACTTTCCGTCTGCACCGGCACGGTATACTTCGTATCCCGTCACGGCACCGTCGCCCGTCCAGCTGATGGACAGACTGTCTGCGGATGCACCTGTCACAACCGCCGCGCCTGCATCGCACGGTCTGATGTCAAACGTCAGGTTCTTTGTTGCCGTGTAATTGCCTTTTCCTGCAACTGCCGCCACACCGGTACCTGCCTTGCGGTTGTTGGAATACATCAGTGTGTAGTCACTTAAAAGTTCCAGAGCTTTGCCGTCATCTTCCACCGTCACGGTCGGCTTGATGTCAGATCCGGTATATACCTGTGTCTGAATCGAACCGATGTCGCACAGATGTATACTCTTACGCAGAATCTGGAAACTCAGTTCCTTAGTACCTGCATAATGGGTTCCGCTTGCTGTGATTACCAGCTTCGCTACACCCGCGTTGATGTTGTCTTCATAGGATACCGTGTAATCCTTATCTTTTTCCAGCTGCACACCGTCTGCCCATACTTCCGGCTCCGGTGTGATTGCTTTTCCGGTATAAGTGTAAGTAGAAGAAAGACCTTTCACTTCCAGTCCGTCGATCGGCGTCTGGTCTACGGTAAACTGTTTTGTAACGGTTCCTGTATAGTTGCCGGTTCCGGCAGCCTCCATTTCGTAGGTTCCTGCCACTCCTGCCGGTCTGCATGTTACGGTGTAATCGGTGTCTCTTACGAGTGCGATCTCACCCCACTGGAACGTTACGTTCTGTGTAATCTGCTCTGAGTAGGATACCGTGTCCTCAAATCCGCTCATCACCACATCTTCATCGGTGATGTCCTTCGGTGTAATCTCGATGGTGCATTTCTTGGTTCCGCCGTAGCTTCCCTGACCGATCAGAAGAAGAGTCTGCGTTCCGGCGCTCATGCCATCGCTGTTGTCGTCAAATGCAAAGCTGTAGGAGTCTGTTGTCAGAACCGTCTCGCCGATGCGTACCTCTGTAATGCCCAGATCATCCGCGTATAAGCGCTTCCCGTGAACGGGTAACTGTCACGCAGTCCTACAATCTCCGCCGGACTGATGTCGCTCGCAATATGAAATGTGGTCTGGCGGTAATTCGTAAATCCGCCGGTTCCGTTGATCCGCATCAGAACAGTGCCGATCTCTGTGTTGTCCGTGTCAAAACTCAGTGTATAGTCCTCACCCTGCTTTAAGGTGTAATCGCCGCAGGTCACTTTGACTTCCGGAATCACCGGCTGACCTGTGTATGCCTGATTCGGAATCGGATCCACCGTAACATCCGCCGCTGCAATATCGTGGCTTACGATGGTAAACGGTGCCGTTACGCTTCCAGCATAACTTCCTTTTCCTGTCACGGTCACAGTTGCGTACCGCACGCCTTGTTGTTCTGATAAGATACCTCATAATCCGTACCCGCTGTGAGTACATTGCCGTCCAGTGTTACCTGCACTTCCGGTTCCACCCCGTTGTCGCTTCCCATATACGGATAGGAAGTTCCGTTCGGGAACGTGACAATCGCTCCGTCAAAGCTCTTCTCCGTAATCGTGTATTCCACGGTGCGGGATCCCGTATAATTTCCGATACCGGAAATCACCGCTGTCGCTGTTCCTGCATGGATATTGTTGCTGTATGCAACGGTAAAATCGCTTCCCTCTGTCAGCTGACGTACCTCAACCTCTGTTCCGTACTGATATGTCACAAGAACAGTCGGCTTCTTTTCCGTTCCGTCATAAGAAAAGCTGTCCGGAATCACTTCTACCGCAATCAGGTCGGTGCCGGATGACGGTTTTGCCAATGATTTCGCCACGATCTGGAAGGATACTTCACGGCTTCCGATTACGTTGCTTCCATCACCGGTAATCACGACCGTACCGGTTCCTACATTCGTATTATCCGCATCTGCCTTCTTTGCAATGGTATAGCTTCTTGCCGGCAGAATGTAATCCGTTGATCCGATGGTTGCCTTCAATGAGAACTCCGGCACAATCTCCTTACCGGTGTACTCTCTGCTTCCGATCGCGTTCTGCGTTCCGTCAAGCACCTTCAGGTCGTCCATCTGAAGCGGGTTAATATCAAAGGTTACCAGCTTGATCAGACCAGCATACTCGTTCTTACCCTTTACCATAATGCTTCCGCCGTCTGTTCCCGCCTTGATATTCTCTCCGTAGGTCACATCATAATCGGACGTGGACAGTGTCTTGTTCCCTATCTTAACGGTAACCTGCGGGCGGATCTGTGTTCCGCGGTACAGGTAGCTGCTCTCTACACCGCTTACCTCCAGAATTCCCGCATTTGCAACAATGCTGAAATTCTCTGTGAGTGTTCCGGTAAATCCGTTTTTCTCATTTCCGATTACCGTCACGCTCGCAGTCTTATCACCGATCTTCACGTTGTTTTCGTATGTATGAATCACAAGGTGCTTTCCGGATGTCAGCTCTGTTCCGTAGTAGCTGATGCTCGGGATTGCCTCCACCGGATCTCCGGTATACTGCTGATCTCCGATTGCCACCTGGATGCCTGCCTCCGAAAGATCCGCTTTGATCGGAACCGTCTTCTCCACGCTTCCCGCAAAGCCTCCCATACCCTTGATGGTAACTACTGCGTTGCCGACCCAGCTGTTGTCTGCATAGACCAGCGTATAGTCGGTATCTTTCTGAAGTGTTGTTCCATTCAGCACAACACTGATCTGATCGTCAAACGTGATGTCCTTATCGCCGATTGCAATGTCCGTCTCTCCGGCATTCACATAATCTTTGAACCACAGTTCATCCGGAACGGTAATCTCGGCGTCCGCAATGTTTGCGCAGATCTTAAAGGTCTTCTTCACGCTTCCTGTGTAATTGCCGATTCCCTTGAGAATGACAACCGCGTCGGAGCCAATGCTGTCGTTCTTCTCATAAGTACAGATATAATCCGTACCCATGACAAGTTCTGTTCCGTTATAGTACAGCTTCGGCTGCGGTGTTGCCGCTCCGTCCACCAGCGGCTGCGGTTCGATCGCTCCGATCTTAAAGCCGTTTGCCGGTGTATATCCGCCATTGCCAATACTTGCAAGTGTGATCGTAAAGGTTGTGCTTCTCGATCCTGTAAAGTCCGTACCGTCCTTTGCCGTTGCCGTCAGCGTCACGGTTCCGCGGCTGGTATGATCCGCCCCGTAGGATACCGTGTAATTCGTCGTGCTGATCTTCTGTCCGTCATAAGTAAGCGCCACTTCAGGCTCTACCGGGCTTCCGGTATACTGCGTCTGATAGCTTCCATCGGTCACTCCGCCGACAGAAAGCTCTACGCTGCTGTCCGTAAGATCTCTCGGTGCAATCGTAAAAGTCTTCTGCCATACACCGACGTATCCTCCCAGACCTTCCACGCTTACCGTTGCGGTTCCCGCGTGGATATTATCCGTATATGTCACGGAGTAGTTAGAATCTTTTACCAGCTTTTTGTTGCCCTCGATCCGTGTTACCGTTACCTCCGGCTCAAATGCACTTCCGTCATAAACATACTGTGTGCCGTCGGTGAGTGCCGGGCAGCTGATCGTAAATTTGCTCTCGTTTGTGATGAGCTGGCCAATTCTGAATTCTGCCGTCTTGCTTCCGGTAAAGTTGCCGGTTCCGGTCACTGTCACCGTTGCGGTTCCGGTTCCTTTGTTGTTCGCGTAAGCCACTGTGTAATCGTTGACCGGTCTTAACGCATAGGTTCCGTCTCCAAATTCGTAGCTTACCGACGGTGCCGGTGTGACAGCCATTCCGTTGTACTCCTGCGCGTCGATCGGTGCGATCTTTACCTCCGGCTCTGCCAGATTCTTCGGCGCAATCGTATAATCTTTCGTAAAGGTTCCCTGATAATTTCCTTTTCCGGTAATCGTCATCGTTGCGGTCCCGGCATCCACATTATTCTCGTAGGAAATCTTGTAATCATCCTCGCCGAGCTTTTTCTTCAGATCTGTGCACTGTACCGTAGGTACCGGTGTAATCTCTTCCGAAGTGTAAGTGTAGCCGGACTTTAATCCGCCAAGCGTACAGTTGTTGTCCAGGCTTCTCGGCAGAATCGCAAATGTCAGTGTTCTGTCATCTGTTCCGTAGTAATCCCCCTTACCGGAAACGGTAATGGATGCCTCGCCGGCATTCAGGTTGTCCGCGTAGGAAGACTCGTCATACGCGATCACTTTCCCGATCTCATCGGCTGTCGTAAGCTTTGTTCCATCGCTCAGCGTCAGCTCGGTGATCTTCGGGTACAGACGCTCGCCGGTATAGGTCGTCTCATTCTCATCCACCTTCCAACTGATGATCTCGTCCAGGGATTTTCCGCTGATGGTGAATACAATAATCTTCGTTCCTGTGTAGTTGCCGTTACCCTGTATGGTCACATTTGCCATCGGTCCCGGTTTCTCGTTGTTCGCGTAGCTGCCAGCCACGATCGAATAGTCGGTCGGTGCGGTCAGTGTCTTCTTATTATAAGTAAGCTTTATCTCACTTTCTGTAAGGGTCACTGCATTTCCGTCATACGCTTTCTTGATCGCCTCGTAGGAAACACCGGTTGCAATGTCCTTCGGACGAATCGTAAAGGTTGCACTCAGTTTTGTGGCGCCGTCGCTGTACACATAGCATCCGTTTGCCGTCGGCTGATCCTCCAGCGGGATCTGCTCTACTGTAACCGTCGCCTCCCCGGCATTGATCGCCTGATCCGCGTTGGTTCCGTCACTGTAGTTGACCGTATAATCTGTTCCCTGCTCAAGGACGCTCTTCCAGAGTCCGAATCCGCCGTCCGATACCGAAATCTCATCCGTAGCAAGCGTAATCGGATCTCCTGTGTATACCGGGTTTTCTGCCGGATTCACCGATACATCATAATCCTCATCAAGCTTGGATGCGAGCAGATACTTGATCTCCTGCTTGCCATAGAATTTGCCCTTTCCGGTAATCGTTACCGAAGCAGTGCTTCCTTCTTTTGAAATATCCTTGATGCCGTCATACTTTAATTCGTAATCAGTTCCTTTTACTAGCGTATTGCCCTGGTTATCCGTGAGTGAAATCTCAAGCTGGTTATCGTTTTTATTGCTGGAATACCACAGCATTGCCCAGTATGGTCCGTCATATCCTGTCACCATCCTGTCCGCGCTGTTGGTTACCTTAAGGTTCTTGTCGTTGATCAGTGTCTGGATATCTACCGCTGTAACCTCAAACGTCTTGGTAACAACGCCTGTATAGTTGCCGCTTCCGGTAATCGTCATCGTGTAGGTTCCGATGTCTTTTACCGTTGTCGGTGAACATGCCACCGTATAATCGGTTCCCTTTTTCAGTGTATGATCTGTCTTTGATGCGGAATGATATACAACACTCTCTGTCGGAAGCGCAATCTCTGCTCCCGTATAGTCAAACAGCTCTCTGTCAATGCTGGCAGTAATCTTCGTGCTTGTAAGATTGCACTGGGCAATCGTATACGTCAGACGTTTCGTTGTACCGGTCTTAAAATTGCTGTTGGAATCGCTCGGCGCAATCTCAACGCTCGCCGTACCTGCAAATATCTTGGTATCCGCAGAATAGGTCAGCTTGTAGTCCGACTCCGGAAGTGTTACCATGTCCGCGCCCTGCGCAAACTTTACAACCACCTTCGGCTTCACGTCTGCTCCGTCCGGAGAATATTCCATCTTATAGTTTGCAGTGCTTACCTCGGAGCCATCGGCATCCACATAGTAGCATACCGCCTTTGACATGTCCGCCTGCTCGATTGTGAATTTACCGGTCACTGCACCGCCGTATGTTCCCATACCCTGCAGCGTAATGGTTGCTGTTCCTGCATTCGTGTTGCTTGCGTAAGTAACGGAGTAATCCGTTCCCTCAACCAGTCCCAGATCGTTGTTGCCGCTCTTCCAGGTAATGTCCGGTTCCGGTGTCTGTGCATTGCCGTTATAAGTTACAGCCGCTGCCGTCACTTTCTGGATCAGGTCTGAGAGATCAGCGCCTGCCGCCTGATACTCCACCGTGTAGGTTCCCTGATAGTTTCCGATACCGGTGATGACACGGCGGTAGGTTCCGTTTCCGGCATTGATAATATCTGTTCCGACGGTGTAATCCGTCCCCTTCTCCAGCGTCATGCCGTTGTAGGTTGCAGTGATGACCGGCTCCTTGTCCGCTCCTCCTGCCGCAGCAGCCGTCACCGTCACAGCCATACCGACTTCTTCCTGATCCTTGTTGCCGATATCTTTTGCCTTGATCTCAAAATTTACCGTCTTTGTTCCGTAAAGGGAATTTTTTCCGGTAATCGTCAATGTGGCTTGTCCGACATTGACATTGTCGGAATATACCGCATCGTAATCCGCCTGGGAAATGGTCTCCCCGTCAACCAGAAGCTGGAATGCCGGTGTCCACTCACTTCCGGTATATACATAGGAAGTCTTGTCAAAAACAACATTCGCGTCCGCCGCATTGCGCGGTGCACCGCAATATCTCTCTCCGGTATAGTTGCCGGTACCGGTCAGTGTAATTCCTCTTCCTGTCTTGCTGAGGGAAATCGTGTAATCTATTCCTTCAACCAGATTCTTCACGCCGTCTACGGCATCCGCATCTGCACGCGCCGTATCCTTTACCTCTTGGATGCAGGAGGTAAGTGTGGCAGAAGCGTTGTCCGGATCTGCTGCCGCATCAGCCAGCACCTTATCCCAGTCAATATTGTCCTGCAGTGTCACTTCCACTGCCGCGTCTGATATATCCTTCTGTGCGATCACGTATTCCTTCTGAATCTTTCCGCTGTAACCGTTCTGTCCTGTAATGTACAAGTAATAGGTTCCCGCATTCACAAGCGCGGTTGTGTCCGTGGCAGGATCAAACGTTGCTGCCGCGCCACCAACCATCTGTGCATAGGAAAGCTGGTACTGATCGTTCTCTTTTAATATGGTATCTCCCACCTGTACCGCAACGGATGGAATCTGCTGTCCGCCGTTGTATACCGGATTCTCCGGGCTGACTGTCACCGCATCCTCTGAGAGATTCGGTGTGACTGTCAAATTACAGGTGTAGCTCTCTCCGGCATAGGCTGCCGTGATCGTCGTACTTCCTGCGGCAATACCCTCAATGGTTGCCGGGTTACCTGTACTGCTTACTTTTGCCACCGCTTCATTGCCGGAAACCCACGTTACCGTTCCCGTGGCATTCTGCAGTGTGAGATCCTGATCCGTCCAGCCCTCGCCGATGGTCATACTGTTCTTATTCAGCGCTACAGCGGCACTCTGCTTCACATTGCTGCTCTGCAGCGCCGCCTGATCAGCCGCATTGGAAGAACTTCTCCCGGATGTTGCAGTCACATCATAGGTATATGCTATTACCGCCGCACAGCTTCCGTTCGCTGTATACATATCCTGCCAGCCGGCATTGCCGAGAATATAGCTCTCTCCCTCTGCCGTACCGCCATATACATAAAAGGACGCCCCGCTCAACCGGACGATCACAGAAAACCTGGAACCATTATCCATTACCTGATTCGCCAGCCTGCGGAATAAGTATTCTTTCCTTCCTTCACGCTGACTTCTTTTTGGAAAATGCTCGTTCCCGCATCCGGCGCCATGCCTGTTACATCCTTGTAATATTCCACGGTAGCCGTTGCCTTGCCGCCATCATCCACATGTGCGTAGAAGTCAATACTGTCTAACAGCTCTGCTCCATCTGCATTGCGGTCCGCTGTAAATACCGCGGCTACAGCCTGGGTCTCGCACGGTGCTCCCGCCAGTACCCCGTCTCCGTTCCGATAGGTGTTTACCGTTCCCTGTCCTGCCCAGACAGTCGTCGGCCATTCCACCATCGTCACAATCAGGCATACTGTCAGCATAAACGCCGAAATTCTCTTGCATACATCCTTGTACATACGCGCCATCTCCTTTGATCTATCCCTTTAGCGTTCGTCCCATTTTATGAAACTCTAAATTATACCTTATCTATTTTATCGACATCTTTTCACGGTTCTTTAACATCTTTTCTAAAAAAATGGGACAGCCAAACATTGTCTGACCGCCCCATTCTGTAATGCAGATATAATCTGCGCTTTATTCTTCTGTATCCTCGGACTCTTCCGGCGCATTCTCCTCTAATGTGTAATTCTCATCTGCCACATCAGTGTCATCAAAATCGTCGAAATCATCGAATGCAATCTCCTCGTTCTCATCAATATCCGAGCTCAGCTTGATATTGCGGTATCTCTTCATACCGGTACCAGCCGGGATCAGCTTACCAATGATAACGTTCTCCTTCATACCAATGAGCGGATCAACCTTACCCTTGATGGCAGCTTCCGTCAGAACCTTTGTGGTCTCCTGGAAGGATGCTGCTGACAGGAAGGAGTTGGTTGCAAGAGAAGCCTTTGTGATACCAAGCAGTACCTGCTTGCCTTCTGCAAGCTCCTTGCCCTCTTTCTCCAGAAGCTCATTTGTATCCTCGAAGTCAAGCGTATCTACTAATGTTCCCGGGAGCATATCGGAATCTCCGTTTGTCTCCACACGGACTTTCTGCAGCATCTGGCGCACGATCACCTCGATATGCTTATCGTTGATCTCAACACCCTGCAGACGGTATACACGCTGTACTTCGCGAAGCATGTAATCCTGAACGGCACGCACACCCTTGATCTTTAAGATATCATGCGGGTTGACAGAACCTTCCGTCAGCTCGTCGCCGGCCTCTAAGACTGCACCGTCCATAACCTTGATTCTGGAACCGTAAGGAATCAGATATGCCTTGCTCTCTCCAGTCTCATTGTTTGTCACAACGATCTCACGCTTCTTCTTGGTATCTTTGATATTGGCAACACCGCTGAACTCGGTAATGATCGCAAGTCCCTTCGGCTTTCTTGCCTCAAAAATTTCCTCGACACGCGGAAGACCCTGTGTAATATCGGTACCGGCAACACCACCCGTATGGAACGTACGCATGGTAAGCTGTGTACCAGGCTCACCGATGGACTGTGCCGCGATGATACCGATTGCCTCACCAACCTGTACTGCCTGGCCGGTTGCCATGTTGGCGCCGTAGCACTTCGCACACACACCCATGTGAGAACGGCAGGATAATACAGTACGGATCTTCACCTTTGTAAGCGGTTCTCCGTTCTCATCCACACCCTTGCTCATAACAAGCGCTGCGCGCTTCGGTGTAATCATATGATTTGCCTTCACGAGGACATTGCCCTCGGCATCGCAGATGGTATTGCAGGAGAAACGTCCTGTAATACGCTCCTGAAGGCTCTCGATCTCTTCCTTGCCATCCATGAATGCAGTTACCCACATACCAGGGATCTCTCTGCCTGTTCCCTCACAGCAGTCAGACTCACGAACGATCATATGCTGTGATACATCTACCAGACGTCTGGTCAGGTATCCGGAATCGGCGGTACGAAGAGCGGTATCGGACATACCTTTTCGCGCTCCATGCGCAGACATGAAGTATTCCAGTACGTCAAGACCTTCACGGAAGTTGGACTTGATTGGCAGCTCGATTGTTCTACCGGTTGTATCTGCCATAAGTCCTCGCATACCAGCAAGCTGTTTGATCTGCTTATCGGAACCACGGGCTCCGGAATCCGCCATCATGAAGATGTTGTTGTACTTATCCAGTCCGGAGAGAAGTGCATGTGTCAGCTGCTCATCCGTCTCTTTCCATGTCTCTACGACTTCCTTGTAACGCTCTTCCTCTGTGATAAGACCACGCTTATACTGCTTTGTAATGCGGTCTACGGTATCCTGGGCGTCCTTGATCATCTGTGGCTTTTCCGGCGGCTCGGTCATATCAGAAATGGATACGGTCATTGCCGCCTGGTGGAGTATTTGTAACCCATCGCCTTAACAGCATCCAGCACCTCGGCAGTTCTGGTTGCGCCGTGAATATTGATGACTTTCTCAAGGATCTGCTTATTCTGCTTCTTTGCTACGAGGAAATCGACCTCGAGCTTTAATTCATTGCCCGGAATGCTTCTGTCTACAAAGCCCAGATCCTGCGGGATAATCTCGTTGAAGATGAAACGTCCCAGCGTGGACTCTACGATTCCGGTAATCTTTTTTCCATCCGGCATGGTCTTGCTCATGCGGACTTTGATTCTGGAGTGAAGTGTTACCGCGCCATTCTCATAGGCGAGGATTGCTTCGTTGACACTCTTGAAGAATTTGCCTTCTCCCTTTGCGCCCGGTCTCTCCTGTGTCAGGTAGTAAATACCAAGCACCATATCCTGTGAAGGAACGGCTACCAGTCCACCGTCAGACGGCTTTAACAGGTTGTTCGGAGAGAGCAGCATGAAACGGCACTCTGCCTGTGCTTCCACAGAAAGCGGAAGATGAACAGCCATCTGGTCACCATCGAAATCGGCGTTGAACGCGGTACACACAAGCGGATGAAGCTTGATTGCCTTACCCTCTACGAGGATCGGCTCGAATGCCTGAATACCGAGACGGTGCAGTGTAGGAGCACGGTTCAGCATAACCGGATGCTCTTTGATGACGTCCTCGAGCACATCCCAGACCTCAGTCTGAAGTCTCTCGACCATCTTCTTCGCACTCTTGATATTATGAGCGGTTCCGTTTGCAACGAGCTCCTTCATAACGAACGGCTTGAACAGCTCGATTGCCATTCCTTCGGAAGACCGCACTGGTAAATCTTTAACTTCGGCTCTACGCAGATAACGGAACGTCCGGAATAGTCAACACGCTTACCAAGCAGGTTCTGACGGAAACGTCCGGACTTACCTTTTAACATGTCAGACAGAGACTTGAGTGCTCTGTTACCCGGTCCTGTAACAGGCGTCCGCGGCGGCCGTTATCGATCAGGGCATCTACAGCTCCTGCAGCATACGCTTCTCGTTGCGGACGATGATATCCGGTGCGCCAAGCTCTAAGAGTCTTCTCAGACGGTTGTTACGGTTGATGATTCTTCTGTACAGATCGTTTAAGTCAGATGTTGCAAAACGTCCGCCATCCAGCTGTACCATCGGGCGCAGATCTGGCGGAATGACCGGGATGACCGTGAGGATCATCCACTCCGGCTTGTTGCCGGACTCGCGGAATGCTTCTACAACTTCCAGTCTCTTGATGATGCGCGCGCGCTTCTGACCGGTTGCGTCTGCAAGCTCTGCCTGAAGCTCTGCGGAATCCTTCTCAAGATCGATCGCGTGTAACAGTTCCTGGATTGCCTCGGCACCCATTCCGACACGGAACGCATTGCCGTACTGCTCTCTGGCTTCCTGATATTCGCTCTCGGAAAGCACCTGCTTATACTGTAATGCCGTGTTACCGGCATCCAGTACAATGTATGATGCAAAATATAATACCTTCTCAAGAGTTCTCGGAGAGAGGTCAAGAATCAGTCCCATGCGGGACGGAATTCCCTTAAAGTACCAGATATGGGAAACCGGAGCTGCAAGCTCGATATGTCCCATACGCTCTCTACGAACGCTTGCTTTTGTAATCTCAACGCCGCATCGGTCACATACCACACCTTTGTAGCGGATCTTCTTGTATTTACCACAGTGGCATTCCCAGTCCTTGCTCGGTCCGAAAATCTTTTCACAGAACAGACCATCCTTCTCAGGCTTTAATGTTCTGTAGTTGATCGTCTCAGGCTTCTTAACCTCGCCTCTGGACCACTCATGAATCTTCTCCGGTGATGCCAAACCGATCTTAATGGCATCGAAAGAGATAGACTGGCCTGTTGCCTCTTTATTCATTGTCTCTGGCATTTATGACACTCCCTTCTATCTATTCTTCGTCAAGAACGTCGTCTGATGACTCATCAAAAAACTCAGAATCGTCTTCATCCTCTTCCTCATCTTCTACGTCTACCAGTTCCTCGTTCTCTGTATCAAACTGCTTCTGGGAGAATCCCATCTTTGCAAAGGACTCGCTGTCTTCAAATGCAAAATCCTTATCGCCGGAAATGATAGAATTCAAATCGGTATTACCGTACTCACTGGTCTCCATGAGTTCTACTTCGTTGCGGTTCTCATCGAGCACTTTGACATCCAGTCCGAGGGACTGCAGCTCTTTTAAGAGAACCTTGAAGGACTCCGGAATACCCGGCTCAGGGATGTTGTCACCCTTGATGATCGCCTCGTAAGTCTTCACACGTCCGACCACGTCATCGGACTTCACTGTCAGGATCTCCTGTAAGGTATAAGATGCACCGTAAGCTCGAGTGCCCATACCTCCATCTCTCCGAAACGCTGTCCACCGAACTGTGCCTTACCACCTAACGGTTGCTGCGTTACCAAGGAGTAAGGACCGGTAGAACGTGCATGGATCTTATCGTCTACCAGGTGATGCAGCTTCAGGTAATGCATGTGTCCGATTGTAACCGGCGAATCAAACGGCTCTCCGGTACGTCCGTCACGAAGCTGTACCTTTCCGTCACGGGAAATCGGCACGCCCTTCCACAGTGCCCTGTGTGCGCGGTTGTCATACAGGTACTTCATGACTTCCTCATTCAGTGTGTCTTTATATTTTGCTTCAAAGTCTTCCCACTCGAAGTTGACGTAATCATTTGCAAGCTCCAGCGTATCCTGGATATCAATCTCCTTCGCACCGTCGAATACCGGTGTCTCGATGTTGAAGCCAAGTGCCTTCGCAGCAAGGCTTAAGTGAATCTCGAGGACCTGACCGATGTTCATACGGGACGGCACACCCAACGGTTCAGCACGATGTCAAGCGGGCGGCCATTCGGAAGGAACGGCATATCCTCTACCGGAAGTACACGGGAAACGACACCCTTGTTACCGTGACGACCTGCCATCTTATCACCGACGGAGATCTTTCTCTTCTGTGCAATGTAAATGCGGACTGCCTGATTCACGCCCGGAGACAGCTCGTCGCCGTTCTCTCTTGTGAATACCTTTGCATCCACGATGATACCGTACTCGCCGTGCGGCACCTTCAAGGAAGTGTCACGCACTTCTCTTGCCTTCTCGCCGAAGATTGCGCGGAGCAGCCTCTCCTCGGCTGTCAGCTCAGTCTCTCCCTTCGGAGTTACCTTTCCGACTAAGATATCACCGGCGCGAACCTCCGCACCGATACGGATAATACCTCTCTCATCGAGATCCTTCAACGCGTCGTCGCCGACACCCGGAACATCTCTCGTGATCTCTTCCGGTCCGAGCTTCGTGTCACGCGCTTCTGCTTCATACTCCTCAATATGGATAGATGTATAAACATCATCCTGTACCAGACGCTCGCTCAAAAGAACGGCATCCTCGTAGTTGTAACCTTCCCAGGTCATGAATCCGATCAGCGGGTTCTTACCGAGTGCCAGCTCACCGTTTGCGGTGGAAGGACCGTCTGCGATCACTTCGCCAACCTCCACGCGGTCGCCCTTAAACACGATCGGCTTCTGGTTGTAGCAGTTGGACTGGTTACTTCTGGAGAACTTCGTCAGCTTGTATACATCTCTGCCGCCCTCGTCATTCTTGATAATGATCTGGTTGGACTCAGAGCTCTCAACAACACCGGCTTTTTTCGCCACAACACACACACCGGAGTCTACCGCTGCCTTCGTCTCCATACCGGTACCGACTACCGGCGCCTCTGTGGTCAGAAGCGGCACTGCCTGACGCTGCATGTTGGATCCCATGAGTGCACGGTTTGCATCGTCGTTCTGCAGGAACGGAATGGATGCGGTAGCGACGGAGAACACCATCTTCGGGGAGACGTCCATGTAATCAAACATGGTCTTCTCATATTCCTGTGTCTCATCCAGATAACGGCCGGATACGGAGTTACCGGACGAAATGTCCTTCCTCAATCCAGTGCCTCATTCGCCTGTGCTACATGGTAGTTATCCTCTTCGTCCGCGTCATGTAGACAACTTCGTCTGTGACACGCGGATTCTTAGGATCGGATTTATCGATCTTACGGTACGGAGCCTCAATAAATCCGTACTCATTGATTCTTGCATAGCTTGCCAGAGAGTTGATCAGACCGATGTTCGGTCCCTCAGGCGTCTCGATCGGGCACATTCTTCCGTAGTGGGAGTAATGTACATCTCGCACCTCGAATCCTGCACGGTCTCTGGACAGACCACCCGGTCCCAATGCGGAAAGACGTCTCTTGTGTGTCAGCTCTGACAGCGGGTTGTTCTGATCCATAAACTGGGACAGCTGGGAAGATCCGAAGAACTCTTTTACAGCTGCGGTTACCGGCTTAATGTTGATCAGGCTCTGCGGGGAAATACCGTCCAGATCCAGGGTGGTCATTCTCTCGCGGACCACTCTCTCCAGTCTGGAAAGACCGATACGGTACTGGTTCTGTAACAGTTCTCCGACCGCACGGATACGTCTGTTACCCAGATGATCGATATCGTCATCATGACCGATGCCGTACTCCAGATGCATGTTATAGTTGATGGATGCAAAAATATCATCCTTGGTAATATGCTTCGGAATCAGGTCATGCACATTCTTGTGAATGGCCTCTTTTAAATCCTCCACGTCCGGATATTCATCCATGAGCTGCTTTAATACCGGATAGTACACGAGCTCTGTGATGCCGAGATCCTTCGGGTTGCAGTCCACATAATGTCTCAGATCTACCATCATGGAAGACAGCACCTTGATATTTCTGGTCTCGCCCTGAATCCATACATACGGAACAGCCGCGTTCTGAATATCATCCGCCAGGGATCTTGTCACTTCGGTTCCTGCCTCGGCGATGATCTCGCCTGTGGACACATCGACAACATCCTCTGCCAGAACATGTCCGTTGATACGGTTGCGCAGCATTAACTTCTTATTAAACTTATAGCGTCCGACCTTTGCAAGATCATATCTTCTCGGGTCAAAAAACATAGCAGAAATAAGGCTCTCCGCACTCTCAACTGTCAGCGGCTCGCCTGGTCTGATTTCTTATATAATTCCAGAAGTCCCTCTTCGTAGTTGGTTGCCACGTCCTTGCCGAAACTTGCAAGAATCTTCGGCTCCTCACCGAACAGGTCTACGATCTCCTGGTTGCTTCCGACGCCAAGTGCACGGATCAATACCGTGATCGGCACCTTTCTGGTTCTATCTACACGGACATAAAATACGTCATTGGAGTCTGTCTCATACTCTAACCACGCACCACGGTTAGGGATGACAGTACAGGAATACAGCTTTTTACCCACTTTATCGTGAGCGATTCCATAGTAGATACCTGGGGAACGCACCAGCTGGCTGACGATAACACGCTCTGCGCCGTTGATCACGAAAGTACCGGTCTCTGTCATCAAAGGAAGGTCGCCCATGAAAATCTCATGCTCATTGATCTCGTCAGTCTCCTTGTTGTGAAGTCTGACCTTGACCTTCAAAGGTGCCGCATAAGTTGCATCTCTTTCTTTGCACTCCGGAATTGTGTACTTTACATCGTCCTCACACAATGTAAAATCTACAAACTCCAGGCTCAGATGACCGCTGTAATCAGCGATTGGAGAGATATCATCGAAAACTTCTTTCAGGCCCTCGCTTAAGAACCACTGATAGGAGTCTTTCTGGACTTCTATCAGATTCGGCATTTCCAATACCTCTTTCTGTCTCGAGTAACTCATACGTATGCCCTTTCCAGCTTTCACTGGACGTATTCTGTTTTTCTCCATTGACGTTTCACCTCTCGTTTTTATTTACACTAAGCTGCCCCAAAAGTGGCAGCAACTGTCTCAATCCACCGTAACCACAAGATACGGTATAGGCACATCCGGCGGCATACAACGCGAAAAGCGCGCAATAAGCCAATGCACCACAATAGTGCAACGTATATGATAGCACAATAGCAAGTGCCGCGTCAAGGATTTTTTAAAATATTTATTTCTTCTCCGTAAGTACGCAAAAAACGACGAAGGAAAGCTCTAAAGCCTTCGCTCCGCCGTTCGCTACCGCTTATGAGACAAGAAAATTTGCCGCCGCGCGGGTTCTCTGTTCCATCTGTTTTTTCTGCATAAAAAATGCATATTGCTGCAGGGTCTGCTTCTTTTTCTGCTCGGATACCGCCTGTCCGTAATCCAGATCCTCGAGCCGGCTTTTTCCTGCCGTTACATTCAGCCTGGTGTTGGTACTGTAGCGGTACGCATACTCCAGTGCATTGCTCTGTGCGCCCATACCGCTGCGCCCTGCACTCACTCTGGCAAGCGCATCATCCACCTGCGCCAGATCAAAATCTTTCGTCACATCAAAATCCGCAATCCCAAGTGCCTGTAATGTGGCATCCGCAGTCGTAATCTTCATTCCGTTGCCGGTGGCATCCGTCATGATATTGTACTTCTGCGACGTGCCATCCAGAAGCGGCTTCGTGTTAAAGCTTGTCTGTTTTGCAATATCTGAAATGCCTTGCTTATACTGCTCGATCTGCGCCTGAATACTTGTCCGCTCCGCATCTGTGATCGTCGCCGTATTGGATGCCCGAACACCAAGTTCACGGATTTTCTGAAGATAATCCGTAATCCCGCTCATTGCGCCATCCGCCACAGTCAGCATATCTTTTGCCGCGCCAATGTTGTTCTCCCCGGCCTTATAGCTTCTGGTCTGCGTCTCCTGCTTCTGGATGATCGCAAGCTCCGCCGCACCGTCTGCCGCCCGGTTCACCTTTTTGCCGCTTGCGAATTTCACGTAATCTGCATAAGATGTGCTGCTTCGCTGCATCGAAGTAATACCGTTCATAAAAGCCTCCTTTCTGTTCTTAAGTTCCGCCGCTCTCTCTGCCCGTCTTTTCTATTTTCTTTATAACACACAATACCGCTACTCTTCAAGTATCTCCTGAATATAATACCGGCTCTGCTTTGCGAGATCGACAAAAGTGTCCCCCACCTGCACAAGCGGACATGACAGCTTATATTTGTTAATCATGACCACTCTTCCCATCCTGCCATCATTCAGGATCACGTTGCGCTGGATCATCGTCTCGGCAATCCGCTTCAGAAATGTCATCAGATAGTTGGCGTCCAGACGGTTATACCCTCATCCTCCATCTTCTTGATCGCTTCAAATGCTGAGATGCCCGCTTTATCTCCCTGGCGCATCGTAAGGGCATCGTAAGTATCTGCCACCGCAAGAATTCTGGAAATCCAGCTGATGTTATCCCCCATTACCTGCAGTGGGAACCCGCTTCCATTCACGCGCTCGTGGTGCGTCAGAACCGCCTGTTTAATCCGCTGGTCTATGTTCATCTTCTTAATAAGGTTGTATCCGCTCACGACATGTTTCTCATATCGTTCCGTCTCGTATTCTTGCAGAAATTCCGTCTGTTCCTGCCCGTCCTTCCAGAGTTCAAGAAATCCAATGTCATGAAGCAGCCCCGCCGCCATGACCTCCTCCATCTCCGCCTCGGTGCATCCGCTCCACCGTGCAAGAAGCTGTCCAAAAAGCGCCACGTTAATGGTATGTGCGTACAGACCTGACTGCTGTTTTTTCATATGAAGCAGCATGTCCGCAAGATCTGTATCATCATCTGCTTTTTTCAGCAGTCCGTTCAGCGGCTCCAGCAGCATGGAAATGTTCACATCCTACTCCGGTATACAATATCTTTCAGTTCTTCCGAAATCGACTGTTCGGCAACCGAGAACTCTGCCTGGAACTCTTTCAGATGCTGTTCCTTCGCCGGCGCACTCTGTTCCTGCTGTTCCGGGCGTTCTTTCCTGCCCGTCGGATATTCCACCATCACACTGTCCACAAAATGTCTGGTCAGCAGCGCGACGACGTCCTTCGTGACGACCGCTCCGTCCGGCACAATCACCGCCCCTGTCTTTGAAAATACATCCTCTTTTATCATCATTCCCTCCCGCAGGCGGTTGACCGACATCCTCAAACATGGCATGGTATCTTCTCCTCTTTCCCGTACTTTCATCCTCTGGAAAAGTACTATTTTCCTATAAAGTCTGTTAGCACTATCATATACCAAGTATTTTCTTTTGGGAAGTAGGGAATTTATTTTCCCGTACCGGCGCAGCTGCTACGGGAGCCCGCTGTCCGGCAGAGCCGGCCAGCACGCGGCCGTCGCCGCGCATAAGCCAAAAAACGGAGCCATGGCAGGAAATAAATTTCCACCATGACTCCGTTTCCGCTTATATGCTTCTCGTAGCTTACGCGATTATTTTAAAGTAACCTTTGCGCCCTCAGCCTCAAGTTTAGCCTTGATGTCCTCAGCGGTTGCTTGTCAGCAGCCTCTTTGAGAACCTTAGGAGCTCCATCAACGAGATCCTTAGCTTCCTTTAAGCCTAAGCCAGTTGCCTCACGAACAACCTTGATAACCTTAACCTTGTTCGGGCCAACCTCTGTTAACTCAACGTCGAACTCAGTCTTCTCTTCTGCTGCTGCGCCGTCACCAGCACCTGCTGCTGCAACTACAACGCCTGCTGCTGCAGATACGCCGAACTCTTCCTCACAAGCCTTTACTAAGTCGTTTAACTCTAATACGCTTAACTCTTTGATAGCATCAATAAATTCTGCTGTTGTCATCTTTGCCATGATTATTTTCCTCCATTTAATATTGAGATTGTATCACGATGATACGTTTTCTGCCTGCAGATCCCTGCGGCTTTTTTCACTACATTCGATCCGGATTATTCTGCCGGAGTCTCTGCTGCTTCTGTTGCAGGAGCTTCCTCTGCCGGAGCAGCCTCTACTGCCGCGTCAGCTGCACCGCCCTTTTCTGCGATCTGATTAAGAACGCGGGCAAGATTGGTAATCGGAGACTGTAAGCTTCCAAGTAACTTGGAAAGAAGAACTTCTCTTGACGGAATCGAAGAGATTGCCTTCATGCCTGCCTCGTCATAGAAGTTACCCTCAACTACGCCAGCTTTTACTTCAAGAGCCGGAGCTTTCTTAGCGAAATCTGCTAATACTCTTGCCGGAGCTGTTGCGTCTGTCGTAGAAATTGCGAATGCATTCGGTCCCTCAAGAACGTCTCTTAAGCTCTCGAACTGTGTTCCCTCTACGGCACGGCTTACTAATGTGTTCTTATATACTTTATAAGTAACACCAGCTTCTCTTAATGCTTTACGTAACTGAGTATCCTCTGCAACGGTAAGTCCACGGTAATCAACGACTACAACAGACTGCGCATCTTTGATGTTTTCAGAAATTTCCTGTACGATAGGCTGTTTTAATTCTACCTTTGCCACGAATCGTGCACCTCCTTTTTAGATTTTACGCATATAACAAATCCGAAAGGATATAAAAATCCCTCTCTGCTAGACAGAGAGGGATCAGAATCTCATTCTCAATGATTGCTCATGAAAGTCCCTCGGCAGGCTCTACGATTACGCCTTGCGGCACCTGCTGTCTTCGGCCATTATATGCAATCCACAGATGTGGATCTGCCACTGCTGTGGCATCTGTCTCCTAAGAGACGACTGCATCCATACGGACGCACCGCGTTACAACGCTTCTGCATTATAACACTGTATATTGCGGCTGTCAACACTTTTCGCCAACAACACAAACTAGTTTGTGATCTTGGTTACGTTTAACTTAACGCCAGGTCCCATGGTAGATGTAAGAGTTGCGCTCTTTACATACTGACCTTTTAAGCTGGACGGTTTCGCCTTGTTGATAGCACCCATAAGGGTCTGGAAGTTGTCGCTTAACTGCTCCTCAGTGAAAGAAGCTTTTCCTACTGGCACGTGGATAATGTTGGTCTTGTCCAATCTGTACTCAATCTTACCAGCTTTGATGTCGTTGATAGCCTTGGTAACATCCATTGTAACAGTTCCAGCCTTCGGGTTTGGCATTAAGCCTTCGGTCCAAGTACACGACCGAGACGTCCAACAACGCCCATCATGTCAGGTGTAGCAACGATCACATCAAAGTCTAACCAACCCTCGTTCTGGATCTTCGGAACTAACTCCTCGCCTCCAACGTAGTCAGCGCCTGCTGCCTGTGCCTCATCTAACTTTACGCCCTTTGCGAATACTAAAACTTTTACAGTCTTACCTGTTCCGTGCGGCAGTACAACTGCGCCACGGATCTGCTGCTCTGCATGACGTCCATCACAACCGGTCTTGATATGAAGCTCGATTGTCTCATCAAACTTCGCTGTAGCGTTCTTTTTTACTAAGCTGATTGCCTCAGCAACATCGTACTGATTCGCCTTGTCAAAAGACTTTACAGCGTTCCTTGATATTTCTTTCCTCTTTTCATGAATATAAACCTCCTGGTGGTAGTATCGGGAGAGGGCCCTCCCACTATATCGTTCCATAAGAACACCGCCGGTGCTCTCTGATGCATTACACTCTCGTGTCTTACTGCTCTACGTTAACGCCCATACTTCTTGCAGTTCCTGCGATCATGCTCATAGCTGCCTCTAAGGATGCTGCGTTTAAGTCTGGCATCTTTAACTCTGCGATCTCCTGTAATTTTGCCTTGGAGAGAGTTGCAACCTTATCCTTGTTCGGTGTGGAAGAACCGGACTTGATGTTGCAAGCCTTCTTGATCAGTACCGGAGCAGGCGGAGTCTTTGTAACGAAGCTGAAGCTTCTGTCTGCGTATACAGTGATTACTACAGGGATGATTAAATCGCCCTGATCCGCTGTTCTGGCGTTGAACTGCTTTGTAAACTCAACAATGTTCACACCGTGCTGTCCAAGTGCAGGTCCGACTGGAGGAGCTGGTGTAGCCTTGCCAGCAGGAATCTGCAATTTGATATATCCTTCTACTTTCTTTGCCATTGGAATTGCCTCCTTAATTCATTCTTTCCTGATTAGGATTGCTCGCTTAATTTGCAAGCTTTACATCTGCGAAACTTATTTCTACCGGCGTTTCGCGGCCGAAAAGCTCAACATTGATGGTCACGCTCTGCTTGCCAGGATTCATCGCCTGAATCACGCCGATGGTATCTTTCCAGACTCCTCCGGTGACAACTACGGTGTCTCCCTCAGCAAAATCAACCTCAATGTTCTCTGTCTTGATCCCAAGCGGTCTCATTTCCATATCGGTAAGCGGTACCGGCTTCGATCCCGGACCAACAAATCCGGTAACACCACGGGTATTTCTGACAACGTACCAAGTGTCATCATTCATAACCATATTGATAAGCACGTATCCCGGAAACATCTTCTTTGATACGGATTTCTTTGCGCCGTTCTTCAGCTCAACGACCTCCTGCATCGGTACGCGGACCTCTAAGATCTGGTCTTCCAGATGCCGGTTCTCAATTGTCTTGTCAATGTTCGCTTTTACCTTATTCTCATATCCTGAGTAGGTATGAACTACATACCAGTGTGCCTCTGCCATAAATCACCTATGCCTCCATTAAAAACTTAAACCAACAAGGAAATCAACGCCATACTGAATCACAAAATCCAGAAGCGCGATCACAAGACCCATTACTACGGAAACAGCAACAACGGCTGCTGTCTGTCTTGCAAGTGATTTGTTGTCCGGCCAAATGATCTTTTTGAATTCAGCCGACAGGCCGCTAAAAAAGCTCTCTTTCTGAGCAGCTTTGTTCTCGGTTTCTCCCATTTTCTCACTCCTTTGCCCAAAAGCCTATTTGGTTTCCTTGTGTAATGTATGAGTCTTGCAGAATCTACAATACTTCTTGGTTTCCATTCTGTCCGGATGAGCTTTCTTGTCCTTTGTCGTGTTGTAATTACGATTCTTACACTCAGTACATGCCAATGTTATTTTCGTGCGCACAACTTCCACCTCCATTAAAATTCTTTGTGCTTTTCTTATGTCTTTCGTTCCCTGCGACCGGGCTTAGATCCCCTCAGGAAAGGAGTCCTAAAAAAAGGCATAAAAAAAAGACCTACTTCCATCGCTAGTCTAATATATCACAATCAATATGGAGCGTCAACCACTTTTTTAAACTCGTGCAACGAATTTATTTTAGCACTACATATAGTGTGCCGCAAGCCTTTTTTCTGATTTTACAAATCTATCGCGTAATTTTTATTTTTACTGTAAATATTTTATATCTATTTACCGATAAAAATTATTAGAAGTATATCTATTGTACATTCAAAATACAGTTTCATTATATATAAGTAGGAAGCAATATAAACGGATTTATATCCCTGCATATGCGAAGGCATATGATTTCATGGAAGAAAGGAGGGATTCCAATGGCAGTCATCGACAGTGCCTATCAGTATTACCTGAGCACTTATGCCGGTTCCGGCACGTCTCGCTACGACACGCACAAAAAAAGCCAGCTGCGCGCCGTATACAATAATATTGTCAAAGTTAATAAAGATTCCCCCCTTTACAAAATCAATTTTACCAGGGATACCGGCCGTTTTGCCATCGACATCAAGGAGCAGGCCCGCTCGATCGAGAATTTTATCGCGGTCGCTTTCAAACAATGCTCCGGACGACAATGCGGAACACGCTTTTTCCCGGAAAATTGCGCAGTCTTCTGATGAGGACGCTGTGAGTGTGCAGTACATCGGCTCGAACATGGACGCGGACAACTCCAAGCAGTTCGATGTGACGGTAGAACGTCTCGCCACACCGCAGGTCAACCGCGGCGTCTATCTTGCCCCGGGCGCAAGCGACTTTGTGCCGGGCAATTACAGCTTCGACTTGAATACCAATCTGAGTTCTTATGAATTCCAGTACACAATCAGCGGCAGGGACACCAACGAGACCGTGCAGCGCAAGATCATGCGGCTGATCAACAATGCCAATATCGCTTAAACGCCACACTGGTCTCCAACGACCGCGGACAGAATGCGCTTTCCATCACGTCGCAGCAGACCGGTCTCAGCGATAACGAGCAGTACCTGTTTGAGATTATGCCGGCGCCGGACAGCGGTTCCATACGTGCCATGCGCACGCTTGGCATCAATGATATCACGGAAATGCCGGTCAATTCGCTTCTTTTTGTTAAACGGTACCAACATTCGTCACTGTCCAACACATTTACCGTCAACAACGCTTTTGAACTGACGCTGAAAGCCCCCAGTGCTGGCGGGGAAACCGCAACGATCGGCTTCAAAGCGGATACGGATGCGATCGCAGACAATGTGCAGTCGCTGGTCAACGTCTACAACAACATGATACAGCTCGGTCACAATTACCACGGCAGTCAGGAGTCCGGCAAGCTTCTCCACGATATGGAGAGCGTTGCAAAGTCCTATTTCAACGAGTTGGAATCCATCGGGCTAAATCTGCAGCAGGACGGATCGATCCATATTGACAAGAGCCTGTTGACCGACGCCGTTTCCGCACCAGACGCGCGCGAAAGTTTTCATACCCTGAACAATTTCAAAAACGGTCTTCAACGCAAAGCCACCCAGGCTTCCATCGACCCGATCAGCTATGTCAGCAAAGTCCTGATTGCCTACAAGAATCCGGGGCACAATTTTGCGGCGGCTTATCACTCTTCGGTGTATTCCGGTCTGATGCTTGATACCTATTGTTAAAAGGAATTGCCGCAATACGCATAGACTGCTTTGGGGTGATAATTATTATTACAGAAATACCAGAGAACAAAAAAGTTCCAGAATAAACAGACGGCGGGAAATTCTTTGAAGCAAAATTCACGTATTTCTTCCATGCCGTGGCTGGCATCCCATTCCGTGTCTTGGCCACGTTTGGACACTCACGGAGTGTGTCCGACAAGCCACAGACAATGAGCGGACTTTCTGGTGTCCCTAATGGCACCTCTTCACAGACAATATAAAACCGCGCGAACCGAAACTCGTTGCCATCTGCTATTAAAAATATGGCAGATGGCAACTCAGACATCGGCTTCGCGCGGTTATGTTTTGTTC
>ENA-OQDW01000226-OQDW01000226.1-human-gut-metagenome-genome-assembly--contig:-NODE-226-length-24071-cov-5.932217_pt1 | contig 24071 bp, 29 predicted proteins | sample MGYA00242784_ERZ504613 | MGnify/ENA primary metagenome ERZ504613 (study PRJEB26092, sample SAMD00036330) | human gut metagenome | host: Homo sapiens | study: EMG produced TPA metagenomics assembly of...
ACCGTCACCAACGACGTGCTGTACAAGGAGGGCCTGGACCTTCTCGTCGTGCCCTCCGCCGAGCTCTCCCGCGGCCGCGGCGGCCCGCGCTGCATGAGCATGCCCTTCTGGCGCGAGGACCTCTAAGTCTTTCCGTTTCCGGTGCGGTCTCCCTACAACCGCACCGGTTTCGCCCGTCAAACGGGCAACACTGATACTTATGTAATTCATTTCTTCGAAAGGATTCGAACCATGGGTGTTAACCTCTCCGGCCGTAGCTTCCTCAAGCTCCTCGACCTCACCACCGAGGAGATCGAGTACCTGCTCAAGCTCTCCAAGAACTTCAAGGACATGAAGCGCGCTGGCGTTCCGCACCGCTATCTCGAGGGCAAGAACATCGTTCTGCTCTTCCAGAAGACCTCCACTCGTACCCGCTGCGCCTTCGAGGTTGGCGGCATGGATCTGGGCATGGGCGTCACCTACCTCGATCCGGGTTCGTCGCAGATGGGCAAGAAGGAGTCCATCGAGGACACCGCCCGCGTTCTCGGTCGCATGTATGACGCATCGAGTTCCGCGGCTTTGCCCAGGACGACGTCGAGGAGCTCGCTGCCAAGTCCGGCGTGCCCGTGTGGAACGGCCTGACCACTGAGTGGCATCCCACCCAGATGCTCGCCGACATCCTGACCGTCCAGGAGAACTTCAACTACGACATCAAGGGCAAGACCCTCGTCTTCATGGGCGACTGCAAGAACAACGTTGCTCGCTCCTCATGGTTGTCTGCTCCAAGCTCGGCATGAACTTCGTGGCCTGCGGCCCCGAGGAGTGCATGCCCGCTGACGACGTCATCGAGGCCTGCAAGCCCATCGCCGAGGCCAACGGCTGCACCATCAAGCTGACCACCGACGTCAAGGACGGCGTCACCGGTGCCGACGTTATCTACACCGACGTGTGGGTCTCCATGGGCGAGCCCGACGAGGTCTGGGCCGAGCGCATCGCTCAGCTCACCCCGTATCGCGTTACCTCCGAGGTCATGGCTATGGCCAACCCGGGTGCCATCTTCCTGCACTGCCTGCCCAGCTTCCACGACACCAACACCACGATTGGCGCCGAGAAGTGCGAGCAGTTCGGCATCACCGAGCAGGAGGTCACCGACGAGGTCTTCGAGAGCCCCGCTTCCAAGGTCTTCGACGAGGCCGAGAACCGCATGCACACCATCAAGGCTGTCATGTACGCCACGCTCAAGTAAGAGCATCTAGCATCTCGCTCGGGGTGTCTTGCTGCACACCCCGAGCGGCTTTGTCTGGTAAATATCTCGCGTCGGGCGGTGGGCACGGCACGGAAGATCCGCTTCGCGCGAGAAAGTTAAATGATTTATGAAGGGGGGATGAGAACCATGACTGAGACCGCTAAGAAAAAGCGCGGTATGCCTTCATCGTTCACCATTCTTCTAGCTCTGCTGGCAATTGTTGCAGTGATTACCGTTATCGTCTCCGGCACGTCCGGCGGCGCGGTTACTGCAGCCCGCCTGAGCGATTTCTGCACCGCCCCGATCCTGGGCTTCGCTGACGCTCTGCCCGTCTGCCTCTTCGTTATGATCCTGGGCGGCTTCCTCGGTATGATGACCGAGACTGGCGCTCTGGACAACGGCATCGCCGTTCTGGTGCAGAAGCTTAAGGGCAACGAGATCATGCTCGTTCCTGTCCTTATGCTCATCTTCTCCCTCGGTGTACCACCTATGTATGTGCGAGGAGACCGTTCCCTTCTACGCCCTGCTCGCCGCTACATGATGGCTGCTGGCTTCGACCCCATGGTCGGCGCCGCTACCGTCCTGCTCGGCGCTGGCTGCGGCTGCCTGGGCTCCACGGTTAACCCGTTCGCCGTCGGCGCTGCCGTCGACGCTCTGACCGGCGTTGGCATTGAGGTCAACCAGTCCATCATCATCGGCCTCGGTGCCGTCCTGTGGATTGTCACTACCGCTATGTCCATCTTCTTCGTGATGAACTATGCCAAGAAGGTCAAGGCTGACAAGGTTCCACCATCCTGTCGATGCAGGAGCTCAAGGACGCCGAAGAGGCTCACGGCAAGGCTGCTTCCGAGGTCCACAAGGAGGTCAAGCTCACCGGTCGTCAGAAGGGTGTTCTGATCGCCTTCGCCTTCACCTTCGTCGTCATGATCGTCGGCTTCATTCCGCTGGCCGACCTCAACGAGGGCGTCGCCAACTTCTTCGACGCTGGCGCTGTCTACGACGCCGACGGTAACGCCGTCGTCCAGGGCTGGTCTGCCTGATCACCGGCCTGCCCATTGGCCAGTGGTACTTCGACGAGGCTTCCACCTGGTTCTTCCTCATGGCCGTCCTGATCGGTATCATCGGTGGCCTGTCCGAGAAGCAGATCGTTAACACCTTCATCACCGGCGCTGCGACATGATGTCCGTTGTTCTCGTCATCGCCCTCGCCCGTGGTATCTCCGTCCTCATGGCTAACACCGGCCTCGATGTCTTCGTCCTCGACGCTGCCGCCAATGCCCTGGCTGGCCTGTCCGGCGTGATCTTCGCTCCCATGAGCTTCCTGGTCTACTTCGGCCTGTCCTTCCTGATCCCCTCGACCTCCGGTATGGCCACCGTCTCCATGCCCATCATGGGACCGCTGGCTGTTAAGCTCGGCTTCTCGCCTGAGGTCATGGTCATGATCTTCTCCGCCGCCATCGGTGTCGTGAACCTATTCACCCCGACCTCCGGCGCCATCATGGGCGGTCTCGCCCTGGCCAAGATCGAGTGGACGACCTGGCTCAAGTTTGCCCTTAAGCTCATCGTCGCGCTCTCCGTCGTCTGCGCCATCATCCTGACCGTCGCCTGCGTGTTGATCTAAGTACCCAACGGGTACCCCACGGAAACCTTGACGATCCTGTAGAGGATCACCTGGTCATCGTCTGTCCGGCGGGGTAAACCCACCGGTAGATCCTACCTTTAGCCCCCTTCCGTTCCGTGCGCGGGAGGGGGCGCTCTTGTGTTCCGGCGTTTTACCAAACGCCGGAACCACTCGACGCTGCAAGCCCGCCAGAGCGGCAATCTGACGTTTAATCGTCGGGCATGGCCAAAAGGCCTATGCCCTCCTCTTTCACGTCACCTTGCTCGCTCTGGTGGGCTTTCGCTGACTTATGCTCAACCTGCGGCGCTGCCATTGTTGGCGCAGGGGGCGGCTTGCTCGCTCTGGTGTCTGTTCGCTGTCCGTTCTCTGCCCGCGACGTTTCTGCTGTTGGTGCAAAGGGGTCAGGTTACTTTGCGCCAAAAGGGGAAGTTGCGGTGGAATAGTTCCCGTTTGGCCGTCTTGAGGGGTTAAACAGGAGCTATTTCACCGCAACTTATCGATGGCGTGTTTGGTTGGTGCCTGTTGATGGCCTGGGCATCGGGGAGGGCAGGCTCCGTTATAATCGCGTAGGAACTTAATTTACGAAACGGGACGGGAGCCATACATGCGCCAGGGTTTCGACAACGCGAAGTATATCGAGCTGCAGGCTGCTCACATTAAGGAGCGCATCTCGCAGTTTGGCGGCAAGCTGTATTTGGAGTTTGGCGGCAAGCTGTTCGATGACTATCATGCCAGCCGCGTGCTACCGGGTTTTGAGCCGGACAGCAAGTTCCGCATGCTCAAAAGCATCGCCGACGATGTCGAGGTTATCATCGCGATCAACGCGAACCACATCGAGAAAAACAAGGCTCGTGGTGACCTTGGCATTACCTATGACGAGGATGTGCTGCGCCTGGTTGACCTGTTCCGCGGCAACGGCTTTGCTGTCGCGGCCGTGGTCATCACCCAGTACGCTGGACAGCCCGCTGCCGATGTGTTCCGCAACCGCCTGAACGCGCTCGGTATTCCCGCCAAGCTGCACTATCCCATCGAGGGGTATCCGCACGATGTCGATCTGATCGTGTCCGACGACGGCTATGGCAAGAACGAGTTTGTCGAGACCACCCGACCGCTCGTTGTCGTGACGGCGCCCGGCCCTGGCTCGGGCAAGCTCGCCACTTGCCTGTCTCAGCTCTATCACGAGCACAAGCATGGCACGGCCGCCGGCTATGCCAAATTCGAGACCTTCCCGGTTTGGAATCTGCCCCTTACGCATCCGGTCAATATTGCCTACGAGGCCGCCACGGCAGACCTCGATGACGCCAACATCATCGACTCCTTCCACCTGGAGGCCTACAACAAGACCACGGTCAACTACAACCGCGACGTCGAGGCCTTCCCGGTAGTCCGTGCCCTGATGGAAAAGATCCTGGGCAAGAGCCCCTACCAGAGCCCTACGGACATGGGCGTCAATATGGTCGGTTTTGCCATCACCGATGACGATGCCTGCCGCGACGCTTCCAAGATGGAGATCGTCCGCCGCTACTTTACCGCGGTCGAAAATGTGCGCCGTACCGGCGTGGGCGATGAGCAAGTCGACCGTCTCAAGATTATTATGAAGAAAGCCGGCATCGATAAGAACTACTCACCGGCGCGCTCGGCGGCCCTCACCAGGGAGCAGCTGACGGGTGGTCCCGTGGGTGCCATGGTCATGCCCGATGCTCCGTGGTGACCGGTAAGACCTCCACGCGCCTGGGCGCCGCAAGTTCGCTCATTATGAACGCCCTCAAGCATGTCTCGGGCGTCGACCTTGAGCTCGAGGTCATTAGCGATGAGGCGATCGAGCCCATCAGCAAGCTCAAGACGCATTTCCTGGGCAGCAAAAACCCGCGCCTCCACACCGACGAGACGCTTATGGCGCTGTCGATCACCTCGGCCACGAGTGAGACGGCCGCTCGCGTCCTTTCGGGCCTGGAGCAGCTGCGCGGTTGCGATGCCTTCTTTAGCGTGATTATCTCGCCGACGGACGAGACGGTACTGCGCAAGTTGGGCATCAACGTGTGCTGCGAGCCCAAGTTTGAGCGCCGCGGTTTCTTCCATCGCTAAGTTTGAAGCACCGCGGTAATTGCATTGCATTTTGGCCGTATCGGGTTAGCGCCCGGTACGGCTTTTTGATCAATAAAGCGTCTATTTCGGCGAAAAATAGCTGTTTACCTGCCTAGAAACAATTTGAGGGTATACAATAACCGTAACTGTTTCATCCTTAGCGGGATGCCGCATGATGGATATTACCTGCCATCGTGAGGTGTGTCGGTCGCGCACGGCGCGTTAGATGCTCGTGCTCGGTTTGAGGAGGCTGCTATGGCGGGCAAGGGTCGTGCGAGTGTCAACGATATGAAGCGTGTCGAGGTGCTGGTGTTGATGGAGATCGACCAGCAAACCGAAGACAATGGCGGGCCGTATGGTTTCTCGCGCAAAACGCTTGCCGAGCGCGTGGGGGTTTCGCCGTATCGTGTCCGCGCCGCAATCGATCGTTTGGATTCCGAAGGCATGATTGATGTCGTCTCGCGTTATAGCGACGACGGCGGTCAGCTTGCAAATGGCATTTGCCTCACCGAACGTGGCGAGTGGTATCTTGAGGGCGTCCGTACCGGCATGCTCGTTCAAGAAATGCTTGAGGACGAGGTTGCTGATCGATAGCAGCATGTAACCCTTGCCACAGCGACGCCGCCTGGGAAACCGGGCGGCGTTTTGTTTCAAGATTGAGAAATGCAATCGCACGCGAGAAAAATTGCGTGCGGCGCGCGTCGCGAGTATTACAATGAAGACCCGTAAGATGTGTATGGACAACTTCTACGGGAAGCGCAGGTAACTCAATATGACCAAGCATGTGTTCGTAACCGGTGGCGTGGTTTCGTCTCTGGGCAAGGGTATTACCGCGGCCTCGCTGGGCCGTCTGCTCAAGTCGCGCGGGTACAAGGTGACGATGCAAAAGGCCGACCCGTATCTGAACGTCGACCCCGGCACCATGAGCCGTTCCAGCATGGCGAGGTCTTTGTGACCGAGGACGGCTACGAGTCCGATCTGGACCTGGGCCACTACGAGCGCTTTATTGACGAGAACCTGACCCGCGATTCCAACTTTACGACTGGTGCCATCTATAAGAGTCTGATCGCCCGCGAACGTCGCGGTGACTTTTTGGGCGGCACCGTGCAGGTGATTCCGCACGTCACGAACGCCATTAAGGATAAGTTCCGTCGTATTGAGGAACAGACCGGCTCCGACGTGGTCATCACTGAGTTGGGCGGCACCATCGGTGACATCGAGTCGCAGCCGTTTGTCGAGGCCATCCGTCAGTACCGCAAGGAGGCCGGCCCCGAGAACGTCTGCTACATCCACGTGTCGCTCGTTCCCTATATCGCCGCCGCCCACGAGGTCAAGACCAAGCCCACGCAGCATTCCGTCAAGGAGCTCCGCAGCTTTGGCATCCAGCCCGATATCATCGTGCTGCGCTCCGACCACCATATCGATGACGCTATCCGCGGAAAGATCGCAAGCTTCTGCGACGTCGACACCGATTGTGTCTTTACCAACGAGGACTGCGCGAGCATTTACGATGTTCCGCAGCTGCTTGCCGAGCAGGACTTTGACCTGCGCATTTGCGAGCGCCTGGGTCTGGACCCGCGTGAGCGCGACATGAGCGAGTGGAACGAGTTCCTGCGCAAACAGAATCACGCCAACCATCACGCCGACAAGGTGAAGATCGCCGTCGTGGGCAAGTACACGCAGCTGCCCGATGCGTACCTGTCGGTTATCGAGGCCCTGCACCATGCGGGCGTCTTCTACGATCGCCATGTGGACGTCCAGCTGGTCGACGGCGAGAGCCTCGACGAGCAGAATGTCTCCGAGGTTCTGGGCGACGCCTCGGGCATCCTGGTCCCCGGCGGCTTTGGCAAGCGCGCCCTGGAGGGCAAGATCCTCGCGGCCGAGTTTGCCCGTGAGCACAAGATTCCGTATCTGGGCATTTGCTGGGTATGCAGGTGGCCGTGTGCGAATTTGCGCGCAACGTCGTCGGCCTTGCCGGCGCCAGCTCCTCCGAGTTCGATCCGGATGGCCCGTATAGTGTCATCGATCTGATGAGCTCGCAGGAGGACGTGACCGAGAAGGGCGGCACCATGCGCCTGGGCGCCTATCCGTGCAAGCTCGCCGCCGATACCCTCGCTCGCGAGGCATATGGCGAGGAGCTCGTCTACGAGCGTCACCGTCACCGCTTTGAGTTCAACAACGCCTTCCGCGACCAGCTCGAGGACGCCGGTTTGGTTATCTCGGGTCTGTCGCCCGACGAGCGCCTGGTCGAGATGGTCGAGCTGCCGCGCGACGTGCATCCGTGGTATGTGGCAACCCAGGCTCATCCCGAGTTTAAGAGCCGCCCGACCAACCCGCAGCCGCTGTTCCGCGAGTTCGTGCGCGCTTCGATCGGCCAGCACGAGGGTGTCGACCGTCTGCAGGTGACGCCCATGAACCTCGCTACGGACTAAGGGTGCCGGCGAATAAGGAACATACCGAAGCTACTCCCTCGTCGCTCGCCGTGGCGGCGGGGGAGTATCTCGATTACCTCGCGGTCGAGCGGGGTTTGGCGCGCAACACGATTGCGGCCTATCGTCGTGACCTGACGACATACTGCGCCTATCTGGAGCGGGCGGGTATTGTGTCTTTTGAAGAGGTGACCCGTCAGGTCGTGGAGGGCTTTGTCGCCGACCGTCGCGATGGGGGCTATTCCGATGCCTCGGTGGAGCGTGCGCTTGCGGCCGTGAAGGGCCTGCATGCCTTTTTGGTGCGCGATGGGGCTGTGGCCCAAAATCCAACGGCGGCGTTGCGCCTTCCTAAAAAGGCTGAGCGTTTGCCGGAGTATCTATCGGTGGAGGATGTCTCGGCGCTGCTCGATCAAGACTTCCCCGAGGGCGAGATGGGCTTGCGCGACCATGCCATCTTGGAAGTGCTCTACGGATGCGGTTTGCGTGTGAGCGAGTTGGTGGGGCTCGATGTGGGCGATATCCATATCGACGATGGCTTTGTGCTCGTTCGCGGTAAGGGCTCGAAGGAACGCCTGTCCCCGCTGGTGGGAAGCGCGGCGCGAGCTCTGATGCTCTATGTAACTGAGGGGCGTTCTCGCTTGGCGGCCCATGCCCGCGGAACCGAGACCTCGGCGGTCTTTTTAAATAAGAACGGCCGCCGTCTGTCGCGCCAGGGCATCCATGCCATCTGTGAGCGCTACGGGCGCCAGGTGGGCTGGTGGGACTCCATCCCCACACGCTGCGTCACTCCTTTGCTACCCATATGCTTGCGGGCGGCGCAGACCTCCGTGTGCTACAGGAGATCTTGGGACATGCCGATATATCGACCACGCAGGTCTACACGCATGTCGATCGTACACAACTGACCGAGGTCTATCTGGCGGCGCACCCGCTGGCACATCGTTAACACATCGCTGACCTGCATATTTATAGGTATTTGGGGACGGGCTCCAGATTGCCGCGGCGTGCTTTTGCGCACGCATGGGCAATCTGGGGCCCCGTCCCATTTTTCGCCACTTGGCGTCGCGGTGGTGGGCCGCACGTGCCTTGGGTGGGGGAGTTTGGGGGCGATGTGAACGGCATGTAAAGGGACGCAAAAATCGCCTCAAGGTCAACTTGAAGGTTGAGGTTGAACGGCGGGGTGCCACAGGTGGCATCCCGCCGTTGCTGTAAACACAACATATTGTGTTTTCGAACATATGCTTGGGGGTGTTTTGCAATATATGGTGGGTGGAGTGGTGGGGCGGAGTGGGGGAAGAGGTGGGGAAAGGTGTTGAAAAATGGGGCGGTTCCCCATATTATTGATGACGTCGACAGGCGGGGTGGTTCCCCGCGTACGTGCCATCTGAGTAACCGAGGGGAGGGCGCACATGGGAATGACGGGTGCATACGAGCGCAATCTCGATGCAAAAGGTCGTCTATCCCTGCCTGCACCCCTTCGCGAGGAGCTTGGAGAGCACGTTCGCGTGTTCAAAGCCCTGGATGTCGATGCTCTGTACGTGTTCTCTGCCGAGGCCTTCGATAAGTGGGTCGAAGGACTCTTCGCGGGTCGTGAGGGCCACGAGGGTTTTAACCCGCGTGACATTAATGACCAGAAGCTCATGAGGGCGATCAACAAGCGCACCACGTCGATGGACGTGGACAGCGCCGGTCGTATCGGTCTTTCCGAGTCTCTCCGCAAGCAGGCGAACCTCGACCGCGAGGTCACGGTTGTGGGCAACTACGACCACCTTGAGGTTTGGGATCGCGCCGCGGCCGATGAGGACGATGACGATGAGGCCCTGCTGGACCTCTTCTTCTCGTAAGGGCAAGGCACGGGTAACGGATGGAGCGTGGGATCTTGACACAAGAATATCGGCATGAACCTGTCATGCTCGGCGAAGTGCTTGAGTCGCTGCGGCTAAAGAGCGGCTCCGTTGTCTGCGATTGCACCCTTGGCGGTGCCGGCCATTCGGTAAAGATGGCCGCGCAGGTGGGGGAGACGGGCCTTTTGCTCGGCGTCGATCAGGACGACATGGCCCTCGAGGCCGCTGGCGCCCGTCTGGACCGCGAGGTTCCCGGCGTTCCGCACCAGCTGCTGAAGGGCAACTTCGGCGACTTGGACGAGCTACTTTGCTCGGCGAGGTGCCGGGTCGATGGCTTCCTGTTCGATTTGGGCGTTTCGTCACCGCAACTCGATATCCCTGGCAGGGGCTTTTCGTATAACGAGGACGCCCCATTGGACATGCGGATGGATCCGGGTAATAACACCTTAAACGCAGCTGAGGTCATCAACACCTATAACGAACACGACCTCGCCCGGATTCTACGCGTCTACGGCGAAGAGAAGTTCGCCTCGCAGATCGCGCGCGAGATCGTGCGCCGCCGCGAGCAAGAACCGATCGAAACCACCGGCCAATTTGTCGAGATCATCAAGGCGGGTATCCCGGCTGCCGCTCGTCGGCATGGCGGACACCCGGCCAAGAAAAGTTTCCAGGCCATTCGCATCGAGGTCAATCACGAGCTCGATGTGCTCGAACGAGGGCTTGATGCCGCCACCAGGTGCTCAACCCGGGCGGACGTATCTGCGTCATCTCGTATCACTCGCTCGAGGACCGTATCGTAAAGAACCACTTTAAGGAGATGAGCCAGGGGTGCACGTGTCCGCCGGAGATTCCGGTGTGCGTGTGCGGCAACGTGCCGATACTCAAGGTCATCACCCGCAAACCCTTGGTTGCCCAGCCTGATGAGGTTGAGCGCAACCCTCGGGCGAGATCAGCCAAAATCCGCGTGGCGCAGCGTCTGTAGGCGCGACCGCGCGATATTGGACCTCCCGCTCGCACCATAAACGAAGCTTAAACACACTACCAACGTACTCGGGATGGGAGGCGGCATATCATGGGCTACAACACTTCAAGCGCAGCACTCGCCTATGATATGAACGCCATGCCCGCCTATCGTGAGACGCCGCAGGCCCCCGTTGCTCCCCGTGAGCAGCGCACGCCGCGCTTTGATGTCTACACGGGCGCGGGCCGTCAGGCAAACCAGGCGGTAAGCCCGGTTTTCATGAGCGTTCTTAAAACGTTTTGCATCATTGCGGCTATCTTCATGACGATCGGCGTCGCCCGCGTGGCGCTCGCCGGCGTTACGGCCCAGGTGCTCAACAGCAACGCCGAGCTTACCAACACGCTCGAAAAGGCGACCGATGAGAGCTCCGACCTGGAGGTCATGCATTCGGTCTATGGCGCCGACACGCGCATTCGCGACCTTGCGGGCGCTTATGGCATGGTGGAGCCCAGCGAGAGCGTTACACTTGACTTTTCGCAGGATGCAGCCGCGGGCGCCAACGCGACCGCGACCGCTCAGTAGCAAGACGGTAGCTGAGTATGACAAATGACTATCGCCGCGGTTCCGATGGGGGCCGCGGTTCTGGACGTCCCTCGTCGCGGGGACGTTCTGGTTATCAAGGAACGGGTCGGCAATCTTACAACGCCGGGCAGTCCCGTGGCAACGACCCGGCGTCGCGACTTCGCGGCTCGGGCGGCCTCAAGTGCATAACACCAGGTCGCGCAAGAGCTCGTCGACCGAATGGCTCACAGGCGCGCCTCTGCCTCGCCGCAAAGCCGTCATGGGATTCATTGGGCTTGGCTTGGGCTTGGGCGTCTTTCGCCTTGCCGACTATCAAATTGTCGAAGCCGATAAACTGCGCGAGCGTGCCGATGCGCGCCGCCTGCTTGCGCAGACCCTCTATGCCAAACGCGGCACCATCTACGACCGCAACGGTAACGTGCTGGCGTCGTCGGTCGAATGTCGCAACATCGCCGTGAACCCGCAGCTTGTCGAGGATGTTGACAAGACGGTGTCGGCGCTGGTCAAGGCAACTGGAATCGATAAAAAGACCTGCCGCAAGCTCGTCGAGTCCGATGGCACCTGGTGTATATCAAGCGCCAAGTGGACGAAGAGATGCTGCGGTGCTGGAGAAGAAGAACCTGCCCGGCGTGCTTTTTGAGCAGGCCATGAAGCGCGTATATCCATACGGCAATCTGGCATCGCAGGTGCTGGGTGTAGTGAATGTGGACAACGACGGCTTGACGGGTCTCGAAAAGCAATACAACAAGCTTCTGACCGGCACGAACGGTTCTCTCGTGCGCGAGCGCGCGAGGGACGGCAGCTATATCGCGGGCGGTGCCTATAAAAAGGTGGCCGCGGTCGACGGCGTTGATATCGTGACGACGCTCGACGTCAATATCCAGCGTGCGGCTGAGGATGCTCTGGCAGAGGCTGTCGAGAAGACAAAGGCCAAGAACGGCTCGGCTTTGGTCACCGACCCCACGACCGGTGAAATTCTCGCAGCCTGCTCGTACCCGACCTACGACCAGACCGATCTGGAGAACGCCAAGACCGAGGATATGAACCTGCGCCTGGTCACTGACGCCTACGAGCCCGGCTCGGTCTTTAAGACGCTCGTGGCGGGCGCCGGCTTCGACTTGGGCGTCGTACGATCGAGTACGTCGTTTGAGGTGCCGGCGAGCATCAAGGTGGGCGACGATACCGTTACCGATGCCGATAAGCGCGACTATGGCATGACCATGGATGTGCGCGAGATGATGCGCCGTTCGTCCAATGTGGGCTTTGTCCTGGTGGGGCGCAAGATCGGTGCCGACGACTTTGCCGCCTATGTGGACAAGTGGGGCATCGGTCACAGCTCCGGTGTCGATTTTCCGGGCGAGAGCTGGGCATCGTCAAGGAGCGTGACCAGTATGACGGCGCCACGCTGGGATCGATGAGCTTTGGACAGGCGCTGTCCGTCTCGCCGATTGAGATCGCACGTGCCGTGGGCGGCATCGCCAACGGCGGCGTGATGATGACCCCGCACTTCTATAAGTCCAGCAAAGGCGACGAGAAGGACTGGGGCGAAGGCGAACGCGCGATTTCTGAGGACGCCGCATCCCAGGTGACATCGTGCATGCAGACGGTCGTGTCCGAGGGAACGGGCGTTGGCGGCGCGGTTGACGGCTATGACGTGGCGGGTAAGACCGGTACGGCCGAACGAGCCGACGAGAACGGCGGCTACCTCAAGGAGAACTACATGTCGTCCTTTATGGCTTTGCGCCGGCACAATCGCCCAAGGTGCTGTGCTATATCACGCTCGACGGAACGCCGAGCGGCTCAGATGCCGCTGCGGTGCCGTTCCAGTCCATTATGGCCAACGCGCTCGACGTGCTGGGTATCCCGCACACGAAGTAGGGGGTTACAATCTTTGGGGCGTGGTTTGTTGTCCCATATGAGGGTGTTCACATGCCCTGCACCACGCATGTGCGGCGCTGGGATACAATACGCCGATAGCATTATTAGGTTTACAGGGGAGCTGCAATGATAGAGATCGCCGTCAACAACCTCGCGGCCGCAACAGGGGCCCGAACCGTGACGGGAGAAGCCGATCGGGTATGCCGCGGGTGCGTTATCGACTCGCGTCAGGTCGAGGAAGGGACGATTTTCGTCGCCTTTCCCGGTGAAAACGTCGACGGCAATGATTTTGCTTCCCGTGCCGTCCAGTCGGGTGCCGGCGCCGTCGTGATGACGCGTGAGCCCGAGGCCGAGCTGGTCTCGCTGGCGCAGGACAAGGGCTGTGCCATCTTGCTGACCGATGATCCCGAGGACTTTCTGCTGCGTTTGGCGCACGCGTACCGTCTGGAGCTTGGCTGCCTGGTCGTTGGTATTACCGGTTCCATCGGCAAGACGACGACCAAGGACGTGCTCGCCGCCGTGCTCGCCAAGCGCTATCGTGTCTGGGCCACCAAGGGCAATTTCAATAACCTGATCGGCATGCCGCTCACGGTGCTTTCTGCTCCGGCCGATACCGAGGTCCTGGTGCTCGAGATGGGCATGAACCATTTCCACGAGATTGAGCGCCTGTCCCAGTCCGCCAATCCCAACCTTGCCATCGTGAGCAAGATTGGTACCTCTCACATCGGCATTTTGGGCAGCCGCGAGAACATCGCCCGCGCTAAGGCCGAGATTGTCCAGGGTATGTGCGCCGCCGGCGACTTCTTGCCGCTGCTGGTTTTGGGCGGTGAGGACGACTTTACGCCGTTCATTCGCGATACGTTCGCCCAGCCTGCTGGTATCGATGTGATGCTGGCCGGCGTCTCGGACGATGATGAGGTCCGTGCCCGCGACATTCGTGTTGATGACGAGGGCCGTCCGGTCTTTACGCTCGATTTTGGCCAGGGTGAGACGACCGATACCATGCTTGCCATCCCCGGCGTGCAGTCCGTCCCAAATGCCGTTAAGGCGCCGCGGTTGCCTATCGCCTGGGCGTGACGCCCGAGCAGATCGATGCTGCCTTTAGGGGCCTCACGATCACCGGGCACCGCCAGGAGATCAAGCGCGCCAAGAGCGGTGCCCGCGTCATCGACGATTCCTATAACGCCAGCGCCGAATCCATGGCTGCTGGTCTCGATCTGCTGTGCTCGCTTTCGTGCACGGGGTCTCGCATGGCGATCCTGGGCGAGATGGGCGAGATGGGCGATGAGGCTCCTCGCATGCATGAGCTCGTGGGCGCCTATGCCGCCGCCAAGAAGCTCGACATGCTGGCGTGCGTGGGTGGTGAGCTGGCCCAGCTTATGGCCGATGCCGCGCGCATGATGGGCATGGACGAGGACCGCATCCAGGTGTTCTCCGATTATCAGCAGGTGCTCGACCGCATGGGCGGCGCGCTTGAAAAACATGATGTTGTACTGGTCAAGGGTTCCCGCTTTGTTGAGCTCGACCGCTTTGTGGAAGGTGTGTGCTAGCCCATGTTCGGCAATCCCTCGTATCCAACGTATCAGGCTTTTTTGGGGCTTGGCATCGCCGCTGCCATTGCGCTGCTGCTCATGCCGTGGTGGATCAAGCTACTTAAGGTCGAGGGTATCGGCCAGCAGGTTCGTGCCGACGGCCCCAAGCGTCATTTGGTTAAGCAGGGAACGCCCACCATGGGTGGCGTTGTCATTCTCGTCGCGATTTCGCTGACCTGCCTGCTGATGGGCAAGCTCACCACCGAGCTCGTGCTCGTGCTGCTCGCCACGCTGGCGACAGGCGTGCTGGGCCTGATCGACGACCTGACCTCCGTTACGCATGGGCGCTCGCTCGGTCTGACGCCTCATGCCAAGATGATCGGCCTAACCATTATCTGTGTCACCTTTACGGTACTTGCCGTTAACTGGTGCGGCGTCGCCCCGAGATTCGTTTTCCCGGCGGCCTGACGATTGACCTTGGCGTGCTTTCGACCACCATCTGCGGCCTTTCGTTCCCGTGGCTCTACATTGTCTTTTGCTGGCTGATGATCGCCGGTCTTTCTAATGCCGTGAACCTGACCGATGGCCTTGACGGTCTTGCTGGCGGCACCTCCATGATTGCCATGCTCGCCATGGCTGCCATGCGTTTTTGCACGGAGACGTGAACCTGTCCATCTTCTGCACCGCGTGTGCCGGTGCCTGCTTGGGCTTTCTGTGGTTCAACTGCTATCCGGCGAGCATCTTTATGGGCGATACCGGCTCGCTTGCCCTAGGCGCCGCGTTTGCCTGCACGTCCATCATGACCAACACCGAGGTCGTCTCCCTCATCATCGGCGGCCTGTTTATCGTTGAGACCCTGTCGGTCATGATTCAGGTTGTCTACTTCCACTTTACGCACAAGCGCGTCTTCCTTATGGCGCCCATCCATCATCATTTCGAAAAGAAGGGCTGGGCCGAGACCAAGGTTGTTATCCGTTTTTGGATTATCGCCGCGGCCTTTGGCGCCGTTGGCCTCGCCCTGTTCTTCCAGTTGGGATAGTGGTTTTTCATGCCTCTTGCTGATGTCTTTAGCCTGCTCGTTTTGGGTCAGGGCAAATCCGGTCTCGATGTCGCCCGCTGGGCGCTGGCACATCCAGAGCGCGTAAGCGCCGTTACCGTGTATGGCGGCGGCACCTCTGAGCCCAATGACGCCACGCGTGCGCTCGAGGCTGCTGGCGCGTCGTTTGTCTATGGGACCGAACAGGTCGAGGGCGCCTATGACGTATGCGTGACGTGCCCGGGCATCTCGGAGTTCTCGGGCTTCTTTAAGGCCGGGCGCGAGCATGCGCCCAGATTATGGGTGAGCCCGAGTTTGCCTATCGCCTGTCGCCCGATAACTGGATTGCCATCACGGGCACCAACGGCAAGACGACCACCACGTCGCTGACTGATTATCTGCTCAAGCTGCCGGCGAGGCCAGCGTAGCTGTCGGCAACATCGGCGAGCCGCCGGTCAACGAGATTGACGGACGAGCCACAACGAGTGGTTTGTGGCTGAGCTCTCGAGCTATCAGATTGCTACGACCACCGAGCTCCACCCTCGCGTGGCGGTGCTGCTCAACATCACTCCCGACCACTTGGCTGGCATAAGAGCCATAAGAACTATGCGCTTGCCAAGATCAAGCTGTTTGACAATATGGTCGATGACGATCTGGTGGTTGTCGACGTCGAAGACGCCGGCATTCACGAGTTCGATGAGTGCATCTATACGCCGGGTCGCCGCATCTGCAAGGTCGCTTTTGACGAGCCCGAGGGTGCAGATGCCGCCTTTGTGCGCGACGGCAAAATGGTCGTGCGCCTAAAGGGCGTCGAGACTCAGCTTGTCGCCACGTCCGAGCTCAAGGTCTCGGGCCATCACAATGTCATCAATGCCTTATGTGCCGCCACGGCTGCTCTGGCCGTCGGTGCCGATGTCGATGGTGTCCGCCGCGGTCTGGCCTCGTTCCAGCCGCTCGAGCATCGCGTGGAGCCGTGCGGCGAGATTGACGGTGTGCGCTACGTCAACGATTCCAAGGCGACCAACACCGACGCGGTCGAGAAGGCGCTGACGGCATTTCCCGATGACGACGTGATCTTGCTGCTCGGCGGCCACGATAAGGGCACGCCGCTCACGGACTTCGCGCGCGTTGTTATGGATAACGTGCGCTCGGTCGTCTGCTTTGGCGATGCGCGCGAGCGCTTCACCGCCGCTATGGACGAGGCCGATGTCGATGGCGATGTGGATATCGCCCAGGCGGATGACCTACGCGATGCCGTGGACGTTGCTCGTTCGCTGTCGAGCCGTGGCGACGTGATCTTACTTTCTCCTGCCTGCTCTTCGTTCGATGAGTTCTCGGGCTATGAGGAGCGCGGCCGCGTGTTTAAGGACTATGTGGCCCAGCTTGCCGCTGCAGCGAAATCGCAAATGGAATAGGGGTTGCCGGTGAGAGAGGAGAGCCCCCGACAAGGTATGAGGAGGCCCGACTCGGACCGTGCTTCCTCGCGGCGTAGCACACCGCGTTCCGGTCGCGGCGGGCAGTCGTTTAGCGAACGCTATATTGCCGGCGTTCCCGCCCGCATCATGCGCCCCCGTCTGATATTCATGGCCTGTCTGTTTATCTTGGTGTGTTTTGGCCTGCTGATGGTGTACTCGGCGTCTTCGGTCGAGGCGCTGCACGAGAATGGCTCAGCGACGTTTTTTCTGGGTCGACAGGCTGCGTTTGCCGTGGTCGGTGTTCTGGCGCTGATTGCATCGTGCGCGTTTTGCCGGACAGCTGGTTTGGGGAGGATGTGCTCAGGATCTTCCTCATAGGCATGATAGGGCTACTGCTTCTGGTGTTCTTGGTGGGCAGCGGCAGCCGTGGCGCCACGCGCTGGCTCAACATCGCCGGCATTCAGTTCCAGCCTTCCGAGTTTTTAAAGCCATTTGCCATTGCGTATTCGGCCATCATGCTTGATCGCTTTTTTTCGCCCGGTGGCAACATCAACGAATTCCTTCGCAAGATGGGCATCTACCTGGGCATTCCGCTCTTTCTGATCTTTATCCAGCCCGATTTCGGTACCGTCCTGATCATCCTGCTGACCCTCATGTGCATGGCGTTGTTTGCGGGTCTCGACCCCAAATTTATCATCGGCGTGATAATCTTCGGCATTCTCGTGATCGTGATTGCGCTTGTTGCAGAGCCGTACCGTATGGTGCGTATTCAGGTTGCCTTGAACCTTGGGCCGACGAGTATGGTGACGGCTATCAGGCCACGCTTGCCATCATGGCCTTTGCCTCGGGCGGTCTGTTCGGCCGTGGCATCGGCAACTCAACCATGAAGTACTCGTATCTGCCCGAGGCGCACAATGACTACATCCTGGCCATCATTGGCGAGGAAGTCGGTTTTGTCGGAACCGTGCTGTTCTTCTTGGTGTTTGCGATGCTGATCTACTCGGCGTTTCGCATTGCCGAGCAGGCGACCGATCGCCGGGGCGCGCTTATGGCGTCTGGCTCCGCGGTCATTCTCGCGGTGCAGTTTTTGATCAATGCGCTGGGCATCCTCAACGTGTTTCCCATGACGGGCAAACCGTTGCCGTTTATTAGCTACGGCGGTTCGTCGATTATTGTGTCGCTTATGCTTGCCGGGTTGGTCCTGCGCGTTTCGTACGAGAGCGCCCGTCGCGATGAGTACGACCGTCGCCGCGAGAGCTTTGCCGTTATGGATGAGAGTACCGCCGGCGTGCCCCACGTACGCGGCGAGCGATCTTCGCGTAACGGCTTTACCGTTCTGGATGGCTCTGCGACCGAGCCGGCAGCCCGTCCGCGTCAGCGAACGGCGCCGCAAGGTCGTCCGCAGCGCCCCAGCCTCGCAGCGCGGGCGGCGGATATAATCGAATCGATTTGAACTCGGACCCGTCGGCGCGTTTGCGCACCGACGACCAGGGACCGCGTGTACGAAGGGACTATCATGACCGATAAGATGACCGTTGCTATTGCAGCCGGCGGCACGGCAGGGCATATCAACCCCGCGCTCGCCTTGGCCGAAGAGCTGCGTGACCGTGGCCACCACGTTGTGTTCGTGGGCCAGTCGCGCAAGCTCGAGGGTCGTCTGGTCCCCGAAGCTGGGTTTGATTTTGTGCCCATTACGGTCACGGGCTTCGACCGCTCCCGTCCCTGGACGGCGCTGACCTCGCTGTGGCGTGTCAACAAGGCCAAGCGTGCGCTCGCCAGTCATTTCTCAAAGGTCGGCAAGCCCGATGCTGCCATCGGTTTTGGTGCCTATGTCGAGGTTCCGCTGCTGGGGTGGTGCAAGGGCGCAGGCGTTCCGTATCTGCTACATGAGCAGAACTCTGTTCCGGGCCTGGCCAACAAGATGATGAACTCCCACGCCGCTCGCGTGTGCATCTCGGTGCCGGCAGCGCGCTCGGTCTTTGAGCGCGAAGGTGACCCTGGCCACGTGCTCATGACCGGCAACCCCGTACGTCGCTCGGTGATCGAGGGCGATCGCGCTCGCGGCCGCAAGGCACTTGGCGTTCCCGAGGACGCTACGCTGCTGCTCGTCTTTGGCGGTTCACTTGGCGCCCAGCACCTCAACGAGCGCGCGGTTTCGCTCAAAAACGAGCTGCTTTCGCGCAAGAACCTCTATGTGTTGCATTCGACGGGTGCCGACGGCTTTGAGGAGACCGAGCGCGCTTTGGCGCTGACGCCCGAGGAGGCGAAGCGCTACCGCGTCCAGCCTTACATCGACAACATGGGCGATATGCTGGCTGCTGCCGATTTGGTGCTCTCGCGTTCGGGTGCATCGAGCGTGGCCGAGATTGCTGCGCTTGCCGTGCCCTCGGTGCTCGTGCCGTATCCGCATGCGACGGCCGACCACCAAACCACCAATGCCCGTTATCTGGTCGACGCCGGGGCCGGCGTGCTCTGTGCCGATGCCGATATCGACGGTTCTGCCTTTGCCGATGAGCTGCTGCACCTGGTCGATGACGCGGCGGCACGCGACGCCATGCGTCAGGCGGCGCGTGGTCTGGCTCAGGATAGGGCCGCCGCTCTTCTGGCCGATGCGGTAGAGGGTTTGCGTTAGTTAGACGGGATATCGTCGGTCGCCCTCGCGCTGATGCGGTAGGTGCGGTACAGTTAACGGGTTACAGGCAGTGTTTACGCAAGGAGTACACGAGCACATGGCTGATTCCCAGACTGCAACCTCCGCGCCCGAGTTTAAGAGCGCCCACTTTATCGGTATCGGCGGCGCCGGCATGAGCGGCATCGCCCTCGTTCTGCACGAGCGCGGTTATGCCGTTACCGGCTCCGACCTTAAGACGTCACGTTATATCCGCCAGCTTACCTGCGCTGGTGTGAAGGTGCATGTGGGCCATGAGGCCGCCACGATTGACGAGGTCAAGCCCGACGTGGTTGTTGTCTCCACCGCTATTCCGGAGTCCAACCCTGAACTCGTGCGCGCTCGCGAGCTTGGTATTCCCGTGTGGCCCCGTGCCAAGATGCTCTCTGCTTTGGGCCACGGCTACACCACCGTCGCTGTTGCCGGCACGCATGGCAAGACCACCACGTCTTCGATGTGCGCCACCATGCTCGACCGCATGGGTCTGGATCCGAGCTTCCTGATCGGTGGCATCGTCGAGGGCTATGACACGAACGGCAAGAACGGCTCGGGCGACTACTTTGTCGCCGAGGCTGACGAGTCTGACAGCTCCTTCCTGTTCCTGAACCCCAACGTAGTCATTGTGACCAACGTCGAGGCCGACCACCTCGATCACTACTCGGGTATCGAGGAGATCGAGGCAACTTTCGCCAAATTCATGAGCCTGGTGGGCGAGGACGGCACCGTCATCGTCTGCGGTGAGGACCCGCATCTGGTCGAGCTCGCCAAGTCGACGGGCCGTCACGTGCTTTCCTACGGCTTTGCCGAGAGCAACGACATCGTCTGCATACACCCGGATGTCAAGGGCATCCAGAGTGACTTTATCGTTCGCTTTGAGGACGGCACTGAGCGCGCTGTGGAGATCAAGAGCAATCCCGGTCGCCACAACATGCTCAACGCCACGGCGGTGCTCACCGTCGCCCATGTCCTGGGCCTTGACATCGACGCCGCCGCCAAGCGCTCTCGAGCTTTGAGGGCGTCCGCCGTCGCTTTACCCACGTGGGCGATATCGATGGCATCACCGTGGTCGATGATTACGGCCATCACCCCACCGAGATCAAGGCGACGCTTGCTGCCGCTTCGTCGCTGGGTTACAAGCACGTCGACGTCGTGTTCCAGCCGCACCGCTATTCGCGCCTGCAGGCCCTGTGCGACGACTTTGCTGATGCATTTGCCAATGCCGATAAACTGCTGCTGATTGATGTGTTCTCGGCTGGCGAGATGCCCATTCCGGGTGTCACCTCTAAGATGCTCGCCGATACCGTGCGCGCCAAGCATCCTGGCAAGGAGGTCGTGTACTGCTCCAGCCGTCTTGAGCTCAATCAGGAGCTCGAGCAGATGGTGGGCGAGGGCGACCTGCTGCTCACCATGGGTGCCGGCGACGTTACGACCGTCGGTCCCGAGTTCATTGAGTATCTGACTGCCAAGAAAGACGCTTAAGTCTAATGGGTCTGTTTAACGCCGTCATGGCGCTCTCGGGCATGATCGACACGGATGTGATCGAGGACGAGCGCCTTGCGCGTCATACGAGCTATCGTATCGGCGGCAAGGCCGACCTCTTTGTGACGTGCCATAGCTATCATGCCCTCCGCCGCGCCGTGGCGGTGCTCGATCGCGAGCAGGTGCCGTGGGTCATCATTGGCAAGGGCTCCAATCTGCTGGTTGCCGATGGCGGTTATCGCGGTGCCGTCATTTCGCTCGGACGTGAGTTTCAGCGCACGGTTGTTGCCGATGACGGCTGCACGCTGACGGTCGGTGCGGGCGTGATGTTTGCGCGCCTGGTCAACGATGCCCTGTCGCGTAGCCTCTCGGGCCTTGAGTTTGCCGTTGGCATCCCTGGTTCGGTCGGCGGTGCGATATCTATGAATGCCGGCACACGGACCGAGTGGATTGGCTCGCTGGTTGAGGATGTCGTAACGTTTGACCCGGCATCCGGTATCAAGCATTATGCGGGGTCCGAGATCACTTGGGGCTACCGCGAATGTAGCCTTCCCCGCAATGAGATCATCCTCGAGTGCGTGCTCAAGCTTAAACCGGCGCCCAAGGCCGACATTCGTGAGCGCATGGAGCGGTACCTGACGAGGCGCAAGCGTACGCAGCCCATGGGTCGCGCATCCTGCGGGTCGGTCTTTCGCAACCCGCCCGATGCGAGTGTGGGCAAGCTTATCGAGGATTGTGGATTAAAGGGTTTTTCGATTGGCGGCGCGGAAGTTTCGCCCGTTCACGCTAGTTTTATCGTTAATAACGGAACCGCCTCGGCCGATGACGTTGCCGCGGTTATCAGACATGTGCACGGAAAGGTGAGGGAGGCGTATGGCATCGAGCTCAGACCGGAAGTTAAATTCCTCGGCTTCTAGAGCATCGAAACCCACCTTCCGCCGCGCCGGAGGGCGTTCCGGCGCGCCTGCCAAACCTCAACGCAATACCGTCGTGCACTCTAAGTCTGTCGGGCATGCTCGACAGACCAGTCGTCCGGTCGTCGGCTCGCAGCTCGGTAATCGTCCGGCCGCAAAAAAGTCCTCGCGTCCCTCGGTGACGTCAAAGCCTGTTATGGGCGCCAAGCCTGCCCGTCCCATGGCAACCTCTAAGCCCTCGACGGGAACTAAAGCGGCGCGTCCGGGTCGCATGCTGGGCGCATCGAAACCGCGCTCGCTGACATCGGTGTCGGCTACCGCCGAGAAGCCTTCGGGTAAAAAAGGCGTCAACCCGTTGTCTTCACTTGGGGCGATGGCAAATAAAACATCAGATGCCGCTTCTGTCGTTACAGGCAAAGGCAAAATCGTGGGCGGCGTTCTGGCCGTCTTGGCCGTGCTCGTCGTCGTTGCCATCGTGGTGATCAACTCTGGACTGTTTACTGCCACTGATATTCAGATTCAAGGCAGCGAGCATGTGACGAAGCACGATGCTATCCAGCTGATCGACTTGCCCGAGGGAACGTCGCTTTTTAACGTCGATCCCGACCAGATTACCGAGGATCTCAGGCAGAACCCGTGGGTTTCGGGCGTGGATGTCCAGCGCCAGTTTCCCCATACGCTTATCATCACGCCGACGGAGCGTAAAGTTATCGCCATTGCGTATATCAGCTCCGACGACCTTGCCTGGGCTATCGGAGACGATGACACCTGGATCGCCCCGCTGTCGACGTCGGTCGAAGTGGACGACCAAGGCAACGTCATCACGACAGGGCAGGGCTCAAATACCTTGACCGGAATCGATGCCGCGCTGGTGCTCGCCAAGCATTATGGCGCGGTGTTATTGACTGATGTCTCGGCGGATGTCGCTCCGGTTTCCGGCCAGGCGGTGAACTCCAAAGCCGTTAAGGCCGGCCTGGATTATGTGCGTGGTTTTTCGAGCGAGTTCTTGGGACAAGTCAAGGATATTTCCACGCCTTCGGTCGAAGCCATCTCGGCAAACCTCAATAACGGCATTGAGGTGTCGCTGGGCGATTCGGACGATATCGCCAAGAAGGAACGCGTAGTCACCAAGTTGCTTTCGCAGGTAGAGGGCGTAACGTATATCAATGTGCGCTCTCCGGGCAACTACACATTTAGGAATGCTCCGACCTCGTAGCGCTGGTTGATGCTTTGTTGAGGGGCCATACCACGCCGTTTATCTGGTTTGTTTGGTTTTCACGGTCAATTATTTGACTGATACGTTCATAATGTGCAAACATAATACGGTTTACCTTTGCATTTACTTTCAACCTGAAGGTTAATGTGCGCAGGGGTCGACCCATGCTATGGCTATAACCTTTGTTCGGAGGACCGACATGCACGAGACAGAGATCAACAACTACCTTGCCGTCATTAAGGTGGTCGGCGTCGGCGGCGGCGGTACCAACGCGGTCAATCGAATGATCGAAGAGGGCATCCGCGGCGTCGAGTTTGTTGCCATCAACACCGATGCTCAGGCACTCGCGATCTCTGATGCCGATATCAAGGTGCACATCGGCACCGACCTTACCCGCGGCCTGGGCGCCGGCGCCAATCCCGAGGTTGGCCGCAAGGCTGCCGATGAGTCCCGCGACGACATCGCCGAGGCGCTCGCTGGCGCCGACATGGTGTTTATCACCTGCGGCGAGGGCGGCGGCACCGGTACCGGCGCTGCTCCCATCGTTGCCGATATCGCGATGAACGAGGTCGGCGCACTGACCGTCGCCGTCGTGACCAAGCCCTTCACCTTCGAGGGCCGCAAGCGTAAGAAGAGCGCCGAGGAGGGCATCAAGACCCTCTCCGATTGCGTCGACACCATGATCGTCATTCCTAACGATAAGCTGCTCGACATCGCCGAGAAGAAGACCACCATGCTCGAGGCCTTCGCGATTGCCGATGGCGTCCTTTCCCAGGGCACCCAGGGCATCACCGACCTCATCACCGTCCCCGGTATCATCAACCTGGACTTCGCCGATGTTAAGACCATCATGAAGCAGGCCGGTACCGCCATGATGGGTATCGGTACCTCTTCTGGGGATACTCGTGCCGTCGACGCTGCCCAGCAGGCCATCTCCAGCCCGCTGCTCGAGAGCTCCATCGATGGTGCCACGCGCGTGCTGCTCTCCATCGCCGGTTCCAAGGACCTGGCATCCAGGAGATCAGCGACGCCGCCGACGTTGTCGCCAACGCCGTCGACCCCGAGGCCAACATCATCTTCGGTACCGTTGTCGACGAGTCCCTGGGCGATCAGGTGCGTATCACCGTCATCGCTACGGGCTTCTCCGACTCCAACGTCAATCGTCAGGACGAGCTCTTTGCTGCTCA
>ENA-OQDW01000227-OQDW01000227.1-human-gut-metagenome-genome-assembly--contig:-NODE-227-length-24065-cov-2.669939_pt1 | contig 24065 bp, 22 predicted proteins | sample MGYA00242784_ERZ504613 | MGnify/ENA primary metagenome ERZ504613 (study PRJEB26092, sample SAMD00036330) | human gut metagenome | host: Homo sapiens | study: EMG produced TPA metagenomics assembly of...
GTCAGATGAAACAAAAAGCGGAGTGAATACTTGATGTATTCACGAGCATTTTTGTGAAATATGACGGGAAATTTGCACGCAGATGGCGTGCAAAGTCGCCAGACGCTCTTTGTGCGGTATTGCCTTAAAAAATCAAATGCTGAAAAAATTTGCATTTCCCGTCGGATTGTGGTATAATAAAAGTTACTGTGCCGTTTTGGCTGTGACATTTTACATGAGCCTGTCCGCAGGCTCCGGAAAGGACATCATCACATTGGACAAAGCATTTCGAAAAGGCATTTTACAGGGAATCCCCATTGCATTGGATACCTCTCCGTTTCCTTTGGATTCGGCATCATGGCGGTGCGTGCAGGGCTGTCGGTTTCTGCCGCCGTGGCAATCTCCATTACCAATGTCACCTCTGCCGGACAGGCTGCCGGCGTAGGCGTGATCGCTGCCGGCGGTTCCTATCTGGAAATGGCTCTGACTCAGCTGACCATTAACTTCCGGTATGCCTCATGGGCTTTTCCCTGTCCCAGAAGCTGGACAAAACGTTCCGGCTCCCCCAACGCATGGCGGCGGCATTCGGCATCACCGACGAAATTTTCGCCGTAGCCTCCGCACAGTCCGGCACCATTTGCCCCGCCTACATGTACGGGCTGATCCTGATCGCATTTCTGGGCTGGACACTGGGAACACTGCTGGGGGCAGCAGCGGGACAAATTCTGCCCAAGTTTATCATTGATGCCATGGGTATCGTGCTGTACGGCATGTTCCTGGCAATCATCGTTCCGGTTTCCCGCAAGAAAAAAAGCGTGCTGGCAGTGGTCGCTCTGGCGGCGGCGTGCAGCATATTGTTCCGGTACGTGTTCAAGGCGGTTTCCAGCGGCTTCGCCATTATTCTGTGTGCAGTTCTGGCATCGATATTCGGGGCAATCGTCTTTCCCATTCCGGAGGAGGACGCACATGAGCCTGATTCTTTATATTGCCATTATGGCAGGCGTGACCTATCTGATCCGTGTTGTGCCGTTTACGGTTTTCCGGAAAGATCCAGAACCATTTTCTGCAAAGCTTCCTCTATTACATTCCCTACGCAGTGCTCAGTGCCATGACCATTCCTGCCATTTTCTACTCCACGGGCAACGTGATCACAGCAGCGTGGGAACAGTCGTCGCAGTTTTACTGGCGTACTGGAACCTGCCCCTGATCGTGGTGGCTCTGGCAGCCTCGGCAGCGGCTCTCGTTACAGGATTTTTTGTATGATACAAGTCCCCATATGCAAAAGGTAATCTGCATGTGGGGACTTATTGTGTGTTGTCACTTTGTTGACTTCTGTGCCGGTTTGTGCTATACTATTGGAGTTAGGAGTAACAAACCTGTAGGCAGTGCCACAAAAAATATGTACGGTGCTGCCCTAGAAATCGAGGTACATGATGAAGAAACTCTGCTTTCAGAATAACAGCGACGGATTTTATGGGACATACTACCCCAACCCCAAGGGTGCCAAACATGCCATGATCGGGTTGTTCGGAGATGACCCCAATGATTTTATGGCAAAGTGCGGTGCAAAATGGCTGCACAAAAATGGCGTGAACGTCTTGTGCATGTCACCTGATGTGAAAAATTACAGCCATGTCAACTACCCGCTGGAGCGAATCGAAACAGCTATCCAATGGCTCAAAAGCCACGGAAACCAGAAGATCGGCATCATGGGCATGAGCACGGCAGGCATGGATTCTTTGGCAGCGGCTTCCTACTTTCCGGACATCACGCTGACATTCGGGCTTACGGCAAGCGATTTTATCTGGCAGGGATTTGAACAGGGCGAGAAAGACGGCTGCAAGGAATGGCCGGTTCCCCATGCGTCCACGCTGTCGTGGCAGGGCAAGCCGCTGGCGTATATGCCGTTCGTCTACGAGCACCCCATGTACTATCAAAAAATCCAAGAGGAAACAAAAGGTTCGGGAGATATTACCCGCAGCACCTGCCTGTTTATCGACTCCGAAAAAGCAAGAGAGCATACGGAAGAAGAAATGATAAAGGTCGAGAACATCAAAGGCAAGTTGATTCTGATCGGAGCAGAGGACGACAGCTTCTGGGAAGCGGGAAAGTATGTTCGCCGCATGGAACAGCGGCTGAAAGAACGTCCCCACAGCTGCGATTACGAGGCAGTGGTCTATGAGCACGGCACGCATTTTGTTCTGCCCGAATCCATGCTCCGACTGGCTCTCCCCGTAGGGCTGAAGCTGGTACTGAAATTTGTTTTCCGTGCGGCAAAGGAGTATCCCAACGAGTGCGAAGCAACCCGAAAGGACATTGACCGGCGACTTTCGGCAGCCATTCAGGAGTGGATCACGGAGTAAAGGAAACACACAATCATGCAATGCATCATCAAACCGACCTTCAGTCAGAGAAACGCTGCTGGAAGTCGGTTTTTGAGATTTTTGGAACCCCTGTCACAAACTGATACCGCCAGACGGTTATGATATGCAGACGGGCGAAAGACCAGTGCAGCTGTGATTCGAGGTTCTCTTAAATTTTTGGAACCCTGTCACAAATCGATACCGCCAGACGGTTATGATATGCAGACGGGCGAAAGACCGATGCACAGGAATGACAGCCCGTTTCAGAAAGAGGTGAGCAAATGGCTACGCACAAAGAAAAAGAACAGGAAAAACTCAAACTGCTCTATGACATCTACGAACAGCCCATGTATCGCATCGCTTACGCAATCCTGCATCATACAGAACAGGCGGAAGATGCTGTATCCGATGCGTTTCTTCGGATCCTGAAAAATCTGAAAAAGATCGGCGACGTTCACAGTGAAAAGACCAAGCATTACATCATTTCGATCATTCGCAGCACAGCGATCAACCAATACCGGCAGAACCAACGGGATTCCGAACGCTATACCGTCTGGGACGACCGCATTTTGCAGGTCCCCAACCAGAAAGATGACATGGAACAGCTTCTCGCCAACATTGCACAGGAAGAATCCATTGCCGAAATGTTAGAGCCGCTAAACGACCTGGACCGGCAGATCGTCCTGATGCGGTGCGAGGAGGAGTTATCCTTTCGCGAAATTGCCGAGCGGCTCTCTATGAAAGAAGCCGCTGCAAGAAAACGCTTTGAACGTGCCAGAAAGGCAATCCAACAAAAAAAGGGGGAACTTTATGATGAAATCCGAACACAACTCTTTTCCGTATAACGACACCGAATGGAACAACATCGTCAACGACGCATTTACATCAGATGCACAGCCCCACGTTTTTTCGGAACGCTATGCCCGCCGGAAACAGCAGATGCTGCACCAGATGGAGGAAAGTCCTATGAGATCGCATAAATTCCACATGAAAAAGTCCCTGACCGCAGCCGTAGCAGTTGCCGCAGCCATCGTAGTCATCCCTACCGCTGTATATGCATCCACTCAGATCCGCGGCTATTTCCAGAACGGCGGCGGTGAGTATCAGCAGGAAATGGTGATTCCGAAGAACGACAGCGTTTCTGACCAGATCATGGCGTTGCAGGTGGGCTGGATGCCGGAAGACATGGCAACCGATCCCAGCAGCGGAAAGTACAGAGACCCCAGCGGACGCGCCATAAGTATGTTCTTCTATAAGATTGACAGTCAGGAAGCTGCTCTGACGCACACCGTCAACTACAGCGTTTCTCAGGAGACACTCACCTGCGGCAGCAATACTGTTCTCTATGCAGTGACTGACACCACGGGACTGTCCGGCAAGGATGTTTTTGACAAGGATGTCTGGGTCGCATTCCCGGATTCCAACTATGCCGTACAGCTCTATGCAACAACCGGCGTGACAAAGGAAGAAATCGAAAAGATCGCAGAAAATCTCAGTCTGACACCTTCTGACAAGGAGACAGCTGAGCTGTGGAGCGGTGAGCCGCAGGAAGAGATTGGCGGAACCGATGAGGTCTACAAGGTCGATGACTATACCATTCAGCAGATCGGTGACACCATTCGTTCGGATTTCTATGATGATGATGACAGATATTCCCGCGTCACTGTCAAGCTGGACAGCGTTTCCGTCCAGGATAACTTTGACGGACTTCCGGCAGTGGATGAAATCGGCAATCCGACAGACTACAGCCAGTATCTCAATGCAGACGGCACTGTCAAGGACGATGTACGCACATGGTACTCCCGCGGCGACGGCGTGAACACACTGGATACCAAAATCAAGGAAGAAACCGTTCCCCAGCGTGTCCTTGTGATGCATCTCACTTACACCAATGAGTGCAGCATCACACAGGAGATCTGTGTCTGCCCGAGTCTGCTCCAGAAGAACGGTGACAGACTGGATTACGGCGCGGTTGCCTGCGAGCCGACGGATGAAACCATGTACTGCAATGGCACATTGGACGACTTGAAGTATGGTGAGTTCTTCCTGTTTACCACTGACAGAGACCACAGCAAGAACAACATCACCAATGTTACTCCGGGCGAAAGCGTCGAGGCAACTGTGGCGTTCCTCATGGACGCTGACGAAGTGCAGAATCTGTACGCTGACATTCTGGGCGGCGGCGGAAAAACTGTAATTTCCCTTGGCGATTTACAGTAAGCAGTTTCAGAGTGTTTCCTATACTTGTCCATTGACAACTTTCCATTTTCTCTTTTAAGGAATGTGTCTGTGTGACTTCTCCACACACGGGATACGTTCCGGAAACAACGCCCCGCATGCGGTTTCATCCTTCGCATGCGGGGCGTTTTGGTTTTTATTATTCTATGGCAATACCGCACAAAAAGCGTCTGGCACACAATCTTTGTGCGGTATGCATATGTTATTCTACCGGATTGATGATTTTTCCGATGCCTCTACTTCACATTCTACCACATCGCCGTGCTTCAGATACTTCGGCGGCACAAAGCCCATACCGACACCTGCCGGCGTTCCCATGGAAATGATCGTGCCTGCGGGAATTTTCATGGCGTGGGACAGTTCCTCAATGACATAGGGAATGTTGTGGATATACAGTTCCGTGTTGCACTTCTGCCGCAGTTCCCCGTTGACTTTACAGGTGAGATTCAGCTTCGGCGGAAAGTCAAAGCTGTCTGCCGTCACAAGGCAGGGACCCATCGGTGCAAAGCCGTCCAGACTTTTGCCGCGGAACCACTGCTTATGCCGCATCTGAATGCACCGTGCACTGACATCGTTCATAATGGTGTAGCCGAACACATAGGAAGCCGCGTCCTCCGCCCTGGCACCCTGAATGTCTTTCCGCACGACGAATGCCATTTCCACTTCGTAGTCCAGATCGGTGACAATGTCAAAGTGTCCGTTGATGCTGTCCCCCGGAGCGACTGCCTCGTTGACATGCTTGGCGAAATAGATCGGAAACTTCCGTTCGCCGCCGTATTCCTGCCCCATAACGCCTACGCTTTCCTTGGCGTGTTCGGAAAAGTTTACGCCCAGACAGATGATGTCCCGTGCCGGTCGGGGAATCGGTGCCAGCAGCTTCACCTGTTCCAGAGGGATTCCCTCTCCGGCTTTTTCCGGCAGCAGAGCCGCCGCCGTGTCCCGCTGAGCATCGGTCATCTGCACTGCCAGTTCTGCCATATCTGCAAAATCCAGCCCAAGCATACCTGCCGGCACAACCGCATCTTCTGCCGGTGTCAGCACGCCGATCTGTTCTATTCCGTTCTGTAAATAAGTCACAAGTTTCATAAATGTTTCCTCTTTCTCTTTCGGCAGCACCCACAGTGCTGCCTTTACTCTGCTCGCTCCGCAGCGATACGCTTTCCGGTAGGCGTTGCCGCCAGACCGCCTCTTGCCGTTTCCCGCAGGTCGGCAGACATGCTGCTGCCCACCTCTGCCATTGCATCAATGACTTCGTCCGGCGGGATCTGGCTGACAATACCTGCCAATGCCATATTGGCACAGGAAATGGCATTCACCACGCCCACCACGTTCCGCTTGACGCAGGGCACTTCCACCAGTCCGGCAACCGGATCACACACCAGCCCCAGCAGATTTTTCAGTGCCATGGCACAGGCGTTGCCGCAGGCTTCCGGTGAACCGCCCCGCAGGTAGACCAGTGCCGCTGCTGCCATAGCCGAAGCGGCTCCGATCTCTGCCTGACAGCCGGCTTCCGCACCGGAAACCGATGCCCGCTCAGCAATGATATTTCCAAAGCCGCCGGTCACGTAGAGGGCGTGGAGCATCTCCTCCTCCGGTGTATCGGGGTATTCTTTCCGGTAGGGAATCAGCACCGCCGGAATCACCCCGCAGGAGCCGGCAGTAGGTGCTGCCACAATGCGTTTCATACAGGCATTACACTCGCTGACTTTCAGAGCGGTGGCAATGGCATCGTTGAGGTATGTCCCGCACATCATCTTGCCGGAGGACAGCATTTGAGTATACTTCTCCCCGTCCCCGCCGGAAAGCCCGCTGAGGGAACGCTGAGAACCGTCATAGCCGGCGGCGGAGTCCTGCATCACCTGCCAGAGCATTTGCATTTTCTCCAGCGAAGCCGCCCGCTGTTCCGGCGTATCTTCTTCCAGATCGCTGCAAAGGATCGCTTCCCAGATGGGCATTTTCCGGCTTGCTTCTATCAAAGCCGCAACAGACCGCAGTTCCATATCACACGTCCTCCTCTGCATTATAGCTGGTGATTTTCAGAATGCCGTCCAGTCCGCTGAGCCAGCGAACCATGTCCGGCGGTATCCGGTCGTCACACTCCAGAATCATTACCGCATAGCCGCCCTTGGTGTTGCGGTACAGCTGCATGGCGGCGATATTCACGTTTTTCTGTGCCAGAACTGTGGTCACCTGTGCCACGTGTCCGGGGGTATCGGTGTTGTGTACGATAATGGTGTTGTATTCGCCGGAAAAGTCTGTCCGGATCCCGTCGATCTCGCAAATGCGAATGCGGCCGCCGCCTACGGACGAACCGATTACTTCCAGCTGGCTGCCGTGTTCTCCGACAACTTCGATCTTCACTGTGTTGGGGTGAGCTCCCCGCAGTGTACCCCTGGTGATCTGAAAGGAAAATCCGGCTTTTTTTGCCGCTTCAAAGCTGGACGGAATCTGCGGGTCATCGGGCTTACAGCCCAGCAGTCCGGCAACCACAGCACGGTCGGTACCATGTCCCGAGCCGGTGTCCGCAAACGAACCATGCAGGAGAATGTTCGCCTGCACCGGTGCTTCTCCCAGCAGCTTTCGCGTGACATAGCCGATTTTCACGGCTCCGGCAGTATGAGAACTGGACGGTCCGATCATCACTGGCCCCAGTACGTCAAATATATGCATCAGCCACACACCTCCTGCAACAGTATACCACAAAAACGGCTCTGCGTCAATGGACTGCCGGCTTTTCCGACGGATTCTAGTTTATTTGCCGGTTTCGCTTGGGATTCTTTTTTGTTCGGGGACGTTTTGTATTTTTTGCAGGGCTTGCTTTGAAGCGTGTATGTGGTCAAAATGTGGTCAATAAACAGCTGTAAAAACGCAAAAGGACACCCCAGCCAAAACCAGCCGAGGTGCCCTCTTTTTCTATTTACATGGAAAAACCACGCAATTTCTTAGAACTTGCCAGCCTTAGCAGCTTCTTCAACAGATACTGCAACAGCAACAGTCGCACCAACCATCGGGTTGTTGCCCATGCCGATCAGACCCATCATTTCTACGTGAGCCGGAACGGAGGAAGAACCTGCGAACTGTGCATCAGAGTGCATACGTCCCATGGTATCGGTCATACCATAGGAAGCCGGACCTGCCGCCATGTTGTCCGGATGCAGGGTACGGCCTGTACCGCCGCCGGAAGCAACAGAGAAGTACTTCTTGCCCTTTTCGATGCATTCCTTCTTGTAAGTACCAGCTACCGGATGCTGGAAACGTGTCGGGTTGGTGGAGTTACCAGTGATGGAAACGTCTACGCCTTCCTTCCACATGATTGCAACGCCTTCGGTAACGTCATTTGCACCGTAGCAGTTTACCTTTGCACGGGGGCTGTTTGCGTCCTTGGAGTAGCACTTGCGGAATACTTCCTTGACTTCGCCGGTGTAGTAGTCCATTTCGGTTTCTACATAGGTGAAGCCGTTTACACGTGCAATGATCTGTGCAGCGTCCTTGCCCAGACCGTTCAGGATAACACGCAGCGGTTCCTTACGAACCTTGTTTGCCTTTTCAGCAATACCGATCGCACCTTCTGCGGCAGCGAAGGATTCGTGACCTGCCAGAAATGCGAAGCACTTGGTATCTTCTTCCAGCAGCATCTTGCCCAGATTACCGTGACCCAGACCAACCTTTCTCTGGTCAGCAACAGAACCCGGAATGCAGAATGCCTGCAGACCTTCACCGATTGCAGCAGCAGCGTCAGCAGCTCTGCGGCAGCCCTTCTTGATCGCAATTGCTGCACCAACGGTATAAGCCCACTTTGCGTTTTCGAAGCAGATCGCTGAATGCCTTCTACCATCTTATATACGTCCAGACCAGCAGCCTTGGTAACTTCAGCTGCACCTTCGATGGAATCAATGCCATATTCCTTCAGAACAGCCAGAACCTGCTTTTCTCTTCTCTCATATGATTCAAATAATGCCATGGGTTGTTTCCTCCTGTTCCTTATTCTTTTCTCGGGTCAACAAACTTCACTGCATCAGCAACACGGCCATACTGACCCTGTGCCTTTTCGAAAGCAGTGTTTGCATCGTCGCCAGCTTGATGAAGTCCATCATCTTGCCGAAGTTTACAAACTTGTAGCCGATGATCTCATCGTCTTCGTCCAGAGCGATCTTGGTAACATAACCGTCGGTCATTTCCAGATAACGCGGACCCTTCTTCAGTGTGCTGTACATGGTACCAACCTGAGAACGCAGACCCTTACCCAGATCTTCCAGACCAGCACCGATCGGCAGACCTTCTTCAGAGAATGCACTCTGTGTACGGCCGTATACGATCTGCAGGAACAGTTCACGCATAGCAGTGTTGATTGCATCACAAACGAGGTCTGTGTTCAGAGCTTCCAGAATGGTTCTGCCCGGCAGAACTTCTGCAGCCATAGCAGCGGAATGAGTCATACCGGAACATCCGATGGTTTCCACCAGAGCCTCCTGAATCACGCCTTCCTTTACATTCAGAGTCAGCTTACATGCACCCTGCTGCGGTGCACACCAGCCCACACCGTGTGTCAGACCGGAAATGTCAGAGATTTCCTTTGCCTTTACCCACTTTGCTTCCTCAGGAATCGGTGCAGCACCGTGCTGTACGCCCTGTTTTACGCAGCACATTTCGTTTACTTCGTTTGAATAAATCATGGTCAAACTCCTTTCATGATATGGCATTGTATACGATTCGCATACAGGAACTATTATACACCATCTCCCGACAAGAATCAAGCTTTTTTCTGTAAATTTCTTACCAATTGCCCTGATTTTGGTTAGTTATAGCTAACTGAGAGCCTTGGAAACTGCAAAAGGCACCTCTACTCTAAGAGGTGCCCTTCTTCTGATTTTCAACACCACAGGATTATTCTTTCCCGCAATATTTCAGCATTTTCCACTGTACAAAAATATTTTTCAGCGTGATGAATACGTGACTTGCACCACTCACACCTGTCTAAAAATGATACAGCACTCCTTCAAAAATGAAAGAGTGCTGTATGCTGTTAGCGTATATGATTTACCGTTTTGTGCTTGGAGTATTATTTTTCAATATTTACAGTTGTTGACATTTCTTCATTTCCTTCACAAGCTTTTCTGTTGACTTTCTCTATTTCTTCTGCCCAATCAGGCAGTTCATCAGCTAAATGAAAATTTATTTTATCTCCAACGCTGATACTGTCAATAGATGATTCGGTTACTTCAGCAGTACATTTTTTCTTACCAAAATCACATTTTGCTCTCAGTAAGATTTGATTCATATCAACAAGAAAATCATTTTCCGTGAGCATATCATAATCACTAATGATAAGTCCGGAGCCATAATCAAATTCAAGACTAATATGATAGACTGTTTCAGTCGTTTTTAAAGCACCTAAACAAATATTATAGTTTCCATCGTACATAACAGAAAAAAATATATTTTGATCAGCTGTAATCCACCTTGTATCATCTTGATTTCTTGGTTTTACATCGTCATGCATATCACATGACGAAAGAATGACAAATGATACAATTGCGAGTAAAATACGAACGATTCTTTTCGCTGCTTTGTAAAACTTAGACATCACCGCCCATTCCCCATATCGCCCCAGTCGGTCAGTTCCATAGTGGCACTGGCGTTCAGGCTGGAATCGGCACGGATCCCTGCATCAAAGGCATAGGAACCGGCACAGGCGATCATGGCTCCATTGTCACCGCACAGGGAAAGCGGCGGCATGTACAGGGTGAAGTTCCGCTTGTCGCAGGCTTTTTGCAGAGATTCCCGCACGCCGCTGTTGGCAGAAACGCCGCCGGCAATGGCAATGGTGGAATAGCCGTGTTCCACTGCCGCCCGAATGGTGTGTTCTGTCAGCACCTCGGAAATAGTCGCCTGCACCGAAGCCGCCAGATCTTCCCGACAAATGGTTTCGCCTTTCTGCTGGGCATTGTGCAGCAGGTTCACCACGGCAGTTTTTAAGCCGGAAAAGCTGAAATCATAGGCATTTTCCGCAATTTTCGGTTTTGGCAGAGAAATGCTTTCGGGTTGCCGGACTGGGACGCTTTGTCCAGATGAATGCCGCCGGGATACGGATAGCCCATAGCACGGGCACACTTGTCGAAGCACTCCCCTGCGGCATCGTCCCGCGTCCGTCCCAGAATCCGGAATTTCGTATAGGTCAGCACTTCCACCAGATGACTGTGCCCGCCGCTGACGACCAGACAGAGATAGGGCGGCTTCAGTTCCGGATGTGCAATGTAATTCGCCGCAATGTGCCCTGCCAGATGATGCGTCGGCACAAGGGGCTTTCCGGCGGTCAGTGCCAGTCCCTTGGCGAAGTTCACGCCCACCAGCAGTGCCCCGATCAGTCCGGGGTATGCGGTCACGGCAATGCCGTCCAGTTCCGCCAATGTCACACCGGCATCGTCCAATGCTTTCTGCACCACAGGCAGCACGTTTTCACAGTGCCTGCGGGAGGCGATCTCCGGCACAACACCGCCGTATTGTTTGTGTTCCTCTACCTGTGAGGAAACCACATTGGAGAGAATCTCCGTGTGATCTCGTGCAACGCTCGCTGCGGTTTCATCGCAGGAGCTTTCAATTCCTAATATCAGCATAGCTGCATCTCCATTTCTGTGAACTTTATCACAATACCGCAAAGCTATAGCAGGTGCTTATCCGGTATTTTATTTTTTCTGAATGGTATACTGCCTTGCAATACGGCATTCCGGTGCAAGATCGAACAAATACAAAACCGCCGCAAACAACCATTCCAATGGCTTCATCAGCAAATACACCAGATCCGCCCGAAACGGCGTAGTGATTTTTTGCGAAAGCGGATAGCCGTGATTATCGTAGAAATGCCGTACCAGCCGGTGCAGACACGGCAAACGTTCCTGAAGCAGTTCCTCAAAGGCATTCGCCACAGCAAGCTGCCGGTTTACCACGATCACAGCACCACGCGATGCCCCAGACGAAGCGGACGTACCAGTTTCCGGTGTCCGCCGGCAGCGACTGTACAGAGATAGTGTCCCTGATATTCCAAAGGCGGCGGCGGAAGCTGCTGTGAAAATGTCTAGTCCGCCGTCTGGGTAAACGCCTGAACTGTGCCGTCTGCACCTTGTCCGCAAAGAATCAGCACTATTTCCAGCACTGCCGCAAGGGGCAGCACCAGCAAAAAGGCAGCCAGCCGAAAATGTGACGTCTTTTCTAAAAACTGATACAGCCGAAGCACCCAACGCCGCCGGAATACCGTCTGCCGTTCCCGCAGGAGCCTTGTCTGTCCGGCGATATGCCGGCGGATCCCCATCGCAGACAACAGCAGCAGATTGCCGTGATAAAGGTAGAAATACCAATCCAGAAACCTGTGCAGATCTACCTGTTCGGCAATCTGCACTGCCAGAAGTATCTGCATGATATTTCCCACCAGCACCCCTGCCACTGCACCGGCAGAAACCAGCGGCGGCAGCTGTTCCGGTCTGCACCAGAGCAAAAGCACCAACCCGACGACTCCCACCAAAACCGGCAGCCAGAAAGAAAGTGCATGTGCCAAATCGATCAGATTATGTGTCTGAAAAGCATATGTCGCCTGGTCATAATCCTTTCCGCTATAGTCAAATTCTGCACACAACAGAAGAAAATACTCCACCGCACCGATTCCCAGTGAAAGTCCGGCAAATGATCGGGGAGCCAGTTTTCGCTTTCCGCTGCACTCTGCAAAAAGATTCCAAAAGTTCAATGCAGTCAGCACCCATGGCGGGATCAATAGCAATGCCCAGATCAGATTCCCTCTCAATTCCAGCAGTTCCGTCATATTTTTCTGCCTCTCGTGTCATCAGCACAGCACCCTCCTCCGGATCGCGGTAATACCGTTTCCGAAAGCCCACCTGCCGATAGCCTGCAGATTCATACAGGGCAATGGCGGCGGCGTTGGACTCCCGCACTTCCAGCCAGAATTCGTTTTCCGGAAACTGCCGGTGTGCCCAGTCCAGAAGCTGTCTGCCGATGCCCTGCCGCCGGAACGCCGGTGCAACTGCGATGTCGTCCAGATTCACCGCATCTCCTGCCAGTGAAACTGCCGCATAGCCGCAGAATTCCCCTGCTGCCCTGGCACACCAGATACGGCTGTAACAACAGCACATGGTCTGGCGGAACTGCTGTTCTGTCCACGGGTCGGGAAATGCTGCTTTCGCCAGCGACAGAATCTCCGGCAGATCGGCTTCTGCCGCCGGTACGATCTCAACCTTTTGCTGCATACCAACTCTCCCCCATGCTCACATCTGCTGTCAGGGGCACAGGGAATTTCTCCTGTTCCTCCGGCGAAAGGGTATTCCGGATCACGTTCTGCATTTCCTCGCCCAGCACTTTTCCCGCCTGTAAGGCATACTGTTCCGGCACCTCGACGATCAGTTCATCGTGTACCTGCAAGATCAGTTTCGCGTCCGGCACGTCGCTTTGCAGCCGCCGGTACACGTAGATCATGGCAAGCTTGATAATGTCCGCCGCCGTTCCCTGAATGGGCGTGTTCATGGCGATTCGTTTTCCTGCCGCCTGTACCATTTTGTTGCTGGCGAGCAGTTCCGGCACCGGTCGGCGTCGCTGGAAATAGGTGGTCACATAGCCGTTGATGCGGGCAGTGTCCACGGTCTTTTCCATGAATGCCCCCACGCTGGGGAACTGTGCCATATAGTTCTGGATATACTGGTTCGCCTGCCGCACGGAAACGTGAATGTCCTGCGACAGGGAAAAGGCTCCCATGCCATAGAGAATGCCGAAGTTTACCGCTTTCGCCGCACTCCGCATCTCCGGTGTCACCATTTCCCGCGGCATACCGAATACTTGTGCAGCCGTGGCTGCGTGAATGTCTGCTCCGCTAAGGAATGCCTCCTGCATCTGCCGGTCGCCGCTCAGGTTTGCCAGCAGCCGCAGTTCGATCTGGCTGTAGTCTGCGTCCAGCAGCACACAGCCCTCCCGTGCCACGAAAAATTTTCGCATATTCCGTCCCAGTTCTGTGCGGACGGGAATATTCTGGAGATTCGGCTCTGTGGAGGAGATTCGCCCTGTACGAGTTTCGGTCTGTTTGTACACCGTGTGGATTCTGCCGTCTGCCCCAACGGTTTTTAGCAATCCGTCCACATAGGTGGATTTCAGCTTGGCATACTGCCGCCATTTCAGCACATAGTCTACAATGCATATTCTCCCCGCAGTTTTTCCAGAATGTCCGCATTGGTGGAATAGCCGGTCTTGGTCTTTTTGCCGTGTGGCAGCTGCATTTCCCCGAACAGCACTTCTCCCAGCTGCTTCGGGGAACCGATGTTGAAAGTGTGTCCGGCTTCGTCGTAGACCATTTGCTGCATTTCCTCGATCTGTTCCGACAGGTACACGCCGAAGTCCTCTACGCCCTGCCGGTCAATGGCAATGCCGTCGTGTTCCATTGCCGCCAGCACCACGGTCAGCTGCTGCTCAAAGTGCAGCAGACGGGTCATGCCCTGTTCCTCCACCAGCTTCTCCATAGCGGCGTACAGCTTCGGGAGAGCCGCCAGATCGGCATATTCGCCTGCACTGCGGGGATAGGGCACATGATAGGTCACGCAGAGCCGTTCGACCTCATAGACAGACGTGGTGGAGTTCAGCAGATACGCAGCCAGTTCCGCATCTTTTGCCGCAGGGCTGCCGCTGTCCGGCGTGATGCCCTGTGCCAGCAGAAACCGATACTGGGGCTTTGCCCCGAACGTCAGATGCGGCATCTGAAACAGCTGTTCCCACAGGGCAGTATCTGCCGAGGTATACACCGCTTCCGGCGTGCCGGCGTGGTATATGCAGATGCGGCTGCCGTCAAACAGACAGCAGGGCAGTTCCGTTTTGTCAGCACGCCATGTGTCCAGCAGAGCCGCCGTCAAGGGTTGTTCCGTCAGAGGCTGCTGCTGTTCTGCCGGCTCTGCCGCTTCTGGTGCGGGAGCATCTGTTCCGGAAAGCTTCAGCTTTTCCAGCAGCTTTGCCATTTCCAGTTCCAGCAGCAGCCTGCGGACTTCCTCGGTCTGCACCGGCTGAGGCAGATAGTGCTGCACGTCCATGTCGATCGGCACATCGGTCACGATCGTTGCCAGCCACTTGCTCTCCTTTGCCGCGTCCTGTCCGGCAGTCAGCTTATTGTACACCGACTTGGTGAGCCCTGCCTCGTCCAGATGAGCATAGAGATTTTCCACAGTTCCCCATGCCTGAATCAGCTTGGAAGCAGTCTTTTGCCCCACGCCGGCTACACCGGAGATGTTGTCTGAACTGTCCCCCATGAGAGCTTTCAGGTCGATCAGGGACAGTGGAGCAAAACCGTACTCCTCCTGAAAACGCTCCGGCGTATAGGGAATGGTTTCCTTGTTGGTAGTAAGCCGCACTGTCACATGATCGCTGACCAGCTGCAGGCTGTCCCTGTCCCCTGTCAGGATCACACAGTCCGCATCTTGTGCCGTACATGCCGCCGCCAGCGTTCCCAGAATATCATCTGCTTCGTAACCCTCACAGGTGATGACCGGAATCCCCAGCAGTGTCAGCAGCTGCTTCACATAGGGCAGCTGCATGGCAAGTTCTTCGGGCATGCCCTTGCGGTTCGCCTTATAGGTGGCAACTGCCTTGTGACGGAACGTGGGCTTTCGCAGGTCAAATGCCACAGCCACAGCATCTGGCTGCACCTCGTCCCGATTTTTCAGGTAAATATTCATAAAGCCGAAAATGGCATGGGTAAACACGCCCTGTGTATTGCTGAGCGGACGAATCCCGTAGAATGCACGGTTCAGGATACTGTTTCCGTCAATGGCAAGTAGTTTCATGTAATCCTCCCTGTTTCACATTGGTCTAGTGTATATAGTATAACACATTTTTGCGGGAATGTACAGAGGGTTTTTGTGAAAGGACAAATCGCCGCCGCAAAAAGCAGTTGCAATCTCCGGAAACATATGTTATAATAAAACTATAAAATTTGCCGCATGGCATATGATGAGGAAAGGAATCACATACTATGAATATTGTTTGCTTGGATCTGGAAGGTGTACTGGTACCAGAGATCTGGATCGCATTCGCAGAAGAAAGCGGTATCCCCGAACTGAAACGCACCACCAGAGATGAACCGGATTATGACAAGCTGATGCATTGGCGGCTGGGAATCCTGAAGGAACACGGTCTGGGACTGAAAGAGATTCAGGAAACCATTTCGAAGATCGAACCGCTGGAGGGTGCAAAGGCATTTCTGGACAAACTGCGGGAACTGACACAGGTCATCATCATCAGTGATACCTTCACCCAGTTTGCAGGCCCTCTGATGAAGAAGCTGGGCTATCCCACCATTTTCTGCAACTCTCTGGAAGTTGCTCCGGACGGCGAGATCACAGGCTTCAAGATGCGTTGCGAAAACTCGAAGCTGACCACAGTCAAGGCTCTCCAGTCGATCGGTTATGACACCATCGCCAGCGGCGACAGCCACAACGATCTGGCAATGATTCAGGCAAGCAAGGCGGGATTCTTGTTCCGCAGCACCGAACAGATCAAAAAGGACTATCCGGAACTGCCGGCATTCGAGTCCTATGACGACCTGCTGCACGCCATTCAGCAGGCTCTTTAAGAGGCGTATTATATGGAATATCAAAGCGAACCCTACCGCATTTTCTGCACCGATGATGCCGGAAAGTGTGTGGCAGAGATCACATTCCCTGAAACAGAAGCCGGTGTCTGCTGCATCGACCACACGTTTGTAGACGATTCCCTGCGGGGCATGGGAATTGCAGGCGAGTTGGTTTCCCGTGCAGTACAGCAGATTCAGGCAAACGGGAAGCAAGTCACTGCCACGTGCTCCTATGCGGCACACTGGCTGGAAAAGCAAAAAGGAAGCGGCAAAAATGTATAAGAATATTGAAAAGCAGGCTGTTTTACAGCTGAAAGATCTGGTGGAGTACCAGACCGGTCAGGTTGTCAGCAAAACACTGGTACAGAACGACAAGGTGAGCATGACCATTTTCTCCTTTGATAAGGGCGAGGAGATCTCCACACACGCTGCCGGCGGCGACGCAATGGTAACGGTGCTGGAGGGTACCGGAAAGTTCACCGTAGGCGGCGAAGTGTTCCTGCTCCACGCCGGCGAAACCTTGATCATGCCCAAGGACATTCCCCATGCTGTCTATGGCGAGGAACAGTTCAAGATGCAGCTGATCGTTTCGTTCTAATTCTAATTGAAAGCAAATAGATCAAAAACACCCCCACACAGTTTCACCGGTAATTTTCCGGTGACTGTGCGGGGGCGTTTTTTATCTTAGATCATGTCAATGTCTTTCAGTTGTTCATATGACAGAATATCCCAGTGTGCCAGAATGTTGCGGGCATTCCGCATCTTTTTCAGCATTTCAAATTCTGCATAGTCTGTGATCCTGCTGCCGCTGTTTTCCTTGCAGATGTAGAACAGCTGCCCGATCTCCAGATCGGCTGCCTGATCTACCGTATCATTGTTGGAACTGCGAATCGGCAGATACTGCTGTAGTTTGAACGCATACTTTCGAATGATCTCCACACGGAAATTTTCCAGCTTCGGAAATACCAGCTTGATCTGTGCCTCCCAGACGGCAGCACGCACGACGTTCTGCAAGTTTGTGACCTTGATGTCATTTTCCTGATACACGCGTTCCGTCACCCCAACCGGATCCCGCAGCAAGTCCAGATTTTCCGCTGCCAGCAGTGCGGCACGCTCAATGTGGTTATGGGCAATGTTGCTTGCCACTTCACAGAGATACATCTTTTCGGCTCTTCCGCAGGACAGATCGGATACCATAGTCAGGCAGAGCATCATGCAGTCATAGTCCGTGACATAATCGGTATACCGGAATGCGGTCAGCTGTTTGGTTCCCACCGCCGGTGCTCCCTCTATCATTAGCAGGAAAACGCCGTGTTCCTTTGTCGGATCACAGTTTTCCATATACTCTGAAATGGAAGCGATCCATTTTGCCGCGTGTTCCGGTCGGATACCAGTCAGGCAGACATCTTGCTTATTCAGATTGGTGTCGCGGCTCTGTGCCAGAAAACGCATTTCATTGCCGTGCGTGGTTGGCCAGTAAACATTCTTCTCCTCTTTTCTGCAAAATTCTTCCAACAGGTAAGATCCTATTTCATTACTATCCGATACACTAGATACATTCAACACTCTCAGCTTGCGGTCGTCGTTCTGATCTGCCAGCCGCTGTTCAATGGTTTCGATCATGATGTCCTGCCACGGAATCTCGTCATCGAAAAACAAGACTACCGATTTTTGGTTCATGACCGCAATCTGAATGTCATCGAGAAACCGCACGGAATTGACAAGGCGGTTCCACCAGAGTTCCCCTATCATTCGGATACCTCCTCCTCAAAATAGTCTGCCATGCTCTTTTCCACCTTGTCCTGACTGCCAAGGAATTTCCGGAATCCATCGGTGGCGAATCGATAATAATTATCCATGACACTGACAACGTTCAGATCCAGCATTTCATTCAGGATTTCTTCGAACTGGTTGGGTTTCAGCGAAGTGATACGGGTGATGTGATATTCTTCCGCGATCCGCAGCAGATCATCCCTGGTATAGCCCTTTTCATTCGGCGAAACGTAGCACAGATACGCAATGATCAATGCAATGATGTGATAATTGCTCCGTTCCTTGGCATCGGTAAACAGTGTGGCTTCCAGCTTCTGATCGACTTTTTCAGTGAAGTCGGTATCCGAGAGGACTTTTTTATAGTGGCTCTCAGTCACTTCATAAAACGGTGTGACAGATTCTCCGTAGCCGGCATAGTCCTCGTTCTTCATTGCCTCCAGAAGCTTCTGACAGTAAAACTGGATCAGTCCCGGGAAGTTATAGGTAGAAGCAAGAATGTTGTCGATAATGTCCTGATTGAACCGGAATCCCAGATAGGAAAGCGTACAGGTCAGCAGCTTGGTGGCTTTCTTCCCCGCCGGAACTGCTTGATGACGATCCAGTTCAGGTGGATCAGGTTGGAGTTTTCGTGCATCATTTCTCTGTGATAGCGGCTTACATTGTGCAGACCCGCCATGACTAGTTTGAAGCGGCCGGAGGGCAGGCTCTTGAGGGCGGTGATCGGAGAATCCTCTGTGTCACCGCTGGTCTTGATGATCTCGTCCGCCTCGTCCAGCATCAGCAGCAGATAGTGGATCCGTGTTTCCGGATTTTCGTCCATGAACCGCTTCTGGAGATGTCCGGCGAGGGCAGTCCATGTGTCACAGCGGGTGGATTCGTCCAGTATCCCCTCCAGAATCAGCTTGTCAGACACGATCTTGACGGCTTCTGCTGCACTGCGGTCTTTGAGTTCTTCCACCAGAACAGCTCTGTCGCCGTTGCCGTTTTTATCGATGTTGTGCCGTGCCATTTTCAGCAGGGCACTCTTGCCCAGCTGGCGGCCGCCGTAAACCAGATTTGCCCCTTCCGGCGACTCGATCTGGGTCAGTTCTGCTTCTCTGCCGGTAAACAGTTCCGGCGGCATGTCCTGTGTAGAGGATTCTACGAAAGGCTGATAGTACGCAAAGGGCAGCGTTACCGCCATGAGCCGCCGAATCACGGTATTTTCCGCATAGTGCTTTGCCAGATAGAACAAAATGACACGGTCGATCACGATAAACGTGGTGGCGAAAGATTTTTCTTCCTTGATCTTTCTGGCGAGCCGTCTGCGTTCTTCCATGTTCATGGCGAAGTCCAGCAGCACAAGGGTATGCTTTGCCACCGCATTGACCTCGCGGAACTTATCCATCAGACTGTCACAATCGTATTTGCCGTACAGACACAGCACGCGGAAGCCGTCTGTTTCGCTCTTGGAGCCGAACGCCGGTATCGGGTGAACGTAGTTGATCTTACCGATCTGTTTCCGGCAGAACACCTGATATGCTTCTGTGTCCAGACTGGTGTCCGGCTGAACGGAAACCGGCTTAAATCCCAGATAAGAGAGCAGTTTTTCCAGCTGATTCAGACTGGCAGGACCGCCGGATGGAATCCAGCTTTTCAGCAGGTTTGCACCGCCTCTGGTTTCCTTACGGGCATTGTTTGTCAGATGCAGCAGTGCCAGATCCAGATCTTTTTTCCCCGAATATTCGGCAATCGTTTCAGTAATGTGCTTTCCACCCCTGCGGACTGCACGGTAGTTGGTGGCATGCTCATTGATAAACTCGCGGAAATATCCAAACGGCTCATCGGAATAGTCAGAGATTCCGCTGACATCGCGGCGGAGGATACAGCTCATGATGAACTCCGCGGAAGAATAGTTCTGGTCATTGATCTTGGCTTCGATCATTTCCTTGCTGAACACGCCGAAGTCATAGTCCGGACTGTCTGCCAGTTCTTCCAGCTGGTGCAGAAGGCGTTCGCCCTTTTGCACGGCATTGACAGAAATGCGGTTGCGGATCACTTCCAGCAGTCTGACATAGAAGCCGTAATCGTTGGTGACACGGGTGATGCGGTACCACGCATAGGCAACCGCCATGATCGCACTCTTTTCCCCGTTGATGTTCGAAAGGTGCCGTAGCTTTCACAGAGTTCCAGTTCATCGGAGAAATCCTGAAACATGGTTTCGAACCGCTGCTTTGCCTGCTTCAAACATTCTCCGTACTGGGCAAGGTCCTTGTGTTCTCTGATCGCTGCAATGTCCATGTCCTCTCCATAGGCTTTGATGAGCCTTGCAGTACGGAAATTGTGCTTGGTTTCCACATTGCTGAGAATTTCGGAGAGCCGTTCCGGCAGTTCCGGATGCGGCTTGGAGGCATGCCGTTCGATGCGGTGCAGAATGTGGAAATCCGGCATGCCGCAGAACGTGGACTGGGTTTCCGGCAGGTAGTTGTCGTTCAGCAGAACGTCCTCGCCCCGCAGGAAGTCCATGAAGAAATACTTTCTGGTTTGGTGTTGTATGTGCCGTTCATCTTTTCCAGCAGTTCGGTGGCTGCACGGCGAACGCTCTCGGTGCCCAGTCGAATCCCGCTCTGCAAGCATGTCATTGCAGATGCGAACGATCTCTGTCAGTTCCTCTGTCACCTTCGGTTCCAGCGTGTCATACTCCTTGGCAAAAGCATTGTTGGTACTGCTGAAATGCTCCGCCACAGCGAGCCAGTCACAGATGCAGGAAAGCATTCGCTTCAGCGTTGCCATAATGCTGTTCCGCTTGCTGCCCTTGATTTTTTCATGAGGTCTGGCGATGTGCTTTCCCTCATTTTGGATTGCAACGCGGGCACGTTCCCAGAAATCGTCAATGCACTTATCTACTTTTTTCACGTCCAGATATTCCATCTGTATAGGCTTATTGGCACGAATGAACAATTCCGACACCGTATCCTTGACAAACTGGAACTTGTCGGTTTCATTTGCTGCAACGATGTTCAGACAGGTACGGAGTTCACTTTCCTCGCTGGCGAACAGCAGCTCCCGTGTACAGCGGACTTGTCCGTGGTTCTCATACACATCATTCCGCATATCCGCCGCATTACAGCACTCCTTCGCCTCATCAATGACCGATTCAATGACACTGCTGTTGGTCTTATAGGCAGCAAACGAGTCCATGCCGTATCCGGTTTTTTCACGGAACGATACCAGATCGCCCAGCAGCGGCAGCATTGCCGGATAGGTATCCAGTCCGAAATTTTCCACCACGAAAGAAAAGTCTTCAATGCTGTAATCCGGTACAGAAGGCGTATGGAACAGGGCATGCATGGCAGAAGCCGCAAAAAGTGATGCACTGATGTCCGGCAGGACGTTCTGTGCCTCATCAAATACTGCCATGATCTCTGTGCTGAGATACTCAGAGTCCAGAAGCGGACTGTGAAACGCATAGGCAAATGCTGCATCTGCCGCCCTGATCGCCTGTCCCACATAGACAGTAGTGCCGTCCTCTGTGTTCCGCACGATTTCGGAATCCTTTGTCAGCATTGCCGCACTGTTGAGATACGTGAGCAGGCAGTGCAGCTGTTCCGGCTGGAAGTGCAGAGCCTTGCTGATAACCGCACTGTCATCAATTCCCAGAGCTTCAAAACCAGCGGTATCCGTGTAGGATTCATACGCTGTTTGCAGAGATTCTTCCGGCTCAGAGCCTTCTTCAAAACCATCATCTGCATCGTTGTCTGCATCCATGGCGTTCGTCTGTCTTTCGGCTTCTTCCAATGCCGCCTTTCTGTCCGCAAGATTTTGCAGCATTACCTGTTTCCGTTCGCAGTCGCTGGAGAGCCCGACATATTTTTCTGCCTGCTCATAGTCACCGGTTTCAAAATACAGTTCTGCCAGTTCGATATAAATACAAGTGTTCCGGATCGTGTAGCGTTCTGTAATTTTATTTCGCTTGACAATATCCAGCCAGTCCAGCAGTTCGCTGATCGCGGAAGGATAGTCTTTGATTTCCCGATAACAGCGTCCTTTCCCCTGCAAGTAATGCAGGATCTTGCCGTGCTCGCCGGGGTCGCACTGTTCCATCAGGCGATTCAGGATCCGGATCGTTTCTGCATATTGATGTGTTTTCATATAATACTGCTGAAGTGCTTCCAGTGCTTTTAACGCCTTCACTTCCCGATCCGCATATTTTTCCACAAACACACGAAGTTTCGTTCAGATACCCCAATTCTTCATTTTCATTGTTCATACGTAAATAACACATGATGATCGCTGTAAAAGCATCTTCCCAGCAATCTTTATCCATATAAGTCTTGCAGACCTCGACCACCTTGGAATACGCTTTTTTTGCCGTCCAATGGCTTATGGCGGCACTCAGCTGCTTTCCGTCCTCACTTTTTTCCAAGGGCTCTTCAGAAGCAGGTGCAGATGTTTCCTTCTCTGCCGCTGCTGCCTTGAAAATAGAAGCTGACAGGGGCAGATCTGCTGATGCTGCGGCTGGCGTTTCTGCCGCAGCTTCAACTGCGGCATTCCACTGTGCTGACGGCAAGTAAAACGATGCTGTTCCGCGTTTAATGGATACCGCCAGATAATTTTTGCCGCTTTTCAGCAGCTGGAACTTTACCGGAATAGGAGTCATTGTTCTTTTGTTGATCTTCTTAATATTTTTTTGAAGCGATTTGTCTGTAATGTCCTTCACATCAAACAGGTACTGTTCTTCGTTGGGACCCTGAATTTTTCCCTTTCCCTCGAAATAATCGTAAGAAATGATATAGCCGGTGTGTGTCTTGGTGAGATCCGGCTCATCATTTGCAGGCGGTGTTTCCGGCATGTCCACAGATTCCGGTTCGGTTTCCAAGCCGGATTTCAGAGAGTTGCTCTGCAATTTGGTGATTTTTTTCCGCACCGCATTCCCCGGAAACAGATACCGCAGACTTTCCAGCAGTGCCTGCATATCCTGCAGTTCTGCCGTGGTCTTTCCATGATCTACGCCAATGGAACGAATGATACGGTTCAAAGCTGCCCTGCTGCTTTCTTCCACAGCATGTTCTAATGCATAGGTGATACCGGAGATGTCTGCCAACTGTACAGAGGACTTTGCAGCACCTCTGCGGCTTCTTCTTTGCCCAGTGCATTATCCTCAGAAAGAAACAACGCAGCAAAGGCGGCAGCAAGGAGAGCGTATTCCCGTTCTTCTTTTTTCTGTGCCCCCTGATATGCCGCACAGTAGGCATACCGCAGATTGCCGGCATAGAACAGCGATTCTGCTGCCATATCATAGTCTTCACAGACTAGTTGCAGCAAGCCCAGAAAAATTGACACGAGGATTATAATCCCACTCATTTTCTTCGATCACATTCCACGCCAGCTGAACTGCTCCTGACACTTCGAAGTTTCATGACTTTGCAGATAATTCAGATACTTATTATATCCTGTTGTCAGAGCTTTTTTCTCTTGGGATTCCATAGCTTTAAACGCCTGTGTTACAGCTTCTTTATCGCATGGAATCTGCATGTTTTCAAAACCAGATACTGGTTTTTGTTTTGGAGCCGCTGGTGCTGGAACCGCTGCCGGCTGTACCGGTGCTGCTTGCAAAACAGGATCAGCTGCTGGTTTTGGCTGTGGTATGCCGGCTTGTGTACATTCCTCCAGTATGCCGATCTGATCGTACCGCAGCGTGGCTGTTGATGTGATTTGTACCGAAAGAGCGTCTTTTCCGTCATTTTCCATGACAATGCCCTCAATGATCTGTCCGGATCTGTGTACAAGTCGAACATGACTGCCTATGGGCAGTGCCGCTAGTTTTTGGTCTAATAACTCATTGGTTGTACCTCCTGTAAGTATGCCGGTATAAATTTTGTTTTTGCCAGCATGATGGAAATACTATCCTATAGATAGCATAGTATTATTATACATCTGTTTTGCCCAAATTGCAACATAGAATTGTAAAACTTGATGCTTTTTCACATTTTATCCATGATGCAACAGTTCTTTGGAAAATAAAGGCGACACCGCACAAAGCTTGTGCGTAAGGTGCGTTGTCAGATTTTTCGGCAGATTGCCCAGAAATTCCGCCAGGCATACTGCCGTACGGTGCCAAAGGG
>ENA-OQDW01000229-OQDW01000229.1-human-gut-metagenome-genome-assembly--contig:-NODE-229-length-23914-cov-7.359692_pt1 | contig 23914 bp, 20 predicted proteins | sample MGYA00242784_ERZ504613 | MGnify/ENA primary metagenome ERZ504613 (study PRJEB26092, sample SAMD00036330) | human gut metagenome | host: Homo sapiens | study: EMG produced TPA metagenomics assembly of...
ATATATATAATAAGGTATAGAGGGAATCTGCACTGGACAACTTCCGCATCGTGCCTATCACAGCCGTAAGCGTTTCTGATTAAAGAGAAAATTCATGAAAATCTGTCGTAATCTTGCTTTTTTTCTGAGATTACAACAGAATTCTCGATTTAAGCCCCAAAAAGTCCTTAGGAAAATGTGATGATTTAACAGAAAAGTCCTTAGGAAAATGTGATAAATATACTTAAAAGTCCTTAGGAAAATGTGATTTTCCTTGCGTAATTCACTGTTTATTAGTATCTTTGCCAAAACATAATTTTTAGCGTATGGAAAGACTACTTATATCCCAATTGTTAAAATGGAAAGACAGCCACGGAAGGAAGCCACTCATACTGGAAGGTGCAAGACAAGTTGGCAAGACTTGGCTACTGAAAGAATTTGGGCGCAAGTACTTCAAAGACGTATGTTACATCAACTTCGAACAGAGTGATGTACTCGAAGAGATATTTGCTGGCGACTTATCACCACAACGCATTATAGAACAGCTCTCTATATATAATGGTAAGATGATAATACCCGAGGAAACTCTTATTATCTTCGATGAAGTACAAGAAATGCCAAGAGCACTCACCTCTTTGAAGTATTTCTGCGAAGAGGCACCAGAGTATGCCATCTGCTGCGCAGGCTCATTGCTAGGCATAGCCCTGCACGAAGGCACATCCTTCCCTGTAGGAAAGACAGATTTCCTGCATCTATATCCCATGTCCTTTAAAGAGTTTCTGATAGCAAACGGAGAGAACATGCTGGTAGACTATATCGATAAAGGAAACAGAAACCTGGGAGCATTCGAAGCTCGCCTTACAGATTATCTGAAAAAATACATGATAATAGGAGGTATGCCTGCTGTTGTAACAGAGTGGCTGGGCAGCAAAGACTACAACAAGGTAAACCGCATCCAGCAGGAACTGATAGCAGCCTACCAGAAAGACTTCTCCAAACATGCTCCAAAGTATATGGTCGAGAAAATCCGTTATGTATGGAACAGCATCCCTTCGCAACTGGCGAAGGAAAACAAGAAGTTTGTCTATGGACTGGTGAGAGAGGGAGCCAGAGCACGGGAATATGAGGATGCCATCATGTGGCTTTCTGATGCAGGTGAAATCATCAGAACCAACAATGTCAGCAAGCCCGACATCCCAATTTCAGCCTATGCTGATCTCAAATCGTTTAAGGTATTCTTACTGGATGTAGGTCTGTTGAGGGCAATGAGCAAGATTTCGCCGAAAGTAATATTAGAAGGAAGCAGAATCTTTGAAGAGTTTAAGGGAGCGTTGACAGAACAGTATGTCTGTCAGGAACTTCAGAACTTTACAGAAACTCTGGAAACCAATTATTATTGGTCTTCCTCAGCCACTGCAGAGGTTGACTTCCTTATTTCCGACGGTTTGGATGTATATCCACTGGAAGCAAAGGCAGGAGTAACCATGAATGCCAAGAGTTTGAAACTGTATCGGGAAAAATATTCACCCAAATGGTCGGTTCGCACCAGTCTCTTGCCATACGAGAGAAACAACAGTTCAAAAACCATCAACATCCCCCTCTATATGCTCTTTGTTCTAGACAGAGAATTAAAGGCAGAAAGTTAGTATTTCAGCGAAAGCGGCAGTTTTTGACAAAACTACCGCTTTCTCTTGTTTTTCATAAGCAAAAGTGTATGAAAACCGCATATTTATAATAAAATGTCGAGCAAAGTGCAACTTTTCTAGAAAAAAGTTTGGTGATTTCCTAAAAAATGCTTATTTTTGCAGCCGATTAAAAATATTATTAAAATTTAGTGAAGTTTGAGATACTTCCCTATATATAATAAGGTATGGCAACATACCCACCCCCACCAGTTCGGGATAAGAGTTGGAGACAAGAAATGAGCCCCCACGCTCAATAAAAGTTGGGAGGATATGTAGTGAGAAAGAAATATAAAACATTATATATTTATTAATTAATTAAACGAGAGAGATTTATGGAAAAAAGACTCATGACAGTAGTTGCAGCCATAGCCGTTAGTACGAGCATGGCATTTGCACAAACTTCCATCTCGGGTACCGTTATCTCAAACGATGACGAAGAACCAATTATCGGTGCTTCTATCCGAATTGATGGTACAAAGACTGGTACTGTTACCGACATTAACGGTAACTTCTCCTTGATTGTTCCTAACAAGAACAGCAGTTTGGTTATTAGCTATCTTGGTATGAAGACCGTTACTGTTAAGGCAGTAAATGGCATGAAAGTTGTTTTGCTTTCAGATTCAAAAAATCTTGATGATGTAGTTGTTACCGCACAGGGATTGAAGCGTCAGAAACGTTCTTTGGGTTACGCCACTCAGGAAATCAAATCTGCTGATTTGACTTCTGTTGGTCAGCAAGGACTCAACAACGCCTTGGCTGGTAAAGTTGCTGGTGCCCGTTTCGTTGGTGGCTCTGGTGCTAAATTCGACGAAGGAAAAATTGTGCTCCGTGGTACAACCTCTCTGTCATCAGACAATGGAACAGCTGCTGGAGCTGCAGCAGGTTCAAGTCCTATTTATGTAGTAGATGGCGTTATCACAGAGGCTGCCGCTGTCAACATGAATGATGTTGCCAGTGTCAATGTGCTGAAAGGTCCTGCTGCTACTGCGTTGTATGGTGTACGTGGTGGCAATGGTGCTGTTATCATTACAACCAATAACGCTAAGGAAGGTGAGGCTCATCAGCAAATTAACATCAGTAATACTCTGACTTGGACTACAGCTTACAACCACGCAAAATTGCAGAAAGAATATGGTGGTGGTACATATGGAGCTGATGGTGAATTGAATGTCTATCATTGGAAAGAAGGTGATCCGGAATCCTACAAACAACTTGATGGCAAGAAATATTACGACTACGCAGATGACAGCTCTTGGGGACCTCGTTTTGATTCTAACATCAAGTATCTGCCAGCTATTGCATGGGATGAGACAAGTCCATATTTTGGTCAGGAAGACACCTGGACAAGTCATCTTGATATGAATGATTTGTTCCAGACTGGTGTTGCAGACAACACCAATGTATCTTTTGAACGTTCTGGTAAAGACTTCTCTTCACGCATTTCGTTGTCTAACATGAACATAAAAGGCGTAAATCCTAACAGTGGTGCTATTCGTAGATATGCCAATATCAAGACTGCTTTCACACCATTGAAGAACTTACGTGTTTCTTTCGATTATAAATATACTTATAAGAAGAATCATAATGCTGCAACTGAAGGTTATGGTACCGAAAGTAACAACCCATACTCAGACCTTCTTCAGTGGGGACAAACCAATGTAAACTTGAAGCAGTATAAGAATTATACTCGTCCAGACGGCACTTTCCGTACTTGGAATATAAAAGATTATAATGATTTTACTCCAGCATTCCACGATAGTCCGTATGCAGTGTACAATGAAATAAACAACACGAACACAAGGGAATTCCATGTACTTGCTGGTGATATCGAGTATTCTTTGCCATACAACATCAAAGTAGGTTTCAAGACGACAGCCAACCTTTATAATTTCTATCAGCTCTATAATCGTGCTGGTTTGACAGGACAAACTGATATTCATAAGCAGTGGCAGCGCAAGTCATACGATGTTTATAATCAGGGACGCATCACTTGGGATGACAAGTTTGTCAATGATCGTTTGTCTGCTCAGGCTGCCATCTTCATCGAAAACCGCAACTACCACTATGAGGGTATGGATGTATTCACTCGCGACGGCTTGTTGTTACCAGGTTTATTCCGTACAACTAATTCATATGGTCTGTCTGGTGGTGATGATGCTTCTACTGATGCAACAACCAATGAAGTTGGCGATTATGACAAGGCTTATACAAGACGAGAAAAGGCACAGAGCCTCTTCGGTACTGTAACTTTGGTTGGGATGACACTTACTTTGTAGATGCATCTCTTCGTAACGATTGGAACTCAACACTTCCTACAGATAACAATAGCTATCTTTATGGTGGTCTTTCTGTTGCAGCTGTAGCCAGCAACTGGTTTAAGCAGGCAAAATGGCTTGACTACTGGAAACTTCGTGCATCATTTGCTCAAGTAGGTTCTGCTTTGACACCATATCGTTTGTCTACAGTTTACAACTTTGGATATCGTTATGGTTCTACAGCTTCTATGTATGGTAATCCACAGTTGATTGATAAAAATATCAAGCCAACCATCACAACATCTTATGAGATTGGTACGGAATTCAGCGTCTTGGGTAACCGCTTGTGGGGTGATATCAACTACTATAGCCGTGATACCAAAAACCAGATTATCAGTACTACAGTAGGTCCTGCTTCTGGTTATTCTTCTCGATTGATGAATGCAGGTTTGATTCGCAACCGTGGTTATGAAATATCTCTGGGTGGTAAGCCTATCAAGACTAAAAATTATGAATGGACTATCGAGGCCAACATTGCTCATAATGAGAACAAATTGGTAGAATTGGCTCCTGGTATGACAAGATACACTCTCGATGGTATGTCTTTCTTCTCTTATCTGTATAGCTATGCAGAGGTTGGCAAACCAATGGGTGCCCTCTATGTAACACGTAGCTGGCAGACCAATGAGAATGGCGATATTATCTTGAAGAAGAATAAAGCAGGCAACTTGATGCCTCAGATAGATAAAACTACAGAGAAGTATATCGGCAATATGCAGCCTAAGCTTACTGGTGGTTTCTCTACTGCCGTACGTGTATATGACTTTACATTGCGTGCATCTTGCGATTTCCGTGTAGGTGGTAAGTTCGCTTCTGTCACCAACATGTGGTTGGAAGGTTCTGGTCTCGGTTCTGCAACAGCTGGTACCAACGACCGTGGTGGTGAGATTCGTGGTGACATCTCTGAGAATGGTGGTGTAAGAGTAGATGGTGTTGTTGCCAATGAAGATGGTACATATAGCCCTGCAACCACATACGTAGAAGCCAACACTTACTTCAACGGATTGAAGTCAACTCTTTGGGAGCCATACGTATATGATGGTAGTTATATTAAAATGCGTGAATTGTCTTTGACATATAATATGCCTAAGACTCTTTTGAACCAATTACATATCGGTTTGAAATCCGCAAGTATCGCATTTGTTGCTACAGATCCATTCTTGCTTTATAGCAAAGTGAAGAACGTAGATCCATCTGAAACAGATGGTACTTTGTTTGAACAAGGTCAGGCTGTTTCTACTCGTTCATGGGGCTTCACTGTAAACTTAACTTTCTAATCGTATAAAGGATAAATATATGAAATCAATTATATTAAAGACTGCTCTTGCTTTTGTTGCTGGAGCTTCATTAGTAAGTTGTGGCGACTTGGGGATATCAATGATAATCCTAATAAGCCAACATCTGCATATACAAGTTATTTATTTTCTAATGTAACCCGTCATACTCCATATATTTGGAATGACGAGCGCTATTCTAGTAATAGAAGTGATACCTATTACAACCCAGTATATCTGATTTATCCACAATATATTGCAGAGCGTCAGAATGTTCAGTATGGTACAATGAACCTCTTTACAGGTAGCACAATTGACACGTACCGTTACGTACTGAAAAATTTAAAGAACATCATTGATATGAACACCAATGATGCCACAAAGAATGAAGTTTGCGTATCTTCTTTTGGTAGCAATGCCAATCAGATTGGAGTAGCTCGTACCTTGATGGGGTATTTCTATCTCCACATGACAGATATATTTGGTATGATTCCATATTCAGAGGCATTGCAAGGTGAGGCTAACTTGACACCTAAGTTGGATACACAAGAGGAAATCTACAAAGGCGTAATTGCAGATATGAAAGAAGCATACGACAGATGGATGCCTCAAGTAATCTGAACGCTACATACGATAAGATTTATGGTGGAAATATTGCAAAGTGGAAGAAAATGAACGCTACAGTTCGTATGCTTGCAGCCATCAAGTTGTCGGATGTTGATCCTGCAAATGGTAAGCAATGGTTTGTTGAGGCTTATAATGATGGTGCCATCGAAGATAACGCGGACAATTTTGTATATAAGTATTATGCCAATACCGACAATGAGAATCCATTATATACAAACATTGTCACAGGTGCTCGTAAAGACTTTGCTCCAAATAAGGCTTTTGTTGATTCTTTGAATGTTGTAAATGACCCACGTCGTGCGGTATATTTCACAAAAAATGCCAATGGTGAATACAAAGGAATTCCTTTAGGAATCAAACAGGCAGATGTCTCTAATTACAATAAGGACAATTCTGACTTTGCTCCAGCCATGCGGCACAGGATGCGCCATTGACTATGTATTCTGCAGCGCGAGTTCTTTTAGTCGAGGCAGAAGCTGCAGTAAGAGGTTGGATTAGTGCTGATGCAAAGAATTTATATGAAAAGGCTGTTGCTGCTTCATTTACAGCCAAAGGTCTTACTTATACTGATGATGTTCTTCAGAACTACTTGGCACAAGATGGTGTTAAATTCCAGGGTACAGACGAAAACAAAATTATGCTGATTGCTAAACAGCGTTGGATCAACGGCTATTTCGAAGATGGTGTAGAGGCTTGGTCTGATTGGCGTCGTCTTGACTTCCCTGTTATTGTAACCGGTTCTTATTCCAAAGAACTTAACATCAATCATGTTCCTTATCGTATGCCTTACGGTTCTTCGGACCGTAGTGCAACTCCTGCACAGTACGAAGCTGCTGATAAGATTCAAGGTGCAGACAGCCCAGATACCAGAGTATGGTGGGATGTCAAAGACAATAGAGAAGAGTAATTTTATCCAGAGGAAAAGTTTTTAAATCACATATATTAATTAAGGTGTATCCTTATTGCTCAACACAATGGGCAAAGGGATACACTTTTTTCTTTATATCTCTCTCAAACATTTTTCCAAGGAGAAACGATGGCAATAGTATTTATACCTATCGGATTTTGATGGAATGTTTGAGAAACAAAGATCCTCAATACATGACAATATTTCTTATCCCGAACTGAGGTAAATACTGGCTCAGGGGAGATTGTCTTATCCACGGACAATCTCCCCTGAGCCTTTTTCTTTCCATTCTTGATAATCGCTTTTTGAGTTATATACTGTCGTTCTTGCGACTATCCTGTAGAACAATCGTAATACAAAATCAGCCGCAAGAATTTTTCTCACGACTGACTTTGTGTACCACCTTCTTTTGCAGAGATATGGTTATAATGGAAAGATAATATATGTAGTATTTATAATTAGTTCATTCCTGCTGAATGGCACTTTTCCATATTTCAAGCATTAATAATTTAAACTGTTTTTGTCTAACAAGAAGTCTTTCAGCCAATTGTAAGGATGCCATCTTCATTTCTCTTGGGCTTAATATCATCTTTCACAATGATTATTTTCTTGAAAGAGTCCTTGATTCTCAATAGTGATGCAGATTCCTGCGCCTCTTTTTCTAATGTTGGCATGGCGAAAGCTGACTGGATGTAATATCGCTGACTTCCTTGATTCACCACAAAATCCACCTCCAACTGCTTCCTGATCAACTTGCCACTTTTGTCTGGCTCTCTGACTTCCACCATACCCACATCTACATGATATCCTCTCGTACGCAATTCATTGTATATGATATTCTCCATGATATGTGTCTCTTCTTGCTGGCGAAAGCCTAAGAGAGCGTTTCTGATTCCAAGATCCGAAAAGTAATATTTTGCCAAGGTGTTGATATACTTCTTCCCCTTGATATTGTATCTGATGGACTTTTCCACAAGAAACGCATCTTCTAAAAAACCTAGATACTTGTTTATCGTCTGATGATGAATGACCACATTCTTGACACTCTTGAATGTATTGGCAAGCTTCGTTGGATTGCATGGAGCACCAATGGAAGAGGCGATAATTCGCAGCAATTCATCAAACTCTCCCATGTTTTTTACCTTATGTCGTTCCAACACATCTACGAGATACACACTCTTATACAAGTTATTCAGATAATCTTCTTTTTTCTTATCTGTATCAAGCGTCAAAATAAGAGGAAGCCCTCCGTATGTATAATAATCTTTCCATGCATTGTCTGTTGTCCCTTTATATCCTTCACAGTATTCAGAGAATGACAATGGAAATAAATGTATCTCATCACCTCTACCACGGAACTCTGTCACTACATCCGTCGATAGAAAATGCGAGTTGCTGCCTGTAACATATACATCTGCATTTGATATATGCAGCAAGCTATTCAATACATCCGTAAACTCATCTACCATCTGTACCTCATCAAGCATGATGTAGTAGAGATTTTTGTCTGTTATCTGCTCCTTGATGTATTTCAACAGATTATCTGGATCACGCAGTTCCTTATTGGTACGATCATCGAGGGCAACCTCTATGATATGGTCATCTGAAATCCCTTGCGAATTTAGATACTCATGAAATAACTTGAACAGAAGATATGACTTTCCACATCTTCTGATACCTGTAATAATCTTAATCAAGCCATTCCTTTGGCTTGCGATTAGTTGGTCTAAATATTGTTGTCTTTTGATATCCATAATTATACTATATTATCAAAAAGTGGCAACATTACCACTTTTCGTCACTGCAAAGATACAAAAAATATCTAAGAATGCGCAACTTTATTATCAAAAAGTGGTAAACTTACCGTTTTTCGTCACTGAAAAGATTCAAACGAAGCTTTCACCATGATTTACAAGCAAAAAGTGGTAGTTTTACCACTTTTCGTCACTTTCCCATTTTCTCGTTCCCCCAAAATGACATAAATGGCTCAGGAGAGATTGTCTATACACGGACAATCTCCCCTGAACCGAAATACTATAAATGAATTGTGACTTTGTAATCACTGCATGTAGATCAAAAGGCCAAACAATAGATGTCGTCGAAAATTTTCTTTTTATCTCTCTCAAACATTTTCCCAAGAAGAAACGACGGCAATAGTATTTATACAAATCGGTTTTTGATGGAATGTTTGAGAAACAAAGATCCTCTACACATAGGAACATGTTTTCTCATATTTATTGCAACATTTGCCACGCTTATTATAAGTAGCTGATAATAAGAGTATAACGGGTGGCAATAAGGGGCTTTTTTATTATCACCTTATTGTCACCTATTGCCACGTTTTGCAAAAAACAGCGATTTTCGGGCGTTCTAGAGGCGTTATGGGAGCTAAAAGGTTGAAAACATTGAGCAAAAACGCTTATTTTCTATTCAATTTTTAGTGTTTTTCTATGCTTTTTATCGAAAAGCTCCCACGATGCAGCAAAAATTACGTCCCGATGTAGTGTTTCCTACGTCCCGACGTAGCGACAGACGCGTCCCGACGTAGCTACGTCGGGACGTAATTTTTCGAAAAGATCTTTGGTATATTCCATTTTAATTATTATCTTTGCAGCGCAGTCCCGGTAAGGCCCTCTCCCAGATTATTCGATGCTGGTGATGACCCCGGGGTTTTAATTCTTCTTTTTATCTCACTCATCCTCAAACATTTTCCCAAAATTCCTTGCATCTTTCAGAAGAAAAGCGTATCTTTGCAGAAGATTAGCGGCGCTCGGCAATCTGAAAGTAAACTTTCATTGCACTCGCTGGCATAATCTTTGCAGAAGATTAGCGGCGCTCAGCAATTTGTAAGCAAGCTTACATTGCGCTCGTTTGCATAATCTTTGCAGAAGAAATGTTCAACTTTTAAAACAAGGAGGTAGAATATGGATTTATTTGATAGCAAAAGACAAGAAAGATTAGAGGCTGCAAGAAAGGCTTCTACTGCCAGTAAAGAAGCTGCACGTGCCTTTTTAATTAGGGCAGGAATTCTTTTACCTAATGGAGAAGTTGCACCACATTTGAGATAAAGGTATGCAAAAGCAAAACGTTTAAGGTCGCAAATTGAGACCTTAAACGAAAAACATGGTCAACAAGGCGGCTGAGCAAGTATAACAATGCGGCTGAATAAACGTAACGAGACGGCTCATCTGGCACAAGGATACGCCTGAGCTGGGGCAAAGATATAGATTAGGAGGTTCAAGCAGTCGGTATCTGAGGTTCAGAGAGACAGTATCTGAGGTTCAAGCAGACTGCTTCTTGATGATTTCCACTAGGCTCGGCAGCTCTGCTGAGCCTAGTCAGCAGCTCTGCCGACTGCAGTCAGCAGGTCTGCCGAGCCTAATGACAACACCCCATTAACATACAAATATATACTTTTAAAATACAACAAGGTGAAAAGATTTATAATGATACTATGCTTCATCTGCACATACACACTACAGATGGCGGCACAAACATGGATTGGAACTTGGGCTACGGCACCGCAGACTGTGGTGAAAGCGTTTATGCCCTATAATAACAACATGACAAACCGTTCGGTTCGCCAGATAGTAAAGGTAAGCGTGGGAGGCGACGTGATAAGACTGAAACTGAGCAATATCTACTCGATGCAACCCGTAGTGATACGCTCCATCTATATCGCCCACGCCAAAGACTCCTTCAAGATTGATGCCAAATCGGCTCAATACTTCAAGTTCGGCAACAGCTACAAAGCTACTATCCCTGCCGGCAGACAGATAGTGAGCGATGCGCTGAAGTTCAATCTCAAGAACCTGGAGCGCGTAGCCATCACCATCAACTACACCTCGGCTCCCGATGTGCCTACCGTTCACATGGGCTCACGTACCACCTCTTATATCATGAAGGGAGTAACCAATGCCCACTCCAACTTCGAAAAGGCTTTCCGCGAGAACCACTGGTACAACATCAGCGGTATCGATGTGTATACGATGAGCACCAACATGAGTGCCATCGCCATCATGGGCAACTCCATCACCGACGGCAAATGTTCTACGGATAATGCCCAGAACCGATGGCCCGATGTAATGTCGGAGATGCTGCAGCTGAAGCATAAGATAACCAACCAGGGTGTACTGAACCTAGGCATCGGCAACAACCGCGTAACCGTGCCGGGCGGTTTCGGGGCACTCGCCAAGGAACGCTTCGACCGAGACATTCTGATGCAGAGCGGCGTAAAGAAGGTAATTATCTTTGAAGGCATCAACGACATAGGTGCTGCCAAGAGCGGCAACAGCGAAACGGTAGCCCGCCAGATTATAGAGAGCATACAGGGAATGATGAAGAAGGCGAAAGCCCGGAGGATGAAAGTTTATCTGGCACCATCACGCCTTTCAAGGGTGCCGGCTACTACAGCCACTTCCACGAAGCAGCCCGACTCTATGTAAACGATTGGATTCGAAGTCAGGCAAAGAAAGCAGATGGCATTCTAGACTTCGCCAAGCTGCTTCAAGATCCGAATGATGACAGAAGGATGAAACGGGAATATGCCAGCAGCGACTGGCTCCATCCGAATCCTGCAGGCTACAAGGCGATGGGAATCTATGCCGCTGATATTGTCAAGTAAGAAAAAGCCGCCCTATTACAGGCGGCTTTTACTATATATAATAAGATGTTTTACTTCAAGACAATCTTGCAATCATCCAGGCTCTCTACGGTAGCGAGCGCCTCATAACGGATTCCCTCCTTGCGCAGGAAGTCACCACCATGCTGGAAAGCCTTCTCGATGATGAAACCCATCGCCTCTATCTTGGCACCTGCCTTCTCGCAAAGGTCCATCACGCCCTTAGACGCATTACCATTGGCAAGGAAGTCATCGATAAAGATAACATGGTCCTCAGGAGTAAGATAACTGTTGCTCACACAAACCGTATAATCGCGGTCCTTTGTAAAAGAGTGAACCACAGAGGTAATCATACCCTCCATAGTCTTAGGCTGCTTTTTCTTGACGAACACAACAGGAAGATTGGTCAGATAACCTACCATGATGGCAGGCGCGATGCCCGAAGCCTCGATAGTAATAATCTTGTTGTACTTAATGTCCTTGAAAAGGCGCACGAATTCCTTAGCTAAGTCCATCATCAGAATAGGGTCCATCTGATGGTTTACAAAGCTGTCTACTTTTAAGATTCCACCAGGAAAGCATCTGCCCTCCTGCATAATTCTTTCTTTCAGTAAATCCATTATGACTTGAACTTTAATATGGTTATTGGGTGCAAAATTACTACTTTTTTCGCAAACAAGGAAGTTTATCGCCCAATAATTTTGTTTTGTCTGCAATTTAGCGTAATTTTGCAGCAGAAATGAATAAGATGTTCAGGGAGCATGATATGATGCCCCCTATAAAACTATAAGAATATGAACCCATATATCAAACAATTCCCCGACCTCATGTCGGGCAAGAAAATCATGTATGTTCACGGTTTCCTCTCTTCTGCACAGAGCGGCACCGTAAAGATGTTGCAGGAACTGATGCCGAATGCCACCCTCGTGGCTAAAGACATCCCGGTACATCCGGAAGAGGGCATAGAGATGCTGCAGAAGATGGCGGAGACTGAGAAGCCTGACCTCATCATCGGTACCTCGATGGGAGGCATGTATACCGAACTGCTGAAAGGATTCGACCGCATCCTCGTAAACCCAGCCTTCAAGATGGGCGATACGATGAGCAGCATGACCGGCAAGCAGGAATTCCAGAACCCGAGAAAGGACGGAGTGAACGAACTGATGGTTAACAAAGGCCTCATCAAGGAATACCGTGACTTTACCGAGCGTTGCTTCCAGGACATTACTCCCGAGGAGCAGCAACGTGTTTACGGTCTCTTCGGCGATGCTGATCCGCTGGTCCATACCTTCGACCTCTTCCATGAGCACTATCCGCTCGCCATCCCATTCCATGGCGAGCACCGACTTATCGACAAGGTAGCATTCCACTATCTCTGTCCGGTTATCCGCTGGATTGACGACAAGCAGAACGGCAAGGAGCGCCCTATCGTATACATCGACTTCGATGCCCTGCACGACAGTTACATGAAGGCAACCAGCTCGATGCACAAGGCTTACGAGATGCTGATAGAGCATTACAACGTATATATCGTAGCCCCAGCGCCAACCAACGACCATGAATACATGGCGAAAGTACAGACCTGGGTGGAGGAATATCTCTCTACCCCAGCCTACAACCACATCATCTTCTGCAACCAGAAGAACCTGCTCTACGGCGATTACTTCATCGACCCTAGCCCATGCGATGGTTTCATGGGTACGACGATAGAATACGGTAGCGATGAATTCAAGACCTTCGAAGAAATCATCACCTTCTTCGAAAGACTGGGAGGACAGTGATTTAGTTAATAGTTAATAGTTTATAGTTAACAGTTTATAGCAAAAAAGGTGCAACTCACTTTCTTACTTGTGAGTTGCACCTTTTTATCTATAAATATCTTTGATTCTTATGCCTTATCCAGATTCTTCGGCAACACGAGGTTCAGGATAACGGCGAGCAGGAAGACTACTGCCACACAGTTATCTGCAAAAACGGTGCGCACAATCTCTGGGAAGATGTTGAACATACCTGTTGCAGATGTGAATCCGAGACCTACGCTGAGCGAAAGACTCACGATGACCATGTTGCGCTGAGAGAAGCCGGTACGCGCCATCATGCCGAAACCGGCAAAGAGGATGCTACCAAACATCATGATGGTACAGCCGCCCAATACAGCCTGAGGAATCGTAGTCAATACATAACCGATAGCTGGGAAGATACCACCGATAATCATGATGATAGCACCCATGGCAATGGTAAAGCGGTTCACTACTCCCGACATCGCTGCCAAACCTACGTTCTGACTGAATGAAGTGATAGGAGTACAACCGAAAAGACCGGAAACCGAACTTACGAAACCATCGCAGCAGACTGCCGCACCCATCTCCTTGGTCTTAGGATCACGCTTCAATGCACTGTTGCAGAGCGCAGAAGTATCACCAATCGTCTCTGTGGCAGAAACCAGATATACAGCTACAACTGAGAGAATAGCACCAATATTAAACTCAGGTGTAAATGGCAAAATCTTTGGCAAAGCTACGATAGAGAGACCAGAAAGTCCACTGAAATCTATCATTCCCATAAACAGAGCCAGGATGTAACCTACCAGCAGTCCTACCAATACAGAGAGAGAACGCAAGAAACCCTTGGCGAAAATCTGACAAAGCAGACAAGCCAGCAAAGTGACAGAACCCACAACCCAGTTGTTCATGCTACCGAAATCAGCAGCACCCTGACCACCCGCAAAAGAGTTGGCACCAACAGGAAGGAGCGAGAAACCGATGGCTGTTACCACGGTAGCGGCTACTACAGGCGGAATGAGCTTGATCCAATACTTGGCGAAAAGTCCGAGTGTTCCTTCTACCAGACCACCAATGATGACAGCGCCTATCAAAGTACCCATACCATGAGCACCGGCAATGGCGATGGCGAGCGAAAGGAAGGTGAAGGAGATACCCATCACGATAGGAAGGCGAGAACCGATACGCCATACCGGATAAAGCTGCACCAAGGTACCGATACCGGCGATGACCATACAGTTCTGGATAAGCACGGCGCTCATCGAACTGTCCAAACCTATCGCACCAGCGAGAATCATGATTGGCGCAATATTGCTGACGAACATCGCCAACACATGCTGAAGACCAAATGGGAGTGCTTTACCAACGGGCACTCTGCCGTCTAATTTGTAGAGATTTTCTATTGACTGTTCCATTGTCGTTATAATAATTAGAGAATTTCCATTGTCCATCAATTCAGTGTCTTTTCTGAATTTGGCGACAAAATTACAAAGAAAATCTGAGAAATCGTTCCTTTTCTCCATTTTTCTCTATCCCGCATGATAGAATACAAGAAGAATCTACAAAAAAAGGAAGCTGCGGTTCATATTCCGTGCAACCTTCCCTTTTTATCTTATCTCATTAATACTCCGTCTTTTCCGCATTTTCCTCCCACATACGGAAGGCACCGAGCGCCTCATCTCTCATCAGCGCAATCATCGGCTTGTGGCGGTCTTCTATCTTGCGGTCTATCTCCTCGTAGATAAACTCATCATCGAAACCTATCTTTGCCGCATCCTTCCGGTCGTTGGCATAATAGATACGGTCGAGATGTGCCCAATAGATGGCACCCAGGCACATCGGGCAAGGCTCGCAGGAGGTATAAATTTCGCAACCTTCCAGATTGAAGGTCTTCAGTTTGCGGGTAGCCTGTCGGATACAGTTCACTTCGGCATGAGCCGTAGGATCGAGGTCGATGGTTACACTGTTGGAAGCCTCAGCGATGATGATACCGTCCTTGGCAATCACAGCACCAAAAGGTCCGCCCCCCGTCTTCACGCTATTCTTTGAGAGCTCAATGGCTCTATGCATCAATTCTTCCTTTGTCATTGTTTAATATTTTTAGATTAATAATACCCCTTCTTTTCAATTGGGGGCTACAAATATACAAAAAAGAAATGATACGGCAAGCATTTCTTACATTATTTTTTAGTACTTTTGCTGCAAAGATACACTTTTTCGCACGAACGCCCTAAATTTCCTTAAATACGCATTCCTGTTCAACAGTTAATTATCAATAATTATAAATACCTTTATTATAAGAGTAGTTATAATTTTCGTAACTTTGTAGCCTATGAATCAAAACAATATCAGCGCCGCAGAACTCTTCCTTAGGGTAAGAGAACTTTTGATACTCCCCGAACTGGAGCCGAAGACACGCAACAAGATGATGCACGATACGCTCATCCTCTGCTGCCACGAAGGAGTGAAGGAAACGAAACAGGCTTTCGGTAACCTTTTCTCCCAGGTGGATTATCTCTGTAAGGCTCACGGCATCAAGGTGGCAGACAAGATTGCCATCCAGACCATGCGCCGGCACAGTAATTCGCAGGAACCACTCTCAAGCGAAGATTTGAAATATGATGCACGTGCCTAGCCATCTTCATCTCTGCCGTATTCGGAGTGGATGTTCCCCACGAGCTGAACGTGCTCATTCCCCATACCAACCGCCCTTATCAGAAAGGACTGGAAATCAACAACCGCCGTATCCGATGCATTGTGAAGAACTGGGACAGCGATTTCATCCGCGTGGATATTGACCAGGATGCTGATGAAGAGGAATATCTCATTCAACTGAAAGATGAAGAGAACCATATCGACCATACCTACCTCTGGGATATCCTGAAGGAAGGTATGCAGCTCAACCTGCTCGACTGTCAGGTAAAGCAGCCCGTCATCACCCCCCGACTCATCGTGGTGGAACCCGATTATCTGGTAGATATCAGTAGTATCGCCACCTGCTTCACGGCTTTCGGTCATCATCCTCTGCTCTATCTGCTGAACCAGATGAAACCCCGTGCCAACACCCAGGCTACCCTGCTCGGTAACTTTGCCGGTGCTGCGCTGGATGACATCATCAATACAAACGGCAAATACCAGATGAACGAAACCATAAAGACGAATTTCAGGGAGAAAGCCCTGGAGTTCTGCACCTGTCCCTGGTTTGATGCCAAGAAATTCTATACCGATGCCAACCAGCAGGCATTCAATCTGCAGCAGGTAGTGGATATTCTCTTCCCCCGCACCGCATCGCAGGCACAGATGTCAGCCTTCCGTGGCGAAAGTCTTTACGACAGGAAGAAAGCCATCCTCGAACCTTCGTTCGTCTGCGAAGCACTCGGCATACAGGGACGTGTGGACCTGATGACCACCGACTGCAAACTGCTGGTGGAGCAGAAATCGGGACGCAACATGAATATCGAAACCCATCAGGTAGATCCGGGTTATCACAGTTATCAGCTGGAGCCCCACTATGTACAGCTGCTGCTCTACTATGGCGTATTGCAGCACAACTTCAAGCTGAGCAACGACCGCGTGAATATCCGTCTGCTCTACTCCAAGTATCAGCCGCAAGACGGACTGATGGTGGTAGCTTACTACCAAAAGCTCTTCAAGGAGGCCATCGAATACCGCAACCAGCTCGTTGCCGCCTCCTTCGAGATAGCCAAGGAGGGATTCGAGCATGCACTGAATGAATTTACCCCCGAAGTTTTGAATGTGGCAGGTACCCAGGACTTCTTCTACAACAAGTATCTGAAGCCGCAGATAGAAGCCATCACCAGTCCGCTCCACACCCTCTCTCCATTAGAGGAAGCCTACTTCTGCCGCATGATGACCTTTATCTTGCGGGAGCAGATGATCAGCAAGGTAGGCGCACAGGAAGGCACCAACACATCCAGTTCCGACCTCTGGACCATGCCACTCGCCGAAAAGAAAGATGCCGGCAACATCTATACCGACCTGCACATCATCCGGAAGGAACAGAGCAGCGCAGGAAGCGGATATGATACCATCACCCTCAGCGTGCCCGACCAGGGAAAGGACTTCCTGCCCAACTTCCGCATCGGCGACATGGTATATCTCTATACCTACAAGCTGAAGGAAGAACCCGATGTGAGAAAAGCTATATTATATAAAGGTGTACTGCAGGAGATTCACAGCGATGAGATTGTGGTGCATCTCACCGACGGACAGCAGAATGCCGATATCTTCGAGATGAATCTGCCTTACGCCATAGAACATGGAACGAGCGATGCATCGACAGGCGGAAGCATACGTAACCTGCACCAGTTTATCTGTGCACCCAAGGAGAAACGCGACCTGCTGTTAGGGCAGCGTGCCCCGCAAAGAGACGCCTCGCTGTCATTGACCAGACATTACGATGATGTACTGGACGACATCATTCTCCGTGCCAAGCAGGCACAGGATTACTTCCTGCTCGTGGGACCTCCGGGAACAGGAAAGACCAGTCGTGCCCTGAAGTTTATGGTAGAAGAAGCATTGAACGATGGAACGGGAATGCCGACAGCAGAAAGCATCGCCTCAGGAGGCAAGACGGCTCAGCAGCCTGCATCCTCCATTCTCCTGATGAGTTATACCAACCGAGCCGTAGATGAAATCTGCGAGATGCTGGTAGATTCCGGCATCCCATTCCTTCGCCTCGGCAGCGAGTACTCCTGCGATGAGCGGTTCCGCCCTTATCTGATAGAGAAAGCCATCAGCGACTGTCCGAAGCTCGAAGCCATCAAACAATATATAATAGGTACGCGTGTAATCGTGGGCACCACTTCGATGATGACCTCCAAACCGTTCATCTTCTCGCTGAAGCACTTCAAGCTTGCCATCATCGACGAGTCGAGCCAGATACTGGAGCCTAATCTCATCGGTCTCCTGTCTGCCGTGGATAAGTTCATCCTCATCGGCGACTACAAGCAGTTGCCAGCCGTGGTGCAGCAGAGCGAGCAGGATTCAGGCATTCCTACCATCAACGACAGTCAGAAAGGTGGCGTCATCGACATGAGCATCCTGCAGGACATCTGTCTTACCAACTGCCGCAACTCCCTCTTCGAACGTCTGATTCATTGGGAAGATCACGAAGAGCGCAGCGAATTCATCGGCATTCTGCGCCGCCAGGGCAGAATGCATCCCGAGATTGCAGAGTTTCCTAATCGGATGTTCTACCGTCGGGAGAAACTGGAACCCGTGCCATGTTCACACCAGTTGGAGACGGAGCTGTCATATACTCTCCCATCAGAAGATGCGCTCGACGACCTGCTGAAGGAGCACCGCATGATATTCCTCCCATCCAAATTCTGCAAGGAACCGAATGTATCTGATAAGATCAATGCCAACGAGGCAGCAATCGTGGTAGACCTGCTTCGCCGCATCCACCGCTTCTATGGAGAGCGTTTCGATGCCAAAAAGACGGTAGGCGTCATCGTTCCTTACCGCAACCAGATAGCCATGGTGCGCAAAGGCATCGAAAAGCTCGGTATTCCGGAACTGGAGAAAATCAGTATCGATACCGTAGAGCGGTACCAGGGCAGCCAGCGAGATGTCATCATCTACAGTTTCACCATCCAGAACATCTGGCAGCTCGACTTCCTTGCCGGCAACAGTTTCGTAGAAGACGGCGCCATCATCGACCGCAAGCTGAACGTAGCCATCACCCGTGCCCGAAAGCAGATGATTATGACAGGCAACCCGGAGATATTGCGCAATAATCAGATTTTTAGCGAATTAATGAACTATGTGAAGGAAAAAGGAGGATATTTTTAAAATTTCCCCCAAAAAATTTGGTGATACGGAAATAAAGTCCTATCTTTGCATTCGGATTATACACAAAAGGATAAACAAGAGACATAAATACAGATATAGGATTCCGGTGCTCCACTGGCACTGGAATTCTTTATTTTTTATGCTACTTGCCAACCGATTATTAATAACATTAAAACAACAAGAAAATTATGGCTTACATGTCACAAGAAGGCTACGACAAACTCGTAGCTGAGCTGAAACAGCTCGTATCTGTAGAGCGCCCTAAGGCATCAGCCGCAATTGCTGAAGCCCGCGACAAGGGTGATTTAAGTGAGAATTCTGAGTATGATGCCGCTAAAGAGGCACAGGCTCATCTGGAAGATAAGATCAATCGCCTGAAGCTCACCATTGCCGAGGCCAAGATTATCGATACCAAGCAGCTCAGCACCGACAGCGTGCAGATTATGTCGAAGGTAGAGATGACCAACATGGCTAACAAGGCAAAGATGACTTATACCATCGTGAGCGAGAGCGAGGCAAACTTGAAGGAAGGCAAGATTTCCATCAAGACTCCTATCGCACAGGGATTGCTCAACAAGAAGGTAGGTGAGATTGCAGAAATCAAGATTCCTCGCGGCACCATCAACCTTCGCATCGACAAGATTTCATTTGAATAAAACGGAATAAAAGGAACTATCATATCGGCAGCGATGCCCGTATGACGGTTCCTTTTATGTTATATGTAAGCCTACCCGATATATTCTATAGAAAATGAAAGTAGCCGATGCAACAACATCAAAAAGAAAATAAGATAATATGTATTGTAAATTATAAATTATTAATTATAAATTGATTAGCGATTATGGCAAGCATTTTTTCAAAGATTGCAGCAGGAGAGATTCCTAGCTACAAGTGTGCAGAAAGCGACAAGTTCTATGCTTTCCTCGACATTAGCCCTATCGGCAAAGGTCATACTCTGGTAATTCCCCGCAAGGAGGTTGATTACATCTTCGATATGGAAGACGAAGACCTGGCTGAGTTTGAGGTTTTCGCCAAGAAGGTAGCCAAGGCTATCAAGGCAGCCTTCCCATGCAAGAAAGTGGCACAGGTTGTTTTGGGTCTGGAGGTTCCTCATGCCCATATCCACCTCATCCCAATGAACAGCGAGGCTGATGTAAACTTCCGCAAGGAGCATCTCAAACTCACAGAGGAAGAGTTCAAGGAAATTGCTGATAAGATTTATACAGAATTCAAGAAACTTTAAATGCAAGAAGTTTCAAACAGAAAAAGAGCTGCGAAGCATATTCGCAGCTCTTTTTATATCTTTATTTCATAAGCCCTTGCTTAGACGAACTCATCGCCTTTCTTCATCTGCACCTCGTTTACATATTTACGCACCAGGGCAGAAGAATCTTCTTTCTTGCATATCAACAATACATTGTCATTCTCGGCTACTATGAAACCATCCAGTCCGTTCAATACAGCCAACTTTCCTTTAGGCAACTTGATTACATTGTTGTGACAATTCTCCATCATCACATCGCTATCAATAACCACGTTGTCATCGCTGCTCTTCTGCATCGCCTCGTAGATACTGTGCCAGGTACCCAGATCAGCCCAGCCGAAGTCACACTTCATCATATAGACATTTCTAGGTTTGTCAAGCACTCCGAAATCTACTGATATATTAGGATAAGAAGAGAAGCTCTCTTTCATGTATGCATTCTCTGTCTCCACACTGAATTCGGGATACTGTTTATCGTAATCACGGAGTACAGGGGGCAGAATTTTGCAGAAACACTCACGCAGATACTTCACATTAGAAAGGAATAAGCCCGTATTCCAATAGAACTCTCCACTCTCTACAAAAATCTTGGCAAACTCTCTTTCCGGCTTTTCTGTAAACGACTGTACCTTATACAATCCGTTGCCGATAGCTTCGCCCATCTGAATATATCCATATCCAGGTTCAGGACGGGTTGGTTTCACACCCATCGTCAGGAAACGGTCATGTTCTGCCACAAAAGCCAGACCTTCCAATACGTTTTCCCGGAAAGCATCTTCATTGAAGATAGCCTGATCCGAAGGAGTGGCGATGATGCAGGCATCAGGATTGAGCATCGAGATGCGATGATTGGCCCATGCCATGCTAGGTGCCGTATTGCGATGAATAGGTTCCGCCAATATCCGTTCTGCAGGAACCTCAGGCAACTGTTCCTTTACCAGTTGAACATATTCTTCATTTGTGTTGATAAATATATGGTCGGCAGGCACGATCTTTGCCATACGGTCAAAGGTTTGCTGAAGCTGGGTGCGCCCCACTCCAAAGAAGTCGACAAACTGCTTCGGATAGTTGCTGCGGCTGCAAGGCCAGAGTCTGCGGCCCTTACCTCCCGCCAATATCACACAATAATTATTTCCGTTACTCTTCATATCTTGAGTCTAATATTTTGTTGGTTTTCAAAATTCATCTGTAAAGTTAGTGATTATCCGTGAAAGTGCCAAAGATTTTCTTGAAATTTAATAAAGTGGACTATAAAAACAACAAAAATTTAATGTTTCTGCATTAAAAATGCATTTTTAGAAAAAAAAGTCACTAAAAAGTTTGTCAGTTCAAAAATTATTAGTACCTTTGCAACCGCAAATAAGCAAAGTGGTATTTGCCCAGATGGCGGAATCGGTAGACGCGCTGGTCTCAAACACCAGTGGAGCAATCCATCCCGGTTCGATCCCGGGTCTGGGTACCAAGATGGAGAGAAGTTTACTTCTCTCCTTTTTCGTTTATATACCTTAGTATATATACACATTTATCCCTGCATATCTACCCACTTACATCCTATCATATCCCCCATTCCACGAAAACGTTTACAGCGATTTATTTAGAATAAGCCTTTCTATTTTTGGTTTTTCAAAAGATAATATTTATCTTTGCAGAAGAAATAACTTATATATAATAACCCAACAAACCGAAAAAATAGATGAAGAAATTTTTTAGCATGGTATGTGCTTGCTTGTTGGCGCTAAGTGCCCAGGCAACCGACATCAAGAAGTATGATGCTCTTTACGAGAATCTACCATTCCAGATGGAGAAGGTGACCCGTCCGCAATTCCCAGCCAATGAGGTAAACCTCAAGGACTTTGGTGCTATTGGAGATGGCTCTTCTCTCTGTACCACAGCCTTTGCCAAGGCTATCGATGCGCTGACTCAGAAAGGCGGCGGCAAACTCATCGTTCCACAGGCGTATGTTCACAGGTCCTATCGTATTGAAGAGCAATATCAACCTGCATCTCGAAAAAGGTGCGGTCATCCTTTTCTCACCAGATGATGCCCTCTATCCTTTTATAGAAACATCGTTTGAGGGTTTGGATACACGCCGCTGCCAGTCGCCTATCTCTGGCCATCATCTTACCAACGTGGCAATTACCGGTCAGGGGTGCATTGACGGAAACGGAGAATACTGGCGCCCATTGAAGAAGCAGAAGGTTACCGCTGCACAGTGGAAGCAGATTACTTCACGTGGCGGTGCATTCAAGAGAGCCGATTACTGGTTCCCATCAGAAGGTGCATTGAAGGCAGACAACAGTGCCAACATGAATGTGCCTAAAACTCCAGCTTCAGAAGAAGAATGGAATGAGATCAAGCGTTTCCTCCGCCCTGTAATGATCAGTCTCGTAAACTGCAAGAACGTTTGGCTTAATGGTGTCATCTTCCAGAATTCACCTGCATGGAACATCCATCCGCTGATGTGCGAGAACGTTCTTATAGAAGATGTATTGGTTCGTAACCCTTCATACGCTCAGAATGGTGACGGTCTTGACCTGGAGAGCTGCAAGAATGCACTTATCGTCAACTCTACTTTCGATGTAGGCGATGATGGTATCTGCATCAAGAGCGGTAAGGATGCTGACGGAAGAAAGCGCGGCATTCCTTGCGAGAATGTCATCGTAAACGGCTGTACCGTATTCAAGGGGCACGGTGGTTTCGTTGTTGGCAGCGAGATGAGTGGTGGCGTAAAGAATATCAAGGTGAGCGACTGCCAGTTCCTCGGCACCGATGTAGGTCTCCGTTTCAAGAGTACCCGCGGTCGTGGTGGCGTAGTAGAGAATATCTACATCGACAACATGTCAATGTTTGATATTCAGACAGATGTCATCACCTTCGATCTCTATTACGGTGGCAAGTCTGCCGTAGAAGTTCTCAACGATGGCGATGAGGCTAAGAGCCAGAAGGTACAGAAGTTCAAGGTAGATGAGACAACACCTTGCTTCCGCAATATCGACATCAACCATGTCATCTGCCGTACAGCCCGTCGTGCTGCTTACTTCAACGGCCTTCCAGAAATGCCGGTAAGCAATATCCACATCAAGGATATGGAGGTAAACAATGCCCAGCAGGTATTGTCATCAACCGTACCGATGGCGTGAAGCTTGAGAACATCAAGATAAGTGCAAAGACCCACACCTTCGATGCCAAGAACTCAAAGAATGTGACTGTCAACGACAAGACATACAAGAAGATTGACGAGAAGGGTATTACCCTCGATTTCTAATCTCGTTCTGACAAGAAAAGACAGATAAGAATATCCGCTGTATCTGTCAGAAACAACAAAGAAGAAACAGGCTGTTGGAGCAGGAAGTTCTGACAACCTGTTTTTAGTTTTATCAGCAACTATTTCCTTACGAGGCTACACTTTTTAACCAAAAAAGAAAAAATCACGCTTTTTCTTAAAATAATTCATTTTTTTCTTGGTAGTATTAAATCTTTTTTATACTTTTGTAGTCGATAAATAAATGACGCAACCTAGAAATTTAAAATTAAGAAACTTTCCTCTTGGATTCTTTTATATAGATTCAGCCGAAGTTTTTTCTCAGATGTTAGAAGACGCAATAAATAATTTAAGAAAATTCTGGTAATAGGCTCCTATATAT
>ENA-OQDW01000230-OQDW01000230.1-human-gut-metagenome-genome-assembly--contig:-NODE-230-length-23909-cov-2.240308_pt1 | contig 23909 bp, 29 predicted proteins | sample MGYA00242784_ERZ504613 | MGnify/ENA primary metagenome ERZ504613 (study PRJEB26092, sample SAMD00036330) | human gut metagenome | host: Homo sapiens | study: EMG produced TPA metagenomics assembly of...
CAATTCAGTGGCTTCTGGATTGTGGATTAGTATATAAAGTCAACCGGGTAAATGAGCCTCATATGCCGCTGAAGGCGTATAAAAATATGAATGCATATAAATTATTCGTACTGGATGTAGGACTGCTCGGAGCAATGAGTGAACTGCCAGCAGAATCCATATTGGAGGGGAACGATATTTTTGTTGAATTTAAAGGCGCGCTTACAGAACAGTACGTTCTGCAGCAGTTGATTTCAGATACCCCTTATACGCCATATTATTATGGAAATGAAAAAGCAACTTTCGAGCAGGATTTTCTGATTCAGAAGGCAAAGAGTATTGTGCCGATTGAAGTAAAGGCGGAACAGAACATTCGATCCCATAGTCTTAAAACATATTGCGAAAAGTTCCAGCCGGAAGAAGCAGTTCGATTTTCAACATTGAAGTATAAAGAGCAGGAGCGGATGGTAAATATACCATTATACGCTGTTTGCAACTTATAAATTAAAACAGCTATAAATCCCACGAAAGAAGGTGATCCCCATGCCATTTAAAATCATCCGAAACGACATCACAAAAGTTCATGCCGATGCGATCGTCAACACAGCCAACCCTTAGCCAATTTATGTGAAAACGTATCAGAGGGGCGGTTACTTTAATCAAAGCCAGACATTCCACCCGTTTTACCAGCCGGAGCAGATCAAAAAGGAAGAACTGGACAAAATTCTCGAAGCCGACAGTATCGCTGATGACAGCACAATCCAGAATGCTTTTTACGATGCCCCGACAGTTGTCTATCTGTTTGCACCGTATACCTACCCAAACGACGCACAGGACTGCTGCGTTGTAAAATCATTTACGATCAGGCAGAATAAACCGAAAAATCCCGGGGAAATATGTGAACTTCCGGGGTTCATTTTGAATGGAAATATTCTTGCAATTTTACAGCGCAGTTATTATAATAAAGACAAGTTCTGCGGTAAACTCATTTTTCGCAGAAAACGCCAGAAGCGGAGGCTGACGTTCAAAAAACAAAAAAGGAGCGTAAGAGAAATGGCAAAAATTTTAATTAGCCTTCTAAATATTTACAGGGCGCAGGGGAAATGAAAAACATCGGAACATATGCGGCAAAATGCGGAAAGAAAGCACTGGTTCTGATCAGCCAGGGAGGCTACAGACGAATCGGAGCAATGATCGAAGAAAGCTTTGCGGGAAGCGACTGCGACGTTGTTTTTGATTATTTCAACGGCGAGTGCTGTGAGAGTGAGATCAACCGTCTGGTTGCTATCGTGAAAGAAAAAGGCTGTGATCTGGTTATCGGTGTCGGCGGAGGCAAAATTTTTGATACCGCAAAAGCAGTTGCCTACTACGCAGAAACACCAGTATTCATCTGCCCGACCATTGCATCGACCGATGCACCGTGCAGCGCACTGTCTGTTGTATACACAGAAGAGGGTGTATTCGAGAGATACCTCTTCCTTCCGGCAAACCCGAACCTGGTTCTGATGGACACTGATATCATCGTAAAATCTCCAGTCCGCCTGACCGTAGCCGGAATGGGTGATGCACTTGCCACCTATTTTGAAGCAAGAGCCTGCCAGAGAAGCGGAGCTACTTCCTGCGCCGGTGGAAAAACAACCGAGGCAGCGATGGCACTCGCGAAACTCTGCTTTGACACTCTGATGGAAGAAGGTGTAAAAGCCAAAATCGCTCTTGAAGCCGGCGTATGCACCCCGGCAGTCGAGAAAGTCATCGAGGCCAACACCCTCCTTTCCGGAATCGGTTTTGAAAGCGCAGGCCTCGCAGGAGCCCACGCCATCCACAACGGCTTCACCGTACTCGAAGAGTGCCATCATATGTACCACGGTGAAAAAGTAGCCTTCGGAACCCTGACTCAGCTCGTCCTGGAAAACGTACCGCTCGATGAACTCGAAGACATCATCTTATGGTGCATCGAAGTCGGTCTCCCAGTCACCTTGGCTGAACTCGGTGCCGGAAACGTAACCGACGACCAGCTCATGGAAGTAGCCAAAACCGCATGCGCAGAGACCGACACCCTCCACAATATGCCATTCGAAGTAACCCCGGAGACCGTCTTCGCCGCCATTAAAGCAGCCGACGCCTACGGTAGATACTATCTCGACGAAGAAGAATAACCCGTATGAAAAAAGATCTCCTGCCAACCCCAGGAGATCTTTTCATACCCAATTTAATCAATACAAAAAATAGAAGTTTCCAACTCCCTTCCTATATGTTAAAATAAACTCACCCCATTTCACAGAAAAAACATAAACCCATGTTAAAGTAAAATGGTAAAAATATCAAACATAAAAACACAACGAGATCAGGAAAAAGCACGAGCGGGCGGCAGCCGGGCGTTCCGTCCGTCATATAAAGGAGACAAAACTCATGGAAAAATTAAAAATCCTAGTAGTAGACGACGAAAGCCGCATGCGCAAACTCGTCAAAGATTTCTTAGTAAAAGCCGGATACGACGTCATCGAAGCCGGTGACGGCGAACAGGCTGTAGACACCTTCTACGCCCAGAAAGACATCGCCTCATCATCCTCGACGTCATGATGCCCAAAATGGACGGCTGGCAGGTCTGCCGCGAAATCCGCCAGAACTCCAAAGTCCCGATCATCATGCTCACCGCCAAAAGCGAAGAACGCGATGAACTCCTCGGCTTTGAGCTCGGCGTAGACGAATACATCTCAAAACCATTCTCCCCGAAAATCCTCGTCGCCCGCGTCGAAGCCATCCTGCGCCGCAGCGGCAAAACCGGCGAAGACGACGTATTAGAAGCCGGCGGCAATCCGCATCGACAAAGCCGCCCACATGGCATCCATCGACGGAAAACCAATGGAGTTAAGCTATAAAGAATTCGAACTCCTCACCTACTTCCTCGAAAACCAGGGAATTGCCCTCTCCAGAGAAAAAATCCTGAACAACGTCTGGAACTACGACTATTACGGCGACGCCCGCACCATCGACACCCACGTCAAAAAACTCCGCAGCAAAATGGGCGACAAAGGCGATTTAATCAAGACCATCTGGGGCATGGGCTATAAATTCGAGGCGGACGAATCATGAACGGAACAGAAAAACAAAATGAGACTTCCATGGAGATACCTGCAGAAGATTCCCGTGTGACAATGGGAAACCAGACGGAGAAAAAGCACCGGTTTCACTTGAAAATGCCAACAAAAGGAAGAAAACACTCCGTCAAAAAACGAATTGCCTACACTTTTATTGCGACCATGGCGGCTACCCTGCTTATCATCGGCCTGATCAATTACTTCTTTCTCGGGTCCTTTTATATCCGGGATAAAGAACACATTCTGGCAGAGAGCTTTCAGAAACTGAATGCGACAGGCGGAGACAGCGACAATATCCCTGATACCTTCGAGCAGTTCTGCGCTACCAACAACCTGAAGTCATTATTACCGGACCGGAGCTCAGCAGCTTCGTCTATTCCAACGCAACCGACCGCCAGAGCCTCCAGACCTGATCTTCGGCCTGATCAGCGGAAACGAGCAGGCAAATACCAAAGTCGTTGACAGCAAAGACAACTATCAGATCCAGAAATTCTACGACAGCCACGCCGATGCCGAGTATCTGCAGATCATCGGCTGGTTTGACAATGGAAACTGCTACTTTGCAAGATGCCCGCTGGAGAGCATCACGGATGCGGTCGGCCTTTCCAACCAGTTTTACCTCTTTATCGGCATTCCGATCATCATCATCGGTGCATTGTGATCTGGATCATCACCCGCCAGATCGTCCGTCCGGTGCAGGAGCTGACCGAAATTTCGAAAAAAATGGCAGCCCTTGACTTCGATGCCCGTTACGTGAGCGGCGGAAAAGACGAGATCGGCGAGCTTGGAAACAACTTCAATGTCATGTCCGAACAGCTTGAGCAGGCGATTTCCGAGCTGAAAAGTGCGAACGTTGAGCTGCAGAAAGATATTGACAAAAAAACGCAGATTGATGAAATGCGCCGCGAGTTCCTCTCAAATGTTACACATGAGCTGAAACCCCGATCGCTCTGATTCAGGGTTATGCGGAAGGCCTGAAAGACAACATCAACGACGATGAGGAAAGCCGCGAGTTCTACTGCGATGTCATCATCGACGAGGCGGCAAAGATGAACGAGATGGTCAAAAAACTCCTGAACCTGAACCAACTCGAGTTCGGTGAGGATCAGGTCAATATGGAACGGTTCGATCTGAACGCCGTGATTAAAGGCGTGCTGCAGTCCTCCGACATCCTGATCCGCCAGAAAGAGGCAAAAGTGCTCTTTACCGGCGGCGACCCGCTCTATGTCTGGGGCGATGAATTCAAGGTCGAGGAGGTTATCACCAACTATCTGACGAATGCCCTCAACCATCTGGACTACGACCACACGATTGAGATCAGCTGCAAAAAAGAAGGGAATGTCGTAAAAACAACCGTTTTCAATACCGGGGACCCGATCCCGGAGGAGGATCTCGACAAGGTATGGGTGAAATTCTTCAAGGTGGACAAAGCGAGAACAAGGGAATACGCGGAAGCGGCATCGGCCTTTCCATCGTAAAAGCCATTATGGATTCCTTCCAGCAGCAGTGCGGCTGCCAGAATTACGACAACGGTGTGGCATTCTGGTTCACACTGGAGGCAGATGGAAAAACGGAAGAAGCATGATTGCAAAAAGCGTGCCAGAAAAAGGAAATACAGCCTTTTCCTGGTGCGCTTTTCTTGCATAAAGGAAAAAGATGGTGTAGAATAATAGCACAAACGGTCGAAAAGAGAGGGAGAAAAGAGATGGCGGATTCCAACAGTACAAAGAGTGCGCTTGCAGATGCAATGAAAAAATTGATGGTACGCAAGTCTTTTGCGAAAATCAGTATTTCAGATCTCTGCGAGGAATGCGGTCTGAACCGGAAAAGCTTTTATTATCATTTTAAAGATAAATACGATCTGGTAAACTGGATCTTTTATGTGGACTTTCTGACAAACATGGGCGGAAAGAACTTTGAGAATGAATGGGATGTGCTGGTGGCGGTCTGCAATATTTTCTATCAGAATAAAGCATTTTACCAGAGTGCCCTGAGGATCGAAGGGCAGAACAGTTTTAAGGATTACTTTTACGAGATGCTCGAGCCGGTCATGGCGTTTTTTGTACAGGATCTCTTTCAGGTACAGAATCAGAAACTGTTTGTAACGTTCTTCTGTGATGCCTTCCTGACCGCGGTTCTGCGCTGGTTTTCCATGGAAAGCGAGCTGGAACCGGAAACGTTTGTCGAAGAACTGAAAGAAGTGATATACAGATCATCAGAAAAAATAGCAGCCAAAGCGGAACCAAAGAAATAAAATTCCGCTTTGGCTGTACTTTTATGCATCTGCGAGCAGTTCACGGTAAAATATATTCCGAAGAGACAACTCTTTAAAGGAAACGGTGGGCGTATCGAGTGTGCGGGCCATGCGATCCGGCAGAAGCAGCAGATACGCCGGATTGGCGGTGATAATCTGCTCAATTTTGCGGGAGTCTTCCTGCACTTCAATCGGGAAGAATGGCTGTATGGGGGTGAAGCGGTACTGTTGAACAACATCGGAAACAGCCGGATACTTTCTTTTGAGCACGAATCATCTGCGACCAGAAAGAAAAAGACACTCTGTTCCATCTGGGAATACAGGTGGTCAAAAGAGAGCAGATAAGCGGCAGCATCTGCATCCTGATAGACTTTGTGCATACCGAACAGCGTTTTCTGATGGCGCAGGGCTTTTGCCATGGAAGCCGTTGAGGGGGCATCAATTGGAAGAGAAACCATCAGGTTCGGGCAGGATAAAAGCAGTTTCTGCTGTTTTTCGGTAAGCGGCGTATCGGAAAGAAACCAGAGAAACGCGCATTCCGGATGCGACTGGATGACGGCAAGGTAGGATTCCATATCCTCATGATGATCCATGGAGCGGAGCTGATAAGAGTAGATGCCGTATGTCAGACCGGTTCTGACCACGGATGCAAAAAACGAGGAATCGTAAGTGTCCGGGATGCGGCTGTCGAGACGGAGCTTGACAACCCAGGGAACAGCAAAGGAAAGTTCTTTCTGCTTCTGGCGCAGAATCTGCGCACCGTAGGTAAAACTGTTGTAGCCGATGTTGATGCCGAACTGACGAAGCGCTTCCGGATTGTTGCTGCGCAGCAGAAAGTCGATTGCCTGATAATACGGGCTTTCATCGTTGCGCAGAAGATCCTGAAAAATGGCAAAAATCTGATTCTGAAAGCGGCCGCGGGAAAACTGGCGGCCAAGATCGCAGAGCTTGCGGACGCTGCGTTTCGGATCTGCGTCCATCTCCACCATCGCGCGTGCAACTGTTGTGTCGATCAGTGCGCGGGTGATGTCCTGTGAATTCATAATGTGTTCCTCCGATCAAGTAAAATAAGCTGTTTTTATCATAGCAAAAAGAACACGGTAAAAACAGGGACAAAGAACAGGAATTGTCTAAAAACTCCATTCCTTAAGGAAAATTTACCAGATCTTCAGAAGAAATTTCTTTTTCTTTTGTGGAAAAAGTGGTAAAATAAAGTTAGATGGTACAAACTATCGATTCTGCCGCGCCAAAAACGCGGCGGAACCATCCGAAACAATTCCAGAAAAATAGGAAAAACGAAATGGTTTTCGAACATGGAAGATAAAAGGAGGCGTTTTGCATGAAATTTGATATGCACTGCCACACAAAAGAGGGTTCGATGGATGGAAAAGTCATGATTGAGGAGTACATCCGAACACTGAAACGAAAAGGATTTGGAGGAATGTTGGTATCCGACCACGATTCCTATGACGGATACCGCGAGTGGAAGAATGCCATCAAGGGAAGAGCACACCAGGATTTTGTGGTATTAAAAGGTGTTGAGTACGATACGTGCGACTGCGGCCACATTCTTGTGATTATGCCGTTCGGCGTAAAATTAAAAATTCTGGAGCTGCGCGCCTGCCGGGATCGATCCTTGTCAAGATCGTCCATGCGTACGGCGGAATTTTAGGACCGGCGCATCCGTACGGCGAAAAATTTATGAGCATGATCAGCACGAATGAACGGAAGAAAAAGTATCAGCAGCGGATTGCCCAGCTTCTCCCGCAGTTCGATTTTGTTGAAATTTTCAATGCGTGTGAGAGCGCGGGGACGAACGCAAAAGCGAAACGGCTGGCGGAGAAATTCAATAAGCCCGGCTTTGGCGGAAGCGATGCGCACCGGCTGGACTGCATCGGAAAAGCGTATACCGAGCTGCCGGATACTATCAGAAGTGAGGATGATCTGATCGCCTACGTAAAAACGTGCCCGCAGATCGAATGCGGCGGCGAACATTACAACGGAACGACGAAAGACCGGATCGGCCGCCTGAACATGGTGCTTGTGGATTCGTTCTATTTCTACAACAAACTTGCAAATGGCTGGCGCTGGCGGAAGCGGAGACGTGAGCTGTTTGATATCATAGAGAAAAAACTCTGATGAATGCCTGGCAAAAAAGCGTGCCGGAAACGTTTCGTTCGGCACGCTTTTTCCTGCCCTGTATTTGAATCGAAAAAGAGAGGAAACATACGTATGCTTGCAATATTTCTTGCGCCGGTCTACATACTGGCAAATGTATTTACCGCCTACTGGCTGCTGCGGTGGATGAAGGAGGTGCATCCTTTGTTCCGCCATCCGGCCGTGCTGGGTGTCATTTTGGTGCTGTATGCATTTTTTGCACTTTCCCTGCTGACGAGCTTTCTGATCAAAAGAGATCCCGTTCACCGGATTTTAAAGGTCATCAGCAACTGCTGGCTTGGCATGTATCTGTATTTTCTTGGCTTCACCGCGATTCTGGTGCTGCTGCGCTTCATTTTTGCGCATACGGCACTGACGAAAACTTGGCTGTATTCTCCGATGGGATTGAAAGCGGTCGGCTTGGCGCGATCCTTTTTGTGATGGGAATGTGCATCTACGGAATGGTGCATGCAGTCCATATTTACACGACACGATATGAGGTTCCATCGAAAAAGGATGCACATCTGAAAATTGCTCTCGTCGCAGATCTTCATCTGGGGTACAGCATCGGCAGTCATCAGATGGAAGAGATGGTGGAAAAAATTAATGCTGAGGAGCCGGATGTCGTTGTGATTGCCGGGGATATTTTTGATAATGAGTACGATGCCATCTATGAGCCGGACCGCGTGGCGGATCTTCTGGCGGGCTTAAAGAGCCGGTACGGCACGTACGCCTGCTACGGCAACCACGATCTCGATGAGAAGATTCTCGCGGGCTTTACGTTTGAGACGAAGGAGGAGCGCATCGCCGACCGCCGGTTCGGTGAGTTTCTGGACCGCGCGAAGATTCATCTGCTGGAGGATGATGTGGTCTGTATCGATGATGCCTTTTATCTGGCGGGCCGAAAAGATCCCGACCGGATCCGCAAAACGCAGGAGACACGCGACACGCCGTCCGAACTGCTTACCGGACTGGACCAGTCGCTTCCAGTTTTTGTGATTGACCACCAGCCGTCGGAGCTGACCGAGCTGGCAGAGGCAGGCGCAGACCTTGATCTTGGCGGCCATACGCATGACGGACAGCTCTTCCCAGGCAATATCCTTACCGGCCTGATGTGGGAGAATGCCTGCGGGATGAAGAAAGTCGGAGACATGTACAGCATCGTCACATCCGGCGTGGGTCTCTGGGGACCGCCGATGCGGATCGGGACGAAAGCGGAAGTGGTGATCATCGATTACGGAAAATAAGGGTTGACAAAACCGGAACGCAGAATTATAATACAACAAAACTACGAAACAGAGGTTATCAACGATGAACGAGATGCACAGCGTACAGATGCACAGGGACGACGATTGATAGCGCTTGTATCAGAGTGAAGAACTTTACTTCACAGGTACAGGCGCTGATTGTGTTGTACCTGTGTGGAAGATAAGGCAAAGGGAAACCACACCGGGAGAAAAAGAAATACCCCGTGTGGTTTTTCTTTGCCATTTTTTATCCATGCGGGAATGACTTGAAATTTACATCAGAGAAGGGTTGTGATCGTATGGGACATACAGATTATGTCCATATGGATTTTCTGCTGATTTTGCGGCGATAAAGAAAAATTAGAACAGAAAGGCAGAAAAGACTATGAAGACAGAAATGAATACCGTAAAAGTAAGAAAAACAGAGGAACTCGAAGCAGAGCAGTTAGGAGCACACATCGGCGAAATCGTGCGGCTGCATGGAAGCATTTACAAAATCCGAAAAATGAGCTCGTTTGCATTTGTGCTGCTTCGGACGAAACGGCAGATGGTACAGTGCGTGTACGAGCCGGCGTATGCCCGGTTTGCATTGGAGGAATTAAAAGAAGAGGCGTGTGTCCGGTTTACCGCGGAGGTAATCCGTGAAGAGCGTTCCAGAAGCGGGTATGACCTGCATCTGTTAGAAGTGGAAATCCTCTCCGAGCCGGAAGAAGTACCGCCGGTTGTCATCAACCAGAAGCGGGTCAACACTTCCATCGAGAACCTGCTGGACTACCGGCCTATCACGCTGCGAAATGAAAAAGAGCGCGCGGTTTTCCAGATTCAGCCAGGATCTGTCAGGCGTTCCGCGAATTTCTGGATGGACAGCACTTCACCGAAATCCACACACCGAAGCTCGTAGCAGCGGGAGCCGAGGGCGGAGCTAATATCTTCTCCCTGTCGTATTTCGGCGAACAGGCATATCTGGCGCAGAGCCGCAGTTTTACAAGCAGATGATGGTCGGCGTCTTCGAGCGTGTCTACGAGATCGCACCGGTCTTCCGGGCGGAGAAGCACGACACGGCGCGTCATCTGAACGAATATACAAGCGTGGACTTTGAGATGGGCTATATCGAGAATTTTGAGGACATCATGGCGATGGAGCAGGAAATGCTGCGGTACACATTTGGACGGCTGCAGGAGACATGCGGAGCGGAGCTTTCGCTTTTAAAAGCAGAGGTGCCGGTGATCACGGAGATTCCGAGAATCCGTTTTTCCGAGGCGAAAGAGCTGGTGAGCCGCGTATACAAAAGAGCCTTTTCGGAGAAACTGGACTTTGAACCGGAGGAGGAAAAACTGCTGTGCGAATACGTGAAGAAAACGACAGGCAGTGACTTCGTATTTGTGACACATTATCCAAGCGCCAAGCGCCCGTTCTACGCGATGGACAGCAGAGAAAACCCGGCAGTGACGGAAAGCTTTGACCTTCTCTTCCGTGGCCTTGAAGTGACAACCGGCGGCCAGCGCATCCACAATTACCGGGAGCAGGTGGAAAAGATCGAAAGCCGCGGCATGCATGTTGAAGCGTTTGAGAGCTATCTAATGATGCACCGCTGCGGCATGCCCCCGCACGGCGGCCTCGGTCTTGGGCTGGAGCGTTTACGGCACGGCTTCTCGGATTTGAAAATGTGCGGAACGCATCCCTGTTTCCAAGAGACATTCACCGTCTGATTCCGTAAACCAGAAGAGTGTAAAAAACTCCGGCGAAGCCGTGGCGCAGATCCACGGGCTTAGCCGGAGTTTCATAAGATTTCCCTCCCTTTTGAAAGATAGCGTAACCGTTTGGATATTTCTGTTATACACCAGGGGAGTGAAAATGACAAATTGTTTATTGCAGACAGGATTGCTGTATAAAAGTCAGAATTTTTGCAGAAATGAGCCTTGTAAAGCGTCCGAAAATAGGCTATACTAAACAAGGTTTGGCTGCCGGCAGAATCTGGCAGTATCGGCAAATATTGGAAAAAAGAAAGACGGGAGTTTCCCGGTTTGAGGATAGGAAAATATGAAATTATATGACATTTCCGGAGAGCAGTTTTCCGCAATGGACGCGCCGCGTCATCTGATGACGGAGGAAGGAACGGCGCAGACGACGCTCGACCGGTCGCTTGGCATCTGTCAGGTGGCGGAGCTTGAGGGAAAAGTGACAAGAGAAGTGCTCGAGGAGGTCATGGAAGAAGACTGTGAACGTCTCCTGATCCGCGGCGATGCGCAGATTACACGCGATGGGGCAGATTACCTGGCAGAGAAAAAACTGGTGCTGCTCGGTGTGGAGCAGGAAACCGTCGGAAATGAGACATCAGGGAATGATGTTCATCAGCAGTTACTGAAAAAAGGCACGGTGATTGTTGAAAATCTGAATCTGGAGAAAGTGACCTCGGGTCATTATTTTCTCGTGGCTGCGCCGATCCAAAAGAAACACCAATACGGCGGCCCGATCCGTGCGGTTCTGATCGAAAATTAGGAAATGCCCTGTGTGAATCCGAAAATGCAATGTGAAACATAACAGAAAGAGAAAAACAGGAAAAAGTGTTCCCGCGTGGGACACTTTTTGATATGTCCAAAACGAGGGAATTTTGGGTTGTATTTTCCAAATATGGAGAATATAATGAGAAAAAGCCAGGATGTGGTATTCAAAACCAGATCAATTCCGGGCGAAAATATTAAACTATTACAAAGGAGATCGTGAACAATGGATGCAAAAATGAAAGTAGAAAGAGCCGCTGCAGGCGCTGCGATCGATGGTGTTTTAAAATATGTGAACCACGGAGATGACAGAACAAAAGCACTGCTGAATCTGACGGATTTCGTACAGAAATTTACCGGAAATATGTTTGCGGAGAAAACGTTCGACAACATCCGCACCATGCTGCAGAACCCGGACAACAAATGGTACAGTACGTCAACCGAGGACTGGACGAGCTGGATCCGCAGGTGATCAAAATGACCGCTTTAAACCTGGGATTCCAGGCAGCTTTCGTCGGAACGAAACAGATCCGTATGAACCGTGAAAAATACAACTGCAACATTCCATGGACGATGCTGATGGACCCGACAAGTGCCTGTAACCTGCACTGCACCGGATGCTGGGCAGCAGAATACGGCCACAAGCTGAATCTTTCCTATGAGAAACTTTCTGATATCATAAGCCAGGGAAAAGAGCTGGGAACCTACTTCTACATGTTCACCGGCGGCGAACCGCTTGTGCGCAAAAAAGACATCCTGCGTCTGGCAGAAGAGCATCATGACTGTGAATTCCACTGCTTCACCAATGGAACCCTGATCGACGAGGAGTTCTGTGAGGCGGTTCAGAAGCTCGGCAATATCTCCTTCTCCCTGTCTCTGGAAGGCTTCGAGGAGGTCAACGACGGACGCCGCGGCGAGGGTATTTTTGATAAAGTTCTGGCAGCATGGATCTGATGAAAAAACACGGTCTGCTTTTTGGTACTTCCATCTGCTACACAAGAGCAAACCTCGAGACCGTTACAAGTGACGAGTTCCTGGATCTTTTGATCGAGCACGGATGCCGTTACAGCTGGTATTTCCACTTCATGCCGGTTGGCATGGACGCTGCACCGGAGCTGATGCCGACGGTTGAGCAGAGAAAATATATCTATCACAGACTGCGTGAGATCCGTTCCGATAAGAGCGACAAACAGATCTTTGTTATGGACTTCCAGAACGACGGTGAGTTCGTCGGAGGCTGTATCGCAGGAGGAAGAAACTACTGCCATATCAATGCAAACGGCGATGTGGAGCCGTGTGTTTCATCCATTACTCCGGCGCCAACATCAACGAAGTTCCCTGATCGAAGCACTGCAGCAGCCGCTGTTCCAGGCATACCGCGATGGACAGCCGTTCAACCGCAACCACCTGCGTCCATGTCCGATGCTCGAAAATCCGGAACTGCTGCGTGAGATGGTAGAGAAGACCGGCGCGAAGTCAACCGACCTGCAGTCTCCGGAGAGCGCAGAGCATCTGTGCGGAAAATGTGATCTGTATGCTGCTGAGTGGAAAAAAGCCGCAGACGAGCTGTGGGCAGAGAATCCGCATCACAAACAGAGATATGAGAACTATAAGAAAGAGAACCTGGACGAGGAGGCAAAAGCTTCCACAGAGGAGATTCTTTCCGGAATCCGCGGATAATGCGATCGATGAATCGAAGATAAAATAGAAGCAAGACACCGGAAAATGGGACGAAAACCTGTTTTCCGGTGTCTTTTTGTGCGGGCAGTGAGCCAAAGTCCGGTCTTGCAGAAAGTGACCGGATCCCGTATACTATAGAGAAGCAAAGCGATATTTTAACGACAGAGAGGATTAAAAAATAGAAGATGAACGATTCATTTTTACAGAAACAGGGCGTAAGCGGGGCGTTAATTGAGAGTGTGCAGAAATTCCGCGAGAGCTATCCAGTGGCGGGGGGATTAGAGAACCGCATGAGCACGCCGGAAATCCCGTTTTTCGGAAAAGAGATTCTGGAGATGGCAATTGCCGCGCTGCTGCAGGGCGAAAATCTGCTGCTGACCGGCGAGAAGGCAACGGGAAAAAAACGTGCTGGCAGAGACACTGGCGTATGTTTTCGGAAGACCGACGTACAACGTTTCCTTCCATGTAAACACAGGAAGCGCCGAGCTGATCGGAACCGATACGTTCCAGAACCAGGAGGTCACACTCCGGAAAGGCAGCATTTACCGCTGTGCAGAGGAAGGCGGTTTTGGCATTCTCGATGAGATCAACATGGCGAAAAACGATGCGGTCAGTGTTCTTCATGCCGCACTCGACTACCGCCGCATCATCGATGTGCCGGGCTACGATAAAATTCCGCTTCACCCGGCGGCGCGGATGATCGGAACGATGAATTACGGCTATGCGGGAACGAGGGAGCTGAATGAAGCGCTGGTGTCCCGCTTTCTGGTGATTGACATGCCGCCGCTTACAGAAGAGACACTGTTTTATCTGATGCAGTCAAAATTCCCGGATCTGAAACCGGCGGCACGCGAAGCGCTGGCCGGCCTTTACCTCGATCTGCAGAAAAAGGCAAAACAGGCGGAAATCACCACGCGCGCGCTCGACCTCCGCGGTCTGTTCGGAGCGATCGGCACGATGCGCCAGGGGCTGTCCCCGTATCTTGCGGTGCAGATTGGCATTGTCAATAAATGCTTTGACCTGTTTGAAAAAGAGATCGTGCGGGATGTCGTGCGCACGCGGATTCCGGAAGAGTGGACGCCGCAGGATATTTTTTAGAGGAAATACGTATGGTGACAGAGGAAACATTAAAAACGCATGAGATGGAGCTGGAAAGCCGGATCCGCAATCTCGTCTGGACTGTCAGCGGCGACTACACGCTGAAGCTGAACCCGGATGTGGAGCGGTATGCGAAGGAGCCGGATACGGTACTGTACGACACAATCCGCCAGGGCGCCTTTTCGTGTTACTTTGATCGGGAAGCCTACAGCCTGTATCTGGTGAAGAAGGTTTACAGCGGCGCAGCGGAGGGAGAACTGATGATGCTCGCCCAGCTGGTGACGGAGGAGGCCGTATCGAAGCGGCTCGAAAGCGAGCGCCCCGGTGTCAAGGGCTTTCGAAGGAGAGCAGCGGAGGAAATACTGGACCACTCTTTTGAAACTCTATCCAGAAATGAGACAGGCCGCCTGAAACTGGAGTATCTACGCGGAAGAAGAGAGGAGGACGAGGGAAAAAGCCCTTCATACTCGGGGAAAACGAGGGAGTGGATGGAGCTGCTGAAGCACGCATCCGAAACAGCGGATACAATGGAACTGATCCGGGTGACGGACGAGCTGTACAATAAGGTCGTCGATCCCGCATTTGTGAAAAAGCACGGTGATCTTGCCTCGGTTCTTGCGGTAACGATCGAGGAGCTCACCGAGTATTCCTGGAAGGATTTCCTTTCGGAGGAACTGTACGAGGACGGGCTCGAGACATATCTGGAGCGAGTTTCGCTTGATATGACAAATTTCACATCAAAAGAGGCGGAAGAGAAGAAAGAAAAAACAGCGGGAAGCGATACCAAAAAGATCGTTGTCGTCGATGAGAAAGCGCTGGCACGGATGTATCAGTACATTCAGCGCAATTACGGAAAAACGTGGCTCTCGGAGAGTGAGGAGAAAAGCCGGAATTACCAGCTCTGCCGCGGCATCCACAGCGACTGCAGCCTCTATTACACGGAGGGTGTGCTGAAAAATCCGGTCGGAAAGTATTATCAGCTCTCCTACGCGCAGAAGCAGAAGGATAAAAACCTTCATGCCTATTACGACCAGCACCGCGCGGTGCGGCAGAACATTTCGCTGCTGTATCAGGAACTGAAAAAAGCGATGCTGCTGCAGGAGGATCAGTCGTTTGCGGATGCAGACCACGGAATTTTACAGCCCGCGCGGATGTGGAAGGTGGGACGGAGCCAGAATGCGGATCTGTTCCGGCTGGAGCAGCGGCGGAATTCGCTGGATTTTGTCGTGGATATTCTCGTAGATGCGAGCGGTTCCCAGCGGCCGCGCCAGGAGAATGTGACACTGCAGACGTACATTCTGGCGGAGACCTTAAGCCGCCTGCACATCCCGTTCCGCGTGATGAGCTTCTGTACGTTCTGGGATTACACGATCCTGCACCGGATGCGCGATTACGACGATCCGCGGGAGAAGAACAGCAATATTTTTGAGTATATCACATCCTCAACAACCGCGACGGGCTTGCTGTCAAGCGGCGGGATGGATCTTTTAAAACGCCAGGAGGACCGGAAGCTGCTGATCCTCTTAAGCGACGGAAAGCCGTACGATGTGCTGGTGAACCGGCCGAATGCGAGAAATCCAAAGCCGTACCGGGATGACTATGCACTGCATGACACGGCAACTGAGGTGCGGCGCCTCAGGCAGCAGGGTGTCTCGGTGCTTGGGGTCTTTGTAGGCGAGGAGACGGAGCTTATGGCGGAGCAGAAGATTTTCGGCAAGGATTTCGCGTATGCGCGCGATATCCGCAACTTTTCCCATATGGTGGGAAGCTATTTAAGAAGAAAAATCGAAGAATAAACGAGCGGAATGCTCCGGGCGGAAAGTGAAAAACTTTTATCCGGAGCATTTTTTTCGATTTTTTTACGCAAACAGGTTGACATTTCCCACAAAATCTCCTAGAATGTTCTATAGCGAACTGTTTAATATGAAACAGTCATCTATAGAACAGTTGCTTATGGAACAGTCCTTATTCAAACAGTTTTATAACGAACAGATGGGGACGGCAGCAAAGGGGAAAGGAGGAAAAAAGCAGCGTGTGTTGTAAAAAAAGAAAAATCGGCCACGAACTGCGGACGCTGGACAATATGATGTCACGGAACCTGATGGCAGCCGCCAGAGAGCGGGGCGTCGATGAACTGACGGCCATGCACGGGTGGATTTTGGGCTATCTGTGCAGGAACGAGCACAAAGATATTTTCCAGAAAGATATTGAAGCGGAATTTAAGATCTGCCGCTCTACCGTGACCAACATTTTAAAGCTCATGGAGAAAAAGGGCTACATCAAACGGGAGTCCGTTCCCTATGACGCGCGGCTGAAAAAACTGGTGCTGACCGATACCGGAAGAGAGCTTCACGAGAAGACGAAAGATATGATCGATATGCTGGAAGAACAGACGGTTGCGGGAATTTCAAAAGAAGATCTTGACACTTTCTACCGTGTCATCGATCAGGTCAAAAACAACGTAAAAAATATGTTAGGAGAGACATCATGTTAAAAACACTTGGAGCACAGGTAAAAGAGTTTAAAAAAGCCTCCATTGCCACTCCGATTTTCATGATTCTGGAGGTTATCATGGAGATGATCATTCCTCTTATGATGGCATCCATTATCGATAACGGTGTAGAAAAAGGCGATCTCCATCACATTTACGTGGTGGGAGCATTCATGGTAGTGGCAGCAGCCATCGGTCTGTTTGCAGGTATCATGGGCGGAAAATATGGAGCAAAGGCATCTGCCGGATTTGCAAAAAATCTGCGTCAGGCCATGTTTGAAAATATCCAGGAATATTCTTTTTCCAATATTGACAAATTCAGTACAGCAGGTCTTGTCACCCGTCTGACCACAGATGTGACGAATCTGCAGAATGCATATCAGATGATCCTTCGTATGTGCATGCGTGCACCGGCGAGTATGATCATTGCAATGATTATGTCGTTTTACATCAATGCACGCCTTGCGAGCATTTATCTGGTGGCCGTTATTCTTCTTGGAACGTGTCTGTTTCTGATCATGCGGTCTGCAACCAAATATTTCGAGCAGGCATTTCCAAAATATGATGAATTAAATGCGAGTGTGCAGGAAAACGTATCCGCAATCCGTGTGGTAAAAGCGTATGTGCGCGAAGATTATGAGACAGGAAAATTTCACAAAGCGTCCGAAAATATTTATAAAATTTTCTGTAAAGCAGAAGAAAATCTTTCCTTTAATGCACCGCTGATGCAGCTGACCGTGTACAGCTGTATTCTTCTGATCAGCTGGCTCGGCGCCAAAATGATTGTCGGAAGCAGTCTTTCGACCGGAGAACTGATGAGCCTTCTGACCTATTGCATGAACATTCTGATGAGCCTTATGATGCTTTCCATGGTATTCGTTATGATCACAATGAGCCTTGCAAGTGCGCGCCGTATTTCAGAAGTCCTGAATGAGAAGAGTGATCTCGATAATCCGGAGAATCCGGACTTTTCGATTCCGGATGGAAGCATTACCTTCGATCATGTCTATTTCAACTACAAAAAAGGAGCCGGCGAGCCGGTTCTTTCGGATATCAATCTTTCCATCCAATCGGGTGAGACAATCGGTATTATCGGTGGAACCGGAAGTGCGAAAACAAGTCTTGTCAACCTGATCAGCCGTCTGTATGATGTAACAGATGGATCCGTTAAGGTCGGCGGAAAGGATGTCCGCTCCTACGATATGGAAACGCTGCGAAATGAAGTAGCCGTTGTTTTACAGAAAAATGTGCTGTTTTCCGGTACTATTCTCGACAACCTCCGATGGGGTGATAAAAATGCTTCGGAAGAAGAGTGCAAGCGTGTCTGCCGTCTTGCCTGCGCCGATGAATTTATCGACCGGATGCCGGAGGGCTACAACACCTACATCGAGCAGGGCGGATCCAACGTATCCGGCGGCCAGAAACAGCGCCTCTGTATCGCAAGAGCACTGCTGAAGAAACCAAAGGTGCTGATTCTGGATGACAGTACAAGTGCTGTCGATACCGCAACCGACGCGAAAATCCGGAAGGCATTCCTGACCGAGATCCCTGAAACGACAAAGCTGATCATTGCACAGCGTATTTCCAGTGTGCAGGACGCAGACCGCATCATTGTCATGGAGAACGGAAAAGTAAATGGTTTTGGAAGCCATGAGGAATTACTGAAAACCAATGAAATTTACCGCGAAGTATATGAGTCTCAGACCGGTGGCGACGGAGACTTTGACGAAAAGAGAGGTGAGTAAGGAATGGCAGAGAGAGTACAGCAGGTAAAGGGGCCGGGAGCAAGACCTCCAAGAGGGGTGAAACCGCAGGTCAAGAATCCGATGAAGATCTTTACCAGAATTATGAAATATGTATTAAAGGATTATACGGTACACTGCATCGCTGTTGTCATTGCGATTTTTGTCAACGTCCTGGCAAATGTACAGGGAACGATGTTTATGAAAACGCTGATTGACGGCTATATCACGCCGATGCTGACCCAGCCGGATCCGGATTTTGGCCCGCTGCTCCACGCAATTTTGCGGGTGGCCGGATTTTACGGAATCGGTATTGTGGCTGCGTTCGTTCAGAACCGTACCATGATTTATGTATCCCAGGGAACCCTGCGGAATCTGAGAAATGATCTGTTCGGCAATATGGAAAAGCTGCCGATTAAATATTTTGATACCCATGCGCACGGCGACATCATGTCGATTTATACAAATGATATTGATACCCTGCGTCAGATGATCAGTCAGAGTATCCCGCAGATCATCAACAGTGCAATCACGATTGTCAGTGTCTTTGTCAGTATGCTGATTCTGAACATCCCGCTGACGATTACAACGCTGGTTATGGTATCTATCATGCTGGGAGTGACAAAAAAGGTGGCCGGATTTTCCGGAAATTTCTTTGTAAAACAGCAGAGGATCTTGGTAAAGTCAACGGCTTTATCGAAGAGATGATGGATGGCCAGAAGGTTGTCAAGGTATTCTGTCATGAAGAGGAGAATATCGAAAAATTCAAAGAAATTAATAACAATCTGTATGAGAGTGCTTACAATGCCAATGCGTTTGCAAATGTTATCGGACCGATCAATGCACAGCTTGGAAATATGAGCTATGTTGTCTGTGCAATTGTCGGCGGTGCACTTGCCCTTGGCAGCGTCGGTGGCTTTACGCTCGGTGGTCTAGCAAGCTTTCTGACCTTCAACAAGAGTTTTAACATGCCGATCAACCAGGTCAGCCAGCAGCTGAACGCAATTGTTATGGCACTTGCAGGAGCGGAACGTATTTTCCGACTGATGGATGAAGAGCCGGAGCTGGACGAGGGGTATGTAACGCTTGTCAATGCGAAGGAAGAAAACGGAAAACTCACCGAGACGAAAGAGCGTACCGGAAAATGGGCATGGAAGCATACGCACCAGGCAGATGGATCTGTGGATTACCGCGAGCTGCAGGGCCGTGTGGTATTCGAACATGTTGATTTCGGCTACAACCCGGATAAAATTGTTTTGCACGATGTATCGCTGTTTGCAGAGCCGGGTCAGAAGATCGCGTTTGTCGGTTCTACCGGAGCCGGAAAGACAACCATTACCAATCTGATCAACCGCTTCTATGATATTCAGAAAGGTAAGATCCGTTACGATGAGATCAACATTGGAAAGATCAAAAAAGATGACCTGAGAAGATCGCTTGGCATTGTTTTGCAGGATACACATCTGTTTACGGGAACGGTAAGAGAAAATATTGCCTTCGGAAAGCTCGATGCGACGGAGGATGAGGTTGTAGCAGCAGCAAAACTGGCGAATGCGCACGGATTCATTATGCGTCTGCCGCAGGGCTATGACACAATGCTGACCGGAGACGGTGCGAATCTGTCCAGGGTCAGCGGCAGCTTCTTGCGATCGCGCGTGCAGCCATTGCAGATCCGCCGGTACTGATTCTCGATGAGGCGACAAGCTCCATCGATACCCGTACCGAGCGCATTGTTCAGGATGGTATGGATAAGCTGATGAGTGGAAGAACAACCTTTGTTATCGCACATCGTCTGTCCACCGTACGAAACGCCGATTGTATCATGGTTCTTGAGCAGGGACAAATTATTGAGCGCGGTACCCATGATCAGCTGATGGAACAGAAAGGAAAATATTACCAGCTGTATACCGGAAATCAGGTTTCCGCATAGCAGAAAAAACGGAAAAAGTAAGTCCCGCACGACAGAAAATAAAAATCTGTCTGTGCGGGATTTTTTTGCGAAGCAGCGGCTGGTTTTATGTGCGAGTAGCGAAGCGGATTGCGAATATCCGCTTCGAAATGATGATTGCGAGTGATACAGTAAGTTCCCACAGGTTTTTGGGTCTTGAAAAAGACAGCGGGATTTTATAAAATAGAAGAAGCGTTTGAATATATGCAAAGGAGAAAAACTATGGAATACCTGAATACAGCGCAGGAGCTGCTCGATTTTATCATGCGGTGCAAAAGCCCGTTTCATGTGGTAAAAGAAGCCGGCGATCTGCTGAACGAAAATGGATATACAAAACTGGAGGAGACAAAAGAATGGAGTCTCGTTCCGGGCGGAAAATATTATGTGACGAGAAATGAATCCTCGGTGATTGCGTTCCAGATCCCTGAGAGCGCATTTTCCAGCTACCAGATCATCGCAAGCCACAGCGACTGTCCGACGTTTAAAGTAAAGGGAGAGGACCCATTCGTGACGGATGGTCATTACACCCGCCTGAACGTGGAGGGCTACGGCGGAATGATCCGTTCCCCATGGTTTGACCGTCCGCTTTCCCTGGCGGGCCGCATGGTGGTACGTGACGGAAACAGCGTGAAATCCGTGCTGGTTGATGCCGGACGAGATCTGGTGACGATCCCGAATCTGCCGATTCATCTGAATCGTGACATCAACAACGGAATCAAATACAGTGTGCAGACCGACATGCTCCCGATTCTCGGTGATGAGACAGCGAAAGATCATTTTTATGAGCTGTTTCTGCCGGATACCGCAAAAGAGGATATTCTCTCCATGGAGCTTTATCTGTATAACCGAGTGGAAGGATCCATCTGGGGTGCCGGAAAAGAGTTTTTATCCAGTGGGCGTCTGGATGACCTGCAGAGCGCGTTTGGCTCCTTAAAGGCTTTCTTGCTGCAAAGCAACAGGCCAGGTCAATGTCTGCGCAATCTTTGACAATGAGGAGGTAGGAAGCCTCACAAAGCAGGGTGCGGATTCTTCGTTCCTGACAGAGACACTGCAGCATATCAATGCAGCCTGTGGAAAAGACACGATTGCATATCACAGAGATCTTGCGGGAAGCTTCCTTGTTTCTGCTGACAATGCACATGCCTTCCACCCGGCGCATGCGGAGAAATACGATCCGAAGAGCCGCGTCTACATGAACGGCGGCGTTGTCATCAAACAGAGTGCAAACCAGAAATACACGACCGATGCTGTTTCGGAAGCCGTAACAAAGATGATTTGCGAGAAGGCCGGCGTACCGTGCCAGGTATTCGCAAACCACGCCGACATTCCGGGCGGAAGCACGCTTGGCGCAATTCTGAACTCTCTTGTCTCGGTGACAAGCGTGGATATCGGAATGGCTCAGCTTGCGATGCATTCCCCGTATGAGACGGCAGGCGCCAAAGATACTGCTTATCTGGTGCAGTTCGCAAAGACCTTCTATGAGACGACACTGGTGCGGACAGAGCATGGATTTTCTCTGGAAGAAAAATAAAAGTTTAAGATAGAAAAAAGCGGCCGGCGGGACTTTTGAAAAGCCTCTGCCGGCCGCTTTTTGCGTACTTGCAAAGTGTGTTTTAAGGATCAGATTATTCTGTCCGGAGTGCCGTAACCGGATCGCTTTTTGCCGCTTTCTTCGACGGAATCAGACCGCCGATCAGGGTCAGAACGACGCTGAGTGCAATCAGAACAAGCGCCGGGACGAGTGGAAGAGAAGCACTGACCTTCGTCGTATCCGCCAGATGGTGGATCAGAAGGTTGCCCGGAATCATCAGAAGCAGCGAGAGCCCGATGCCGATCAGTCCTGCACAGAGTCCGATGATGAAGGTTTCGGCATTGAAGACCTGCGAAATATTGCGTTTCGAAGCACCGATCGCGCGCAGGATACCGATCTCTTTCTTACGTTCCAGAACACTGATATAGGTGATGACGCCGATCATAATCGAGGAAACCACAAGGGAAATGCCGACAAAAGCGATCAGCACGTAGCTGATGATGTTGACGATATCCGTGACGGAGGACATCAGAGTGCCGACCACATCGGTGTACGAGATTACCTGCTCGTTTTTGCCTTCTTTTTCCATCGTGTCATTGTAGCCGTCGAGGATGGAGACAACGTGTTCCTTGCTCTCAAAGTTTTTCGGGTAAATGCTGATCGAAGAGGGTTCGTCAAAATCAGCGTAGCCCAGTTTCTGCAGATTGCCCTCATAGGTGGAAGAGCCGGAAGAACTAAGAGAAGCGAAGAGCTCCTTCATATCATCCTCAGTCATATTCATCTGGAAGGCACTTGCAAAGGCATCGGTGTCAATCTTCATGCATCGCCCATCGAATCCTGCAGAGAATTACCGACCTGCGTCATGGCGCGCTCCATCTCGGACTGAATTGCAGAGGCCATCTGCGTCATCATCTGTTCCATCGCGGAAGTGATCTGTGTCTGCAGAACCGAGGCGACAGAAGCGGAGTAGCTTCCCATAACGCCTGCCATGTAGTTTGTGAGCGCAGAAGAAACCTGGGACTGCAGTCCGTCGAGATCGACGATTTTTGTGATACCGCTGTTCAGCCGCTGCTGGCCGTCCGCCGTGTTCAGGTAGGCGATAAAGTGCTGGCCCATCTCCGTCGGATCCGGCAGGCCGTTCTCCTTCACGTAAGCGAGATAACCGTTAGAAAGCTCCGTCGCAAGCGCAGTGAGCTGGTCGGATGTAATTTCGATATTGCCGTTGTTCTGCATCACCTCGGAAATCCAGTCGTTGATGATCTGAACAGCTTCTTCGGTCTGCAGATACTCCGCAAGATAAGCATCAAACTGTTCCGGATCGGTGTAGCCCATCTTGATCAGGTATGCCTGATACCCTTTGAAGATCCGCTGAATGAGTTCCTGGATCTGTTCCTGTGTAATGGAAACACCGCCGCCGTCTGCAATGATGGTCTGGATGTGGCGCCGCAGGATTTCCTGTGCTTCCGTGGAATTGATGTAGGAGACGAAATCCTCCTGTAAATGGGAATAATCCGCCTCCGGGTGCTCCGAGGCGTAGCCCTGATAGCCCTCCATGAGGCTGGAAGCCAGTTCCTGCATGCCGTCTTCACTGACATTGAGAGTAAGCCCGGATAAAATCTGGCCAAGATCAAGCTGCGGCAGTCCGTCGAAATTAAGAGAGATCTGACTGAGGTCAATCGCACCCGCGAGATCCATGCTGCTTCCGGCGTCCGCAAAGGCGCTGGAAAAATCAAGGTTCATGGAATCACCGGAAAAAGCACCGGAGAGTGCGGAATCGTCGAACTGGAAAGCGTTCTGCAGCTTGTCCTCATCGACAGTGATAAAGGAATCCATATCAAGACCGCTGTTCTGATCCACGGTGCCGAATTCCTGATTCGTAAAGACATCGATGGAGGAGTCCGCCATCTGCTGTTTCACAATCTCGGATTTCTTTGCTTCCTCCACAACGTGGCGGGTCAGCGATGCCGGGTAATTGATGCCGGCGGTCAGGGCAGAGGCGGCAGAGTCAGGGGACGGCTGGACAATACCGGTGATTGTGAGCTTTTCGCCGTTGGCAACGAGTTTTTTCATATAGTCTTCATTGTCGCTTTTATTCTTCCAGACTGATACTGACTGTCGTATTCGTAGCAGTCTGCGCTGTTCACAAGACGGAACGTGGTGCCGAGAATATCATCGTAGGAATA
>ENA-OQDW01000232-OQDW01000232.1-human-gut-metagenome-genome-assembly--contig:-NODE-232-length-23784-cov-3.872342_pt1 | contig 23784 bp, 36 predicted proteins | sample MGYA00242784_ERZ504613 | MGnify/ENA primary metagenome ERZ504613 (study PRJEB26092, sample SAMD00036330) | human gut metagenome | host: Homo sapiens | study: EMG produced TPA metagenomics assembly of...
ACCAGATGGCAGCAGAGGTTATGGACCGTGTAGGTATCCATGAGGAAATGTTTTCAAGTATCATCAGGCAAGAAGAAACACCAAAAATTATCAGGTGGATCTGGAGACCCTGCAGTATGATCTTCTCTACGGAAAGCAGTATACATATGACGGAGCGAATCCTTTTGAGCGAACAAAGATGCGTATGGGAATCTATGATACCACGCTGAATTCCATTCAGGTTGTGTCTGAGACGGATCACACCTATTATATCCAGGGGACAAACTTTACGCCGTCCAGCCAGGTGAAGATCAACGGAGAATGGTATGATACGGTTTACGTGAATCCTACCAAGCTGATCATTACCGGAAAGGAACTGGATGATTTTGACCGGCTCTCGGTAGTGCAACGAAGCAACAGTTCCACAAGAAAGGCCATGACAAAGAGCCATGACCGGGCGGTTTATGCGCTGCTCGCTGACAGCAAGTGGAAGCTTGACAGTGAAAAGAGCAGTTCTGATACAGGGTCAATGGAGGAAACGGATACAGCGTTAGAAACGGAATCCACAGAAGATTCCGGTGAAGAAAACAGTACAGACAACCAGTAAATGGCATAGAAAAGATACTCCGATACAAAAAATGTCGGATAAAATATTACGATTAGGACTGGACATCTTCCACCACTATTATATAATGGTATCGTAACGAACAGGAGGGGAGAAGCTTTTCTCCCCAAAAGTTCTTTACGAATACATTATAGATAAGTGATGGTTTTTTTTATGAATTACGAAGAAGCAGTTGCGTATATTGAAGATATACCGAGATTTACTACTAAGAACAGCCTGGACCATACCAGAGAATGCTTAAGAAGACTTGGAGATCCGCAGAGGAAATTCCGTGTGATCCATGTGGCAGGAACCAACGGAAAGGGAAGTACCTGTGCTTTTATCACATCGGTCCTTCGGGAAGCAGGATATTCCTGCGGACTTTTTACATCTCCTCATCTGGTGGAGATCAACGAGCGTTTTCAGATCAACGAGGAAATGATCGATGACGATACTTTCCTTCGTGCTTTTGAAAAAGTTAAAAAGCTTTCCGATGAGCTGGTTGCGGAGGGAAGCTATCATCCACCTATTTTGAGACACTCCTTCTGATGGGAATGGTGATCTTTGCAGAAGCCGGCGTGGATTATGTAACACTGGAGACCGGTCTTGGCGGACGTCTGGATGCAACCACTGCTGTGGAGGATCCGGCAGCCTGTGTGATCACATCCATCAGCCTCGATCATATGCAGTATCTTGGAAATACAGTTTCCGAGATCGCAGGAGAGAAGGCAGGGATCATGGTGCCGGGTGTTCCGGTGATCTACGATGGAAATGATCCGGATGCGGCCGGAGTGATGCGTGAGCATGCAGAGAAGCTGGGATGTCCATATTATGAGCTGAAACGGGAAGACACAGAGATCCATAAGATCACAAAGGACGGAATCCGATTTTCTCTTAAGGACGAGACATATGGCGATACCGTATTTGATATACCGTTTATCGCCCGTTATCAGGTTATGAATGCAGCGCTTGCGGTGAAAACCATTCAGGTACTGGAAGATCAGATTCCGGCATCTCTGGAGGCTCTGAAGGCTGGTATGGCAAAAACACGCTGGCAGGGAAGGATGGAAACGGTTCTTCCGGGTGTGATCGTGGATGGCGCACATAACGAAGACGGTGTTGAGAAGTTTGTAGAGACAGCAGAACATTTCCAGAAGGAATTTCCTCTGACTCTGCTGTTTTCCGCAGTGGATGACAAGGACTATACGGATATGATCCGCACGATCTGTAGCAGGATCCGTTTTCGACATGTGATCGTCACACAGGTAGGCGGATACCGCAAAGTTCCGGTAGAAGAGCTTGCGGAGATCTTCCGTGAAGACGGAGTGCCGGAAGTGGAAGCAATAGAGGATGTTCCAGCAGCTTTTGAACGGGCAGTAAAGGAAAAAGGTGAGGATGGAATGCTGTTCTGTGTAGGATCCCTTTATCTGGTCGGTGAGATCAAGGCTGTGATCAGGAGGAAAAAATTATGATCGATTACGAAGAGGAACTGAAGAAATTTGAACCATGTCTGGATGTGGCAGATGTAGAAGGTGTCATTTATGACCGGGAGATCACAGATATCATGGATGTACTCCAGGAGATGCTGCGTGAGGTCAAGAGCAACAGACGTGTAAGATAAGGAGAAGTGGATGAACTGCATAAACTGTGGAGCGTTCCTGACGGATACAGATCTGGATTATTGTCCGCACTGTGGAGCCAATGTACTGATCCAGAAGAAGGTGGATTATCTTTCCAAGCTTTATTATAATCAGGGGCTGGAAAAAGCCAGCATCCGGGATCTGTCCGGGGCGATCAGCTGTCTGAAGCAAAGTCTTGCCTATGACAAACGGAATATCCGTGCAAGAAATCTTCTTGGTCTTGTATATTTTGAGACCGGTGAGGTGGTTGCCGCACTGAGTGAGTGGGTCATCAGCAAGAATATCCAGAAGAACCGAAATCTGGCTTCAGAATATATTGCCAGGCTTCAGGCAAACCAGAACAAACTGGAAACAATCAACGAAAGCATCAAGAAATATAACAATGCCCTTGCCATGTGTAGGGAAGGCCATGAGGATATGGCGGCCATCCGCCTGAAAAAGATCCTGTCCCAGAATCCCAAGCTGATCAAGGGGTATCATCTTCTTGCTCTGATCCAGATGAAGAATCAGGAGTGGAATAAGGCGAGAAGAACACTGAAAAAAGCAGCCAGGATCGACAAGACCAATACCACCACACTTCGTTTCCTGCGTGAAGTTGACGAGCAGACGGGTGTTACCACAAAGATGGAAAAACGGCGTAAGGGCTTGTTTGGAAATGAAAAAATGAGAATGATAATATTTCAGGAGAAATCGTTGTAAGGCCGTCGTCTTATAAAGAAAGATCAAAGATATCACTTTTCTTTACCACGGTACTTGGATTTGCGGCAGGTGCGGCAGCATTCTGGCTCCTTGTACTGCCAGCTGTGAAACAGGATATTTACAGGCAGGCCAATCAGCAGATCATACAGTACAGTGATTCTCTTTCCAGCCAGAGCGTGGAGCTTACCAAAGCTCAGGGAGAAGCTGCCCAGTCCAGTGATACGGCAGATGCAGTTGCCAAGCAGGCAGAGGAAGAGCAGAAACGCAGTCAGAGCTATGAGGCTTTGTTTAATGCATATACTGCCATGCAGCAGGAGGATCTGGATACAGCGGCGCTGGAACTACAGAAGGTATATGTGGATACACTGTCAGATTCTGCAAAGGGGATTTACAGTACTATCAGCGGAAAGACCGGTGTAAGCGGGATCGAGAGCGGAGCTTCTGACGGAACGTCCAGTGCTGACAGCAGCACAGATGGAACAGCTGAAGCTGGAGCGGATGCCGCAGCTTCGGCGGGAGAAGATGCACAGAGCCTGACGGAGATTCCGGAGAAGACAGCAGCTACAGTGACGGAGGATATGAGGATTCCTCTTACGATGGAGGTTATACAGAATAAAAAAGATCATAACTCATACAGAGGAGAAACCTCGGATAAGGGGAATGTGCGTTGGCGCATTCCTCTTTTTTTACCCTTTGGTCATGAGAAATGGAATAAAAAATCAAAAATGGGGGAATGATAGAATGACATCAGGTTTTGAAAAATCCGGAACCGTGCTGACTGTACATCTTCCGGCGGAACTGGATCATCCGGCTTCTGATGAGATTCGGAGAGATTCAGACCGAATTATTGGACATAACTATATAAAAAATATGATTTTTGATTTCTCAGAGACCGTTTTTATGGACAGTTCCGGGATCGGTCTGCTGATGGGTAGGTACCGGGCACTTGGCATGAGGGGGAAATGTGTGCAGGTTGTCAATGTGAACAGTCATATTGCAAAGCTTTTACGGCTATCCGGAGTGGGAAAATATATTGAAATCTGTGGAATTAAAAAATCGGCAGGTGAACAGGAGGGTGTTTATGATGGAAAACACAAATGAAATGACGATCATTTTTGACAGCAGACCGGTAAATGAAGCACTGGCAAGAGTTGCTGTGGCTTCATTCTGCACACAGCTGAATCCTACGCTGGAGGAAATTTCGGATCTGAAGACCGCAGTATCGGAGGCAGTGACCAACTGCATCATACACGGGTATGAAGGGGAGATACATAAGATTCGGGTAGAATGTCGTCTCCGGGGGCAGGAGCTTCAGGTAGATGTGACAGATCACGGAGCCGGGATCCCGGATATCAAAAAAGCCATGGAGCCTCTGTTTACCACAAAGGCTGATAAAGACCGCTCCGGTATGGGGTTTACATTCATGGAGGCGTTTATGGATGAGCTTCAGGTGGAATCGGAGGTTGGCCGTGGAACTACAGTGCACATGAAAAAGATCATCAGGAGGTAACTATGGATCGTACTCTTGTCCTCATCGGGCGTGCACACCAGGGGGATAAAGCGGCAAGAGATCTTTTGTTTGAGGAAAATACAGGACTGATATACAGTGTGGCAAAGCGTTTTCTGGGACGAGGGGTGGAGATGGAGGATCTGTTCCAGATCGGCAGCATCGGACTTCTGAAAGCTGTGGATAAGTTTGACATGTCCTATGATGTGAAATTTTCCACCTATGCCGTTCCCATGATCATCGGAGAGATCAAACGTTATCTCAGGGACGACGGGATACTGAAGGTAAGCCGTTCTCTGAAGGAAAACCATTACAGGATCTATCAGGTGAGAGAAGCACTGACACGCCGGCTGGAGCGGGAACCTACGACGGGAGAAATGGCAGAGGAAATGGGAATTTCCATAGAAGAACTGGTAATGACCATGGAATCCGGTGCAGAGGTGGAATCTCTTCACAAAACGATCTATCAGGGTGAGGGAACGGAGATTTCTCTGATGGACAAGCTTCCGGAAAAAGAAAACCGGCAGGAAAAAGTACTGGACAGGATTTTTCTGGAAGAGATACTGGGAACTCTGGAGGCAAAGGAGCGGAGGCTGATCTATATGCGGTATTTTCAGAACATGACCCAGATGGAGATCGCCCATGAGCTTGGCGTATCCCAGGTACAGGTATCCAGAATGGAAAAGAGGATCCTGCGCAGTCTGCAGGAATCCGCAGAGAAAAAATAAAAGAGAGCCATGAGAAATGCTGCTGTTTTCTCATGGCTCCTTTTTGTGGGTAGCAGATTTAGTCAGACTGCTGCTTTTTTATGAAAAAGTACATTTTTGTATTTGGAAAGTGCTCCAAGAAGGATCATACCGATCACACCGGCTGAGATAAATTCGCCGGCTCCTACTGTGAGCATCATAAACGGGATAGGAAGGTTAATGCCATATCCGTAACGAAGCACAAGAGGAACGATCACAATGTTGGAAACGATCGGCGGGATTGGGGCTGTCCATTTGCCTGTATTGCGAAGCTTGTAGGTAAAGAATGCACCGATAAGTGTGGCAATGCTTCCGAAAATGATGTCAACCGGAATCGCACCGCCAAGAAGATTGGCGATGATACATCCCACGAACAGTCCCGGGATGGCAGCCGGTGTGAAGAACGGAAGCACGGTCAGCGCCTCGGAAAACCGGATCTGAACTTCACCGAAGCTAAGTGGCGCGAATACCAGTGTCAGGACAACATATACAGCTGCAATGGCAGCTCCCTGTACCAGAAAATGAGTACCTTTGTTTTTCATGTTTTTTATTCTCCTTTAGTTTTGTTTTACGAGTGGAAGGTCACGAACACTCGGCACATTTATAGGCGGTGACCGCCTTGTAAGCCCTGTACGACCTTGGTTTTTGCGGGCTTTTGCAGCGAAACTGAGTATAGCATAAGGGGCGTGGAAATGCAAGGTACGATCCTGACTATTTGATAACCCTGGCCTGTGTGGACAGACCCTGGCTCTGAAACAGCTTTTTGTAAGAGGAAAGTCTGCTTGCCGGAACCTTTACAGTCAGTTTTTTGTAATTATTCTGACCTGCTCTTGTGAAGATATATTTACCTGAGCTTTTGGAAGTAAGACGTCCTGTCTGTATGGTGACAGAGGTAAGGGCCTTACAGTCACAGAAAGCTTTTGTGCCGATCGCAGAAACTCGGGAACCGATTTTTACAGTACGAAGACTTGTGCATCCCTGGAAGGCTCCGGCACCTATGCTTGTGATATTTCCTGAAATCGTTACCTGTTTCAGGTTTTTACAGTTTTTGAAGGCATTGGCTGCAATGGCTGTGACTTTGTAGGTTTTTCCGTTAGCTTTGACAGTGGCCGGAATCTTTGCAGTGACAGTATTGCGTGAACGTGGTCCCTTCAGTGCTACGGAAGTCCCGGTGGTATTGACTGTGTAGACATTATAAGCATCCCGGAATGTTTTTGCAGTCTGTGGCTTTGGTGTGGCTGCAGGAGTGATCTGGAAATTTAAGGTGATGGTTCCGTAGAAATGGTAATCACCGATGATCTTCAGGGTAGCAGTTCCTGCTTTTTTATTGTTCTGGTATGTCACATGATAATCATTGATGCCAGAAAGCTTTGCTTTTCCAAGAGTTACGGTTGGAACGGGCTTTATGTCAGAGCCTGTATAGGTATATGTTTTTTGATCCCTGTTACAGCTGCATCGGAAATATTGCATGCATAGCTGATATTGTTTTTCTTGGCATATGTAACTGCGTAAGAGCCGTACGGAGCATGGATCTTGCAAAAATATGCATGAGAGTTGACATACCCGTAGCCGCCCCACACAGCATCCGTTCCAATGCTTTTAACAGTATCAGGTATGTTGATCCTGGATAGCTTGTCACAGTAGGCGAAAGCTTCTTTTCCGATCTTTGTGACCCCTTTCTGGATGTCCACTTCTTTCAGCTCAGGAAGACAAACAAAGGCCCTTTCGGAAATACTTGTGATCCCAGGCTTTATTATTACCTTTCTGATCTGGTTTTTGATAGCTTTCCAGGAGGAATCGTTGGAGAAGATAAACCAGCCTTTTGTTGAAGAGACCGGGTATCGGTGGTTTTCCTCTGTGGAAATAGAAAGTGGTCCGTAGCCGGAGATCGTAAGGATACCGTTTTTGAAATTCCAGGTTGCGTTGTCACCTGCGATATGGTAAGTTTTTTTGTCAGCTTTTCCGTTGTCGGAATTAATGGAATAAAAGTTCAAGGTGTTGGAGTTTGAAGCATAATAAACGACCCTGGAATCCTTTACCACAGGCTGACAGTCAGAAATCGGAGCAGCTGTTGTAAACTCTTTGCTGAGACTCTTTCCCTTTCCGTCCACAAAAAGATAATGAAGGGTGCTGGAAGAGAGCGGATCGTTAGCGGAAGAGTTTTTCTTGTTATCGTCGGAGACGTATTCTTCCCAGGAAATCATAAAACGGTTGTCATTTATTTTGGTGATCTTTACGCCCGCAAAGCTTTTTCCTCCGCCTGTAAAGTTGGTAAGCTTCCTGGTAGTGGTTGCTTTTTCGGAAAAGTCAGACATTGGTGTGACGGACAGATAAAGGTTATGAGGCGTGTTTTCAGATACCTTATCATATTTGGACTGATCGATGGAAGTGCCAACGCATAATACACTGTCAGAGGAAACAGCCATGCCGTCAACGCTTGCGTAGCAGGCCAGTGCCACACAGAAGTATGTGAGCCTCCGTATGGCAAAAGCTCTATGGTGGTGCAGGCAAGTGTAGTGCTGTCGTATCTGGAAAGAATTGTACATCGTGAACCCTCACTCTGCTCCAGTACGTAGAGATAAGAACCTTGTGATTTGATATACTGTGCAAAGGAATGCCACAGATCGCAGGAAACGATCTTTCCTTTCATGGTTGCCTGGTCGATCTCGACCATAAGGAAGCCCTGATGTCCCTGACCGACAGAGGGATCCACATATCCTTCGTGACCGGTAACAACATAGAGTTTGCCGTTGCTTTCTGTCATTTCCACACAGCCATAGTCAAAGGGCGTGCGGACCTCACCGCCAAAAAGCTCCGGGTTACTGGTAATTGCTGCCGCACCGTTCCGGTTCCAGTTTGTATCGTAGCGGATAACGCGGATGACCTCAGCGGAATCGTTTTCTTTGTTGTTTGTCTGGCCTTCTACCAGATAATATCCGTCAGATCCGGCATAAAAGCACCCCACAGTGGAAGCTCCATGTTGATCTTGCGCTTGCTTCTGATCTTCAGATCATTATCGTAATATTCAACGCCGACAGAATTTTTCTGGTGGAAGACCCTCATGTATCCGCCGGAAACAGGAATAAGATCAGAGGTACGGCGTAACCTGACATTGAGATTGTCCTGTGCGGTTGGCGTAAGAGAGCCTGCCCGGGCTGTCTGTGGAAACAGGATCAGACAGAAGCAAAGACAGCAGAACAGAAATAGCAGAGATGTTAATTCTTTTAGCTTTTTCATAAGTTTCTCCTTTGTATGTGTTTTTAGATGATCTCCTGTTTAGATTATAATTCATGGGACAGAATTTACAATACAAAATCGGGAGTTATGGAACTCCCGATCCTCAGGATTTCTGTAAATTCTGTTCACAAAAACATCTTGAGGAAATACTGCCGGTGGGCAGTAACATCAGCAGCAGGAACCTTATGGAAACAGGGGCTTTTTTCTTGACAGCTTTTTGTGATATTGATAAAATATATTTCAGTATATAGGTTAAAGGGGCATTGGTTTTGATCTAAATCGATGTCTCTTTATTTTATGTATCACACACATTACACCAGGGAGGTAGAAAGATGTTAAAGTATGGATCGCAGGTGCCAACGGACAGATCGGACGGGCACTGAATGATGTTCTGGATCCAATGCAGATCGAGACTCTGAACACAGATCTTGATGAGCTGGATATCACAGACACAGATGAAGTGATCAACTTCGGTTCCATTAACCGTCCGGATGTGATCATCAACTGCACCGGTATCACAGATACCGATGAGTGTGAGAAGAATCCGGAACATGCATACCGTGTCAACGCACTGGGAGCAAGAAACTTAAGCATCGTGGCAAGAAAATGCGGGGCAAAGATCGTCCAGCTTTCCACAGATGATGTTTTCGACGGAAAGAGCAAAAAACCGTATACAGAGTTTGACGATACCAATCCGCTGACTGTTTACGGCCGTTCCAAGAGAGCCGGAGAAAACTATGTAAAAGAGTTTACACACAAACATTTCATTATCCGAAGCAACTGGGTATACGGAAAAGGCGGAAACAATTTTGTAAACCGTGTGCTGGAGACAGCAGAAAAAGGCCAGGCGCTTTCCGTTGCTTCGGATCAGTTCGGATCACCGACCAGCGCCAAGGATCTGGCAAGAATGATCCTGTATCTTATCGATACCAACGAATATGGAACTTATCACGTAACCTGCAGCGGTGTATGCAACCGTTATGAGTTTGCAACCGAGATCCTTCGCCTTGCAGGAAAGGAAATCGAACTGAGATCCGTGCCGACAGAGCAGTCAGATCTTTCTTCTGTCAGACCGCCATATGCCGTCCTTGATAATTTTATCCTCCGTATTATTGAAGTGTATGACATGCCGGACTGGAAAGCATCGCTGAAAGAATATATGGATGAAAGAGCGGAGGACTAGAAATGAAAGAGAAAAATATAAAAGAGAAAACACAGCAGAAAAAGAAAATAGGCCTTACCACGAAGATCTTTGTGGCGCTGATCGCAGGTGCGATACTGGGAATCATTCTCTGTTACCTGGTTCCTGACAGCAGCTTCAAGAAAGATGTGATCGTGGAGGGAATCCTTTATGTGATCGGACAGGGATTTATCCGTCTGATGAAAATGCTGGTTGTACCGTTGGTATTCTGTTCCCTTGTCTGCGGAAGTATGTCCATCGGTGATACCAAGAAGCTTGGAACCGTAGGTGTGAGAACACTGGTATTTTATCTGGCGACTACAGCTCTGGCTGTTTCGGTTGCGCTGACGGTAGGTAATCTGATCAATCCGGGTGTGGGACTTGATATGAGCTCTATTCAGTCCTCTGCTTCCTCTGTGGAGACTATGGAGGCGACCTCTCTTACGGATACCATCCTGAATATCATTCCGGACAATCCGATCAATTCCCTGGCAAGCGGAACCATGCTTCAGGTTATCGTATTTGCCCTGATCGTGGGTGTGATCCTTGCGAAAATGGGAGAGCGCGCAGAGACAGTAGCGAACTTTTTCAGCCAGTTCAATGACATCATGATGGAGATGACCATGATGATCATGGCACTTGCACCGATCGGTGTATTCTGCCTTATCAGCAGAACCTTTGCAAACATCGGTTTCAGCGCATTTATCCCGCTGGCAAAATATATGATCGGTGTTCTCCTTGCACTGGCAATCCAGTGCTTCGGCGTATACCAGATCCTGCTGAAGATCTTCACAGGACTGAATCCGATAAAATTCATCAAGAAATTTTTCCCGGTTATGGCATTTGCATTCTCAACAGCTACATCCAATGCCACGATCCCGATGTCCATTGATACCCTGTCCAAGAAAGTGGGTGTTTCCAAGAAGATCTCTTCATTTACCATTCCTCTTGGAGCTACTATCAACATGGACGGTACCTCTATCATGCAGGGTGTTGCCGTAGTATTTGCGGCACAGGCTTTTGGTATCCACTTAAGTCCGATGGATTATGTGACAGTTATCGGAACTGCAACCCTTGCTTCCGTAGGAACTGCCGGTGTACCAAGTGTTGGTCTTGTTACCCTGACCATGGTATTTAACTCTGTAGGTCTTCCGGTTGAGGCCATTGGTCTGATCATGGGTATTGACCGTATCCTGGATATGACCAGAACAGCAGTTAACATTACCGGTGATGCAGTCTGCACAACCATCGTTGCACACCAGAACAATGCACTGGATAGAAAAGTGTTCAACGAATCAAACTAAATATCCGGTTCAGAAAAAGATCCGACCCTTTCGGGTGAGATAAAAAACGAAAAACGGCTGTACATATCGTAAGAACGATATGTGCGGCCGTTTTTTAACGAAATCAGGTGAGTCCCCTGCTTATTCCTGCTCCAGAACACCCATGACAGAGGGTAGTTCCAGCTGCTGATAGGTGTGAAGGATCTTTTCCAGCTCAAAGATAGCAGGGGTAAGAAACTTATTCTTGTGATAGACCAGCTTGAATTTCCGGTTCCATTCCCCTGCTTCGTTGCAGAAGACCCGGACTGAACGGTGACGGATCTCATGATGCATAAGACGGATGGACATAACAGAGAGCATCTGGTTATACAGCACTGCGTTCATCAGAGCCTGGGGACTGTTGGCTTCCCAGGCAGTCCGGATCTTAAGGCCATGGCGAAGTATAATCCTCAAAAAGCTGCCTGGTACCGCTGCCATATTCACGGACCGCAAATTTCTGGTCATTCAGTTCCTGGACATGGATGCGGCCTCTGCGGTAAAAGGGATGTTTTTTCCGGCGGCAAGGACCAGGCAGTCGTCGATGATGGGAAGAACGATAAGATCCGGAGAGTGGATCTCACCTTCTACCACAGCAGCGTCCAGTTCTGAGCGGAGAAGTTTCTGCTCGATGTTCTTGGTGTTGGTGACAAAAGAGTAAACATCCAGATCCGGAAATTTTTTCTGCAGATCCAGGATAATGGACGGTGTCAGGCAGGTTCCAACCGTGAGGGTGGAACCAAGCTTCAGGGTGGAAGACTGCCCCTGATTCTGCATCAGTTCCTCCAGCTGCTGAAACTGCCGGATCATTTCCCGGGCATGTGGAAGAAGCAGTTTTCCACGGTCTGTGAGATAAAGTTTTTTTCCGAGGCGTTCAAAGAGAAGACCATTGTAATGGTTTTCCAGTTCCCGGATGGCCTGGCTGACCGTTGGCTGGGAAATATAAAGATGTTTGGCAGCGGCACTCATGGAGCCCTGTTCTGCAACGGCGACAAAAACAGTGAGATGGCGGATAGTCATGTGGGATTCTCCTTTTACTTACGATTCGATATATATAGGAAAAACCTATCGTTTTCATAAAATAATATCATTTTTCAAATATATCTTCAAGTGGTATAGTAGGAAGTGCGTGAAAACGATTTCAGAATGTTGCCGGTCACGGAGTGAACAGTAATTTCAGAATCACAATCACAGGATACATGGCATAGGTACCGGGGGAAGAGTAACGAAATGCCAGCAGGATCAGGAGGAGGAAATATGTCAGCATTAACGGTAAGCAAAGACGAAGAAAAAAGACTGAAAGGTCAGGGATTTTTAAATAACAGGGGGACGGATGAATTTTCCGCACGGGTGATCACCGTAAACGGAAAGGTGACAGCACACAGCACAGATGCATGGCGGAAGCGGCAGAGAAATTCGGTAACGGAAATCTTACCTACACAACAAGACTTTCCGTGGAGATCCAGGGAATCCCTTACGAAAAGATCGAAAAGTTTCAGGAATTTATCGCAAAAGAAGGTCTGGAGACAGGAGGAACCGGAGCGAAGGTACGTCCGGTAGTATCCTGCAAGGGAACCACCTGCCAGTACGGACTTCTGGATTCCTATGGGATCTCCGAGAAGATTTTTGAGAGATTCTATAAGGGTTATCGCCAGGTTGCACTGCCTCATAAATTTAAGATCGCAGTAGGCGGCTGCCCAAACAACTGTGTGAAGCCAAATCTGAACGATGTGGGAATCATCGGACAGAGAATTCCACACTTTGACAGCGAGGCCTGCAAGGGCTGTAAAAAATGTGCCATCGAAGCTGCATGTCCGAATAAAGTTGCGAAGGTCGTTGACGGGAAGCTGCACATCGATGAGGAGCTTTGCAGACACTGCGGAAGATGTGTGGGAAAATGCCCGTTCCACTCCATCCCGGACGGTACCTACGGATTCAAGATCTATATCGGTGGACGCTGGGGAAAGAAAATTTCTCATGGAAAGGCCCTGAACCGGATCTTTACGTCAGAGGAAGAGGCACTTGATGTTATTGAGAAGGCAATCCTGCTTTTTAAGGACCGGGGATTAAAGGGAGAACGTTTTGCCGAGACTATAGAACGAATTGGATTCGAAAATGCAGAAAAACAATTATTGGAAAAAAATCTTCTGGAAAGAAAAATGGAAATTTTGTCCAAATAGAGATATAAAAAACTTCCTATTATATAAGCTGTCTGAAACTGAAAAAATGCGAGCAATAATATAAAAAATTTTTATTTCATTTATATAAATTTTTATTATATCACAATATTAACAAAAAACTAAGTGAAAATTCTATTTGAAATATGCAAAATAATGTGATAAAGTATTAACAATACATGAACGGAGGTAAAAAGAGTGGAAAACTACATGTATTTGGTGCCGGTGGCAGCAGTACTGGCACTTCTGTTCGCAGCATACCTTGCAGCGAAGGTCAGCAAGCAGGATGCAGGAACAGACAGAATGAAGGAGATCGCAGGTGCGATCGCAGAAGGTGCCCGCGCCTTCTTAACAGCAGAGTACAAGATCCTGGTTATTTTTGTAGCCGTACTTTTTGTACTGATCGGAATCGGAGTTGGAAGCTGGGTAACAGCAATCTGCTTCGTAGTAGGTGCTCTGTTTTCAACAATCGCAGGATACTGCGGTATGACCGTTGCAACAAAGGCTAATGTAAGAACAGCAAATGCAGCAAAAGAGGGAGGAATGAACAAGGCTCTTTCCATTGCATTCTCCGGCGGTGCTGTTATGGGTATGTGTGTTGCAGGTCTTGGTGCATTGGGTGTCAGCGTTGTGTATATCATCACAAAGAACGTTGACGTACTTTCTGGATTCAGCCTTGGTGCTTCTTCCATCGCACTGTTTGCACGTGTTGGTGGTGGAATCTATACAAAGGCAGCTGACGTAGGAGCTGACCTTGTAGGTAAGGTTGAGGCTGGAATCCCGGAGGATGACCCTCGTAACCCGGCTGTTATCGCGGATAACGTAGGTGATAACGTAGGTGATGTTGCCGGTATGGGTGCAGACCTTTTTGAGTCCTATGTAGGATCTCTGGTATCTGCCTTACACTTGGTGCGGTAGCCGGAGCAGTTTCCGGTGTTCTCTATCCGCTGGCTATTGCAGGCTGTGGACTGATCGCATCCATCATTGCAACATTCTTTGTAAAAGGTGATGATAATTCCAATCCGCAGAAAGCCCTCACAAGAGGAAGCTATGTATCTGCAGCACTTGTTATCATCGTGTCCTTGATCCTCAGCAAGATTCTCTTCGGAGACATGAAGGCAGCCATTGCTGTGATCGCAGGTCTTGTTGTCGGTGTCATCATCGGAAACATTACAGAGTATTACACATCTGCAGATTATAAACCGGTTCAGGGAATCGGCGAGCAGTCTGAGACAGGTGCAGCTACAACTATCATCAGTGGTATCGCAGTAGGTATGAAATCTACAGCATTCCCGATCCTGCTGATCTGTGTTGGTATTTTTGTAGCATACGGTGTGGATGGATTATACGGAATCGCTCTTGCAGCAGTTGGTATGCTTTCCACAACAGGAATCACAGTTGCCGTTGACGCGTATGGACCATCGCTGACAATGCCGGTGGTATTGCAGAAATGTCAGGTCTGGATGAGTCTGTTCGTGAGATCACAGATAAGCTTGACTCTGTAGGTAACACAACAGCAGCTATGGGTAAAGGTTTCGCAATCGGTTCCGCAGCTCTTACAGCACTTGCACTGTTCGTATCTTACGCAAATGCAGTAGGCATGGATGCAATCAATATCCTTGCTCCTCGTGTTACAATCGGTATCTTCATCGGTGGTATGCTTACATTCCTCTTCTCAGCTTTCACTATGGAATCTGTTTCCAAGGCTGCTTACAAGATGATCGAGGAAGTAAGACGTCAGTTCCGTGAGAAACCAGGTATCATGAAAGGTACCGAGAAACCGGATTACAAATCATGCGTTGCAATCTCCACAACAGCAGCTCTTCACGAGATGATGCTTCCTGGAATCATGCAGTCGTTGTTCCGGTTATCGTAGGTGTTGTTCTTGGTGTTGAGGCTCTTGGTGGACTTCTTTCCGGTGCTCTTGTAACAGGTGTACTGATGGCAATCTTCATGTCCAACGCAGGTGGTGCATGGGATAATGCTAAGAAATACATCGAGACAGGACATCATGGCGGAAAAGGCAGCGAGGCGCACAAAGCAGCCGTTGTCGGCGATACAGTCGGCGACCCGTTCAAAGATACATCAGGTCCTTCCATTAACATCCTGATCAAGCTTATGACTATTGTATCACTGGTATTTGCTCCTCTGTTCTTATCCATCGGAGGACTTCTGTAAATATCATTTCAGAAAAAAAGTAAACCCATATTATATAAAAAAAGCTCTTTGCAGAGAAATCTGCAGGGAGCTTTTGTGCGACAGGCGGCGGAATTGTACGGATATGAGAGTGGGCTCTGGTTATGAGTCAGTTTCTGGATTTTCTGTTCGTGCAGCCTGTTCGATCAGTGTCCGGTTTACATCATCCTCATAGGTCCGCATCTGCACCTGCATAGGTGTGGGATCATCGCTTAGCTTCAGATGCCCGAAATGATTAAAGAAGATCAGTACGCCGAGGCCGATCCCGATGGAGTAGGAAATCTCCAGGATGGTAAAGCCGGAGGAACTTTTTCCCGTAACAAGAGTGTAAAACTGGCTAAAAAGGCTGCCCATATCTACGTCATTATTAAAGGTCATAATGGAAAAAGCGGCGCCGAAAAAGGAAACCAGGCATACAAAAAGGATTTTCACATACCGGAAAATTTTCCCTGTGGCAGAGCTGATGCGGTAGGTGATGATAAAATCCGTTTCCCCGATGGGAGAAATATCAATGGAGGGTTCCAGCTTCTGGATCTTTTTCAGAAGATCCGAGACAGACATCACATAGCGTCCGGGCTTTTTCACATCCAGAACGATCACAGGCATGACCCGCAGACGATTGAGGATTTTGGGGTCACTCATGGAAAGTGCAGCGATATCCTGAAGATATACATGTGGGTTGGTGACTTCAATGTTCTGATCCAGCTGCAGATAAAGAGTATCACTCATGAGAAAAAACTCCTTTCCCGGAATATTATTTTTTCATTTTTGGACGGAAGAAGAGACTGGCCAGATAAGAGAAGATCAGGGCGGAGGAAACTCCGGCAGCACAGGCAGTGAAGCCTCCTGTAAAAAGCCCAAGGATGCCGTCTTCTTCAATGGCTTTTTTCATACCCTCCCATAATACATGTCCGAAACCGATCAGCGGGACGGAGGCCCCGGCACCTGCAAAATCCACCAGCGGCCGGTAGACGCCAACGGCACTTAACAGGGCGCCGCTGCATACCAGAAGTACCATCACACGGCCAGGCATCAGCTTTGTCTTGTCCAGAAGGATCTGGATCAGGGCACAGACAAGGCCACCGAACCAGAATGCGTTAAAGTAATCCATGCTCATACCTCCATATGCTCGATGACAACTCCGTGGGCAATACCCGGAATACTGTCACCTTCATTAAAGCTTACTTTGGAAAGAAGCGCTCCTGTTGGTACAAAAAGGATCCGCTTCCATTCTCCGGATACAATCTTCGGAAGGATATAGGAGGCAAGGACTACAGCAGAACAGCCGCAGCCGCTTCCTCCTGCGTGGGTGTCCTGAGAAGGATTGTCATAGATCAGGATACCGCAGTCTTTATGAATGGGAGAAAGCCGGATATTTTGTTCCTCCAGAAGATCCAGGAGAATTTTCTGCCCGATGATCCCCAGATCCCCGGTAAAGACGGCATCATAATCCGAAGGCGTCCGCCCGAAATCCGAAAAGCTTCGTGCAATGGTATCGCAGGCTGCAGGAGCCATACAGCCTCCCATGTTCATGGAATCCCTGAGACCGTAATCCATCACACGGCCGGCAGTAAGGCCAGTGATAGCAGCACAGCCTTTGCCGGAGCGCAGAGGAGCTTTTTCTCCGGGAGGAGATGTACTTAGGATACAGGCACCGCTTCCGGTTACTGTCCAGGTGGCAGAAAACGGCCGCTGGTTTCCGTATCCCAGAGGAAAACGAAATTCTTTTTCTGCACTTGCGAAATGGCTGGAGGTGCACATAAGACCCGTGTGCCGAATCCGGCGGTCAGAGCAAGGGAACCGAGAGAAAGTGCTTCCCCTATGGTGGAGCAGGCGCCGTAAAGACCGTAAAAGGGAATTCCAAGTCCAGCGGAGCCGAAACAGGTGGCTGATGTCTGAGCGAGAAGATCTCCGGCGAACATCAGATGGATATCTTCGGAGCTCAGTCCGGCTTTGCTTATGGCTGAGTGGCAGTTTCTTTCTGCAGTGTGCTTTCCGCAGATTCCCAGGTGTCACAGCCAAACATGGGATCTTCACAGATCAGGTCAAAAAGATCTCCAAGAGGACCGTCCGCCTCTTTCTGACTGACGATGGATGCGGCGCTTTCGATATACAAAGGCTGTGAAAATGCAATGCTGGCTGCGCCAAGTCTGAGATTTTTGCTCATGATATCACCTCCAGGATCTTTAGGATATAATAGATCACACCCAGTCCCCAGGCGCTTAAGATGCCGTAGAGGATCACAGGACCTGCAATAGTAAAGATCTTGCACCCTATGCCGAAAACCTGTCCTTCTGCCCGGAACTCAATGGCGGATGCAGCCACTGAGTTGGCGAATCCGGTAATGGGAACAAGACTTCCTGCACCGCCGAATTTGCCGATTTTGGGATAAATACCAAAGCCCGTGAGAAGGACGCTTAAGAGAATGAGAAGGACAGAACACCAGGTTCTGGAATCGGAAGCATCTGCACCGAGAGCCTGTGCTGCGTTTAAGATAACCTGTCCAAGAAGACAGATCAGTCCGCCTGTGAGAAAAGCTTTTGCCATATTCAGCGGCAGACTGTGGGTGGGAGTAAGCTGCTTGACATATTGTTCATACTTTTTTTTGTTGATATTTTGCATATGGAAAATCCTTTCGTGAGATGGTAGAGTGACAGTAAGAATTACATCCAGCTCATGGCATAATAAAACAGGGAGCCCAGGGCTTTTCCGGCAGCAATGGAAATTATTACCGGAGAAAGCCCCTGAGAGAGCTTCAGCCGTCTGGCAAAGACGGGAAAGACTTTTGCGATCTCTGCCAGTGCAAGGATCCAGCCGCCCAGGAAAATTCCGAAAAATACTCCGCAGACAGCCAGGAAAAAAGGTCCCAGCGGAATTCTGATCGGAAACAGGGTGACGACGGTTCCGGCAACTGTTCCCAGAAGTGTCAGATCTTCATAAAGAAAAATCTGGTCAGCTGTATGCGTGATACCTGCATAGCGGGGAACAATGGAAAGGCCGATCAGCAGTCCGGAGACACCTCCTGCAACGATGATCCCGGCACAGAAACCGATAAAGCACAGAATCAGTTGTTGAAGCATGGACAGAACCTCCTTGTGGGATTGTATGGGAATAGTATGAGAAAATATAAATTTTTTATGCGAAAATCTTAAAAAACAAGAATATCTGTACATTTACGGACAGAGATAGTATAATAAAAAGGAATATGGACAGCGGCGGACAGGCGCTGTCTTTCTCAATCAAAAGAAAAAACAGTGTCAGGAGGACGGATATGCAGGATGCTTTTTCACGTATGGAATTGCTCGTTGGAAATACAGGTGTAAAAAAACTCAGCAGGGCGAAAATTGCAGTATTCGGTCTTGGCGGAGCCGGATCACAGGTGCAGAGTCACTTGCGCGCTGCGGTGTGGGGAGTCTGACACTGATCGATCATGAAAAGATCACATTGACGAATATCGGAAGCCAGGTGCTGGCACTTCATTCTACTCTGGGAATGAGCAAGGTAGAGGCGGCCAAGAAGAGAATCCGGGATATTGATGAGAATATTTTGGTGCATACCTACGAAACCTTTTATAATGAGGAGACTGCGGGAATGTTTGAATTGCGTTCCTTTGATTATATTGTGGATACAATGGGAACACTGTCGTCAAAACTGCTTCTGATCAGCAGAGCAAGGGAGGAACGTGTGCCTGTGATCTCCTGCCTGGACATCGGGGACAAGATAGACCCGTCTAGACTTGAGGTTGCGGATATCAGCAGGACCACAGTATGCCCGGCGGCCAGGATCATAAAAAAAGAACTGCGTAAACAGGGAATACGTAAACTCAAAGTACTGTATTCCAGAGAACAACCGGCAAAAGAAAAGCTTTTCAGACGGAGAAGAACTATGGTGAAGAAGCCTGCCGAAGGAAATATTTCCTTTGTGACAGGGACTGCGGGATATCTGCTGGCGGGAGAAGTTGTGCGGGATATACTGTCAGCCGGAAACGTTTCACATAGCTGACAGCAAATGAGAAATTGAGCGCAGATCACGGACAGATCCAGTTCATGAGCATAAGTCAAGGCGGAACAGTAATGTCTGCTTTACAGAAATAAAACAGAAAGACTGAGGAAATAAAAAGTGAATTCAGAAATCATAAAAAAGTTCTGCGATCTTCTTGGAGAAGAACGTGTTTTACAGGCGAAGCATGAGCGTCATACAACTTTTAAGATCGGAGGTCCGGCGGATTATTTTCTGATGCCGGATAAAGACACAGATGTGGGGCGTATCGTAAAAATCTGTAAAGAAAGTGCGATCCCTTATTTTATCCTCGGAAATGGAAGTAATCTTCTGGTAGGAGACGGCGGTTACCGTGGAGCAGTTATCCAGATCTACAAAAATATGTCTGCCGTTACCGTAGAAGGAACAGAGATCACCGTACAGGCAGGTGCGCTGCTTTCATCGGTGGCAGCAGCAGCAAAAAATGCAGCTCTTACAGGCTTTGAGTTTGCAGGCGGGATCCCGGGAACTATGGGCGGTGCGGTTGTGATGAATGCAGGTGCCTATGGCGGCGAGATGAAGGATGTTCTCACAGAGGTAACTGTGATGGATGAGGAGGGAGAGATCGTTACCCTTCCGGCAGATAAACTGGAACTGGGATATCGTACCAGCATCATCAAAACCGCAGGTATATCGTGCTGGAAGCAAAGCTGCAGCTGAAGGAGGGAAATCCGGAAGTGATCCGTGAGACCATGAAAGATCTGACGATCCGTCGTACCACCAAACAGCCGTTGGAGTATCCCAGTGCTGGAAGTACCTTTAAGAGACCGGAGGGATATTTTGCAGGTAAGCTGATCATGGACAGCGGTCTTGCTGGATATCAGGTAGGTGGTGCACAGGTTTCTGAGAAACACTGTGGCTTTGTGATCAATGCAGGCGGTGCAACTGCCAGGGATGTCCGCACGCTGATGGATAATGTCAGGGATATCGTTTATAAGAAATATGGAGTTACGCTGGAACCGGAGGTGAAGTTCCTGGGTGATTTTGAAGCCTGATGACCATTTCTGGTACATCGTTTTCAAAATAATTATACCACTTACTTGTCTGTGGATCCGATCGCACAGACCTAAAAGGCTCAGCGTAGTCCGGCTTTCAGGTACCCAGGATACGAAACAGAGGGAACAGGAATGCGTATGTACGCTTTGCAGATAACGGAAGAAGAAATGGAAAGGAAGAGAGACTATGCGTTTTGTGATCGTTACAGGAGTGTCAGGAGCAGGAAAAACAGCTGCACTTAAAATGTTGGAGGATATGGGATATTTCTGCGTGGATAATCTTCCAATCCAGCTTCTGGAAAAATTTGCTTCCCTTCTTCCTGAGATGCAGAGCGAAAATGTTAGAAATGTGGCTCTTGGGATCGATGCCAGAAGCGGAAGTGCCCTTGATGAACTGGAAGTAGTTCTGGACCGTATGAAGCAGACAGGGTATGATTACGAGATCCTGTTTATGGATGCAGAGGATTCGGTCCTTGTAAAACGCTATAAAGAATCCAGAAGAAGCCACCCGCTGGCAAGAGCAGGGAGAGTGGATGAGGGAATCCGCCTGGAACGTGAGAAAACAAAATTTCTCCGGAAACGTGCGGATTATATCATTGATACCAGCCATCTGCTTACCAGGGAGCTTCGCCAGGAAATCGAAAAGATCTTTGTGGACGACAGAGAGTTCAGCAATATCATGATCTCTGTGCTTTCCTTCGGCTTTAAGTATGGAATCCCGGCAGATGCAGATCTTGTGTTTGATGTGCGATTTCTTCCCAATCCCTATTATGTGGATGAACTGCGTCCTCTGACAGGCCTTGACGATGAAGTGTTCAATTATGTGATGGCCAGTGATACGGCGAAAGCTTCGCGGACAAACTGGAGGATATGATCCGTTTTCTGATCCCTAACTACATTAAAGAAGGGAAAACAAGCCTTGTGATCGGTATCGGATGTACAGGGGGAAAACATCGTTCTGTTACGATTGCCAGAGAACTTTTTTCCAGGCTTTCCAAATCGGATGAATACGGCATCCGCCTGGAGCACAGGGATGCGGAGAAGGACAGACTTTTGAAAAAATAACTGCCGCGATGAAAAGGGCGGCAGGGAAACAGTAAAAGAGGGTTCGGGATGTCATTTTCAGGAAAAGTCAAAGAAGAACTTGCAGGACAGCTTAGTCTGGCTAGGCACTGTCAGGTGGCAGAACTGGCGGCACTGCTCTGCGGCTGCGGCCGTGTAGAAAAAATGTCGGATGGAAACAGAAAACTATGGATCCAGACAGAAAATGAAGCAGTTGCAAGAAAAAGCTTTACATTATTGCGAAAAACCTTTAATATAGAGACAGCGATTGTTATCCGGGAAGGGTCTCATCTCAAACGGGGTAAGGTATATCTTGTTGAGGTTACGGATCCTGCCAGAACAGAGGAAGTACTGCAGGGGACAAAGCTTTCTGTGGATAACGAAACCGGTTTACTTGAAATGGATAATTCGCTTGTGGTTCAGATGAACTGTTGCAAGCGGGCATTTATTCGCGGTACTTTTTTGTCGTCCGGTTCGATCAGTGATCCAGAGAAAGGGTATCATTTTGAGATCGTGTGTCCGGACAGCAGGAAAGCAGAACAATTACAGGGGATTATCCGCAGTTTTCACGTAGAAGCTAAAATTGTGGTGCGCAAGAAATCATATGTGGTCTATGTGAAGGAAGGCGCGCAGATCGTTGACATGCTGGCAGTCATGGAGCGAACGTAGCCCTTATGGATCTGGAGAACATCCGGATACTTAAGGAAATGCGTAACACGGTAAACCGTAAGGTGAACTGTGAGGCTGCGAATATCAATAAAACGGTAAATGCGGCAGTGAGACAGGTGGAAGATATACAGCTGATCAGCAGAACTATCGGCTTTGAGAGCTTAAGCGATGGACTGGCACAGGTAGCCAGGCTGAGACTGCAGTATCCGGATGCCACACTGAAAGAATTAGGTATGATGTTGAATCCGCAGGTGGGCAAATCAGGTGTGAATCACCGGCTTCGCAAGCTGAGTGAGATCGCAGATGAGCTGCGGGAGAACAAGGAGGAGCTATTATGATTAAAAAACCAATCACTATCAACTTATCCACTGGACTGGAGGCAAGACCTGTAGCACAGCTTGTTCAGGTGGCAAGCCAGTTTAACAGTGAAATTTATGTTGAGATTGGCAAAAAAAGAGTCAATGCAAAGAGCATTATGGGAATGATGACCCTGGGACTTGACGCTGGAGAAGAGATTACACTGTCTGCCAACGGTGATGATGAGAATGCAGCGATGGAGAGCATTGAACAGTATTTAAGCAACCAGTAATCAGTTGGAACAGAGCAGTCCGCGGAAAATGGTAGATTCCTGCGGATGTGGAATATAAAGGGATACAGAAGGAAAGGAAGACCGATTCCCGCTGTATCCCTTTCCGCTTCAAAGCACCTACAAATATGAAAGAGGAAGATTACCTATGTCAAAAGTATTGAAATTTATCGTACATTTTGTTGTGATATGCACACTGATCTGTGTACTGGGACTTGTTCTTCCGCCGTTCTTCGGGGTGAGAACAGTGATCGTGGATAAATCCGATAAGGCAACGAACCTCCCGGTCGGATCTGTTACATATGCGATTCCGGAGAAGAGTTCTGCGATCAGCGCAGGTACTCCGATACTTGTACAGAAAGATTCCGAGACATATAAATATACGATCACCAATCTCGATGCTTCCAAGGGAACTGGAACAGTAACAGATCAGTCCGTTTCCGGAGGAAAGACTTTTACCATTAAGGTTGGAGATTATGTTCCAAAAGTTGTAGTTACCATTGGCTATGTGGGATATCTTATGGTGGCTACAGAAAGTATTGAAGGCCTGATCATCCTTGGTCTGGTCGTATTGTTCCTGATCATCCTGTATGTGATCGCAGAGCTCTGGAAGAAAGAGCCGGATGATATTGAGGAAGATGTGAACGATCCGGAACCGGGTTATGTGAAGTCCAGGAAAGAACTGAAGCAGGAAGAAAAAGCACGTGCCAGAAGAATGAAGGAAGAAGAAAAAGAGATCATTCAGGAAGAAAAGGCACGAAAACACAAAAATAAAAAAGCAGATAAGCGTAAGGTCCGTACGGGCGGTTTCGTAGATGAGATTGACGAAGAGGATGTTACCGGCTATTCGGAGAATAAAAAGAAGGCTGCCATACAGCAGACTGCACAGACTGCCGCAAGTGAAGCTCATGCGGAACTTAAGAAAGAGATTGCAGCAGCCACTTCAGAAGAAGCAGATATGCTTTCCAGACTGGAAATGGCAGAACGTACGGTTGAAGAAAACAGAAAGCCGCATCCGGCCGGAAAGGTCGAAGAGGTTCCGGAAGAGGAAGAGGAGCCGGTTACCTTGGAAGCCTTGCGATGCCGTCTTATTCCGCAGCGCAGCTTGCAAGCCGCGTAAAGAAGGCCGGTGATGCACCGGATATTGTTA